>Ga0070732_10000819_pt1 | contig 17874 bp, 10 predicted proteins | sample Coa_R1_5_FD_66449 | JGI IMG/M metagenome (GOLD analysis project Ga0070732, IMG submission 66449) | Surface soil microbial communities from Centralia Pennsylvania, which are recovering from an underground coalmine fire - Coalmine... | ecosystem: Environmental > Terrestrial > Soil > Unclassified ...
ATTCGCCGCGCCCACGCCCGCAGCCGGTGTCAGCGGCGCGCTCGTCATCAATCCCTCGATCCGCAGGCGCGTGGATCTGCCGGCCATGCCGGCCGACGGCGACGAGTTCGGGTTCCTGACGACATCCCTCGTTCGGGGACGGAATGTCGTCGAAGCGACGCTCGGCGAGGCCACGGCGGCGATCCACGACTACTTGTCGAAACGGCAGTGATCTGCACCCGCCGCGCCCTCCTGGTCGGATCGGCCAGTGCGGTCCTGAGGTCAATCAAGGTCTCGGGATCCGATCGCTTGACCGGCGCCGCGGAGACGGCGACGGACCGTCTTCGTGCCATTGAGTCGACGCTCGGAGGACGCCTTGGCGTCGCCGCGATCGACACGGGCTCCGGCCGGCGCCTCGCCTATCGAGACCGCGAGCGGTTTCCGATGTGCAGCACGTTCAAGGTGCTGCTGGCCGCACAGGTGCTCGCGCGCGTCGACGCGGGCCAGGAGCACCTCAATCGCGTGATTCCGTACGGCGCGACCGATCTGCTCGACTACGCGCCCGTGACTCGCGCGCACGTGGGCGACGGTGGGATGACGGTCGAGGGTCTCACGGCGGCCGCGGTGGAGCAAAGCGACAACACGGCCGCCAATCTCCTGCTGGCGACGCTCGGTGGACCCGCGGGCTTCACACAGTACCTCCGATCGATCGGGGATTCGGTCACGCGCCTCGATCGCATCGAACCGACACTCAACTCGGCCGAACCTGGCGACGATCGGGACACGACCACGCCAGCCGCCATGCTCAAAGACCTGCAGGTTGTCCTTCTCGACACGGCCCTGACTCGTCCCTCGCGAGATCGGCTGGTGAGCTGGCTCCTCGAGAGCAGCACAGGCGCCACCAAGTTGCGGGCGGGTCTTCCGACCGGGTGGCGCGTGGGTGACAAGACTGGGACGGGCGCTCACGGATCGAACAACGACGTGGCGCTCGCCTGGTTCGCGAGCGGCGCGCCCGTGGTCATTGCCGCCTACTCCGTTGGATCCACCGCGACCCAAGCCGCGCGCGATGCTGCACTCGCCGAGGTCGCCCGAGTGGTCACCTCGACGGTCGGCACCGCCGGCGCGATCTTCTTTTTCTGAGGCGCCGCCAGGCGGTCCGCTCCAGGAGTTCGGTTTACACTGCACGGCAAGCCATGGTCGCGCCTGCCGCGAGCTATCGCTTCGGTCCGTACGTGCTTGACGCCACGGCGTACCGCCTTGTGCGCGACGGCGAACCGATTGCGCTCTCGCCGAGGGCGCTGGACCTGCTCTTTCTCTTCGCGGATCAACCCGGCGCCCTCCTCTCCAAGGAGGGCATCCTTGCCGAGTTATCGAAGGACGTCGCCGTCACCGACAACGCGCTGACGCAGGTCGTGTCGGAAGCGCGGGAGGCCCTCGCCGACAGCCCTGCCACGCCCCGCTATATCGAAACCGTGCCACGACGTGGCTACCGCTTCGTCGCGAGCGTGGAACGTCTTGATGTGAGACCGGCACGCGGCGGGGACGCTGAGGGCATCGTACCCAGCCGCGCGATCAGAGTCACCGACTTCGCGAATCTTGCCGGCGACCAAGCCGTCGCGTGGCTCTCGGCCGGAATCGCGGAGACCCTGAAGAACGCGCTCCGGTCCGTACGCGACATTCGCCTCGTCGATCGGATCGAGGTCGGCGGCCCGATCGGCGGTCGAGCGTCGAATCCGGACGACGTGACCATCTCGGGAGCCTTCCAACGGGTTGGCGATCAGGTCCGTGTTACGGCTCAAGCCACGGACGACCTGACACAGGCGACGCTGGCGCACGCTCGGGCCGATGGGGCGATTGAGGACGTGTTTCGCGTGCAGGATGAGATTGTCACCGCGCTCGTGACCGGCTTGCGCCTCCCCGTGCCGCCGGCGGCCGCTTCCAGATTGCACGCGAGAGAAACCGCGAGTCTCGAGGCGTACCGGGCGCTCACCGAGGGCCGCCTGAAGCTCGAAACGCTTGACCCCGTCGAAGTCCCCGGCGCGATCGCGGACTTTGAGCGAGCCATTCAGCTCGACCGCGACTACGCGCTCGCTTATGCGGGGCGGGCGCACGCCGACTTTTGGCGGTTCGAAGCCTCGCGGGCCGCGAGTCAGCCTGACCGGGGTGCGCTGGCGCGAGCGGTCGCGGACGCCCGCCATGCCGTCGAACTCGATCCCGAATTGGCCGAAGGCCACGCCGCGCTTGCCCTGTTCCTCGTCGCCGCCGATCGCCCTCGCGAGGCCATCGCGGCCGGACGCGTCGCCGTCGCCCTCGAGCCCGCAAATTGGCGGCATCAGTTTCGGCTGGGCGTGGCCTCGTGGGGCGAGGAGCGGCTCCGGTGCCTCGAGGCGGTTGAGCGGGTCTACCCGGGCTTGGTGTACGCGCATTTCGGGTTGGCGATGCTCCTGGTCGCCCGCGGCAATCTCGCGGGCGCCCGGCACACCCTCGAACGCGCTGTGGCCGGCGCCACACGACAGGCAGAAGCCCAGCGAGACGCGGCGAAGGCGCCACACCCGGGGGGAGCGCGCTTTCCTGGCGCGGGTCTCCACTGGCTGCTGGGGTTGATTCATCTCGCTGAAGGAGCAATCGCGCCTGCTGAAGCCGCCTTCGAGCGCGAACTCGAACCGACAGGCCGCGCCATCTTCGCCGACGAATTCGCGATGGATGCCTGGAACGCGCGCGGCTTTGCCCGCCTCGGTGCGTCAGACGCCCGGGGCGCCGTCGAGATGTTCGGACAGGCGCTTGAACGATTTCCTCGACACGCTCGATCGCTCCTCGGCCTGGCCGAGGCCCATCGGCGCGGGGGGCAACGCAGGGCCAGCGCGGACGCCATGACGCAGGCGCGCGAGGCGATCGGCGAACTTCGCGCCGATGGCCGCGAGACCGAAGCCGCGATGGCTGTCGCCTGTGGACACGCCCTCGAAGGCCGTGCCGGCGAGGCCATCCAGACGCTCGACGACCTCTTGGCAAAGGCTCCGCCCGGCTACGCCGGCTGGACCATCCCCGTGGAACCCTTCGCCGCGGCGCTTCGACGAGACACGGCGTTTCAATCGGTGCTGGCGCGGCTGGCTGCCCGCGCGAGGTAGGCGTCTGCTCAAGTCTCCGAAGACAGCCCGAGCCATCTCTTCGCCCCTTCGGGTAGGATCGGCCTCACCATGAATCCCATCCGCCGGTTGGCTTTTGCGGTCTTTGGAGTCTTCGGCCTTGCGGTCCTCGTCGCACAAACGGCCGCACCACCCACGGGGCAGTCGGCGCCGGCCGTCGCGGCTGCGCCGGCCAAGCCGCCCACGGCGCATCCGCTCGATCCGTTGAGCGAAGACGAAATCAGGGCCGCCATTGACCTCCTCAAAGCGGAGGGCAAGAGCACCCACTACATGGTGTACAGCTTCATCGGGCTTCAGGAGCCCGCGAAGGACGCGGTTCTCGCGTTCAAGGAGGGCGACCCGATCGTTCGGCGAGTCAAGCTCGTTTGCTACGACACGAAGAACAACGCCACGATCGAGGGCGTCGTCAATGTCACGTCCAACAAGGTCGAGTCGTGGGCTCCGATCCCGGGGGCTCAGGCCCCCGCGACGAGCGGCATCGATCAGCGCTTTACCGATCGGATTGTGCGGACCGATGCCCGCTGGCAGGCGGCCATCAAGAAGCGGAACCTCGATCCGGTCGAGATCGAGATCGGCCAGGCGCCGGTCCGCGGATATCTGGACAAGCCAGATGACAGCAGTCGGTACGTGGTGGCGCTCTCGTTCCGCGACGATCCCTCGGAGAACGGTGAAATCCCCGGGCTCGTCGTGCTCGTCAACCTCACGAAGCGGACGGTCGAATGGGTGCGCGACGAGCCGGCTCCCGCGCCCATGGCGAGTGTCGACAATTTCTTCGATCCGGATCGGCTGGGCAAGCCGCGCGAGGCGCCCAAGCCACTGACGATCGCTCAACCCGAAGGCCAGAGCTTTCAAGTGAACGGCAGCGAAGTGCGGTGGCAGAAGTGGCGCTTCCGTATCGGACAGGATCCTCGGGTCGGCTTGGTGCTTTACACCGTCGGTTACGAGGACGAGGGCAAGTTGCGGTCAATCATGTATCGCGGGTCGCTGTCAGAAGTGTACGTCCCCTACGGCGACCCGAATTGGTTCCTCGTGCACTGGTTCGACGCGGGCGAGTTCGGGATGGCGTCGCAGTGGCAATCGTCGATGAAGCCGTTGAACGACGTGCCCGAGAACGCCAAGCTGCTGCCGGTCGTCATGTTTCGACCGAACGGCGCGCCGCGAACGATCGAGAACGCGGTCGCGGTGTACGAGCGCGATGGGGGCATTCTTTGGCGCCACGGCGGCGACTCGAGGCGCGCGAGAGAGCTCGTTCTCGGATCGATCTACCGGGTCGGCAACTACGACTACAGCCTCAACTGGGTGTTCCATCAGGACGGGACCTTGGAGGGGCAGGTCGAGGCCACGGGCTTCATGGAAACGCGGAATGTCGAGCGGAAGTCCGACGCGGACGCCTTGCACGGGATGACCGCTGGCGCCGGTAGCGTGGGCACCCTCGTCGCACCCAATGTGACGGCTCCGAACCACCAGCACTTCTTTTCGTTCCGACTGGACATGGACGTCGACGGCGTCAAGAACGAGATCCACGAGATGAATGTCGACCCGGTGCCCGCGGGCGACGCCAACAAGAGCGGCAACGGCTTCGCGATGAAGGACACGCTCCTCAGAACGGAGAAGGCCGCCGAGCGGTCGGTCAACGCCCAGACCGCGCGCTGCTGGGCGGTCGTGAACCCGTCCGTCAGAAACGCGCTCGGGCAGCCCTCCGCGTACGTCCTGATGCCCGGCGACAACGCGGTCCCCTACTCCCTGCCAGGGTCATATCTCAGCACGGTGGGCGCCTTCGTACAGCACCATCTGTGGGCGACCCCATACGCGGCAAACGAGATGTATGCCGCGGGCACCTACGTGCGTGACGGACGGCCCACGGACGGGTTAGTGAAATGGACGGCCGGAGACCGGTCGATCGAGAACGAGGATGTCGTGCTCTGGTACACCGTAGGAATCACCCATGTCCCGCGGGTCGAGGAATGGCCCATCATGAATACGCATCGGGCCGGGTTCACGCTCATGCCGGCTGGATTCTTTTCGAAGAACCCGGCGCTCGACGTGCCTGAGACGAAGCCGTCGAAGCCGCCAGTCGCACCGGGAGGCTAACCTTCCGCCGCCGCGGCCTCGGCTGAGCGCGTCCGCGACCCGGCGTCGTGAAGACGGGCTATGATCGCGCGGCTAACCAGGCGCGACGAGCGAACGCACAACAGCGCGCACGCCTGTCAAGGAGGCAACCATGGGACTTCTGTCTTGGATCATCGTCGGGCTCATCGCGGGCTGGCTCGCCGGCAAAGTCATGAAGGGCGGCGGTTACGGGGTTGTCGCGGACATCGTGCTCGGCATCCTCGGCGGTTTCGTGGGGGGCTGGGTCTTCGACGCGCTCGGACTCTGGCCTGGCGGCGGCATGATCGGCTCGATCATCGTGGCCTTCGTCGGCGCGGTGATCCTCGTCTGGATCACACGGCTCCTGAAGAAAGCCTAACGCGGACTCCGCGACGTCATCCGCGCGGTCCTGACGGCGCCCGGCAACGGAGCCTATGCCGACGGCCGTCTTCCCGAAGCGCCTCCTCGCCTCGCACCATCGCAAGGCATCGCCGATCCATGTCTCGCCGCTTGCCGTGCAGGCCGCGGTCCTGGACATTGCCGGCGTCTACACGCTGCTCCAGACGCGCCCCGAGGGCTTGACGCCCGACGAGGCCGCGGCGCGGCTTGCCGAACACGGCCCGAACGTGCTGGCCGTTGACCAGCGACCCAGTCTTTTGAAGCTGCTGTGGCGGGCGCTGCTCAACCCTCTGGTGATTCTGCTCGCCGTGCTCGCGACGATCTCGTACGCGACGGGGGATCTCCGCGCCGCGCTCGTGATGCTCTCGATGATCGCGCTGAGTGTCGGCCTGAAGCTGGTTCAAGAAACGAAGGCCAGCGCCGCGGCCGCCAAGCTGAAGGCCATGATCTCGGTGACGGCGACGGTGCGCCGCGGCCGCACGACGCAAGAGATCTCGGTGTCGCACCTGGTTCCCGGAGACGTCGTCGCGCTCGCGGCGGGCGACATGATTCCAGGCGATGTGCGGATCGTGCAAGCCAAAGACCTCTTCGTCATTCAGGGCTCGCTCACCGGCGAAAGTTTTCCTGTTGAAAAGCACGATACCGAGACGAACGCCGGGGCCGGCACGACGGCGCCGATTGACCTCGCGAGCCTGGCGTTCCTCGGCACGAGCGTCGAGAGCGGCGCCGCCACCGCTGTCGTCGTCGCGACGGGCCGCGACACCTACCTCGGCGGCATGGCCACGTCCCTGCAGCAGATCGTCGTAGAAACCGCCTTCGATCGCGGCATCGCCCGGTTCACCTGGCTCATGCTGCGCTTCATGTTCGTCATGGTGCCGCTGGTCTTTCTCATCAATGGCCTGACGAAAGGCATCTGGAGCGATGCGTTCTTCTTCGCGCTCGCCGTCGCCGTGGGCCTGACGCCCGAGATGCTGCCGATGATTGTCACCGTGTGTCTGTCGAACGGCGCCGTCGCCATGGGGAGGAAGAAAGTCATCGTGAAGCGCCTCAACGCGATCCAGAACCTGGGCGCGATGGACGTGCTGTGCACGGACAAGACGGGCACCTTGACGGCGGACCGCGTCGTGCTCGAACGCCACTGCAACGTGTTGCTGCGAGAGGACGCGGCGGTGCTCGAGCTGGCGTATTTCAACAGCCACTTCCAGACCGGCTTGAAGAACGTGCTGGATCGGGCGGTGCTCGCGCACACGGAGGTGCTCGCGAACGCGACGCTCGGTGACTACGCCAAAGTGGACGAGATCCCCTTCGACTTCCAACGCCGCATCATGTCGGTTGTCGTCCGCACGCCCGAGGGCAAGGATCGCATCATTGCCAAGGGTGCACCCGAGGCCATCTTCGCCAAATGCGCGACGTTCGAACTCGATGGCGCGTTCCAGCCGATGGACCACCAGCACATCGAGGATCTGAAGATGGAGTACGAGCGGCTCAGCATGGACGGCTTCCGCGTGCTGGCCCTGGCCGTCAAGGACCTCGACGCGCGCCCTGTGGTTGCTGGCGGCCCGACCCCGTACGGCAAGGGGGATGAGTGCGACCTGATCCTGCGCGGCTATGTCGCGTTCCTCGATCCACCCAAGGAGACCGCGACGGCCGCGCTGCTGGCCCTGCGGGCCCACGGCGTGTCAGTCAAAGTCGTGACCGGCGACAACGACCTCGTGGCCCGGAAGATCTGCAAGGACGTAGGACTCTCCACCGAGCTCGTGGTCCTCGGCGATGACGTCGAAAAGATGACCGACGCGCAGCTGGCCGACGCCGCCGAGCAGACGACGCTGTTCGCACGCGTCTCGCCGGCGCACAAGCAGCGGATCATCACGGCGCTGCAATCACGCAAGCACACCGTGGGCTTCCTGGGCGACGGCATCAACGATGCCCCGGCGATTCACACCGCGGACGTCGGGATCAGCGTCGACTCGGCGGTCGACATCGCGAAGGAGGCCGCCGACATGATCCTGCTCGAGCGCTCGCTGCTGGTGCTGGACGACGGCGTGCTCGAAGGGCGCAAGGTCTTTTCGAACATCATGAAATACGTCCGGATGGGCGCGTCGAGCAACTTCGGCAACATGTTCAGCGTGCTCGGTGCCAGTGCGTTCGTCCCGTTCCTCCCGATGCTGCCCATCCAAATCCTGGCGAACAACCTGCTCTACGACATCAGCCAGACCGCCATTCCCACCGACACCGTCGATCCCGAACGGATCGAACGTCCCCGCCAATGGAACCTCGCGGACCTCACGCGCTTCGTCCTCTTCATCGGACCGTGCTCGTCTATCTTCGACTACACGACGTACTTCATGATGCTCTATCTCTTCCATTGCTGGAACACGTCCACACCGCAGGCCGCCGCGCACAGCGCAAGCCTGTTCCAGACCGGCTGGTTCGTCGAGAGTCTCCTGACGCAGACGCTGATCATTCACGTCATCCGTACGAACAGGATTCCGTTCCTGCAAAGCCGGTCGTCGCAGCCGTTGATGCTGATGAGCCTTCTCGTGATGGCGATCGGCGTCGCGATCCCGTTCTCGCCCCTGGGGGCCTACCTCGGATTTACGCGGCTCCCAGCGTATTACTGGCCCCTGCTGGCGCTGACGCTGCTCTGTTACACGGTGTTGACGCAGGCGGTGAAGATGTGGCTGCTGCATCGAAAATGGATCTGAACACATGCCCACCCTGTCCCCTGACCTGCTCCACCGGCTGGACGCCTACTGGCGCGCTGCCAACTACCTCTCAGTCGGCCAAATCTATCTCTACGACAATCCGCTGCTGAAGCGCCCGCTGGTGCTCGCGGACGTGAAGCGCATGCTGCTGGGGCACTGGGGCACGACTCCCGGCCAGAACTTCATCTACACGCACCTCAATCGAGTCATCAAGAAGTACGACCTCGAGATGATCTATGTCGCGGGACCTGGCCACGGCGGTCCGGCCCTCGTGGGCCACACGTACCTCGAGGGCACTTACAGCGAGATCTATCCCCACATCAGCCAGGACGAAGCCGGGTTGCAGAAGCTCTTTCGTCAATTCTCGTTTCCCGGCGGCATTCCCAGCCATGTGTCGCCAGAGTGCCCAGGGTCGATCCACGAAGGCGGCGAACTCGGCTATTCGCTCAGCCATGCGTTCGGCGCGGTCTTCGACAATCCTCAACTCGTGGTCGCCTGCGTGGTCGGCGATGGCGAGGCGGAGACCGGGCCGCTGGCCACGGCGTGGCATTCGAACAAGTTCCTTGATCCCGCCACCGATGGGGCGGTGCTGCCGATCCTGCACCTGAATGGCTACAAGATTTCCAACCCCACGATCCTGGCCCGAATCACCCGTGAGGAATTGGAGCACCTGCTTGGCGGCTACGGGTGGACACCGTATTTCGTCGAAGGTCACCAGCCCGAACTGATGCACGAAGCCATGGCCGCGACGCTCGACACGGCGGTGGAGCAGATCAAGGCCATTCAGGAGGATGCTCGCGCCCGGGGCAACCTCACGCGGCCCCGTTGGCCCATGATCGTGCTCAATTCTCCCAAAGGTTGGACGGGGCCGAAGGTCGTCGATGGCCTGGCGGTGGAGGGCACCTTCCGCTCTCACCAGGTGCCGCTTGCCGATCCGGCGACTCATCCCCACCACCTCGCCCTGCTCGAGGACTGGCTGAGAAGCTATCGGCCGGAGGAGCTCTTCGATCCGCAGGGCCGGCTGAAACCGGAGCTCGCCGAGCTGGCGCCCAAGGGCGAACGCCGTATGGGCGCGAATCCCCACGCTAACGGGGGCATGCTCCTCCGCGAGCTGCGGATGCCGGATTTCCGCGAGTACGCCGTCGATGTGCCCGTGCCCGGGGCGCCCGGCATCGGTGACACGCATGTGCTCGGGCGCTTTCTTCGCGACGTCGCCCGACAGAACAGCGAGCAGCGGAACTTCCGAGTCTTTGGCCCGGACGAGACGCTCTCAAACGGATTGGAAGCCTTGTTCGAAGGGACCTCGCGTCAGTGGGATGCCGCGACCGCGCCCAACGACGAGTTCCTCTCGCCCGAGGGCCGTGTGCTGGAAATGCTCAGCGAGCATCAGTGCGAGGGCTGGCTGGAGGGCTACCTGCTCACCGGGCGGCACGGCGTCTTCAATTGCTATGAGGCCTTCATCCACATCGTCGATTCGATGTTCAACCAGCACGCCAAGTGGCTGAAGGTCACGTCGCGCCTACCCTGGCGACGAAGCATTGCGTCCCTCAACTACCTGCTGGCCTCGCATGTCTGGCGTCAAGATCACAACGGCTTCACGCACCAGGATCCCGGCTTCATCGACCACGTCGCGAACAAGAAGGCGGAAATCGTCCGCGTGTACCTCCCACCGGACGCCAACTGCCTGCTGTCGGTCATGGATCACTGCCTGCGCAGCCGGCACTACGTCAACGTCGTGATCGCGGGCAAACACCCGGCGCCACAGTGGCTGACGATGGACGAAGCCGTGAAGCATTGCACGAGGGGCATCGGCATCTGGCAGTGGGCCAGTAACGACGAGGACCTCGCGCCGGACGTCGTGATGGCATGCTGCGGCGACGTGCCCACGCTCGAAACCCTTGCCGCCGTGTCAATCCTGAGGACGAGTCTGCCTGACCTGAGAATTCGCGTCGTCAACGTCGTCGATCTCATGAAGCTGCAGCCGCAGACCGAGCATCCGCACGGGCTGAGCGACATGGACTTCGAGCAGCTCTTCACGGCGGACGCGCCAATCATCTTCGCGTTCCATGCCTACCCGTGGCTCATCCATCGGCTGACCTATCGTCGCGCCAACCACGGCAACATCCACGTCCGCGGCTACAAGGAAGAGGGCACCATCACGACGCCCTTCGACATGACGGTCCTGAACGATCTGGACCGCTTCCATCTCGTGATGGACGTCATCGACCGGCTCCCGAAGACCGGCGACAAGGGCGTGTACTTGAAGCAGCAGCTCAGGGACAAGCTGATCGACCACAAGCAATACATCGACACGTACGGCGAAGACATGCCGGAGATTCGCAACTGGAAGTGGCAAGCCCAACCGTCAGTGCCGCGGCCGTAACCGACGTTCGGATGCCGTCCTCGTGCGCGAAGTGCTGCCGCACGAAATCGGCCGAGAGCCTCACCGGGCTGGCGCGCCTCGGCTCCAGACGTACCTACATCATCTGGTCACCATCAGGTAGATGATGGCCATTGGCCCCACCAGGCTAATCAAGACGGTAAACCAAAAGCCGATCGGGTTCTCGTCGCGGCTGAACTTGTACCCCCTCGATCGGATCTCGCCAGACTTGAGTCCAGCGATGCCGAACCCAAAGACCACGGAGAAAAGCAGGATGACGACTATTCTGCCGACGATGAGAGACATCAGCGGGGTTCGTAGTCAACCAGAACGCCCGGTCTCAGACCCCGCGGGCGACCTCCGACACCGCGCCTCAGCTACCTGAGCTGCTCGCTGCGGACGTCGCGGCCGACCTACCCGTGCCGGACGGCGCAACGGCGGCGCAGGTCGTCGGTGCTGGCGGCAGCGTCTGCCCCGCGGCGAGCGGCGGACCGTAGAACTGCCGCACGGGCGTCACGGGCACGTTGGCCGGCGGGCCTCCGCCACGGGCCGGCGGCTCGGGCGGCGCCGGGGGCATCGTGGCCGCCGAGCAGCGCGGCAACATCTGGTCGGCGTTGGCCAGCGCGTAGGCGGTCAGCGCCTCTTCGACGGCCGACTCGCGCACGTCGGGTTCGTAGATGCGCTCGTAGGTGTCGAAGTTCGTGTGGTGGGTGTAGGTGCCGTAGTCGAACGGATCCTGGCCGTAACCGACGCCGGGCAGACCGGCGTTGTTGAACGACGTGCTGTCGGTGCCGCCGGTGTTGCGTCCGAGGGTCGGGCTGACGTGGTAGAAGCCCCAGTCTTTGAAGAACGACATGGCGTCCTGCACCATCTTGGCCGCCTCGGGCGGACCAAACACGCTGGCGCTGCGCGGTTTGCCCGTGCCACCGTCGATGTTGAGATAGCCGTCGAATTTGAAGTACTCCGGCTTTGGATTCTCGGCGCTGCCGAAGTGCTGCGCCACATAGGCGATCGATCCGTACAGCCCTTCCTCCTCGCCGCTCCAGAGCGCTACGCGAATGGTCCGGTGGGTTTTGGCTCCCACGGCCTTCAGCAGGCGGATCGCCTCGAGCGCATCGGTCGAGCCTGCGCCGTTGTCAGTGGCGCCCGTCGCGGGATTCCAGGAATCGAAGTGGCCGCCGAGCATCACGACCTCGTCGGCCTTGTCGGTACCGGGGAGTTCGCCCGTGACGTTGTAGACAGTCTTGCCCTCTGGATAGAACTCGTTCCGGATGTTCACCTTCACCGTGACCGGGACCTTGTCCTCGATCAGAGTGCGATAGATGCGCCCGTAGTCCTCGTTCCCCATGAGCAGCGACGGGAGATTCGGACTGTCCGGGTTCTCGTTGTAGCCGGACGTCGACTGCTGCACGATGATGCCGTAGGGACGGCCGGCATCGGTCACCTTGACCAGGGCGCCGTTGTCGACCAGGAACTTGTTGACCTGCGTGGCGATCTGAGCTCCGGTCAGGCCTTCCGGAGCGGGGTTGTTCCCGCGACCACCACCGCCACCGCCCGGGCCACCGCCTCTCGGGGCGGGATTCTCCCACAGGGCGTCGTCACGGCGCAGCGGCGCGGGCACGAAGTTCTCCGGCACCTCGACATGCGCGCCATAGAAGATGATGGCGCCGCGTACCTTCGGCTTGATGGAGGCCAGATATGCGTCGAGGTCGGCCTGCGTGACGGGCTTCGTCGAGGGTGGCGCGGGAGGCGGCATCGGCGCGGGCGAAGTCCCGGCCTGAGCAATGGCGGCCAGATCGACACCGGCTCCTCCGCCGCCGCCGCGGCCAGCACCACCGCCGACACCGCCACCAGCAGGCGCGGCCGGCGGCACGACGACGAGCACCGGACCTTCGACCATGCCTTTGGTCCCGGGCGTCCAGGACACGGCACGGACGTTCAGCGGCTGCTGGAAGGGCTGGGTGACGTTGGCTTCGAGCTCGTAGTTCTGCCAACCCTGATGATTGAAGTTCCAGGGCTCGAGCGTCACGTTCGACAGGCCCCAGGACTTCATCGTGGCGACCGCCCAATCCTGGGCGGCACGCAGGCCGGGCGATCCGGTGAGGCGGGGACCGTGCACGTCGCTGATCTCGTGCATGATCCACATGATTTTGGAGTTGTTAGTTTCTTCGGCGCGCAGCCGCGTGTTCATGTCCGCCAGATCGGGTGCTTGCGCCAGCGCAGACAGCACCAGCAGACCGGCCATGGAGGCGGTCAGGGCAATTCGTGTCTTCATGGGGACCCTCCTGGGCTCACCCGGCTTAGGAAGCAGCGGGGAGTGTACTACAACGATCGGGATAGGGAAGATAACGGCTGATGAGAGCTCAGCTTCGCCACGGCGATGATGGGTATCTGGGCGGACGTCACGGCCGTGTTCACGCCCATGGACCCGGCCAATCCCGGATCGTCGTCGTCGGATGGGCCCGTGCCCGACGTGGTCGTCTGACGCCCTACACTGCGCCTCCACATCTCGGGCACAGTTGATCTGCGGTAGCCAACACGTTGATTCCGCAACGATGGCAGCGCCTGATCGGACTCGGCGTCGCGCTGGTTGAGCCGCGGGGATGTTGCCGTGCCGCGGGACTGTTGATGCGAAGTTGTTGGGCCATCAACGATTGATAGGTACCACTGAGCTTATGCTCCCATTGCTGCAGATCAGGCAGTAGCGAAGCTGCTGCGCCGCTCGGAGCCACCAGCAGGGCGTCGGGCTCAACGCTCTCCAATGTGACGGACAGCGACTCCAACCGGGCTGAAAGCGTGGGATGCGAATCGGTCGGATGGCTCAGACGGGTTTCAGCGATGCGCTCGAATGGATTGGACGCGGCGCGCCGGGCGACGATGGCCGAAAATGCCTCGCCGAGGTTGCCGAGGGGTCGCCCGCTCATCAGCGCAGTAACCGCCGCCTCTTGAAGCTCAGCCCAGGCGCCGTCATACGCATGGACTTTCACGAGGGCCGTAGCCATGGCGCGGGCATCGGTGACGCTCGCACCTGCTTGGTCGGCCGCGAGCTCGCGGTCCCGTCCAAGTCTTCGTTCCGCCGCCGAAAACGATTCAAGGAAATAACTGAAGACCGCGATTGCCGGAAGTACCGCAGCCGCCCTGAACCCGCGGCGGCCAGCGACCTGCAAGGACGCGATGGACGCTGCCGTGGCTCGGTAGATGGGGTAGAAGCGCTCACTGTACTTCGTGTCCTCGCCGCGAAAGTGACCGAGCTCGTGACCCACAATGGCCAAGAATTCCCCTGTGGTGAGGATCCGCGCCAACGACAGCGAGCAGTACAGCGTGCGCCCGCTGAGCGTGTCACCGAAAGTCACGACGTCCGATTCGGTGACGAAGAAATTGGAGTCGAGGCCGATCGCGACATGGTCTGGCCGCAGCGCGCCCAGGTGAGCTGCCGCGCGTTCGACCACCGCCCAGAGCGCGGGCGCCTCGGCATGCGTCACAGTCGATCCTGGCACCGCTATCTGCGCCCTCTTTGCAACACCGAACACATTCCCAAGAATGACGGCGACTCCATAGACCGCCCCGAGACCGACCGCAAACACAACTCCCCCATGAACCTGGCCTGAGACCGCGGACTCGCCGAAGTAGATCGACGCCATCAGAATTGCTGCGTCGACGAGCACCAGGACCGTGAGGACAATTGCCGTCAAGGACAACCCGGCCTTGAACACGACCAGCAAGAGGGACCGGTCGCGACCAGCGAGAATCCCGGCCAAGCCGATGGAGCTGATCAATCCCAACCCAAGGACCACGGCAGCCAACGCGGCGGCTCGGATCGCGTTCATCGTCATATTGGTCGCGCACACTCCGACCAGATCCGGGTTGGACGGTGTACACAATGTCTGAACGGTCGTCTGCGCCAGGCGAGCCGCAGTGATATCAGGAAATTGTCTTCGGGCCTGCTCACGAATTTCTGAGCTGAGCGTCGCCTGAACGCCTGTGGCACAGCCAAACCCTACTGCCGGCACGGCCAAGACGAGCACGAGGAGCCACACTCTTCGCCTCAGCCATGCCCCTTGGGAACCGGACTCTGCCCTTAGGTCCCCTTCGAAACGGCGTTCAGCCTCCTCGATCTCCGCTCGATATTCTGGGGTGCTGCGCCGCTGCGCCTCGGCCTGAATGATTCTTTGGCCCTCCTCCGTGTACTCATCGAGGCGTCGCGCAGCGGCAAACACCTCGCTGTCAGTCTTGGCCCGCCACACCTCAGCCGACGTCATGCGGCCCTCCTGGTCTCGCGATTAACCTTGGCCCGTCGAACCAAGACCGATGCTACACGCTTTCACGATTCTGATTTGGGAGATGAGCGGTCCGCGCGTGCCGCGGTACTTCCATGACCCCGCGATCATTCACTCTTGCCTGTTTCCGACGGCACCGCTCACACCCTTCCGCCCCAATGCTGTCGTCAGCGTTTTCCAGGCCTCCGCTTCGGTTCCCGCGGCGGGGCCATCCACTGCATCATCGCGGAGCGTTGGCCGCGGAAGTGCGTGAGATACATCCGTAGGATCCGGAAGGGGCCAGGCCAGCCGCTCCACTCGTCCGCGATGGACGGCGAGCCGGGGGCCCAGCCACCGGCCTCGGCGGCATACCTGAGTGGCGGATCTTCTGGGCCCCGCCACCTGGCGCCCAGGCTCTTGGGGGTGTAGCGTTGGACTGTTCTGCCAGCGCTGCGTGAGCGTCGTCGTGCTCTGGGGCACCGTCGCCTCGGAAGAGGAGCGATGCGTCGTCTTGTCATCGTGCTCGTGGCGGCGTTGGCGACTGCGCCAGTCGTCCTAGGTCAGACGCCTCAGGCCCCAGTCTTTCGTGGCGGCGTGACGCTTGTCAGCGTTGACGTCACCGTGCTGGATCGCGATGGCAAGCCAGTGCCCGGTCTGACCGCCGATGACTTCGAAATCAAGCTCGACGGCCATGTGCGGCCCGTGCGCACGGCCGCGTACGAGCAAGTCACCCTCGAGCCGGCAGGGACCGCGGCGCCGACAGCGGCAGCGCCAGCCGTGCCGGTCCGAGAAACGACCAACCACACACCCGCACCCGAGTTGCGGTTGTTTGTGGTCATGCTCGATGACCTCTCGATCACGCCGTCCCGGGGCAAAGGCATGTTCTTCGCAGCCGGCCGCTTTGTTGACGCGCTGCCAGGTTCCGACGTGGTGGGGTTCACGACGACGAGCGGCACGGCGACCCTCAATCCGACACGGAATCGCGCTGCGGTCGACGCGGCGCTCCGACACGCGGCGGGCGAGTTCATCGACCCCCGTGCCCTGCCCGGTCCGCCGGTAGGCATTCAGGAGGCGCTCGAAATCCAATTAGGAAACGACTCCGCCCTTCAGCAGGCGGTCCGGCGAGACTGCGGCCTCAACGCCAGCCTCAACAAGGGTGACAACTGCTCTGAGAATGTCGAGCGCAAAGCGAGAGCCCTCGGCGAGCTGTCCCGCCAGAGCGCGAGCCGGCAGATTCAGGCGTTCATCAGCGTCATCAACGCCATGAAGGCGGCGCCAGGGCTGAAGCAACTGGTGATTGTCTCTGACGGGCTGGGTGTCGCGTTGCGCGAGCAACAGATGTCCTTCCAACCTGTCGCGCGAGCGGCCGCCGAGGCCGGCGTGCATCTCAGCGTGCTCGAGCAGGAACCCGATCTCACGAGCGTCGAAGACGGCTCGTCTGGGGATAACGAGGTTCGGCGCGACGACAATCTAGCGCTCAGCGAGGGCCTCATCACGATGACCGAGGCGACGGGCGGCGACTTCTATCGCGTGATCGGCCTGCCTGATCCCGCGTTCACACGGGTCGCCATCGCGACATCGGGCGTCTATCACCTGGGCATCGAGGCGCCGCCTGGGAGCGCGCCCGGTCGCAACTTCACGCTGGCCGCGCGTGTGAAGCGATCAGGGTCGACCGTGCGCGCCAATCGCGTCGCAGTGGCGCCGGCGCCGACGGTCGTCGTGCCGGTCGACGATCAACTGCAGGCGGCGGTGGCCAAAGGCCTGCCGACCTACGGCGTGCCGGTTGCCGTGGCGACCGTCGTCCGGCGCGGCGACACCGCCGCCGTGATCGACGTGGACGCGAACGTGGAGGTACCGGCGAGTGCGCTGGGGCCGCTGACAATGATGTTCGGTCTCCTCGATGGCGCGGGCAAGCTGGAGACCGGCCGGAAGACGATTGACGCTCCGGCCAGTGGTGGCACGTACCGGGTCTCTCTGTCTCTGCCGGTGGTGCCAGGAACCTATCGCCTGAGATTTGCCGTTGCCGATGCGAGCGGGCACGTCGGCAGCATCGACGCGCCGGTGACCGCGCAACTCGGCCACGTCGGACCGTTCCTCTCGAGTGACGTCATGACGTCGTGGAGCGGCGTCGACGGCAAGCCGCAGTTCCTGGCTCTTGAGGAGGTGCCGGCCACGGCGACGGATCTGAACACGTTCCTTGAACTCTATCCCGCATCTGATGCGCCCCTGCCGCCGGACGTCCGCGTGCAATGGAGCGTAATCGGCAGCGCCCAGCAGCCGGCGGCCGAACAGTCCGTTGTGCCGGCACACACGACCGACCGGCTGACGGCAGCCGGACAATTCCCTTTGGACAGTCTGGCTCCCGGCACCTACGAGCTCCGCGCGACGGTTCTCGTGGCTGGTCAGGCGGTCGGGACAGTCTCAACGACGTTCCGGAAGGCGGACAAGGGCGGCCAGCTACTCACACCAAGGGCGCGGCGGCAACGGCGAAACCCGTCCGGAGGCTATTTGTTCAAAGGCAACACGATTCCGAGCGAGAAGCGAACGGCGTTGAATCCACCACCGTGATCGAACACATGTCGGACATCCAGCTGCGTTCGGATTCGGAAGGCATTGTCCTCCGTCCCAAAATCAATGCCGCCACCGCCCTGGATCGCGAAGTCGTTGATGCCGCAGACACCACAGTGGTAGAGCCCGAGGACGACCTGTCCGAACGGGAGAATACGTCTATCGACGTTGGAGCGTATGCGCAGGCCGCCCATCGCGGAGACCACCGTCGCTCCGGAAAAGTGGTTGAAGCCCACTTCTCCCACCGGCCCAATGAACGGCACGTCACGCTTGAGGGTGCTGGCGATGTCGATGTGCGCGCCGGTATTGCTGGTGGCATTTGACTCGTGGTAGATGACGTCGTAGTTGGCGCTGAA
>Ga0070732_10000820_pt1 | contig 17864 bp, 14 predicted proteins | sample Coa_R1_5_FD_66449 | JGI IMG/M metagenome (GOLD analysis project Ga0070732, IMG submission 66449) | Surface soil microbial communities from Centralia Pennsylvania, which are recovering from an underground coalmine fire - Coalmine... | ecosystem: Environmental > Terrestrial > Soil > Unclassified ...
GAGCCGATCTGGAACCGCAACTTTATCGACCACGTTCAGCTGACCGTGGCCGAGACGGTCGGCGTGGAGCGCCGCGGCGGTTACTACGACGAGGTGGGTGCCTTCCGCGACGTGGTCGAGAACCACATGCTGCAGCTGCTGTCGATCGTGGCCATGGAGCCGCCGGTCGTGTTCGAGGCCGAGCCCGTGCGCGATGAGAAGCTCAAGGTGCTCAAGGCGCTGCGGCGGATTCCACCCGAACAGACGGGCGAGTTCACGCTGCGGGGGCAGTACACCGCGGGCAAGCTGAGCGGCATTCCGGTCGCGAGCTATCGGGGTGAGGAGAAAGTTGCCCCGGATTCGTGGACCGAGACGTTCGTCGTCATGCGCCTGCAGATCGACAACTGGCGCTGGGCCGGCACGCCGTTTTACTTCCGGCATGGCAAACGGCTGCCGAAGCGCGCCACGGAGATCGCGATCCAGTTCAAACGAGCGCCACAAATGTTCTTCCCCGGTGAAGAACGCCTGGAGCCCAACGTGCTGGCCATGCGCATTCAGCCGGACGAGGGCATCTCGCTGCGCTTTGGCGCCAAGATTCCTGGCCCAACCATGCAGCTCCAGGAAGTCGATATGAACTTCCAGTACGGCTCGTCATTCGGGGAGCAAGTCACGCAGGCCGATGCCTACGAGCGGCTGTTGCTGGATGCCATGCTTGGCGACCGCACCCTGTTCACCCGCGCCGATGAGGTGGAGCAGGCGTGGGCCTGGGCGGAGGACATTCAGGAGGGCTGGGCGCAGCACCCCAACAACGTCCACTTCTATCAGGCTGGCACCTGGGGCCCGCCATGGGCCGACGCCTTCATCGAGCGCGACGGCCGCCAGTGGCGTCGTCTATAAAGGCCAGCAGCGCCTCGTTGAACGCTTCGGGGTTTTCCATGTTGGCCATGTGGCCTGCGCCATCGATCGTCACCAGTTGTGCTCCAGGAATTCCGGTGGCGATTTCTTGTGAATCGGACGGTGGTGTGAGTTGATCGAACTCGCCGACCACTACGAGGGTGGGAACCGTGATGGTTGGCAGCACGTCAAACGACGGGGGGCGTTGGGCCAGGCCGCGGGCGCCGTTGGCGACGGCTGCGCCTGTGTTGGAGCGCATCATCGCCAGCACCTGAACTTCCACGGCCGAAGCAGGCCGTAGGTGGGGTGAAAACAGCTTCGGGCGCATCATGTCAATCGCGACCTGCGGGCTGTGCTCAGTCTCGGCTCGCCTGATCATTTCACCGCGATCCAGCAAGCCCGCTGGCGTATCGGCCGAGGCGCGAGTATCGGCGAGGACCAGGGCGCGAATGCGCTCGCGATGGCGCTGCCAGAACGCGAACGCGACGTAGCCACCCATCGACAGACCGACATACACCAACGGATCGCGTATCTCCAGGCTGGACAGGAGGGCGGCCAGATCATCCGCGTGCTGGGCCATGGTCAGCGGACCATCCTCGGCACCTTCGGAGGCACCGAAGCCGCGCAGGTCGGGCGCAATCACGCGCATACCCGCTGCGCGCAGGCGACCAATCTGCGGGTCCCACATCGAGCGGTTCAACGGAAAGCCGTGGACCAGCAACACCACGGGCGAGCCTGATCCCGAATCGGAGTAAGCCAGGCGGATGCCGTTCACGTCGACAAACACGGGATAATCATCGTCGAACGTGCGCCCAGGTCATTCGGGCAGGTCGGCCCCAATCATGCTGTTCGTCCTGACCTTCGTCACCGGGCTGGTCGATGCGGTGACCTATCTCGGCCTGGGGCACGTTTTCGCCGCGAACCAGACTGGCAACGTGATCGTCCTCGGCTTTGCGCTGGTCGGCGCTGGCCAGATCTCCGCCACCGGAGCCCTGGCGTCGCTCGCGTCATTCGTCGTCGGCGCCGCATTCAGCGGCTGGGCAACGCTTCGCCTCGAGCGGGCGATTCGCGGTTGGACCCGCGCCATGTTTGCGCTCGAGGCGGGGCTGCTCGTCGTTGCTGCCGTCTTGTCGACCATGTCGCCCGTATTCGAAACCCTCGTCGTGGCCATCCTGGCGTTTGCCATGGGCATGCGGAACGCGACGCTGCAGCATCTCGGTCTGGGCACTGTGAGCACCACGGTCCTGACCACCACGCTCGCCAACCTGGTCGGCCACGGTTTCATGCGCGGAAACTGGCAGGTGGTGCGCCCGCGACTCGGCGCCGTCGTCGCAATGTTGCTCGGGGCAGTCTGCGGTGCGTTGCTGCTTCAGTACGGCACGCTCGCGGTGCTCGGGTTGGGAGCGGCGCTCACCATAGCCGTTGCGCTCGTCCACGGTGAGCGCGGCGTCCGGACCGCGGCGCAAAGCTTTAGCGGGGAAACCGCCATCATCCAGTGAAAAATCAGCGCACGAAACTGCGCGGCACCCCGCTCGGGACAAAACACCTGGGGTCGGCCACGCAACACGCGCCGTCGTCGGCGTGGTCAGCGGCCTCGACCTGCAGCGTCACATGCTGGATATGAAAGTGGTCGCGGAGCAGGGTGCGCAGATCATGCAGCACGTCCTCCGAGGGGCGACCGTTCGAGCGCACGTGGCCACTCATCGCGTCGAAGCCGCTCGTTATCGACCACAGGTGCACGTCGTGGACCGATTCCACGCCCGGTTGCGCGCGCATCGCTGCCTCGATCGCGGCGATGTCCAGATTCCGCGGCGTGGACTCGAACAACACGTCGACGACGCTGCGCAAGAGCCCAACCGCACGCGGCAGCATCAGGATGCCGATGATTGCCGAGATAAGCGCATCGGCTGGCATCCATCCCGTGACAAGAATGATGATGGCGGCGATGACGGTCCCTACAGAGCCGAGCAGGTCGCCTACAACCTCCAGGAAGGCGGCCCGAACATTGAGGCTCGTGTGGACGCCGGCGTGCAGTAGCGCGGCGCCGACCAGCGTTACGACTACCCCGCCGAGCGCGATCACCAGCATGGGCCCGGCTTCCACTTTCGAGTTGGAGATGAGCCGCTGAACGGCGGCGGACAGGATCCACAAGGAGACGACCACCAGCGCCATGCTGTTGATCAGCGCCGCGAGGATCTCAGCTCGATAGAAGCCATACGTCTTGCCCGCCGTGGCTGGCCGACGCGCGAAGCGGATCGCGCCGAGCGCCATGCCGAGACCAAGGACGTCGCCCAGCAGGTGGCCACTGTCGGCCAGCAGCGCCAGCGAACCCGTCAGCACGCCGCCGACGAGCTCCGCCAGCATATAAATCGCCGTGATGACCACGACAACCAGCAGGCGTCGCTCGCTATCGAATCCCTCCGTGTGCGCGTGCACAACTGTTAACTCTGCACCGGATGTGCCCACACCCAGAGGAAATTTGTGAGCAGGCTCCACGTGAATGCCGCCGCGGTGCTCACGACGAACGCAGGTACGTACGGGACGCCAGCCAGCAGGCTCAGCGCGTTGATGGCCAACCAGTACACCACGAGCGCACCGGCGGACGCTCCTTGGTACTTCGCCAGCCGCCACCACCACCACCAGCCCGCCAGCCGTGGCAGCGTCGGCCAGGGATGGCCAAAGACGAAGCGGTCGTTCATCAAGAACTTGAAGATGATGAGCACCTCGGCCGCGACCGCCGTAGCCACGGGCAGCGGCCACTGCAGGCTTTCGTAGAGGGTACGCAACAGTCCCAGTTCCAGGAGACTCGCCGTCAGCCCAAACGCGATCCAGGTCGCGACGCGTCTGGTCCCCCACATCGTCAGGGTCTCAGTATCACTCGCAACTATTAACCGCGTGCCAGCGTCGCTTCATTGACACTCTAAAGGTCGCGGAGTACACCACCAGACAACACCCGCCATGGAGACTTTCTTTCTCGCCTGTTTTGCGATAGGGCTGCTGTTCACATTGGCCTCTTTCGTGCTGGGCGGCGTGCACGGGCCGGGCCATATCGGTCACCAACTCGGTCACGCCGGTCATTCCGGTCACGTTGGCGGTGGATCGGGCTCGACGCCGCTGCTGAATGGTTCGTCGTTCGTCGGCGGCCTGACCTGGTTCGGCGCAGCCGGCTTCATCATGGTTCGGCTGGGATGGTTCTCGCTGCCAGTGGCACTGATCGCGGCGCTGGCCGTCGGCGCAGTTGGCTGGTACGCGATCGCGCGCTACCTCGGCATGATTCTCAAGGGCGAGGTCGAGATGGATCCGGCCGACTACCGCCTGGAGGGAACGCTTGGCAAGTTGAGCGTCGGGATCCCGAGCGGCGGAACCGGCGAAGTGCTGTTCGAAAAAGGAGGCACACGCCGCAGCGAATCGGCGCGCGCGCTTGGCGGCGCTGCGATTCCGCGCGGTGTCGAGGTGGTGATCACCGCGTATGAGGACGGCTTTGCCACCGTCCAACCCTGGGGTGAGTTTGTCGCCGCTCGCGAGGCACTGGTCGCGCGCGCGGAAAAGAAAGAGGCATAAGGCATCATGGACGTGCTTTTCGGCTCAGTGGTCTTCGGCGCCGTCGTTGCGCTGCTACTGATCATGTGGATCGTGGGCAACCTGTTCCGACGCGTTGGCCCGAACCGGGCTTTGATCGTGTACGGCTGGGGCGGCACCCACATTGTGACTGGCGGCGGCAAAGTCGTATGGCCGCTCTTTCAGAGCTTCCAGGAATTATCGCTCGAGCTCATGTCCTTCGACGTGGCACCCGAGCAGCAGCTCTACACGTCGCAAGGCGTCGCGGTTGCCGTGGAAGCCGTTTCGCAGATCAAGGTCAAATCCGACCCACTGAGCATTCGGACTGCCGCGGAACAGTTTCTGACCAAGCCGCCCGAGGAACGCGAAGCGTTGTTGCGGCTGGTGATGGAAGGTCACCTGCGCGGCATTGTCGGTTTGTTGAAGGTGGAAGAGATCGTAAAGGAGCCGGAAATCGTCGCTGGTCGCGTGCGCGACAGCGTCTCGGATGACCTCAACAAGATGGGGTTGGAAGTCGTTTCGTTCACGATCAAGAAAGTGATCGACGAAAACGACTACATCAACAACATGGGTCGTCCCGATATTGCGCGCATCAAACGCGAAGCGGACATTGCGCAGGCCGAAGCCGAACGTGACACGGCGATCCGACGGGCCATGGCCATGCGCGAAGCAGCTGTCGCCCAGGCGCAGGCCGACCAGGAACGCGTTATCGCCCAGACGGCCTCCGAGACCAGGCAGGCAGAGGCGACGCGCGACCTGGAGGTGAAGAAGGCCGACTACGAGGCCTCAGTGCGCACCCAGCGCGCCGCGGCCGAAAAGGCCTACGACATCGCCGCCAACCAGGCGCAGCAGAAGGTGATCGCCGAGCAGGTCCGCATCGACCAGGTGCAGCGGCAAGAGCAGATCAAGGTCCAGGAGCTTGAAGTCCAGCGCCGCACGCGCGAGCTCGAAGCGACCGTCACCAAACCGGCCGAGGCGGAACGCAGCCGCATCGAGATGATGGCCGAAGCGCAGCGGGTCAAGCTCTCCACGGAAGCCGCTGGCCAGGCCGAGGCGACCCGATTGCAAGGTACCGCCGAGGCCGAGATCGTTCGCGCCAAAGGCCAGGCCGAAGCGGACGCCATGCACCAGAAGGCGGAGGCGTACCAGGAGTACAGCCAGGCGGCCGTGCTGGATAAGCTCATCACGGGCATGCCCGACGTGGTCCGAGCCCTGTCGCAGTCGCTGGCCAGCGTGGACAAGATCACCATCGTCTCGACGGGCGATGGCCGTAACCCTGGCGTGTCGCAGCTGACGGGCGAGGTGGCCAAGATGGTCGCGCAGGTGCCCGAGCTGTTCGAGACCCTGACAGGCCAGAAGGTGAGTGACCTGATGCAGCGCCTGCGCGCCCTCGACGCGCCCGCCCCCAGCGGAAACGGCGCACCACCAACCCACCTGGCCCCCAAGGAGTAAGGCTTAGCGACGATCACGCTCCCGAAGGGCATTGCGCGAGACCCTTCGGGAGCCAACGCCGCACTCCTCACCGCGACCGCGACCATCCTCCTGTTTGCGAGCGGCGCGGCGGGGTTGATCTACCAGGTCGCGTGGGTGCGCCTGCTCGGTCTGGCCTTCGGCGTCACGATCTACGCCATCAGCACGGTCCTGGCGGCCTTCATGGCCGGCCTGGCCATCGGCAGCATCCTCGGAGGCCGCCGCGCGGACATCGCCAAACACCCGCTGCGCGTGTACGGCCTCGTGGAGCTCGGCGTTGGCGCCACGGCCCTTGCCACGCCCTGGGCCTTTCGCGTGCTGCAGGACGTCTACGCCCAGGTGTCGCTCGGAGGTGGCATCGCGCGCGCCGCGCTGGCGTTCCTGGTCCTGCTCGTCCCCACTGGCCTGATGGGCGCCACCCTGCCACTGGCCGTGCGCGGCGTGCGCGGCAGAGGCACCGCGCGCGGCGATGCCTGGGTCATGGCGTTGCTGTACGCGGCGAATACCACTGGCGCGATCGTGGGCTGCCTCGTCTCAGGCCTGGTGCTGATCGGCAGCCTCGGGCTCACCGCCACCATCGGGGTCGCCGCGCTGGCCAACGCCGTCGCCGGCCTGGGCGGCCTGGCCCTGAGCACGCGTACGCGGCCAGCTTCGACCCAGCCGCCCACCGAGAGCACGTACACGGAGGTCACGCCGCGACTCGCGCGCGCGGCGCTCATCGCCTTCGGAATCTCGGGTGCGATCTCGCTGGCCTACGAAGTGGTCTGGTCGCGCATCCTGGCCGTGCTGTTCGACGCCAGCATCTACGGCTTCGTGCTGATGCTGGCCACAGTCCTGGCGGGCATCGCCCTCGGCGGGGCCGTCGCAGGGGTCTTCGTGCGAACGCGAACGAGCCCGAAAACCACAGCGATGGTGTTCGGCGCCGTCGAGGTAGGCATCGGCCTGGCGGCCGTCCTGGCGCTTGCCGCCTTTGGCACCGCCTATACCAGTCTCAACGCACTGCGGGACGGCGGGCCATCCATCCTCGTGCGCCTGGTGCGGACGGACCTGCGGCTCATGGCGATGCTGTGCATCTTGACGGTGTTGCCGGCGGCCCTGCTCATGGGCGCAACCTTCCCAGTCGCCGCGCGACTGTGGGCGGCCGGCCGAAGCCAGCTCGGCAAGAATCTGGGCGGGATCTACGCCGGCAACGTGGCTGGCGCCATCATCGGCTCCCTCACCGCGGGGTTCATCCTCATTCCGGTTCTTGGCGCCCAGAGGAGTCTGCTCCTGCTCGCCACCGCGAACGTAGGGATCGGGGTGGGACTGTTCCTGGTGTGCCGCCGTGGCGTTCTGGGGGGCGTGGCCGCCGCAATCGGGGTGGTCACAATTGCCCTCGGCGCGCAGCAAACGCCAATCCACGAGGTTGTCTTTCAGGAGCACTTCCCCGACCAGCAGCTGCTCGCGTACTGGGAAGGTCTCGAAAACACCGTGAGCGTCGCCCGCGACGCGGATGGCATGCAGACGCTGTTCACCAACAGCCGCGGCCAAACGAACGATTCGCCCGACCTGGTCCGCTATCACCGCGTCATGGGCCACCTGGCGGCCTTGCTCGCGCCGTCGCGCGCGCCGCGTGCGCTCGTGGTCGGCCTCGGCGCCGGGGCAACCCCTGGCGCGCTGGCCCAACACAGCGGCGCGCAGGTGGACGTGGTGGAGCTCTCGCCGAGCGTGCTGGCGGCGGCGCCCTTTTTCCACGTCGCCAACGCGGACGTGCTGCAGGATGGGAACGTCCACGTGATCGTCGACGATGGGCGCAACTACCTTCTGCGTAATCGGACCACGTACGACGTCGTTACCGCGGACGTTGTGCATCCGTACGATGCCGGCGCGACCAACCTGTACTCGGTTGAGTACTTCCAGCTCGTGGCGAAGTCGCTCGCGCCGAACGGGATCATGGTGCAGTGGGTCTCGCCCGGCACCGCGTTCGAGCACTCGCTGATCATTCGTACGTTCTTGCAAGCCTTTCCGTACGCGACCCTGTGGCTCGGGGGTGACCTGCTCGTCGGCTCGACCGCGCCTGTGACGTTGAGTCGGTCTGAGCTCGAGGCGCGCCTGGCCGATCCCTCCGCGCGGGCATCACTCGCCGAGGTTGGCTTCAACCACGCCCAGGACGTGCTGGCGCAATTTCGAGGCACCTCGGCGCAGCTGCATACCTATGCGGGGCCTGGCCCCGTGCTAACGGATGATCATCCGATCCTGGAGTACTTCGAGAGCCAGAGCATCCCTGGCGACCCGCCCGACCTGTCGTCGTTCACAGGCCCACCCCCCGTGCGCGATTGACGGCCCCGCCCGTGAACCACCGGCCTGGAAACTTCCTTGAAAGGAAGCGAACTTCGGATGCCTCGGGAACCACCTCGCGGCGCCGTCCCCTCGCGGCGCCGTCCCCCTCGCGGAGCAGTCCCCCTCGCGGCGCCGTCCCCTCGCGGCGCCGTCCCCCTCGCGGCGCAGTCCCCCTCGCGGCGCAGTCCCCCTCGCGGCGCCGTCCCCCTCGCGGCGCCGTCCCCCTCGCGGAGCAGTCCCCCTCGCGGAGCGGTCCCCCTCGCGGAGCAGTCCCCCTCGCGGAGCAGTCCCCCTCGCGGAGCAGTCCCCCTCGCGGAGCAGTCCCTTCGCGGAGCGGTGCCTTGCGGAACGGTGCCTTGCGGAACGGTCCTCGCGGAGCGGTGCCTCGCGGAGCGGTGCCTTGCGGAACGGTCCCTCGCGGAGCGGTCGGCTCACACGATTGGGTCTCCCCCCTGGGGTAAGACGTTAGCGGTAATTGACGAACTGGAGCGGCACAGGCCAGTTCCGCTCCTGCTCGGTCTTGCGCAAGAGCTGGATCGCGCTCTGCAGCTCGTCCTTGCTCTTGCCCGTGACGCGCACGGCATCGCCCTGGATCTGCGTCTTGAGCTTCGGCATGCGATCGCGCAACAGCCGCGTGATCTCACGCGACAGGTCCTGCGACAGGCCCTGGCGCAGCGCAGCGGTCTGACGGACAGTCCCGCGCGAGGCTTCTTCCACTCGCCCATAGTCAAAAATCTTGGGAGAAAGCTGGCGCCGGACGGCCTTCTGCAATAGCACATCCCGCGTCGCTTCCAGCGTCATTTCACTGGCGCTGTGCAGCTTGATCTCGCTGCCATCGAGCTCGATGGTGGTGCCCGAGTCCTTCAGGTCGAAACGCGTGCGCACCTCGCGCATGGCCTGATCCACCGCGTTGACCAGCTCCTGGCGATCGAACTGGGAAACGACGTCGAAAGAGGATTCTCCTGCCGCCATGTGACGCCCTCAAGGATACGATTTAGCCGCCCTGGAGCCTCGCCCGAAAAAAGCGTGATGAAGCACCTCGTCATCGTCAGCGTCATGGTCGCGGCATTGCTCGCCGCGCCCCTGGGTGGGGCTAGCCCGTACTTCCTGATCACCCCTGGCGGAACGTACGACGTCGGCTACGACTACGGCTCACGGCTCAGCATTCCCGACGAATATCGCAAGCCCATGGGCCGCATCGCCTTTACGGCCGTGTATGAGACCGAGGCGAGCTGGACAGAGGTGCTGCACGCCCGCCTGCAGGGCCAGGCGGAGATCGTTCCGGCCGTGTACATTCGGCCACCTGGCACCAGTCAGGAACAGGTCAACGCGACCAACCAGCGCCTGATCGACGAGAGCAAGCCCATTGCCGCGGCAGTCGGGGTGCGCGCCGCTGGTTTCCCGGTAAGCGTGACTGGCCAGGGCGCGCGCGTCGAGAGCGTGCTCGATGGGATGCCCGCCCAGGGCGTGCTCCAGGTCGGCGACATCATCGTCCGTGTCGATGGCCAGCCAGTGACAACGACCGATTCGCTGATCCAGGCCACCACACGTCACGCGGTGGGCGATCACGTGATGCTCGAAGTGCACCGCGACGACCAGGATCTTTCGCTTGATGTGGTGACGGCCGAGTCCCCGAGCGAACCGGGGCGACCGATCGTCGGGATCACCGTGAGCACGTACATGTTCGATATCCAGATGCCGTTTCCGGTGGACATCCAGTCCGACAACGTGGGCGGACCCTCGGCGGGGTTCATCTTTGCGCTGGCGGTGCTGGATGGAGTAACCGACGGCGACCTGACGCGTGGCTACTACGTCGCGGGCACGGGCACGATCGCACAGGACGGCACGGTGGGTGCAGTAGGCGGGGCCGCCGAAAAGGCGCTAGCCGCGGAGGAGGCCGGCGCCCAGATCTTCCTCGTGCCCAAGGACGACGCCGCTGAAGCCTACCGCTGGGTGCACACGATCCAGATCATCCCCGTCGCAACGTTCGACGAGGCGATCCATGCCCTGTGCGCCCTTCCACCAGGCCCGAACCCCGCCTCGGCGGATGTACCCACCCCGTGTGAGTGAATTAGGAGACGATGCCGCCGCGGACGGCGATAACTGCGGCGTGCGTTCGGTCGGTTGCGCCCAGCTTCTTGATGATGCTCTGCACGTGGTCCTTGACCGTGTCGGGCTCAACCACCAGTCGCAGAGCGATCTCGCGGTTGGTCAAGCCATCCACGAGCAGCTCCAGCACTTGCTGCTCGCGTCGGGTGAGCGGCGCCAGCAGGTCCACCGAAGTCGCGGGCCGACGGCCAGTCTCGCCAAGGAGTTGATCCACGAGCTGTTCGAGCCGTTGGTCCTTGCGTTGCAGCTCGTCGAGCATCTGGACGCTGTCGATGAGAATGGCGGCCTGGTTGGCCAGCAGCTCCAGCAAGCGCACGGCGCTTTCATCCATGCGGGGCGCCCCGGGCTCGCGGCTGGCGTTCAACACGCCCACAAGGCGTCCGCTCAGCGCCAGCGGCACGACAATCGACGAAGCCAGCTCGCGCGGATGGTCGGAGCTCGGTTGGGTATAGGCGCCGCCGTGCAGCAGGACCGTCTCGCCAGCGCGCAGTGCCCAGCCCGCGACGCTACGGTCAGCTGGCTGACGCGTCCCAATGATCGCTCGGGCACGCGGACCTCGGGCGGCCACCACCATCAGCGTGTCGCGCTCGCGCGACAGCAGCATCACCGATCCGGCGTCGGCGCGTACGACCTGCAACGCTGTTCCCAGCAAGCGGTCGAGGACAGGGTCAAGCTGGCGCTCGTTGGTGAACGCGACGCCCACTTCGGACAGCGTCTCGAGCACCGCGCGCTCTTCCATGACGGACGGTTGGAATGCCAGCTCTTGCAGCATGAGGCCTGTCACGATCATCGGCAGCACCGCGCCATCTCTGTAGGCCTGTTTCCGCGAGTTGCTCCATGAGTAGCGGCGAATACTTCAGATTGGCTCGAAACTTGCTATCCTGCCCAGCATCTCCCGGCTGGGTCGATTCCGGCAGGCGGCCACCGCGTCGAGTCAATAGGGGGACTGGGTCTGGTCGGGTGCGCGCCGTCGCTGGGGTCCTACTGCTACTGGGCCTCCTTTTGGGAGGCGCGCAGTCGGTTGCCTCGGCCCCGGACAACCAGGACCAGCAGTCACAGGACGCAGGCTCTGTGCGCATGGACGTGCGGGCTGGATTCGATGGGGCGGGGCGTGTTGGCGGCTGGGTGCCACTCGATGTCCAGCTCGTCAACGAAGGCAGCGAGATCAAGGCCAATGTCCAGGTCGTCGTCGATCAGCCGGGCGGCCGCAGCACCTACAGCTACGTGCCGACCACCTTCTCGCTGCCAGTAGTTCTGCCTCGACTGAGCAATCGACAGTTCAGCATGGAGGTGAACCTGCCCCAGGCCACGAACAATCGACTGACGGCGCGGCTTCTGAAAGACCCTGGCGGTGAGCTGATCACCGAACAGGACATCAACATGACCCGCGTGCCGCTGGGCGATTACTTCTGCGGTGTGTTGGCGCGCGACCCGTCGCAATACGATTTCCTGTCGGCCCTGGACCTGCCACCGCCCATCCGTCGCGCGCGCACGGCGCCGCTCGATCCAGCCACCGTGCCCGACCGCGCTCAACTGCTCGGCAGCTTCGATTGTCTGATCATCGACAACGCCGCGACGGCCCAGCTGCGCCCCGAGCAGCTGGAAGCGATCCAGGTCTGGGTCGGTACCGGCGGTTTGCTCATAGAGGTTGGGGGCGCGACGTGGCAGAGCACGCTCGGACCGCTGCCGCCCGATCTGCTACCTGTCGAGCCGAGCGGCTTGACCAACGTGCAGTCGCTCAGCGCGCTGGGCGACTTCATGGAAACGCCTATGGACCAGCCCGGCCCGTGGCTGGTCAGCAACTCGCGGCCGCGCACCGATCGCGGTGCACACGTCGTCGTCGCGCAAGACGGTGTACCGCTGGTGGTCGCTTCCAAGAGCGGCGACGGCACCGTCATCTATCTCGCCTTCGAGCCGACCTCACGCAATTTTCGACAGTGGGGCGGCAACGAAGCGCTCTGGCGCTACCTGATCACGCATGCCTCGCTCGACAACGGCGTCGGATCGGCGCTGGTGCGACCCTACCTGCGTTGGGGCGGCCGACCGCCGCGCTTGTCGATGGCCGACTTCTCGACCCAACCCCGGCCAACGTTGGACTGGTTCTGGACGCTGATGGGTTTCTATGGACTGGCCGTCGGCGGCGCGCTGTTCGTGTTCGGTCGACGCGGCATGGTCGGTTGGAGTGTCCTGTCGGTGGTTGGTCTCACAGTCGGCGCGAGCGCGCTGGCGATCATCATGGCGCTCCAGCGGGCGGAGCCAGACGCGGCCATTACACGCGTGGTGGTGGTTCGGCCCATCGCCGTCGGAAACAGCTCCGCCGCGTACACCCACGAGTACGTCTCGGTCCTGGCCAAGCGCGACGGTACCTACAACTTCGTGCTACCCCAGGAAGACTTGAGCCGCGGGCTGTATTTCCCCTTCCCGCGCCCGAGCGACGAATCGGATTCGAGCTGGCCATTTACCGTTCTCGAGGGTGCCCAACCCTCACTGCAGAACATGCAGTTGCAGCAGGGTCAGCTGGCAACGGCGCAGATTGACGGTCAGCTGAAGGAAGCCCCAGGCGTTCAGGCGGATCTACAGATCGACCATGGGGCCCTCACGGGTATCGTGACGAACCGCACGGGCGGGCGGCTGAGTGATGCCTACGTCGTCGTCGACAGCGACATCCGTCCGATCGGCACTCTGGAGAAGGACCAGTCCAGCCAGGTGGACTTCTTGTTACCGCCCCAGGCAGCCGCCGGCGACCTCGCCGCGACGGCGATCGCCGACAAGCTCACGCCACCGGGCTCCTCGGCGCGGTCTGGCGCCTCAGCCCGGCGCGATCTGCTCGAGTCGCTCTTCTCGGCTCGCTTCCTGTACTCCCGCATGGAGATGCGCGGCCCGACCCTCGTCGGCTGGTTGGAACAGGCGCCGGACCAGATCATCGCCCCGGACTTCCGCCTTTCCCAGTCTGATTTCACGCTGCTGGTCCAGCCGCTCCAGCCGCAGCTGCCCATCGGCTTCGAGGGCGAAATCCCGGCCGCCGCCATGAATCGCCGCGATCTCGGCATTCAATCCGGCGCGCCGACCGACCGTGACTACTATTCCGTCGCCCCAGGTGAGGCCGTCACGCTGCAGTTCATGGTCCCGCCGAGCGAAGGCACCTTCCAACTGAACCAACTTCGACTCAACATCGAGGGCGTGGTGCAGGGCCGTGTGCGACAGACCGAGCTGCCATTTACGGTATCGCTGTTCAACTGGCGCGCCGCCGAGTGGCAGGCATGGCAGGTCGGCTCTGGAACCAGCGTCGTGCCCGATGGCGACCGGTACATCTCGGCCGCCGGCGAGATCCGCCTGCGGTACACCCTGGATTCCTCGCTCGCCGCCACCGTCCGCGAGGTGCGCCTGAACCGCCTGGACGTCACGGCGGTCGGAGCGATCAGGTGAGCGTTCAAGCACCGGACCGAACGCTGCTTCCGCGCGGCCCCGAGCTGCCAAAGGAGCCTGCCGTCATGGTCGACCATGTCGTGCGGCGCTTTGGGGCGCGCGCCGTATTGAACGGCCTGTCGTTCGCAGTCGAAGCCAATCAGGCCTTTGGCATCGTCGGCGCGAACGGCTCCGGCAAAACCGTTCTGTTGCGGCTCATCGCCAGCCTGGATCGGCCCACGAGCGGCCGCGTCGCCGTGCATGGCTACGACACTCTTCGACGAGCCCGTGCGGTGCGGGATCGCGTCGGCTACCTGCCCGAAGAACCCATGCTGTACGACGGACTCACGGCCGAGCAGTACCTGCAATTTGTCGGTCGGGCACGCGGGCTGGGCAAGCAGGTGCGCCAGGTCGCGGTGGATACGCTGCTCCAGGTGGTCGGTCTGGATGAGCGCCGCTGGCGCGATGTGAGCTCGTTTTCGCCCGGCGAGCGGCGCCGTCTGGCGCTGGCTTCAGCGCTGGTGCACGAGCCGGATGTCCTGCTGCTCGACGATCCGCTGCGCGGCCTGGATGGCTTTGCCAGACTCGAACAGATCGAGGTCTTGCGGGAGTTGCACCGGCTCGGCTCGACCATGCTCCTGGCGGCCACCCGCCCCGAGGATGCGCTCGAAATCTGCGACACGATTGCGGTGCTGCGCGACGGCGCGATTGCATGGAAGGGCGACGACGAGGCAGCGGCCGCCCTCGCTTCACCTCAGCAAGCCGGTCTGGCGCGCGTCCGCGCGGAGGTGCTCGAAGGCATCGACGAGGTCGTCACGTTGCTCGGCCAACACCGCGACATCAGCGAGCTCGAGGTGGACGAGGACGGGCGGACCGTATGGTTCCTGTTCTCGGGTGATCGCGAGGCGCTGGCCGGGCTCCTCCCCCAGTTGCTGCGGGCTGGCGCGAGCGTTTCCCACTTTGGCATCGAGCGCCGCTCCCCCGCCGCCGCCATTGCGCGACTTTTCCATGAGGGATCTGGATAATCCACCATGCCCTTGATCGGCGCGCTGGTTATCAAGGAATTCCAAACCTGGCTGCGCGGTCGGCTGACCTTTGCAGCATTTGCGTTGCTGGTCCTGTTGGTTGCGCTGATGGTGTTCCTGCTGGGCACCCTGATTCTGGCCCCAGACGCCAACGCCGCCCCGGCCCTGTTCTCGACGACCTCGACGACGTCCACCAATATTCTGGTTGCCAACCGCGCCATCTTTCTCTTTGGCGCCGTTGGGCTGTGCGTGATCCTGGCGGCTGCAGTGGTCGCTCCCGCGGTGTCGGCATCAGCCTTCGCCAGCGAGCGCGAGCGCGGCACGCTCGATCTGCTCCTGCTCCAGGGCCCCGGACCGGCCAGGATCGTTCTCGGCAAAGTCCTGGCAGCACTGGTTTTCAGCCTGTTGCTCCTGGCCGTCGGCATTCCCTTCTTCGCCCCGGCCTGGTCGTTCGGCGGTGTTCAGCCCGACCAGGTGATCGCCATGATCACGATCCTGTGCACCGTCACGCTGTTCTTCTGCGCGCTGGGCGTGTTCTTCGGTTCACTATTCAAAACGGCGCTTCCGGCAGCGCTGTTCGCGCAGGGTGTCGCCCTGTTCCTCGTTTTTGGCACGCTCGGTCTACACCTGGCGTTCGCCATTCTCAGCGGCAACGATACGTTCCGCCCGCTGTTGTGGTTGAACCCGTTTCTGGCGTTGCTCTCCGGCGGCGGTAACGCGACCGACACCTTTGCCCGCGGCGCACCGGCTGCATTTCGGTCCGTGCTGTCGCTTCCGCCCCAGAGCTGGGCACCCGGCTTGCTGCTGCCCGCGTGGGTCATCGGTAGCCTGGCCTGGACGGCGCTGGCTGTCCTGCTTGTCGTAGGCGCGGCAATTGCTATCGAGCCCACTCACCCTCTTAAAGGAAGCGCCAAGAGGCAAGCGGCACGATGACACTGCTCTCACCCGCGGCTACGTATCACGCCGAGCTTCGGCAACAGCTTGATTCGGTGGGTCGCGCCATTTCTGTTCAACGCGGCCTGCTGTGGCTCGCGCGCGGCCTGGCAACCGGGGCCGTCATCGTTCTCGGCCTGGTGATCTGGGCCTGGACTCGCGATGGCGTGGGCAGGCTCCCGATCGTTCTGCTGGTCGCGCTGCCCGTCGCCGCTGCGCTGCTCACGGCCTCGGGTAGCTTCTTTGTCCGCAGTAACTCACGTGAGCTCGCCCGCCGTATCGACCGCGCCGCGCGGCTGCAGGAACGCTCGACGACCGCCCTTGAACTGGGCGCGCGGGGTGAAGAGTTTCCGCTGGCGCTGGCCCAGATGCGCGACGCCGTGGAGCACCTCAAGCGTGTCGACTTGCTCGAAGCGTTTCCGCTGCGAGCTCCGCGCAATGAGCTGCTGACCGCGTTCTTTGTTGCATTGGTGGCGGCCATCGTGGCCATCAGCCCGAATCCCTGGCTCCTCCAGGCGCGCGCCTCGAACCCGAGCATTACCATCGCCCGCGAACAGGCCCAGCGCGTCCAGCGCCTCGCGGACAGCCTGCAGCCGAACGCCTCCCCCGAAATTGATGCGCTGCGGCAGTTGATCAGCAACGGCGCCAAGACAATGGACGCCCGCAGCAACGAGCCGGATGCCGCGTTGAACTCGCTCCAGGATCTCGAGGAGCAGGTTCAGCAGATGAGCGCCGGCGACGACCAACTGTCAGCCGCCATGGCGGCCATCGCAAGCGCCCTCTCGGGGAATCAGAACACCCAGGCGCTTTCGGACGCCATCAATACGGGCGACATGCGCCAGATTTCTCAAGCGACAAAGGACCTTGCCCAGGCTTTGAAAAACATGTCGCCGCAGGACCGGGCGCAAGTTGCCCAGGCGCTGCGGGATGCATCGAATCGCGCGGGTCGGGTCTCGCAGAGCGTGGCGAACAATCTGGCAACGGCCGCCGACGCGCTAGATCAATCAGTCGCGGCCGCGGGGGCCGACGCCAGTGCGAGCCAGTCGGGCCAGGACCAATCGGGTCAGGCCGCCGGACAGCAGGCGGGCGCCACTGATGCCCAGGCGGCCAGCAACGCGCTCGATCAGCTCAGCCAGAGCGCCTCGGCTGCAGATGCGCGTCAGCGCGCGGCGAGTCAACTCGAAAGCAGCCGCAACGCGCTCGAACGCGCGCTCGGCCGAACCCAGAGCCGATCCGGCAGCCCCAACGGTAGCTCGAGCAGCAACAACAACTCGGCAGCCAATGGTCAGGGTCAGAATGGCCAGGGTCAGAACGGCGACAGTCAGGGCCAGAACGGCAATGGCCAGAGCCAGTCGGGAGATCCGAGCGGTGCCAACGGGAACGCCTCGGGCAGCGGTCAGCAGAACGATGCTGGCGGGCAGGGCAGCGACACTGGCCAGGGCGGCGGCTCGTCTACGGGCGGCGACTCCAACGCAACGAACAACAATGGCTCACCCAGCCAGGTCGACGCGATCCTGGATCCACAGCAGGTGCCGACCAACGGGAACGTCGGCCCGAACGAAAGCAGTGTGAATCCGTATACCAGCGCGGCGGGGTCCGGCAATGCCCAGGCTGCGCCCGAAGCCGTTCAACCCAGCTATTCGAGCCAGTCAACACAGGGCAACGACCAGGGCAGCATCCCGCTCGGCCTTCGCGACCTCGTCAAAGACTACTTCTCATCACTGGACCAGAAGTGAGCGTCCTTCCGGCAAACGTCCCGTCAGGTGCTGCGCCCAGCCAGCAGCCGCCGGCGGGCACCACGCCGTACCGCTTCATTGAGACCGCGCGAGCGATCGAGTCCGAGGTTGGGCGTGTCATCATCGGCCAGGCCGAAGTCGTCCGCGGCGTGCTGACCTGCCTGCTCGCTGGCGGCCACGCTTTGCTGGAAGGCGTGCCAGGGTTGGGCAAGACCCTCCTCGTGCGCACCATCGGAGAAACCCTCGAGCTGTCATTCAGCAGGGTCCAGTTCACGCCCGACCTGATGCCTGCGGACATCACGGGCACCAGCATCCTCCGCGACGCGTCTGACGGCACACGCTCGCTCGAATTTCAGCCAGGTCCGCTATTCGCAAATCTGGTCCTCGCCGACGAGGTCAACCGTGCCACGCCAAAAACGCAGTCGGCCCTGCTCGA
>Ga0070732_10000822_pt1 | contig 17849 bp, 15 predicted proteins | sample Coa_R1_5_FD_66449 | JGI IMG/M metagenome (GOLD analysis project Ga0070732, IMG submission 66449) | Surface soil microbial communities from Centralia Pennsylvania, which are recovering from an underground coalmine fire - Coalmine... | ecosystem: Environmental > Terrestrial > Soil > Unclassified ...
GACTGAGAGCGAAGCCAACTTCATCTCCATCAAGGGTCCTGAACTGTTCAGCAAGTGGGTGGGAGAGTCTGAGAAGGCTATCCGGGAAGTCTTCCGTAAAGGACGGACGGCCGCTCCTGCTATCGTCTTCTTCGACGAGCTCGACTCGGTTGTTCCGAGGCGAGGAATGGGTTTCGGCGACAGCGGCGTCTCAGAACGAGTGATCAGTCAGCTATTGACAGAACTGGATGGCATCGAATCCCTGGTCAACGTTGTCGTGATTGGCGCGACGAACAGGCCTGACATTATCGACCCGGCGATCATGCGCCCGGGAAGATTCGACAGGCTCATCTACGTGCCGGCACCGGACAATGCGACCCGATTGAACATTATGAAGATCCATACGCGGAACATGCCGCTTGCGCGTGATGTTGATCTGGAACAGGTCGCGGGACAAGCCGCAGGCTACTCCGGCGCGGATCTCGAAGCGGTCTGCCGCGAGGCAGGACTCATCTCACTACGACGGGACATCAACACGACCAGTGTCACCTTGGAGGATTTCCGTGACGGAATGGAACGGATTCGTCCCTCAGTTACTCCTGACATGGAGAACTGGTACTTGGGATTCACGAAACGGTTCAAGAAAGAACGGGCCCCGGTTCCGATCACCTAGATGCTAAGCAGGGGCCTTTCAAAGTGGCTATGGCAATGAGCAAAGTCTGGAGCCCTAGGCCCGTTTCTCTCTCGATTGTCGAAGTATTGGAGAAGAAGGGAGCCATAACGGACATTGATCTATTGAAAGAGCTGAAGGGTAACTTTGGCGAGGTCAGCTTCCGCGAACTGAATACTCAACTGATGCGGTTGGAGATGGCGGGTGTGCTTCGAGTGTCCCGGTTGATGAAGGGGAAGCGACAGGTCGAACTTACCGGTAGGCCGGTTATAGACTAGTACAATGTCAGCAGCCGCAGCGGCGAAACCTTCCAGCGCTTCTCAGAACAGCGGTCCCCAGAAATGTGTGTACTGTGCAGGGTCGGGTCGCTGGACGAAGGATGTTCTTCCGGGTAAGCCGGAGAGCGTGTACTGTCCGCACTGTCACGGGTCCGGGTCTGGCGGCGAATCGCACGGTTCAGCATCGGAAGAATAGCAACTCATACTGGTCTACGTGGGTTCCGTGTTAGGATTATATCATGGCATAGACGCCTAGATTGATAGTGGTTTGATGATGACTTCGATGGATTCGCCGGTGAAGGTTGATGACAGCAGCTTCGACTCTTTCTTGTCGAAATATCCCCTGATCCTCGTAGACTGCTGGGCACCCTGGTGTGGGCCCTGCCGAATCGTCGGGCCGGTTATTGACGGCTTGGCGAAAGAGTACAGTGGAAAGGTGGCGTTTGGAAAATTGAACACGGACGAGAACCCGGCTACATCGGGCAGGTTTGACATTATGGCTATTCCGACGTTATTGATTTTCAAGAATGGGAAGCAGGTCGACCAGATCGTGGGCGCTGTCCCGAAGGCCCGGATAGAAGATATGCTCAAGAAGTACATGTAGAAACAGCCCCAGGCTCCTGGGTGCGCGTGCATCGGCTGAATAAATTTTTTCGAAAAAAGAATGCTTTTTTTCGCGAATCTAGAACGGACCAGGCCGAAAATAATTACTGAATCCACGTGACCTGACGGATAGTTGATCTAGGTTAGAGATAGCCTATTTCCTGGAAAAGCGTCTCCTCCTCTTAGCGATACTCTGGTATCTTAGGCGTCCGTTGGTCAGGTAGAACCCCGGGTCTCTGATGGTTCTGGGTGAGGATCGAATCGACTAACGGAGTTGACGCCTTTGTCCAGAGGGTCCGTGGTGGATACAAGTTGACCGGTAAAGAGGACGATTCGAAACGGGAGGAGGCGCTTTCCGATCTCCGCCGGCTCACTCACGTCATTCTCGATAGTCTGGAAGAAGGGTCCAAGAACCGATTGCTCGATCCGAAGGAAATACGGCTTCTCGCCGCGACAGTCAACAGGTCAATCCGCCTCTATCTTAGAACCTTAGAGAAAGACCGAGCCAAGCCCCGACGAAAGAAGCAGAACGAGTCTCATGAAGAGGTTGCGTTAGAAGGATAGGAACGAGTGGGCAAGTCCAAGATGATTGACGAGGCGAAGGTTCGGGACAAGGCGATCCGCCGATTAGAACGAGCCGCCGACTTGGCCTACGCGATGCTACTGGATGAGAAGATTGATGCCAAGACCCGCCAAGGATGGTCGAAGAGATTCACGGACGCAGTCCGGACCCTAAACCATGTCGTAAACGACCGAGAAATCAGAGAGTTGGGCAAACGCGTCGATCTGATTCTAGAATACAGGAAGAAACTCGCAAGCGAATAAGCCTCTCAACAATCAAGCGCCAACCAAGATAGTCAAATGGGATCTCAGAGGCCCAGCTAGATGCACAGCTCGGTTCGGCGTGAGGTAGCTCGCGAATGGGAAGATATGCAGAAAGAATTGGCAGAGGAGGCCATAAAAGGAAAAGGACTCGTCGATGAAGGAATCATCGATTTCTGCAAAAACTGGCTCAAGCTTACACCTGCAGCCTACCAGGAACGTCTCCTCTTAGACCCGGCCCGGTTCATCGTAGCGAGATGGGCTCGCCAGACAGGAAAAACAACCTCAATCTCAGCAATTAGCTTGCACACCGCCCTATCTTCCGGCTCAAAGCGCATTGTGATTCTGGCGCCTAGCTGGCGTCAGAGCAAGAGGATGCTCTCCAGAATAGAAAGATCCATCCCAAAGAATCGCCGAAGCATTCTGACAGGACGATTGCACAAGACCAAGCTAGAGTTCGCGAACGGGTCAAGCATTGAGGCTCTCCCCAACAACCCCGAGACAATCAGAGGAGAAACATGCGACCTCATCATCCTCGACGAAGCCGCCTTCGTCCGATACGACAAGGAGCTCTACGACTCGACAGTCTACGCGCTAACTACCACGAACGGACGTTTCATCGCCGTAAGCACACCGGGATCACGGGACAGTCTCTTCTATGAAATGTGCAAGAACAACGATCTCTATGCCGAGTTCTCCCGCCACCATGTAAGCTATCGAGACGCGCTGGAGCCAGACGGACCCCTCAAAGAGAAAATGGTCGAGAGCCTCAAGGTCCAGATGAAAGCGGACCCGTGGCGATGGCAGAGAGAGATGGAGGCCGAGTTCGCCGAAGACGAAGAAGCATTCTTCCCACTAAATCTGATAACAAAATGTGTCTCGTACGAGTTGAAAACCTACGACGATTCGATCGCAATAACCGGGCAGGTGCCTCCTCTCGGAAACTACTACATTGGATGCGACCTAGGAAAGAAACAGGATCATTCAGTCATCGCGGTCGTGGAGAAGAAAGACGGCGACGTCAATCTGATCCACATGAAACAGTTCACGCTAGGAACCGACTACAGCCACATCATGGGTTACCTAGTCCGACTCGGCTAGAGACTCAACACTGTCAAGAGAACCAGCATCGACCAGACAGGCGTCGGAGAACCCTTCGTCGAAGAAGCAATCAAAGAAGGAGCGAAAAATCCCGAGGGCAGAATGATGACCGTGCAGGAGAAACAGAACATAATGACGCACCTCAGACAATTGATGGAACAGGACCGTCTACACATTCCGTACGATCCTGATCTGATAAACGAAATGAACGCCGAACAATTCGAATACACAAAAACTGGTCAGACACTGTTCTCCCACTCCAGCGGGACCCACGACGACCGACTCTGGGCACTCGCCCTAGCAGGCTACGCAGCCCGCTTCGAAATACCGACCTACCATCCTTCGGCGGCTGTCAGCGGGAAGCCTAATTCACACAGCTACATGCCGAACCTTCCGCGAAAACTTTGGAAGATGTGAAAGACGATCCGATGATGAAAATATGTCAGGTTCGAGAAACGGTATAGAAACACCATACTGGAAGGCTCAGGTATATATGCGGCTTTCTTCTTACGATCTGTATAGAAGATATACACTATGTCAGTCATGATGGAAGCTCGGAAAGTCCAGAAGGTAGGCTACTCAACCCTAATCGTCTCCCTCCCTAAGGACTGGGTCGAAGAGGTCAGCCTCAAACAAGGCGACATTGTCAGCTTCAGACGCGAATCCGACGGCGGAATAACCGTCTACCCGGGCCTGACCAAGGAACGGGAGAACAAGCGGTACATTATCGACGCGGACCTTTGCGACAGCCCTAACCTATTGACGAGGATCGTTACTGCCAACTACCTGACCGGGCATGATACTATCCAGATCATTTCGAAGAAAGAGCTCTCCTCACGGCACTTGGAAGAGGTCCGAGCGGTCAGCAGACGCCTCACAGGGCTCGGAATTGTCGAACAATCTCTAAAATCCGTCACACTGCAGAGCTTCGTGGACCCTACGAAATTCCCGATCTATGGGTTGATGCGCAGACTACAGATCATTCTCAGCTCAATGCTCGAGCAGGCGGTCAAATCGGTCGTCGAAGGACGGACCGCAATGGCCGACGAAGTCCTTCACATGGAGGAGGAAGCAGACCGGATCTACTGGATGATAATACGCCAACTACTCCTCGCAGTACTCGATAGAAGAGTCGCAAAGGAAGTCGGCATAGAGGGTCCCATGCACGTGGTTGGAAACCGCGTGATCGCAAAAAGCCTCGAACAAATGGCCGACTCCGCCAGCCACGTCGCATTGGAAGCACAGAAGCTGAAGGGCGACGGCAAGAACGTTGACCCGAAAATAACCAAGGGACTGATAGAGCTGAGTGAAAAGGTCCGCTCGCTAATCGAGGATTCATTCAACGCCCTGATGAAAGGAGATCTGAAAAAGTCCAACGAATGCATCGAAAGAGTAGAAGCATGCGAGATACTAGAACGATCACTCACTGCGGACGTCATGAAGAGCGTCAAAGATGTGAATCTCGCCGTAGGCCTACGGTCGATCATATGGGACGTAGGATCAATGGCAAGGGACTCAGTATCCATCGCAGAAGTCGGCATCAACCGGAAACTAGAGACACCAAGCGACTTCTGCATGTGGGAAAAAGCCTAAGATACGGGCTCTGGGTTGGGCGGGATCTGCTAGTTTTATTGCGTCACAGTTAGTTTTCCCGCAGATATGCAAATCCCGAAGGTTCGACATGTATTTGCGAATTTGCAGGGATGGGATGGGTTCCGAATTCCTTCAACTGTAGTTGAAGCATCCTGTAATCGTGCTCGACATTCCAAGGACCATGGGTGCGTCCAACACGCCGGTCCCTGTATCGAGTCCGTATACCAATACAGCAGTAAAACAGTAAGTTCCTATGCCATCTGGCGGACTGTAAACGAAACCTATGCTGCTCTTTAAGACGCCTCCCTGAAGAAGGAAGGAGGGGCTGGAAAAGGTTGTCAGTGTCCCTTGGGGTAAGACGACCGTGAAATCAATGAGGATGAGAAGGTTCAGAACACTAGGATTGTCTACTTTTGCTTTGAATGTCTCGCTACCCAATGATGCGACATGTTTCTTCCAAGACAGTTTGTTCCCTACGAATACTGGCTGAGGTTGGACAGAAAAAGAGATCGCGTCGTTCACAATATTTCCTAACTGTGTGCCAAGGACTTCCACCGTGGCCGTGAAATTCCCGGTTACGGAATAGGTATGGGTCATCGAGCAGTACTGTTGTAAAGTTGACACTATGGAGGTCGTGCCATCTCCGAAATTGAATGTGCACTGAAACGGCCCGACGCCGCCAGCGTAAGCGGCCGTATAGATTCTAGGCTGGTTGACGAACACTGTAGCGTTACTATTGAAAGATGTGAGCGCCAGTGGATTGGCTTGGCCGAAAGACTGGAGAAAATCGGTGTCTAAGGCGACGTACAGTCTCCCGTCCGCTACAGCTGGGAACCCGCCTAATTCATTTTCATAGTTCCAGATGGGTGCGCCGTTGGTTGCATTCCAAGCAGTAGCGCCTACGAAGACCATTCCATCGGCAATGGCGGGTGAGTACAATGGTTCGCCCTCGGTGCTCTTAATGGTCCATAGTAGGTTTCCATCTGTCTGATTAAGCGCGTAGATTTTTGGTCCCGTGTTGTAGGTGAAGTCTGAAAAGTAGACCCTGCCGTAGCCAACCGATGGTTCAGAGACGCCGCCGCTCGGAAGCTTTGTGCTCCAGATCTGACTTCCATCGGTCTGGTTGAACGCCCAGGCGAAGCCAGAGCTGTCGCCTACGAAAACTGCTCCGTTCGAAACCGCAAGTCCTCCCCCGCTAGTGTAGTACCCTTGGTGCGTTGGGTCGGACCATAGCAGGTGGCCGTCTCTCTCATTCAGAGCATACACATGGCCGTCATCCGACTGAAAAATGACTTCACCATTCAATACCACGGGAGTGCTCCATAGTTGGTTTCCTGTCGTGTAGCTCCAGATGAGTGTTCCAGTTGTTGAGTTCAGTGAGTAAAGCTTGCCGTCCAAAGAAGCTATGAACACCTGACCATCTGCTACAGTAGGTCCAGCCCAGGTTCCAGCGGTCATCGGATGGCTCCACAACAGTTGGCCGGTTGATTCGTTAAGCGAGTAAACGTTCAAGACCTGACCGGCATAGGATCCGAAGTACACTCTGCCATATGCTATTGCGATGGACTGGCTTCCTTCAGGTTCCAACTGCGTACCTCCAGTGTGTGCCTGAAAGGTCCAGAGCGTAACGCCGCTTCCCTCATTTAGCCCATAGACGTTGAAGTAGTCATTCGGAATGGTCGCGAAGCTCTCCTGAACAAATACCATGCCGTCCACGATCACTGGGGCTCTTACGCCGAGGATTGATGGCTTCGAGACCCAGTAAGTCTCGTTTGTTGTAGGCGCGGACGATTTTGTAAAGCCTGTCTGCCCAAGATCGTGGTGGTACAAAGGCCACGAATTGTCAGCTTCAGTTTGAGCCTGCGCGCTACCAGCAAAGGTCTCATTGGGGTTCGCGGACCGCAAGATGAGGGAACTTACTAATCCCTGATTGGTTGGATCGATAAGAGTCATGGGTTTAATGCTGATGCTGGGTCCAATCGTTCCTATGGACGCGACCAAAATAAACAGAATTGCAATCGGTATTCGGGAACGCAATCCTGAATCAACGAATAGAATTAAACAACATTGCACGATACATTAAAGCATTTTGGAGTGGAAGAATCACATCGCAAAGCCGACGGATCTGACACGCTCTTATCATAACACTATCGCTGAATCAGGCATCAATTGGAGAATAGAGACGTCAAGCGACTTCTGCGTGTGAGAAAGGACCTGATGACTCAACACCAAGGGTCAGTAAATTGGCCGCTGATTACGGCGATCTACTTGACGAGTAGAAGAATAGTTCTCTGAATCTTGAAGAGTTGCGCAGTGTTTCCTTAGTTCGGCGCTGAAAGCCAGTAGGAGTTTGTGCCTAAAATTGAGGATTCTCAGTATGTCTGTCCGAAGTTGAAGGCTACTGTTGCAAGGTCTTGTATGTTTACCGTCCCGTCCATGTCGACGTCAGCGTACGGGTTATAGTTCGGCTGTCCCATACAGCTTCCGAACGAAGCGGCCACAGTTGCGAGGTCGACGATATCGATCTTGCCGTCCATGTCAATGTCTCCCAGTTTCACACCGATTCCAACGAGGTATAGGAGGCCGATGCTGGTAGTGCCGTCTGAGATGTGTCCGTATAGGAGCGTATACAGTTCATAGCTTGTAGAAGACGTTGTTGATGACTGTTCTGCCCTAGCTGGTCCCGCAAGGACGAGCTTCCAGAGAGAGTTCGGAATGGGAGTTTCCATGACCGTAGTGGCAGAAATGCTCAATCTTCCATAGGACAAGACGGCTGTTCCCGAAATCACCTTCCAGACCCTGTAATCGCAGGTGGGAGAGGGGCATGCTAACCCTTGAATTCCTTCAGTTACGTTACCCGAGTCAACTGAGAAGACAACCGTGGTAGCGTTGCTTGACTGTACCGTCATGTTAAGGAAGAGCGTGGCAGGAAAGGTCGCGAAGCTTCCACTGTTGTTCAGGAATCCGCGGCCGAAGACCGATCTTATTGTGACTACTATTCCCGTGGGTGGAGCAGTAGCGATCGAACCTTCCTTGGTTGAACCAGGAGCCTGAACGCCCGTCAATGGCGAGGTGTGGTAGACTCCAGAAACCGACACGAAACTCATGAGGAAGATTAGCAAAGCGGCGAACAATATCGATCGCAAGCTAGACCCCTTGGTTGTGGAAACTATCTTCGTCGATATAAATTGATACGGAGTCCTCACCCCTAGGCCTTGCTAGGTTTCCGCGGTCATGAGTAAATCTAGCGAGGGCTCAAGAAGGAAAAGGCGGGGCCGATGCGTTACAGGGGCGTCCTTCGCCTAGTTCTTTCTTAGCTGAGCCAGTTCTTTTTCGACCGCGACAATTCTCTTGGGACAATTTGGGCAGTAGCTGGGCAACATAGCATAGACATTAGCGTTCATCTGCAGGAGAGGCTGGATCATCTGGCTAACAGCCGCAGCCCCTGGGTCCTGAGGGAGGACCTTGCCACGTTGCTCGAGTTGTTTCATCTTATCGCCCATGATGACCATTACCGGGCACTCGCCGAGACCATACACGCAGGAATTTTCGCCAGAGGACTCCATCGCCAAACAACCAAGCTTTCTGAATAGTTTGATTAATAGTCTCGCTCAACGAGATGCGCAGCGCAGATGAAGACTCTCCCGAACCAAGTTGTGATCATTGATGCCAGCCCTAGCGGCGTGTCTGGAGACAAGTATCTAGGCGCTCTACTCGACCTTGGAGCGGATCTTGAGAGTCTAAGGAAAGTCGCGCGGACAGTGTCCGAGAATTTCTCTGGTGCAGGCAAGGTGGTTGTCAAAGTTCGCAAAGTCGAGAGAGGAGAAATTGGAGCTCAGCACGTCGCTATAGAATCCGAGAAGGAGCCGGGGAAAAGCAAGGGAGTCCAAGTTCTTCGCGCCGCGGAGAAATGTGTTGCGAAACTTGGACTATCTGATTGGGGATCAAACTTCTCACTCTCCGTGATCAAGACGCTCCTACATGCAGAGTCAAGGGTACATGGACATCCGAAAAACGAGGTGGAGCTCAATGAGCTCGGGTCCGCGGACACCCTAGTTGATGTCTTAGGGGTCGCATGCCTGGTAGAGTCGTTAGGAATCGCGGGAGCCGCATGGTGGTCGTCTCCCGTCTCGGTTGGCGGTGGGACGACTAGATTCTCCGACAGGACATATCCGAATCCCCCACCCGCAGTAGCCGAGATTCTCCGACAATACAGTTTTCCAATGGAACGCGGGTCAGCAAATGTCGAGCTTAGCACCCCGACTGGAGTCGCTATAACAGTCAACCTCGTCCAGCATTACTCAGAATCCTATCCGAATTTCAAACCGGAGAAGATTGGCTATGGCGCCGGGTCAAAGGACCTTGAGGACGTTGCAAACGTGCTCAGATTAACCATGGGACACGGCCTTTCCTCGTCTCACTCCCACGACGAGATTGTAATTCTCGAAACCAACCTGGACGATGTCTCTGGCGAGGTAATAGGGCGCGCCATGGAGAAGCTCTTTGACTCAGGCGCGCGGGATGTCACCGTAGCTCCCGTATACATGAAGAAGAACCGGCCCGGCCATATCATCTCCGTCATAGCCGCGAAGGACAACGCCGAGACCCTTGCAGAAGTTTTGATGATCGAGACAGGCACCTTGGGCGTTCGAGAATTGCCGGTCATCCGACACATCAGTCCAAGACAGACTACTGTCATAGACGTGAAGGTCAAAGGTAAGAACTACCGGTTAAAGGTCAAGATGTCCGAGGATCACAAGGGTCGAATGATAGGAGCCAAACTCGAGTATGAAGACTTGAAGCGTGTATCCGACCAAACAGGACTAAGCGTCAGAGAGATTCAGAACTTGGCCAAACCAATCCTTGAAAACCTTCGAATGAAGCAGGCATGAAATGCAAGCAATCCAGAGAACGACTATCAGAAAGCTGACGCTGACCGCATCGCTTGCGGCGATCTACACAATATTCAGATCCATTCCGATCGACAGCCTGATAGGAATATCAGGATCAATCACCGCCGCGGGAATGATAGCTCCGATCCTCGGGATACTGCTCGAACCCGCCTACGGGATTGTGGCGGTCTTCTCCGGGACCATGATCGCCTCCTTGCTTCCATGGAACCCCCTGAACTTCTTCGGGCTAGGTTTCCTCCCCGGCGCGCTCAACGTAGCACTAGTCAGCCTAGTCGTAAGAGGCAGAAGGTCGGAGGCGACAATGATGTATCTCATTACGATCGGCCTCTTCATCATAAACCCCTACACAAGTCTCTTTGTCGGCAGTACACTACTCAGTCCTCCCATCCCATTCCTTTGGATGCACCTCGTTGCGCTCGCCGTCCTAGTCTCACCTCTAACCAAGAATCTCGCTACTAGAATTGAATCTCACAAGTACGCAAGCCTAGTCAGACCCGTAGTGGTCTTGGCATTCACCGGCACGATGGTAGAGCATCTGACCGGCGGCCTGCTCTTCGCAACGGTCGTAGGCAAGGCTGCTCTAAAGGCGTGGCCAGCCGTCTTCGTTCTTTATCCAATAGAGCGGACAATTCTAGTTGTCGGGGCGACCGTGATCTGTGCTACGCTCCTGACTCTCCTCAGGCCCTCAATCATCGAAGAGTCACTTGCAACTGCTGCTGTTGTCCCGACAAGCAGATTTCGGAGCATAGCCCGTTCGAGAAGGCGCTATTCCTTGGTTGGTTTTCTGCGAGGACGACTTCGGGCTCGACGAGGACCCGAATCGGCTTCAGGCAAGCCTTTAGCTCGACCGTCCTGAGTTCGTAAGGCTTCTTCTTTCACTAGCTCTGAGAATTTGTCTGCTCCCGACGCCAACGAAGCTAGGGCAAGTCCAGCTGTCTTCGCCGCTACTGTGCCGAAAGCGGCGGCCAGTTTGAGGCCGGATGCGAAGGCGACCATTGCAATCTGTTCTCCCGCCTTGATCGCTTCTTCTGAGGAAACCTGAGTATGTCTGCTTCGCGGTTTCCGAATCGCGTGAGTGTTCTCTGAGTCTCGGCGTGATTTTGAGCGGGACGAGTTAGCCATTCGAGTATTTCAGCGGCTCTCGATGTATTTAAGACAGAACAGCCGGAAACCGCGAGATCCAAGTCTGTAGTGGAGCATCGCTGGCTGTTGTGGGGGACGTTTGGTCCCCCTGCGGTTATTTGGCAAAGTAGTGAGTGTTAAGTAACGGCTATGCACAGATTTCCAAGCATATACGAGGTTCAGTGAGTGCCATTACCTAAGCCAGCGTCAGATGTAGAAGCTGAGATTTTCGAGTTCGTCAAGGAATCAGATCCCTCCACGGCCTTCCTGCAAGGAGCCAGCGAATACGCTGGCAAACTGTTCATTCCATCCAGGAAGAACCTGGAGAGAGTGGCAAGAAAAACAGATGAGCTGCGCCTCAAAGCCGAGAATAACTCTCAGCTCAAAGCACTAGACTCTCTGGCCGCTTCCTATGCTCTTCTAGAGCCGCAGGCACCACCCGACGGGGTCCTATCAGCATACTTCGGCTACATGATCAAGGAAGGAATCGTACCCAGTCATCTAAAACCGCTGACAAGGAATGCGGTCAGAGCGCTTCAGGCAGCAGCCCAAGAAGCCTCGGAAAAGAAATGGCCGACCGGCCTACGGCTCCTGACCCTCATCCGTTGCGACGGGCTTCTCGAAATTGTCAAGACGATCAAGAAAGAGACGACTGACAAGCAACTCAAAGAGTCGCTCGATGAACTTGTCGACGCTACCAAGAAATATGCTTCAATTTTCAGAGTGAAGGGGTTCAAGAACCAGGGCTTTGACGAAGTCTACAAGATCATCAAGAAGGAAGGCGCAGAGCTAGGTCGAGAAAAGATCTATGCCCAGGCCCTCCGACGCTTGTGGGACTATCCGGAAACGCCAGAAGAGGTAGAGGCAAAAGGCCTCAAATTCCTAGAGCGAGAGTTTCCCAGATTCAAGCGAGTTACTGAGAGGCTGGCCAAGAAGTACGGTGTTCCAGCCAAAGCAGAAGAATTATCCAAGGCGATAACCAAGAAACGATCTGTCAAGCAGAATGAGATTCTCCCGTTCTTGGGAGAGCTTCGCAAGCGCACTGAGCGGGTTGTGAACAAGGACATTGTCAGAATTAATCCAAAGTATGAGACGAAGGTTATCGAGACACCTCTCTACCTGTCAGGTATTTTTCCAAGTGCAGGTGCCTTCTTCTACGATAGCTTCACCAGCAGCCCCAAGGAGATCTTCATGATCACAACAGACCCGAGACGAGATCCGAGCACCGTGCCGGGAGAACTGCTGAACGGACTAATCCATGAAGAATACGGGCACTGCGTCCACGCCTCGAACACAGCCGTCGCCTATGGCGCTAAACCAACGCGGACAGACACGCTCTTCACGCCATTGTCTGCGCTCTCCGAGGGCATATCGTTTCAGCGGGAAATCGAGTTCCAAGAAGTCATGGACAAACTGAAGACTGGAAAAGGCTTGACCAGTGACGAGAAGGCCCTGGTCCAGTTCTTCGAGAAACGGGGCGGTCTAGAAGTCTGGGCCGACGAGTACGAATTCTATACTTGGATGTGGAGAATCGTTCGTTTCCTGAGAGTAATTGGCGACGCCCGGATAAACTCTGGAAAACAGTCACTCGCTGACTTTATCGAGTGGGCGCACAAGAAGACCGGTCTATCAAAGAGCACCGTGTACCACCAGCTCTTCCCAGCCCACCAGGGCTACGGACCCGGATACGCGTCCACCTACGCAATAATAGGCGAAAGCATCCGGGAGATACAGAACAAAGCCAAGCGGAACGGCAAGAACCTCCTCGACTTCAACACGTACGCCTGCTCCATGGGCTTCCCGGCACGGACAATATTCGAACAGCGACTCCGCGACTTCGCCGCGAAATAACTGTCAAAAAGCATCTTCCGAAACGATCGAGTCGGTCGGCAGACCGTTTTTCGGGGCCAAATCGTCGAGCCTTAAAAGGACACGGCGTCGCCGAACAGTTCTGGCCTAATAAGGTCGAACTTTACAGTCCCTCAGGTCCAAGCCCGCTCATCACTTTCCTGCCAAACTGTCTCAAGCATCCTTCAGCATTGTCACCGGTCCTGCGAATGAACGTGAAAGGGAATGCGAGGTCTAACAGATGCTCTACCAATGATAGTCAGCATCGCCAACAACAAAGGCGGAACAGGAAAGACAACTACCGCGGTAAACCTAGCTACCGCCCTAGCACAATCCGGTAGAAGGGTTCTACTTGTCGACCTGGATCCTCAAGGAAGCGCCACAGTTAGTTTCGGCTTTGACAAGAGCAAACTCCTCTACACAGTCTATGACGTGTTCGCCCAGTCCAGAAATATCGAAAGCGTAGCACTAGATACAAAGGTCGAAAACTTGGCTGTCGTACCAAGCAATCTAGACTTGGCCGGTGCTGAGGTCGAACTCTCCTCTGTCCGGGGCCGAGAGTACGTTCTAAAAGAAGCACTATCCGGCGCAGCCCGAAAGTATGACGTCATTCTACTCGACTGTCCACCCAACATTGGAATCCTCACGGTCAACGCGATAGTTGCCTGCGATCTGTTGATGGTCCCATTGCAGGCTGAGTACTACTCGATGGACGGCTTCCCAACACTCCTCAAGTTCATCCGCATGGTCAAATCCCGTGCCAAGACAGACTTCGACTTCATCGTACTTCTAACCATGTTCGACGGAAGAATGGGCCTCTCGAAGCGGATTCAACGGGAACTTAGAGAGAAGTTCGGCGACCACGTGCTCAAGAACGTGATCCCCCGATCGATACGAATGGCCGAGGCTCCCAGCAACGGCACGCCTGGAATCATCTATAGTCCAAAGAACAAGGCATCTCAAGAATATGCGAAGCTTGGAAAGGACCTGATGGAAAGTTTCCTTGCAGAAACGGTGCTGACCAAACTTTCATCATAGCGGAATTATCCGTTATCTAACTCCCATCGACGCTTGGCTCGCATCCTTCCAGTTCGGTCAAAATTTGCCCAGAGTCCCACGATGGAGATAAAGAGTGCAGCGAAGATTATCGGATATCCAAAGTTTCCCGTGAGAATTGCGAGCGCTATTAGCAGACCCATGATTATGCCTGAGACTTTCAGAAAAAGGGGGAAGCGTTTTCGCCGCTGGACCCAGCTTGCCCAGATCGGGTGAAGAGTCCTGTTGTGGTCATCCATCTCGTCCGCAGGAACCCTTGCTCTACAGATCTGACAGCGCATGGTTCTGTGAGGGCCTTCGTTTATCCAAGGATCAACGCTCCCGACAGATTGAGACTTCGCGTCGAGGCTTCCACCGCAGGCGCCACAAGTAAGTTCCTCATCGAGATTCAGCGACCCACAATGCGTACACTTTTTCGAGACGGTCACCAGTCCAAAGTTAGAGTAAGGTGCCTATTCAGGTCATCGTGAACGTACGTTATTGTCGCGTTCAACCATTCAATGAATTGGCTTCATGAAATGTGCGTGCGGCGGGTTCTCCTTTTGGATCTCGTTGGTTGTTAACTCAGATTGCCTATCCTCTAGGCTGATTCTCGATCAATGAGCTTCTCAGAAAAGGATAAGAAAAACGTGAAGGAATGGAAGATGTCGGAGGAGGGTGACCTATGCCTCTGCTACTAGTGGGATTCTGAACAGTTCTTTGGTGAGTGCTTTGTATTGTTCTGAGGCTGGGTTCTTTGGTCTGTAGACTATGCCTGGGAGGCCTTTGCTTGGTGCTTCTGCCATTCTGACCGATCTCGGGATTACTGTTTTCAGTGCTCTTTGGCCGAAGTTGTCCCAGACTTGCGACTGGACTTTTCGTGAGAGTGCGGTTCGTGCGTCGTACATTGTTAGTACGATGCGGAAGTCAAACTGGGCCTTCAGTCTTGATTTGACGAGGTCCATTACTTTGATGAGTGTCGGTAGTCCTTCCATTGGAAAGAATTCGCACTGGACTGGGATGAGAACCAGATCTGATGTGACTAGCGCATTTAGTGTCAGGAGCCCAATGTTGGGTGGGCAGTCGATGATGATGTTGTCATAGTCTTGCTTGATAGTTCCCAGAGCTTCTCTGAGGATGTATTCGCGGCCGGGGATGCTGGAGAGTTCGATTTCCGCGCTTGCCAGGTCAAGGTTGCTGGGTAATAGGGATAGGCCGTTGAATTTTGTGGCGATGATCGTTTCTTGGATCTTCCGGGTCTGGGAGAGGACGTTGTAGATAGTGCTGCCGAGGGTTGCCTTCTCGAGCCCGACGCCGGTGGTTGCGTTTCCTTGCGGGTCAAGGTCGACGAGGAGTGTGCGTTTGCCTTCGAGTGCGGTTGCGGCTGCGAGGTTGACTGATGTTGTTGTCTTGCCTGTTCCACCCTTGTTGTTTAGGACGCTTATGATCAAGGTTGGCCTCTTAGCCATTAGGGATAAACACTAAGACAATATTTCACAGGAAACAGACAATGGTTGTTAGTATTTCACACTAATTAGCACTGAAAACGTATGGAAGTATTGTCAGGAAGGGTCCTGATTCAAACTCTAAGATAAAACGGCGGCGAGGATTCCGGTGTTAAGCTCCTATGATTAATCATAGGAGAATCCCCAAAAGAGGAGCATGGATGACTCAAACATCCTTGCCACGACAGCACTATGTTGACATGATTGGCTAAAACGAATCCGGGTCTTCTGAACGCTAGAAACTAACTAGATCGACCCTTGATTCTGACCTCTACCTTCTTTTTCCTCAGCCGGGACATTACGTAGCCGAAGTGGCTTTTGTTTTCCGCAATCTTCTCTGGTGTAACGACGCCTCGTCGTCCGAGTTTCTTCATTCCGACGAGCAGAGCTACTGACGTGCATGGGTATGCTGTAGTTCTAGCCATGGCAGAAACCTGTCTCCTGCTATCATAGTAGTCCAGAACGTGGTAGGATACTAGATCTTTCTCACCGCCTCTCCCTTCTACCTCGATCTTCATCGCCAACAAGTCCTCGGGACTGCCAAGCGTCATTGCATCTTTCAGCAGTGTCAAGGAGAGTCTGCGCGGTTCCATCTTGTGACCGTCAACATCTAGCATTCGCCTATCGAAGAAGCCTAACACGCGAAGAGTGTTCATCATGTCGGCGTGTCCTGGGTAGCGAAGAGTAAGCTCTGCCATGTCGCGGACCTTTGGGAAGCTTCGAGGCAATGAACCGAGGCCGTCAGTCAGAAAGTATTCTAGTTTCCCAACCCCTGGAAAATTGAGGAAGCCTTTACCGGATAGTGGCTCAACCTGTTTCTTCTCTCCCTTCTCGATGACGTTGACGGGTCTGGAGTATTCGTTGATCACATCTTCTAGTGAGAACACGATTCTATAGTTCAGGGGTCCCACCGGCTTCTGGGGCAAGCCTCCAACAAAAATCCGGGTCTTGGAAATGCTTCCCAGCCTCCTGTCCGCGTCTCCAACGCACATGTTGCTGAGCCCCGGCGCGACGCCGCACTGGGGGACCAGAACTATCTCCTTGTCTCGCGCCTCGCTGTGAAGTTTGAAGGGATTCTCTGGAGTATAGGAGATGTCGACAATATCGCGTCCCGCCTCGACGGCGTTCGCCATTACTTGGAATCCGATTCTGCCCGGTAATGCTCCGCACACCAGATCCGCGTTTCGCATCATCTGCAGAGCGGCCTTTTTCTGGGAAATGTCGAGCCGTCGAGTGGTAATCTTCTCGACGCCTCTGAGCTTCTTCAGATTTTCTGGGCTAGCATCCGCTGCAATCACCGAATCAACCTCGGACTCTTTGGCCAGATCCCTCGCTATCTCGGAGCCAACTTTGCCACAGCCTACAACGAGAACCTTCAATGTGGTAGCCTCTGGCGATTCCTAGGGGTTCCCGGGTGGTGGCTGAGCAGGGGTCTGGCTGAGGTCAAGACAGTCCGACATGTTGTCTGAACTCGCATCTCGCTGGTTAAGTGTTGGAAGGTTGAACAGCGTCTCGCAGAATTTCACGAGACTAATGTGAGAGTGTGGTTGCTTCGAAATGTAACCCCTTTTCGCGTATGGACTCAGCACGAGGCAGCCGACCCGGGACCCAAGTCTGAACTGGGTTCCCTTGTAACTAGGTACTGGCTGAGTCTGGTTCCAGGTCTCAACGTTGGGTGGGTCGACATGGTCCCACCAGCCTCCCCAACAATCCCACGTGATGAAAACCACGCTGTTCGGCCACAAGCCTCCCTTGACCAATGCGTTGACTTGTGCGACAGTCCATTGTGAGCCCTGAGTCACGTTTCCGTTTCGCTGATTGCCCCCGTCGGGAGGGTGCTCATCAAACTCGGCAGGTGCGTAGACCCATGAGACGCTAGGAAGCTTCCCGGCAGCGGCGTCGATGGTGAACTGGTTCGAAGACGCCTGGTTCTTGCTACTGATTCCACTGATGTACTGGAAGAAGCTGGATCCCCCATAGCTTCCCCACGTAAGCCCGTTCTTCTCTAGATTGCCGGGTAGCGAAGTGGATATTCTCGACGGATCCCCACGCTTGGGGTTGTCTATGAAAGGTGAGTCTGCCGCGATCAGCATGAGATGATTTGGCCAAGACGGCCCTGTGACTGCAGTAAAGAATCGGTCGCAGAGCGTGAACTGTCTAGCGTATGCAAAGTACGCTGGGATGTCGGCCTCGACGAACTGTTGCTGGACGGCCGTTGTCTTCCGGGTCAGCCATGCGCCATGGCTGTGGTTCGGGTCCTTCGTTGGTGGGTTTGGTGATCGGGGCATTGTCATGCCGTCGGCGCCGGGAAATGTGCCGAAGTAGTTGTCGAAACAGTGGTTCTCCTTTACGATGATCACAACGTGCTGGATCGTCTGGC
>Ga0070732_10000823_pt1 | contig 17815 bp, 14 predicted proteins | sample Coa_R1_5_FD_66449 | JGI IMG/M metagenome (GOLD analysis project Ga0070732, IMG submission 66449) | Surface soil microbial communities from Centralia Pennsylvania, which are recovering from an underground coalmine fire - Coalmine... | ecosystem: Environmental > Terrestrial > Soil > Unclassified ...
GTCGGGCTCAGAAAGTGCGGCAACTTCCGGTCACGGCGGGGGCAGCGAATTCCTTCCGCGGGATTGGCCGGCAAAGTCCCTTGCCGGCAGAGGAAGCGAAACCAGGAACGCAACGCGGCAATACGCCTGGACACCGTGCTCTTCGCGTAATCCTGCTCGCTCAGCCAGGCGAGATAGGCGCGAACCAATCGGGCCGTGATCTGCGGCAGCGCCGCCTGGGCACCCAGGCGTTCGCGGAAAAACAGTATGGCCTGCGTCAAATCCTCGCGATATGACTTGATCGTGTAGTCCGACGCGTTCTTCTCCAGCGCCAGATGCCGGAGGTATTCTGCCAGCGGTTCTTCCATCGACGACCGGTTCTTGGTGGCAAACTCAGATTCGTGATTCTGCCGGCGGCTCGTCGGCGGCCGCTCGAGCCTGCTCGCGCGCCTTTTCGCATAATGTCATCACATCCAGCCAGCTTAAGCTCAAGTGCGGATCGGCCGCCTGGTCGCGAAAGATATCGATCAAGCCGCCCCGGCTGGCATCGTCGAACAGATAGATGTAACGTTCGGTTCCCTTCCGTAGGGTCAGAACATTCAGTTCCCAGCGTTGCGAATGTCCGCGCATCATTGACCCATCCCCGGCAGGGAAGAATGCTCTATCGAAGGAAAGTATCGGAAAGCGGCGAAGGCGTCATTCGCAAAACTGTCCATCAGAGCCCGTGAAAACTGCGGTGAACGCAGTTGGCGCAAGTGCAATCGGATCATCCGGCACAAAACGTCCATTTTCGCGCGGGATTTCGCTCTGAGCCGCAGTTTGGCTTTAAGGCCATTGGTTCGCAACAATGGTGTCGGGCGACCGCCGCAAGTGCTTGATCCCGCATGATTTCTGCAATACCATCAAGATTGACGTGGCGAAGTCCGCTTGGAAGGCTCGCCGAGGTTGCTGTTCGCTTTGGGAAGACGGCTTGGCCGGGAGGCGCCGCAAATGAATGTGAGATCGCCATGGTTGACAAGCATACCCGTGCTGCGGCTTCTGCGCAACACGCAATTAGCGCGGTTCGCGCCGGGCGCCTGTTCCGGCTTATTGTCCTGCTAGGGGCCCCCGGCAAGTCGCGGCCGGCGCTGCTAAGGAGGCTCAAAGTAGATTTACGTAGCTTTTATCGGGATCTGGAGAAGCTGCGGGAATTTGGTGTGCAAGTTTTAGTGCAAGGGCAGCATTACCAATTGAAAACGTCGTTTGCCAAAGCCGTGTCGCGCTTGCCGTTCCCGGATCCACGTCTGAATCTGCATGAAGCGATGCTGCTGGCGAAGGGTCGGACTCCGGCGCATCGTAAGCTGCGATCACAAATCGAACAGATTACCGGCAAGGCCGGCGCGAAAAAGATTTTCAGCTGATGAGCTGCCGTTCGATCTTGCCTAGCTTATCGCCGTTTTGTCTAATGATATCAGCGCGTCTTTGACATCACGGCACGACACGGAGGTCGTCAATGCGTTCTGCCATTGTTATTCCGGCCCGCTATGCTTCGACGCGGTTGAGAGCCAAACCGCTCCTTCGTTCTACAGGAAAATATCTAATCCAGCACGTTTATGAGCGAGCCTGTCAATCTCGGCGCTCGCGCTTGGTACTCGTGGCTACTGATGATCCGCGCATCGTCGCTGCAGTGCAGAGCTTCGGCGGCGACGTGGTTCTGACTCGCGACGATCATGTTTCGGGAACGGATCGCGTGGCTGAAGTGGCGCGCGATTTAGAAGTGGATGTAATCGTTAATCTTCAGGGTGATGAGCCCGAAATCGAACCGGAAGCCCTCGATCTGGTGGTGGAACTTCTGGAACGCGATTCCGAAGCTCCAATGGCCACGCTCGCCACACCAATCGCCAATTGCGACCAGTGGCTCGATCCGAATTGCGTAAAAGTGGTCTGCGACGACTCTGGCCGGGCGCTTTATTTCAGCCGCTCGCCGATCCCGCATTGCCGCGATGGCCAACCCGATTTTTCCGATCCGTCAGCTCCATATCTGCAACACGTTGGTGTCTATGCCTACCACAGAGAGTTCCTTCTTCAGCTGGCGGCTACGCCGCCCGGCCCGCTGGAGCTTTCCGAAAAGCTGGAACAGCTGCGCGTGCTTTCACTTGGGCAGCGAATCCGCGTGGGCCTGCTTTCGGAGGCTAACGCCGGGGTTGATTCGCTGCATGACTATGAATCGTTCGTTCGCCGTTACCGCCGGCAGCGCATGACGGCGGCAGCTTGAGCTTGACGCGGCTCCCCGGTTGGCAAAAATTGCCGTAGTCGCTAGGATGATGAAGGGCAAATGAATCAAGCCCACGGGACCAAAGCCCCCGTGGGCTTTCGTCGTTTTTGGCGCGGAGAGAAGGGAATGCCCAAGCATATTTTCGTTACCGGGGGCGTCGTGAGTTCTTTGGGAAAAGGCCTCACAAGCGCTTCCATCGGCCTGCTCCTCGAGCGGCGCGGCCAACGTGTACGGCTGCAAAAATTCGATCCCTATATCAACGTCGATCCAGGAACGATGAGCCCTTATCAGCATGGCGAAGTATATGTCTTGGACGATGGGGCCGAAACCGATCTTGACCTGGGCCACTACGAACGCTTCACCCATGCCCCCCTGAATCGCGATTGCAACTACACCACCGGCCGTATCTACTTGTCGGTCATCGAGAAGGAGCGTAACGGCGACTACAAGGGCAAGACGGTTCAGGTCATTCCCCACATCACAAATGAAATTAAAGCCGCGATTCACAAGCTCGCCAGCGACGACGTCGACGTAGTAATCACGGAAATTGGCGGCACAGTGGGCGACATTGAAGGCATGCCGTTTTTTGAAGCCATCCGCCAGTTTGCACTCGACGTCGGCAAGGCCAACTGCCTATACATTCACCTCACGCTGGTGCCGTACTTGAAAGCGGCCGGGGAATTGAAAACGAAGCCGACGCAGCACAGCGTCGGCGAGCTGCGCAAGATCGGTATTCAACCCGACATTCTGATTTGCCGCACAGAAAAAGAATTGCCGCTGGACGATTGCGAAAAAATTGCGCAGTTTTGCAACGTGGAGGTGAGGGCGGTGATTGAGGAGCGCGACAAGGAACTAAGTGTGTACGAAGTACCGCTAAGCTTAAGCGCCAATAAGCTCGACGAACTCATTCTCGAGAAGCTGAATCTGAAAAACGTGAAGCCGCTCGACATGGAGGACTGGAAAGAGTTGCTAGAGCGCATTCGCCATCCGGCTTCGGAGGTGACGATTGCCGTGGTGGGCAAATACGTCAAGCACCACGATGCTTACAAATCGGTGTACGAGTCGATCGCCCATGCCGGTATCGCCGCGAACGCCCGGGTGAATGTTCGCCGAGTAGAGGCGGAGCAGGTCGAACGCGAAGGGGCAGACCGTGTGCTGGGGAACGTCGATGGCATCCTCGTTCCCGGTGGGTTCGATAAGCGCGGCGTGGCCGGGAAGATCGAGGCGATTCGCTTTGCCCGCGAGAGCGGCGTGCCATTCTTCGGCATTTGCCTTGGCTTGCAATGCGCGGTAATTGAATTTGCCCGCAATGTAGCAGGTCTGGCAGAAGCCAATTCCACCGAATTCAACAAAACGACGCCGCACCCGGTGGTTTGCTTGCTGGATGAGCAGCGAAATGTCACGCAGCTAGGCGGCACGATGCGGCTAGGGGCTTACGAATGTTTGTTGACACCCGGTACCAAGGCCGCGAAAGCCTATGGGCAGCCGCGCGTCTCGGAACGGCATCGGCATCGCTTTGAATTCAACAACGAATATCGGGATCGCCTGGCCGAATTTGGCCTCAAGATCACGGGCACGAGCCCGGACGGTGGTTTGGTGGAAGTGATTGAGATCCCACGCCATCCTTGGTTCGTGGCGGTGCAGTGCCACCCCGAATTCAAATCAAAGCCGACCGACCCGCACCCGCTCTTCCGGGACTTCGTGGCCGCGAGCTTGGTGCGGCGCAAAGAGAAGCGCACGCTGGCGGTGGCGGGCGCGGTATCGTGATTTGCTTGTAGTTCTGCCTTTAGGCAGAGGCCCCATTCTGCCTGATGACGGAACTACAAACACTATTTGTTGACCTGGAAATTGAACTCTTCCGTTTGCCCGGCTTTCAGCTTGATAGGCTTTCCAGCGGCGCCGTTCACGGCGGGAATCTTTTGCCGCAGATCTTCCTGCCATGCTTTTAACGTGAGATCCGCGCCGGCCGGTACGTTCGAAATTTCAAATTGACCCTTCTCGTTCGTTTTCGCCACGTAGGGATGGTCGAAGGACAGCACGTAGCTTTTCATCCAGCCGTGGATGTCGCAGCCCATTGGGAAGGAGGTCATATCCGCTTTCGCTTTCAAGTCAAAAGGGGTCTCGGAGCCCGGCTGAAGAATGCTGTTGCGACTGGCCATGTTGATGTTGTGTGGGATCTTGGCGCTGTTTCTGATGACAAAAGATTGGCCAGTTGCTTGCATGTTTTGCCCGTCAAAATACTGTGGAAAAATGAAATCCACATGGGGATCAAACATGCAATATGGCTGATCAATGATGACTTTTTCTCTCCAGATCTTCTTAGCGTTTTGTTTGAAAAATGCCTCCATTGGGAAATACTTACCCCTCGGGCAATCGACCCAAACGACCACGTTGGCCACGCCCTTGGTAGCGGCGTCGACCACCCAGGTTTGCTCGTGCGGACAGCCGGTCATTTCGCTACAGCAATAAGCTTTGTCCTTGTGTACATCCACACCGGTCACAATCGGCATGGCCGGCGGGTCGCCGTCAAAGGTCACGGTGCCTTTAATTGTGGCTAAACCGTCGCTTTGGATAGGCGTCAAAGTGGGCGTGTCGCTGCCGTTCGACGGCGGAAACAGCACATCGCTCGTGTCGGAACTCGCGGTGCAGCCGACGAGTGCGATCAGGCCAAGCACTGGGATAGCCCAGAGAATAAGACGGTGGCGCTCCATGGATACTTTCCGTTTGTAGTTCCGCCTTCAGGCGGAACGCGACCTGTGTTCCGCCTGAAGGCGGAACTACAAACTAGTCTTCGATACTCTTGACTTCAAATTTGCCCAGGTCGAGCGTCTTGCCGGCGGGAGTATTAATGACCTGGCCCGCGCTCGTATTGCCGGTGTGAAGCCAACCGGACTTCTCGTGCTGGATGTAAATCTTGTATTTCCCGGCCGGCGCGTTCTTGATCTCGAATGTTCCGTCTTTGCCGGTGAGCGCGAAGTAGGGGTGGTCAAACACGGCTACGCGGCCACCCATCCAGCCGTGAATGTCGCACTGCAACAGCAAAGGCCGCGGCTCGGCTTTCAATCCGGTGCCCTTCGCTGGATCGAAATCCACTGAACCACCCGGCGGAATGTTGGGGTTCTTGGTGCCGTTCAGCGCGCCGCCCGTGAGTCGGGAATTGTGCGGTACCGGAGCGCTATTTTTGATTTCAAGCGCTTGCCCTTCGCGCATCATGGTGACGCGCGGCACGAACATGCAGCACGGCTGATCGATGACTTTCTTTTCTTTCGGAACCGCCTTCAGATCGGGATGGATCGGGATCTTGGCACCTTTGTCTACGGGCGCAAGCCAAACCATCACATTGGCCACGCCGCCGGTGGCCTTGTCGATGACATAGGCGTCGCTAAAGATTGGGCCTTTCGACAAGCAATGTTGCTGGTCTTTATTCACATCGATTTTTTTTGCTTCGGGAACATTCGTCCCGTGGCCCCAAACCACTTGGCCTTTAATGTTGCCCCAGTCTTCAGCGAAAGCTGAACTGGCCAGAGCAAAGGCCGAAACGCTTGCGAGAGCTAATACCAGATAGAAACGTCGCATATTGAAACTCCGATTGAGCTTGTCGTTAGTTCCATTCTTGGAAGGAATTCCCGTAACAAATGTTCAGTTTATCACTTCATTTCAATTCTGCCGAGGTCCAATGTTTGACCGGCTTTGATTGCGATCGTCTGGCCCTTGCTCGGCCTCTTTGGATCGTCGGGTCTGTGCAGCCAACCGTTCTTTTCATGTTTCACGTACAGTAGGAAATTGCCGGCCGGCGCGTTTTTGATCTCGAAAGTCCCGTCTTCCTTCGTCAACGCAAAGTAGGGATGGTTCAAGACGATGATGCGACCTTCCATCCATCGATGGAGCGTACAACTAATCGGAATCACATCTTTCTGCGCCTTCAGTTCGTACGTCGCTTTCCCACCTGGCGGTATCGTTGAATTCTTGGAGCCGTTGCGCTCGGAGTCGCCGCTGAACGAGAACGAGTGCGCGAACCCTGCCGAATTGCGCACTTCCAATGTCTGGCCCTCGCGGAACATAATCACGCGAGGCTCGAACAAACAGCACGGCTGATCAATGACGGCGTTATTTTTTGGGACAGCCTTTAGATCGGGATGAATCGGTATCTCGGCGGGCTTTTTGATCGACCGGTCACTGTCTTGAATGGAAGCGATCCAGACCATTACGTTGGCAACGCCTTTCGTTTTTTTGTCAATCTTGAATTCATCGCTGAGGAGCACGCCGCCCTTAATACATGGAGGGATATTGGCTGGGGGCTCATTCGCGACCAAATTCCTTGGGGCCGGAATCGCCGCCGGCGTCCACTCAACTTTGCCCTTGATGTTGCCCCAGCCCTGTGCAAAGGCTCCTCCGCAAAAAGCCAAGAAGGCGCTCAACGCCAGTATGTAGGGGAGGCCGTTAGCCCGAAGCGCTAGCAAGGGCGCTATCTGGTATCCTCGCTGGCGCTTCGGGCTAACCTGCCGATTTAGTTTGGTACGTTTCATTCCAAACTTCACTTATCAAGTATGCGATACAAACGTTCATCCGTCGTTTCATTTAGTCGTTTCATTTCACTTTTTGTCGTTTCATTTCACAAATCGTCACGTCATTTCATGGGGGTACTCATTTTGTGAAATGACGCAACCGGTCTCAAAAATCCCCTCGCCAAGTCGGCCTGAGTCTGGCTTCGTCATTTTTTGTTCTCTGCCGCTGGCGCGGAAGCAGCAGCCGGCGGAGCGCCAAGCCCCAAGGGCTCACGGCCCTTCAGGATCGACCAATCCTTCACCTGGCCGTACAGCATCAGGAAATCGGCCACGGCCTGAATCTGATCTTCCGAGTTGCCGATGAAGGCATCCTGATTCTCGCGGGCCGACGCCTTGAAGTTGATCGGCATGATCGACTCGTAATGCAGGAAGCGCTTCGGATTGGTCACCCAGCGCTGGGTCCAGTCGGGCCGGCCACGATCAAAGAAGCCGTCGAGCGTGGGTCCTTTGTATTCCTTGGGCTCCACGCCGCCGACCTTGTGGCAGGTGAGGCACAGGTTGCCGTTGACCACCAGCCGGTGCGCGTCAGCCACATACGCCTCTTCATGTTCCCACTTGTCCTTTAACTTCGCCTGGCCGTTGGCATTCCATTCCTTCTCTTCTTTCTCGGCATCCTCTTTGGCCTTCTTGGCAAGGTCCGATTCGGCCTGGTTCTTTTCCTTCTCGGCTTTTTGCAACTGGTCGTCGGCCTGCTTCTTCTTCTCCTTGATGGCGTCGAGTTCCTTTTGGAATTGAGCGTCAAAGTACTTTTGCAGGCTGGCCAGCCGCTGTTCGTAGGCGTTCTTGAACTTGCCGTCGGGGTTCAGGTTCACGTTGCCGGTTTCTTTCACGTCCTTGGGAACCGGCGTGGCCTTGAGCCGAGCGATGTATTCCGCCGTGCGCTGCCGCAGATAGGTCGGCTCGCGCTGCGGAATGCCCACATAAGGATAGGTGAGGCCGATGCCGAAATTGTGCACCTTGTCCACGGAGGTGAAGTAATTGACGAGCGCCTGGGCATCGTCTTCGCTCATGTTAAACTTCGGCATGCGCAAGACCGTGAGTTCGCGGATTTTCATCGGGTTCAGCAAGAAACGATAGAGCCAGTCGGGCTGCACGCGCTCGCCCTCGTGAATGAGCGTGGGCGGTCCGGCCCCGACTGAGTAATTGACCTTACCGGTGCCGTACACCGCCGGATCTTTCTTCTGAAGGTACTTAGAAAGCAACGTCATGAACGCGCCGCCGAGTTCCGGCGAATTGTGCAAGACGTTCTCATTCGGAATGGAGATCACGCCCGAGGCTTGCAAGTCGCGCGCGTTGCCGTTGGAGCCAAATTGGAAGGCGTCCATCAGCCAGACTTGGGTCTTGGTCTTGTCCGCCGAATCGGGATCATCTTCCAATTGCTTGTAATCGATGACCGGCGGCACGCCGTGGACGGTTTGCCGGTCCGGCTTCGGTTGCGGCAGGCCAGCCCACGACAGGTGATTCCGAATGAGGCCCATGCGCGAATCGCCCACGTCGTCGCCCTTGTAATCGGCCGGCGATTTGAAGACTTCCGGGTTGTCGTTGAGCGACTTGAAATCGAACGGTTTGAAATCGACCGCACCAGGCCGGATCACGTGGCAGCCGGCACAGTTGAATTTGTCGATGACCTGCTGGCCTTTTACTTCATTCAGACGATCCGGGGCCGGATTGTACACATACTTCGATGGCACTGGCTCTGCTACAAGACCCAGGACAAACGTCATCACCGCTTCGCGAACTTCCGCTTCCTCGTACGAAGCGCGTCGCTCGAATTCCTCGGCCGATTCGCCGGCTTTCGGCCGGGAGCGGGCAAAGGAGAACTGCGGCATGCGGAGGCGTTCGTCCCAACTCTTGATCCGGTTGAAGTCGTAACTGCGCGGCTCCATCAGCTTCAGGTGCAGGAAGCCTTCGCGCCTCTGGTGATGGTGGTCGAGCATGTCGGCGAAGAACTTTTCGTACGGCCGCTTGCCGTCGGCCGACTTGTGCCAATCCTTGGCCGGCTGCGATGGATCTTTCGCGTCGTCGCGATCCTTCACGATGTTGAAGTGCGACTTCACAAAGTTGTCTGAATCCTCGAATGCCAGCCGCTCAGCATCCTTCTTGCCCCAATCGTTGAGCGCGGTGCCAATTTGTTTGGCGGTCTGGAAGCCCGGAATGCTGTGGCAGCCGAAGCAACCCTGGTAGCCGATTCCTTTCTTGCCCACGTACATCATCAACTTGTCGCTGCTGAGCGGCTTGCCCAAGTCTTTTTCGTCCACTTGAAGTTCGCGCTCGTCGGCCTCGGCGCCAAGCTTCATTTCCTGCGCGTCCTTATCGCTCAGGCCCGATTTGAGAATCTGCTCGGCCCGGCTGCGCGGGACCAGCTTTTCCAGATGCATCTTGGCCATTTGCAACAGCGTTTCGGTCTCCGGCTCCGCCACCGCCACCGGTGTCCAGTCGGTGGCCTTTTGGGCCAGCAGCCAGGCAGCGATGTCGTTGGCATCTTCGGGCTGTAGCTGGACGTTCGGCATCAGGGTGCGCGGATTGTGGTGCGACGGGTTCAGCAGCCATTGCACCAGCCACTTGCGGGCGTCTTCTGCCGCGCGGCCTTCTGGCATGAGCTTGGCGGCCACGCGGCTGAGGTTCGGGCCGAACGTGGCTTCGCCGATCAGCTCCGGCACCTTCTTGCCGTCCACCGCTTGGCCGGGCCTTTCAGTGCCCTGGTGCACGTGGCATGCCATGCAGCCGCGCTCACCGAACAGCATGCGGCCGCGCTTTTCATCCGGCGCTTTCGCCGGCAACTGGCTCATGGCTACCGGCGGCGCCTGCGCCAACATTTCCTTGCGGTGATTGATGTTCAGTTGCAGTGCAGCAATTTGTTTCCTCACGTTGTCCACATCGCCTGGCAATGCGGCTAATTCCTTCATCTCCGACTCGATCTTCGCCTTCTTAGCCTGCAGTTCCGCCAACCGCTGTTCGCACTTCGTCAGGCTCGCATTCAGGTTGGCCAGTTGCTGTAGGTCCTTGTTGCCGGCATCAACCGGCTCCGAGTGCCATTTCTTGAGTTCATTCACATTCGCCTGGCTCTTCGCGATCAGATAATGCGCAATCGACGCGATTTCGGTGTCGGGGAACTTCTTCTGGCTATCGGGCAGATTCTCCGGCAAGTTGTTCACCTGCATATAGAAATGCGGCATCTTGGTGTCAGGCCGGAAGTCGCGCGGCGCCTTGATCCACGGCCGAACCCAGCTTTCGGTGGTCTTCTCGGCCAGGCGGAACAAACTCGGGCCGACCTTGCGCATGGTGCCGGGCGGGTTGAGTGGATCGGACTGTGCCTTCACGCGCTCGGCCGGCGAGAGCATTTCTAGCGGCGGATCGGGTTCGAGACGCATGTCGGGGCCAATGCGGCGGCCCGACTTCAAGCCGGAGATTTCATGGCAGCCGAAACAGCCGAGTTCGCGAACGAGGTTATAGCCCTTCAGCAGCTTGGGCGCTTCCTGCCGTACCCCTTCGCGAACGAGGTCGGTTACCTGGTGATGACACTTCAAGCAGCTTGATTCGACGAACCGATGCGAAAGCATCGGGTAATCCCAGAAGTGATTCGACTTCCAGCCGTACACCTCTTCCCAGCGCTCCATCGACGTGGAATTGTTTGGTGAGTGCGAGGCTTCGAAGAAGGCAGTAGCGCTGCCCTGGCCGGCGTGGCAAATGGTGCAGCCGAATTTCTCGCTGGGGTGCGGGCTGTTTTCATCTACGAAGAGATCGAGCCGCGGGTGGTTGCAGAACTCGGTCACGCGGCCGGCAGTAAGTTGATCGGCCGAAATCCGCGTCGGCCGTAGCCGCTCCGGGTCCGGCAAGTCGGTCATACCGCCAAGCTTCTTGCGGTCTTTGAGAATCTTCGAGGCCACAAGGAACTGGTCGGTCAGTTCGCGATCCTGCCCCGGATCGTCGTTCAGCTTGCGCAGAGCCGCTTTGCCGAAGCCCGACTGGGTAATGCCGAGATGGCAGGTAGTGCAGCGGTCGTAACGTGTAACGTACTTGAAATTGTAATCGATGGGCAATTCGTCGAGCACAGTCTGCTGAATCTTCACCGGCGAGGCGAAGGCGTCGATGACCGGCAGGGTCCGGAACGTGTCGGCCCCGGTCCAGCGCTTTTGCGAAGCCAGCTTGACGAAGCGGTCGAATTCGGCGGTCAACTCCTTGTTGCGTTTCTGGGTTTCGTCGAGGTAGTCCTTCAAATCGGTAAAAGACGGCTGAGCGGTGCCTTCCGATTGCGCGCGCTGGCGGAGAATTGTTTGGGTGCCGGCGGGCAGGGCGGCGAGTTCACTGTCGGTTAAAGGCTTCGCAAATTCCGAATCATATCGCTGCTGATTCGCGTCCACTTCGTCGCTGACTTTGTCTAGGCTTTGCTTGATCTGTTGGAGTTCGGACTTGTAATTCACCGCCTGATTGGATTGCGGTCCGAATTGGTCCACCGCCTTGTTGTAAAAGCTCATCACCGAGTCGTACTTCGCCTTCACATCGGCCTTTTCGTTTTCCTTCTTCAGCTTGACCGACAGGAGATCGCCCATGCTGGCTTCAATGCGTGCCTTTGCCTGAGCACTCACGCTGTTGAGAGCTTTCAGTTCTTCCTCGATTTGCATGATCTCATTCTGCTTTTCCTTTGACGGCGTCTTCGACAGAAGGTTGCGAATGGCCATCTCTTCTTCGACTGTGCGGAACAGCCGCTGCTCGACCTTCCATTCGCGGAAATAATCATCCGAGAACATCGCGATGGTCACGAGCAGCGTGAGAATGCTCGAAACCGCAAAGACGATGTGCAGCGTCTTGGTATTGCGATAAGTGCTATCGGTGGCAGCCATTGGGAATCCTTGCTAAGCCGCAAGCGGCCAATCGTGGCTAAATATTGAAGAAGACTTCCGGCAAATACACGATGTATTTCAGGTTGAAGGCCCAGCGCAAAAACATCTTCGTGGGCAGCGCGGCCATGAATTGCAGCAGCGTGACCAGCATAAAGAAGCGAGCAAAGCCCATTTTGATGAAGAACTTCCGCATGATCGTCTTCGCCAAGAGCGGTGGTGTCGCGAACAGGTACAGCAGCACCAGCACGATGCCGGGAAGCTCGCGCAGCAAGCGCGAGCCCCACGGACCACCAGTCTGAAGTTTGGTCGGGTCGCCCATCACGTTGAGCCAGAACATTTCGGATAGGTTGATGTTATTCAGCGGCACAACTTTGTGCGAATCCCAAAACTCGAACGGGCCGAAGAAGTTCCAGTTGGGACCGCGTAAGAATGTGCCGAGCACGATGAGCACCACCCACAGCACCACGAAGCCGTAGAGGAACGTGGCCATGGCAAACTTGCGCTGGGCATAGGTGTAATAGCCATTGCCCTTGGTGTTGTAATCGATGTAGGGAATGGCCATGAGGCCCACGATAATCATCGTCGGCAGCACCACGCCGGCCATCCATGGATCGAAATACACCAGCATTTCCTGCAAGCCCAGAAAGTACCACGGGGCCTTCGACGGATTCGGGGCTTTCGCGGCGGTCGCAGGCTGTTCAAGAGGGGCCTTTAGCAGTACCGACCAGACAATCAATGCGGCGGTGGCGATCACCATGCAGATCAATTCTGTGTACACGAGGTCCGGCCAGACCAAGACTTTCTCGTCGTCCTTTTCCAGCACCGGCTTATTCGCTGCAATGAGTTCGTCGTTGATGACGGCCCGCCGCAGGCCGAGCCAGCTAAAGAAGCCTACGCTAAAGATCAGCATCACGATGGGGACGTTATCTTCCTTCGTGATAATGCTGCGGAAATCTTCATTGGTCATGGCCCAGCCGGAAAGCAGCAGGAACGCATTCATGAGGCCAATGGCGACCGGCGGGCTGGTGATTGTCTTGCGCCATTGCAGCACGCAGATAAAGGCAATCGTGGAGCCAACGAAGTAAATAATCGGGCCCCAGATGTAATTCAGGATTTTGGTGGAAGTCTGGACAATTGCTTCCGGCAGCACTGGCGCGCTCCGCGGCGCGAACGAACCTGTCATCAGGAAGAGCAGGGCGTGCAGCAGGAAGATGAAGCCGACAATGCCCCAGGCGTTCTTTTGCCGGCGCTCATTCTTATAGAAGTTGGCAAAGCCGAAATTCAAACACGCGCATATCAAGAAGAAGCCGGCCAGACCGAGCTGAAATCCTGGTGTCATCGAATGCATTTCCAAACTCTCCCGCCGTTGTCGCAGGCCTAAGCCTGCGGCGGCATCTGCAGGCTAAAGCCTGTGGCCACAACTTCCAGCCAAAATCACAGAGCCCCGCTAATGCCGCCATCCTTGCGCACGCGCCAAAAGTGCACGGCAATGAGCACCGCGACCACCAGCGGAATGGCCACGCAGTGCAGCACGTAGAAGCGCAACAACGTATCGCCGCTGACAAACCGGCCGCCGAGCAATAAAAAGCGCGCATCGGAGCCTGAATGTATGAGTGGCACCCCGCCCACCTGTAATAACGGCGCAATGGGTCCTTCGTAGCCTACAATCGGCGTGGCGCGAGCCATGTTGCTGCCCACCGTGATCGCCCAGATTGCAAGCTGATCCCACGGCAATAGGTAGCCGGTGAAGCTCAGAAGCAGCGTTAACACCAGCAGTATTACACCGACAGACCAGTTGAATTCCCGCGGCGGCTTGTAGCTTCCCGTGAGGAACACACGGTACATGTGCAGCCATATCGTGATTACCATGGCGTGGGCGCCCCAGCGGTGCATTTCGCGAAGCACGCCGAGGGTAGTCACGTCGCGCAGCTGCAAGATGTCGTTGTAAGCGTGTTCCAACGTGGGCCGATAGTAGAACATCAACAATACGCCGGTGACGGTTTCCACCAGGAACAGGAAGAACGTGAGCCCGCCCATACACCAGGTGTAGCTAAGTGCGATGCCGCTTTTGCGGATCGACACGGGGTGCAAGTGCAGGAACACGTTCGTGAGCATCACCACCACGCGATTACGCCGATCGCGCGGGGCCGGGTGGCGGAAGATGCTTTTCCAAATCTGCGAATTGCGAATATGGTCGCCGAGCGACATGATGCTTTTCCTTGGTTCCTATTTCTGTTCTCTCGCGTTCAAATTCGAAATCCGAATATCGAAATTCGAAACAAGCACGAAATCCAAAATCCAAAATCCGAAACTACGACATTGTTTTGAATTTCTGATTTCGGATTTTGAATTTGTTTCGAATTTCGGTTTTCGGATTTCGAATTTTTCTCTCCTGGCCCATGGGTCACACTGGAATATACGAGTCTGGATTATCCCACTGGCCCAGTTCTTTTTGAAACTTCTTGCTCTTGTCCACAATGATGTTGCCGGTGGCGGCGTCGATGCTGACGGCCCAGCGTTCGAGCGGCCGCGGGGCCGGGCCTTCGAAGTTCACGCCGGTGATGTAGAAGCCGCTGCCGTGGCAGGGGCACTTGAACTTCTTCGCCTCTTCCAGCCAGTTCGGTGTGCAGCCCAGGTGCGTGCAGGTGGTGCTCAGGGCGTAGATCTTGCCCTGGTAGCGAATCACCCACATGTTTTTGTCTTTGAAGCGGTCGGTTACTTTGCCTTCTTCGAAGTTATCTGGCAGGCCCACGTTCACCTTGCTCGGCGGCTCCGAGAGCACATTAGGAAACATGAAGCGCAGCGTACCGAAGGTCATGCCCGCCAAGGCAGCGGCCAGCGTGGTCCAGGCGAGGCCGAGCCAGGTGCAGAACATAACATAGAGGAATCCGCGCCTCGTCGCGCCCGCTTTGGCCGGAGCGGGCTTGGCGGGCATCGGCGGCTTGGCAACGGCCGGCACTGGTTTGGGTGGCTCAGCGGGCTTCTCGGCGCTCTTGGCAACTTCCGACATACGCTTTTTCCTGCCGGGGGTTCGAGTCGGGAACGCGGCGCAATGAACAAGGTTTTAAGACTCACAAGCAGCGTCGTCAACAAACGGTCATTAGTTGCCGCGAGTTCAAACTGAATACTCGGTTGTGATAGCAAAAGCAAAGCAAATGCCAATCGCGGAATGTGCCGTAATGGCAGGAAATTGCGCGAATTCTTCTCGAAAGTGGCAAAGCGCCAAGCGGGCGCTTCCTGCGAATGAGAAGGCCGCGCCGCCGATTGCGGCTTGGCGCGGGTCAGCTGGACCACGGCCCGTATCAATTGTTAAGTAGGTCGAGTCTTCGAGACCCACCAGGAATGCAGTGCCGTTGCTGGTGGATCTCTATATCCCGACCTAGCGTACCTCACTCCTGCACGTTCGGGGCGGGTTCTTGGCGTTTCCGCCACAGCGCTCTCAAAGATCGCCACGTTTCTCGGTAATGGAAGGCCAGGGAACAGAGACTTCCTACCACGATCACCTGCATGCTCAGTATCCACCAGTGGTAGCCGGCCATGAGAAGTTTAGGTGGGAACTGGCGGCAAAAATCATAGGTCCAAAGCAACGCCAAACCGATCGCCCCAGTTGCCGAGAGGAACGCTGCACTGCGACATCGGGTTAGCAGGAGGACAATGGCGGCGAACATGACCGGATTGGCTAGCCAGCCGATTGGAAAATGAAACCACCCGGATAGCAGGCAGTTCAATCCGGACATGGGTGGGTGGTCGAAGTCGGGACCGGTCCAGAACCCTCCGATCGCCGTTGAAGACAACGCGATGGAATAGGCGGAACAAGCAAGGCACGTAACGGCCAAATCAACGAGGCTGATCGCGCGATATTTGAAAATCCTCATGCCCTACCACCTCGCATTGGTCCTAATTCCATAGACACACCAATTGGGCGGCTAACGGAGCGCAAAGCCGCAAGCGGCAATCTGGGCTCGTATTCGCTCCTCCGTGACCGGCCGAATGATTCCTCTCTCCGTAATCAGCCCCGTAATCAGCTCCGCCGGCGTCACATCGAAGGCCGGGTTGTAGACCTTGATCCCGTCCGGCGCCGTTAGCTTGCCGAAGCCGCGGGTGACCTCGGCGGGGTCGCGCTGCTCGATGGGGATGGCGTTGCCGTTGGCCAGGCTTAGGTCGAAGGTGCTGGACGGGGCGGCCACGTAGAACGGAATGCCGTGAGCCTTTGCTAGCAGGGCCACGCCATAGGTGCCGATCTTGTTCGCCGTGTCGCCGTTGGCCGCAATGCGGTCGGCCCCCACCACGACCATGCCGATCTTGCCTTCTTTCATGACTTGCGCAGCCATATTGTCGCAGATGAGCGTGACATCCAGGCCGCGCTGGTGCAGTTCCCAGGCGGTAAGACGAGCGCCCTGAAGCAGCGGGCGGGTTTCATCGGCATAGACAGCAAAGCGCTTGCCTTGCTCGGCGGCGGAATACAGCACGGCGAGGGCGGTGCCATAGTCGGCCGTTGCCAGGCCGCCCGCATTGCAATGCGTGAGTACGCCGCCGCCATTGGGGACGATTTCCGCACCATGCCGGCCAATGTCGCGGCACATCTGACGATCTTCGGCTTCGATGGCGAGCGCTTCGTCCAGCAGATCCTGTCGCATCCTTGTCGAATCAAACGGCTCGGCGTGCCCGCGGGCTGCGTGCTCCATCCGATCCAGTGCCCAAAACAGATTTACCGCAGTCGGCCGGCTGGTCGCCAGATATTGGGTGACTTGTTTCAAGCGGAGAAGGAAGGATTGTTTGTCCCTTGCTTGCGCTGCGGGCTCAAGACCGACAACTACCCCCATGGCGGCGGCCACGCCGATGGCGGGGGCGCCGCGCACGCGCAGCACCTTGATCGCTTCCCACACTTCCTCCACTGTGCGGCAATCGCGGTAAACAAGTTCTGTCGGCAGCAGGGTCTGGTCGATCAGGCGGACGAAGCCGTTGATGCCGCCAATCCATTCAATAGTTCGCGGGCTGGAAGCAGACTTCATGCAGACTCCGCGGCGGGTTGCGCGTTTGGAACGAGGAGGCCGGCCAGCGGCTGGCGCGTCTTCCGCCAGGTCTGGCACCAGCGGCGAAAGCGCTGTCGCTCGGCCGTGAGACGCTGGCGATGCGATTGTAGCAGCCGCTCGATGCCGGGCCGCAATCGCGACCAATCATCCGGACAAGTGAGCTTGAGCGGGTTGCGGAGGTCAGACAGCCGCTCCTGGGCAACGTGGCTGTCGTTGGCATTGCCCAGCAATTCCTGCATTGCCTCAATGGCAGGGTACATCTTCTCACGGAACGGCGGCGTGAAGCAGTCGGCGAATATTTCCATCGCGTAGCGGAGCTTTTTGCCGCTAATGCGAATCTGGTGCAAGTGGTTGTAGTCGCCAGTGTCGGCCGCGATTCCGCGATCGAGGCCGTCCATCAAGTCCGCCAGAACGTTCAGCGCAAGCGGGCCAAGTTCGCGCGGCGCATTGGGAACCGTTGGCGCCTGGATGGCGTTCAAGACTTCCGAGTTGTCTAACGGCTTGGCCCCGACGTCGCGCAGGTTTTGCTGGGCCAATTGCCGTTGTGTGAAGGCGTGGCCACGCAAAAAGTCGAGCCCCGGCGAATCGGCCGGCGGACGCTTCTGCGACCATTCGGAGAGGCCCAGCAGAAACACGTCCCAATCGCGGGCCTCCCCGGCCGCTTTCCGCACGCGCTTCAACTGCTTCTTTAAGCTCTGGAAGTTCTTGCGCGGCAGGCAATCGCCAAAAATCTTGAGGGCTGCATCGGCCCGCCGGGTGCCGACCCGAAGCTGATGCACGTGTTCGATATCTTCATGCGGCGCCTGCACGGCCAATGGCAGGTATTCGCAGACTACTTCCAGGCGCTTTTCGAGCGCCTTGCGCGCGGCATCCTCTACCGGCATTCCGGGGATCAAGCCAGAAATCCATTTTCCGTTGGCCATGAGAGTTCCTGCCAAGCCGTAGACGGCCAGCTCACGAACCGTACATTCCCTTAATGTTAGCGGCCTGCTGGCGCTCTTCCAGCCAGTGCGCCACTTGCACCACTTCGCCGCGCAGTTCCACGATCTGCATCCGCTCGCGGGCCAGTGCCACCGCGATGTCACCGGGAATGGGCAAGTAAGTTTCCTTCAGCGTTGTTTCGAGCCGGCGCTCGAGTTGCCG
>Ga0070732_10000825_pt1 | contig 17780 bp, 17 predicted proteins | sample Coa_R1_5_FD_66449 | JGI IMG/M metagenome (GOLD analysis project Ga0070732, IMG submission 66449) | Surface soil microbial communities from Centralia Pennsylvania, which are recovering from an underground coalmine fire - Coalmine... | ecosystem: Environmental > Terrestrial > Soil > Unclassified ...
GGATGCGTCACGCATTCAGCTTTCGCCCGAGCAGGCGTTCGCGAAGCTGGAAACGAGTGAGGCTCCCGAGCGGGTGTGGATCACGATGCTCGACGCGCGTCCCGTCTACCGGTTCGGATTCGGGGACGCGCAGGTGATTGTATTTGCCGACAACGGCGAGGTGCTGGCTTCGGTTTCGCGCGAGATGGGCCTGAGAATCGCCGCCGCCTGGACCGGGCAGTTCGCGGCCCGCGCGCAAATCAGCCAGGCGGATGCGCCCGACCAGTGGACGGTCTATCCGGGCATCTGGCGGGGGCAGCCGTTGTGGAAATACTCGTGGGCGAATGGCGAGGAGGTGTACGTTTCCCAGGAATCCGGTGAAGTTGTGCAGTATACGACGCGCGGCGCGCGCATCGGCGCTTGGTTCGGCGCCATCCCGCACTGGCTGTACTTCACGCCGCTGCGCAGCAACAATCCCGCGTGGCGCAAGGCGGTGATCGGGCTGTCGGGGCTGGGAACGCTCACCACGATTTTCGGGCTGACCGTTGGCGTGTGGCTGTACTCACCTTCCAAGCCGCGCAGCATTCCTTACCAAGGGCAAACGCGCTGGCACATGATTCTGGGTCTGGTGTTCGGGCTGTTCGCGTTCACCTGGGTGTTGAGCGGGATGCTGTCGATCAGCCCGTTCGACTGGAATTCGGATAGCGCGCCGGAGGAACCGGCGAAAGCGCTGCGCGCCGGGCAGTGGTCCGCGGCTGAGTTCGCGGCCGAGCACCCGCGGGAGGCTCTCGCCAAGGTCACGGGCACACTACAGGTGAAGGAGCTGGAACTGGCGAGGGTGTTGAGCCAACCGGTTTATCTGGCGGTCGCAGCGCCGGGGCGCTCGCGCGTAATCCGCATGCGCGGCGCGCCCTTCACGGAGTTTGACACGGACCAAATCCTGCTGGTGATGGGCGAAGCCGGTCCGGCGGCGCTGGGGGATGCTCAGCGTCTGGACGCCTACGACCGCTATTACATCGACCGCCATCATCGCAAGCCGCTGCCTGTGCTGCGGGTGCGATTCGACGACCGCGACCATTCCGTCTATTACGTGGATCTGAAGACGGCCCAGGTGGTCGAGAGCTACGACGCGCGGTCGCGCGTGAACCGCTGGCTGTATCACGGGCTGCACTCGATCGACCTGCCGTGGCTGTACCGCAATCGTCCGGCCTGGGATATCGCGGTTCTCACGCTGATGCTGGGGGGCGGGGCGCTGTCGATTACTTCAGTGGTGATCGGGTGGCGGCGGCTGCGTAAAAAAGTGCGGAGCTTTCTCTAATTCTTTCCGGATGGCACGCGACGTTTCAGCTCTTCAAACCAATTCAGCACGACGTTGATTTGCGTAGGGGCTTGGGCTTGCTCGGTAGCCTTTGAGCATCAGGAAGCGCTGGCCGTCCGGAGAAACGTCATAATTGGGCAGCGATCTTGGAGTCCCTACGTACGCTCCCTCGAAGAGCACTCTGGGCTTGCCGGCGGAAAACGCCCCCTGGGTGGTGACGTCTACTGCCATCATCTTGTTGCCGACGCGGTAGAACAGTTCCCGGCCCTTCGGATTCCACACCGGCTCCCCTCCGCCTTCCGTTGAGATTTGGTATTTGCCGCCGGGGCCCGGATAAGGCCGCACGTAGATCTCAGAGCGGCCGGATTCGAGCGAAGTATAAGCGATCCAATGGCCGTCAGGGGAAAACCGCGGCGCGCTTTCATTGGTCTCGCCGCGGTCGAACAGTTGCGGCTTGCGATCCTGGAGCGGCAGGAACCAAACGCTCTGATTGCCGATCGTCTCTACAAAGGCCAGGGCCTGCCCATCCGGGGACCATGAACTGGGGATGTCGTTACTGCTGAGCGGGCCGGTGGTCAGCGCTTCGGCAGCGCCACTCCCATCGGCGGGCTGCCAAAAGAGGCGGTTCCCGGCGCCCTTGAAAACGATCCGCTTGCCATCGGGCGTCCAGACCGGATCGACGTTGTCGCCCGGCGCGAAGGTCAAGCGGGTCAGGGCATCGCGGGCAAGGTCGTAAAGCCAGATCTGGTTGTCCGCTTCCTCGAGTGCGGCGGCGACGCGCCGCCCATCCGGAGAAATTCTCGGCATCACGAAATTGTGCACGGGGGCAGGCAGCGGCTGTTCCGCCCCCTTCCGATCCACCCACACGAGTCTCAACTGCGGCGCCTGAGAGGAACCAGGAGCATACACCAGCGATCCGCTCGAAGAAAAACTATACTGGGAACGGCAAGACACCCTCCATGACAGGGACCGCCGCCCCGGTGACCACCAGCCGTCGCGGATCGAAGGGCGCGGCCATCAGGTTTGCTCCTTGTAAATAGACGATGTGTCCCGAAGATGCGTAGCGGGGCAGAGTGCCGGCTGGGAGAAGCTCCCGGCGCTCGCCGGTTTTGAGCGATTGGCCGGCGACTCTGGCCGTGCCGGGACCCATCGGCACGGCAAAGAGCAAGCCTGCGCCATTGGGCAACAGCTCCGGCCAATCCTGTGAGAGTTCTCCTTTCTCGAGATGGGTCAGCGATTGCACGTTGCCTCCCGCATCCGAAACCTGCTGGATGGGCGTGTTCAGGCGCGGGGCAAAGGCGATGATCCCCTGGCTGCTCCAACTAGCCCCAAAAGCGCCTCCGCCCGGCATCCCATCCGCGAGGCTGACCGGCGGTCCTCCGCTCAGGGATACTTTTTTCAATTTTCCGCCGGCGGAAAACCCGATCCACTGGCCGTCGGGCGAAAAGAAGGGATTGAACGCGCCTTCGGTTCCCGGAATCGCATGCGCCTCCAGACCATCCATCGCCCTCAGGTAGAGCTGAGTAGAGGTACTATTCGGACCGGCGGAATAAACCAGGCGCGTGCCATCCGGCGATATCGCCAGCTCCGGCCTGCCCGTGAGCAGGCGCTGGCCGGGCGGCAGAGACATTGCGAAGCGTGTAACAGGCACGGGTGCGACGGGCTTGAGAAGCCACGCCGCAGTGGCGCCGCCGATCACGACCACCATCAATCCAGCGGCGATCCATACCCATGGGAGGCGTGCCGGCGGCGATGATGCGGGCACGATCGGCACGGCCGGCGCATCGTCCACCAGCGCCATCACGTCGCCGATATGACGCAGCCGCTTCTGCGGATCCTTTTCCAGACACCGCCGCAACAGACGCCGCACTTGCGCCGGAACCTTCTCCCACTGCGGTTCTTCCTTGATGACCGCCGCCAGAATTTCGCCGGCATCCTCGCCCGCGAACAGCCTGCGCCCGGTCAGCATCTCGTACAGCACCACGCCGAAGGCCCAGATGTCGGCGCGCTTGTCCACCGTCTTGCCCCGCGCCTGCTCGGGGCTCATGTAGGCCGCGGTTCCCAGGATCATGCCGGCTTCGGTCATGCCGATGGTGAGGGTCGGGGAATTAGCTCCATCCGACTCACCGGCTGAAGCCGGCGCTACCTTCGCCAGTCCGAAATCGAGCACTTTCACGGCGCCGTCCGCCTTGATCTTGATGTTGGCGGGTTTCAAGTCGCGATGGGTGATGCCTTTCTCGTGCGCGGCTTCGAGCGCGTCCGCAATCTGCCGGGCCAGCGCCAGCGCTTCTTCCAGCGGAATCGCGCCCTGTTTGATCCGCTCCGCCAGATCCGGCCCCTCCACCAGCTCCATCACCAGGTAATTCGGGGCGTCTTTTGAAATAACGACGTCGTAGATTTGGCAAATGTTGGGATGGTTCAGGGCGGCGACGGCCCGCGCTTCGCGTTCGAAACGCTCACTGAACCGGTCGGCGGAAACCTTGACGGCGACATCGCGATTGAGGCGCGTGTCCCGCGCCCGGTAGACCTCTCCCATGCCGCCTTTACCGAGGGGCGCCAGAATTTCGTAGGGGCCGAGTTTGTCGCCTATGGAAAGGGACATGGTTGTCAAACGAGTTTACCGCAAAACAACATCAGTAACGATTGCAGATCTCTAGTTCCGTTTGGCGGTTTTCGGCGGATCTTCAGGCTGGTGTAGATGGCCTCGACGAACATATCGGTGGTCCACGCACCGGAGGTTGCGCCGAAACGCGTATCGTAATCGGTGGTGAGCCGCGCGGCTTTCACCTGCGCCAGGGTCGTGTTGTTCTTGATCATGGCTTGCACGCCGTCGCGGAGGATCGCCGGCATATCGCGGTACTCGGAGACCTCGAACTCGTCGCACACGTGGAGCGAAGACTAAGAACGTATACTCACGTCGAGGAGCTCCACCCAATACTGAATGGATTGCAGGGCGAAGCCGGTCAGGATCAAGCCAACTCCGAAGACACCCATGCGCTTCGCGGGCACATGATCCGCCATCCATTCGACGAAGGGACTGCACGAGCCGGCAATCGCCGTGACCACGCCAATAGCGAGCCCCGCTTTCAGCCCTACCGCGATTGCGTGCTCACGTTGCTGCGCCACCAGGCTGCTGACGTAACCGGTAACCGCATAGCCGACCGTGCGATTTACCGCTGCGAGAAATTGAAGTTTCGTCAAACGCGGACGGGTGGCCGGCCGATAATCAATGGTCGGCCGAATGCCAGCCTGGTACGCAATGGCCTGTCCCACCGTGCTCAGTGCACCAAACGCTGCGCCAAATGTGCGTCCGTATAGATAAGCGGCGCCCAGAGCGAAGCCGCCTCCGCGAATGGCGCTCATGGCCGTGTCATACCAGAATCCCGGCTTCGGTCTTTGCCTGGAAGCACGGGAATACTCCCAGGCGAGCGTGATGCCGTGCGCCACGCCGCTCGCGAGCCCGAATACCGGCCCGAGGGCGAGACCGTACCCGGTTCCGAACAGCACTCCGTAGGTGACTCCCCTGGTGAGAGTCCGCAGTGGTCCATGTTCGCCGCCCAAAAGATCGTAGGCGAGATATAGCGCGCCGAGCACGTCCAGTGAACTACCGACAATGCTGATCAGCGCGAGGGTGTGCCTGTCGATGGTCATGGCTTGTCAATCATCAGGAAATGTCGGCAAATTGGCCGTTCTTGAGGACCAGAAACGAATCTTGCTTCGCACAGGCGACAAGCTGTTTCTCCGGAGTGTTGATGCCCTCGTCGCCAAGTTGGAAAGTTCCATGGTGGATCGCGATACTGGTCTTGGCTCCCAGGATCTCATGTGCTCTCACCGCCTCATCGGGAGCCATATGCACCGGCGACATGAACCAGCGTGGTTCGTAGGCTCCGATCGGCAATAACGCGAGGCGCGGCGATCCGAACTTTTGCCGAATCTGGGCGAAATGACGTCCGAACGCGGTGTCCCCGGCGAAATATACGAGCCCTTCCTGACATTCGATCACATATCCGCACCATAGGGTCATGTTGCGGTCGTAAATTCCCCGGCTTGAGAAATGCATAGCCGGGACGCAGTGAATGGTGAAGCCCGGCAGTGACCCAGGGAGTGTCAATGCTTGGCCCCACTCTAACTCGTGAGCGGGCCCTATTTTCTCCGAGCCGAGCAGCCGGGCCCCGCCGGCCGGAACAATGAATGTAGAATCTCCACGAGCCGCGAGCCGGCGCAGTGTCGAGAGATCCAGGTGGTCATAATGATTGTGGCTGATGAGCACGGCGTCGATACGCGGCAGATCTTCCCAAGATACTCCCGGTTTTCTGCGGCGCCGCGGACCTATCCGGGACAGCGGACCTGCTCGTTCGGACCAAATTGGGTCCGTCAAAATATTGCAACCCCCTTGCTGAACGAGCACGGTCGAATGGTTCACCAAAGTGGTCCGCAGTCCGCTGCCTTCCACACGGCGGGGCGGTATGGATTGCTCCACGTCCGAAATGAAACTAGGCGACGGTTCCGGCCGGCTGGTCAGCTTCCATCGGAGGGCCTTCAGAAACCCGGGCGCCTGCGGCGCATCCGGATTGTAGAAGCGCTTTCCGTCAAAGTGCTTTGGAAATCCCGGGTCGCTTGGGCCCTGGTGCATGAATCACCATTTATTATAATCATCAGCGTGAGATTGGCAATCCCGCTATTGTCGGTCGCTGCGCCGTTTAAGAAGCAGGCCGGCGCCGCTGGCTGGGAGCCCAGTGCGTGTTCGGCCAAATAACGGGCAAGGCAGCCGGGCAGCGCGGTTCGCGCCGTGATTTTCCGCGCGGTATCATGGACCAGATCGATTTCTTTGGAGCGTCATATGGACAACCAGAAGCCTGTGGTCAATAGAAGAGATTTTCTGAAGCGGAGCGCGGCCGTCGGGGCCGGTGCAACCGCCTTAGCCGGACCAGCCGCCGCTCAAGGCGCGCGCGGCCAGATACGTTTTGACCAGGCCGCCGATGTGGTCATCGTCGGGGCAGGAGCCTCGGGCTTGCCGGCCGCGATCATGGCGCGCGAGCAGGGCGCGTCGGTGATCGTGATAGATTCCAACCACGATATCGGCGGGCATGCCATGCTCAGCGGAGGAAGAATCCCTCTGGGGGGCGGCACCAGGCTGCAAAAGAAGTACGGCATCACAACCGATTCCGCCGACCAGGTCTACCTGGATCACACTAACCACAGAAACAAGGAATACCGCTTCGGCGACCGCGAACTGATCCGCGTCTGGGCCGACGAGAACGCCGCCACTTTCGACTTTCTGCTCGATAACGGTGTGATCTTCGACGAAAAGCCGCCCACCATCGAGAATGGCGGCACCGTTCCTCGGCTCTTTATCACCAAGCCCTATTCCGACAATCTCAATGAAACCATCAACGGAAGTCCCGGATCGGGTCTCGTCCGCCACCTCGAGGTCAGCGCCCGGGCGAAAGGTGTGACTTTCCTTCTGCGCCACAAGATGACCAACATCGTCCGCGAGAGCCCTACCTCGGGAAGAGTTCTGGGAATCACGGCGAATTTCGAAGGCAAAGACGTGAACATCCAGGCCAGGAAGGGCGTCATCATCGCCACCGGCGGACATTCCGGCAACGTAGAGTTCCGCAGAATGTTCGACCCGCGCCTCACCGAGGAATACCAGGTTGCCGGCGAACCTTGGACCAAGCAGAACGCCGAAGGAGAGATGTTGGCCATGGCCATCGGCGCGTCGCTCTGGGCCGCCTCGAACACGGCTAACGAGATTGGCCGCACCGTCACAAAGACCAGACATATCGGGTGCAGGTACGGCTATCAGAATTTGAGGTGGAACCCGAAAAGCCCTATGTTCGACCGCGTCGGCGCGTCGGGCCTGACCGTGAAGGATTTTCAAGACCTGATCCTGGTGAACCAGATCGGTCAGCGTTTCTGGAACGAGATGGACAACACCTACGATTTCCTCAACGCCTGCCTGGGCACCAACGGGAATCTGGGGAAAGGCGATAAAGTCGATGGCGGGGGGCCCATCTGGGCCATCTTCGATGCGGACGCCGCCCAGCGGGAGGAATGGGATCCCAGACCGCCCAACGTCGATCACAACGGCTTCTTCTTTGAAGCCGAGACCCTCACCCAGTTGGCCGGCAAAATCTCCAATCCGTATCAGCTCCAGCCTGTTCCGGCCCGCGCCCTGGAAGAAGCCGTCGCTCGGTACAACTCCTTTGTCGATGCGGGCAAGGACGCCGACTTCGGCAGGCCCGCCCTTAAACACAAAATCCAGAAGCCTCCGTTTTACGCCGCCTGGTCCACGCCCATCCTTCACGACTGCCTCGCGGGTCTCAGGATCAACCGCAAATGCCAGGTAATCGACTTGAAGGGCCAGGTCATACCCGGACTCTATTGCTGCGGAGAGTCGGCCGGCGGATTCGCCCTGCACGGTCTGCCCAGAGTGACGGTGTTTGGCCGCATCGCGGGCCGGGAAGCCGCGCGGGCGAAAGCCTGAGGGGCGTAGTGAGTGCAAGTTCATGGCGACCATCAAACACATCCTGTTCCCTTTCGATCTCTCGACGCAAGGTTTGCTGGCGGCTCCTTTCGTCCGCGCTGTCGCGAGCCGTTGTGAGGCGCGAATCACGCTTATTGGCGTGATTCCTCCGGTGTGGACGATACCCTCAGCGGACCTGCCAGACATGGTGACGGTCGACACAGATGAAATGAAGCGCGACCTCGAGTCCCGACTCGACGCCGCTCTGGCCAAAGAGTTTGCCGGCCTTGCCGTTCGGCGCGTGACGAGGGTGGGAGACCCGGCGCTGAGGATTACCGAGTTCGCTAACAGCGACGCAGTGGACCTGATCATGATGCCGACGCACGGGTTCGGGATGTTCCGCAGCCTGTTGATCGGCTCAGTCACAGCCAAAGTGCTGCACGACGCGAAGTGCCCGGTGTGGACTGCCACCCACGCGGAGGAGCAGCGATCGCGGGATGTGCCGCGCACCATTCTGTGCGCTGTGGATGGGACCCCCGCGACACCCGGGCTCATGCAATGGGCGGTGGAGTTTGGTCAACGGATGGGAGCAAGTCTGAAGTTCCTCCATGTGGTCCCTCGAATCAGCGACTGGCTGGCGTTGCCGGGGGAAAGAGAACTCCAGGAACAGGTGCGGGACGCGGCGCGGGGTAACATCGATGCGCTAAAACGATCGACCAGCGTCGAGGCGCCCGTGCGCGTTGCCGTGGGCCAGATTGTGGACACCGTGACCGAGGAGGCCAGGCAGGAGGGAGCCGATCTGGTTCTAATTGGACGCGGCTCGCTCCAGTCGCCGCTGGGCCGCCTGCGCACGCACGCTTACGGGATCATTCAGAAGTCCCCCTGCCCGGTCGTGAGCGTTTAGAAAGTCGCCGCTGCGGTTGCCCCACGCCGCGACAGGATGAGGCGAGCCTTCCGCGAATCCTTGTTACGATGGGGAAATGCCCGCGGATATCGGAACCTTTTTATTCAGATCGTTGCTCGCAAGCGCTGTGTGGGCGGTCCTTTTGTCCTCGACCGCCGTCTCCGCTCAATGGTTGAGCTACCCCGCACCCGGGACTCCGCGAACACCGGACGGCAAGCCGAACCTCTCGGCCCCGGCTCCGAAAGCGCCGGACGGCAAGCCGGATCTCTCCGGAATCTGGGAGGCCCATGAGCAACTGAGCTTGTACGGTGAATACAAGTCGCACTTTATGGACCTCGCTATCGATCTCAAACCGGCAGAAGCTCCCTTCCAGCCCTGGGCGAAGGCGCTTTCACAACAGCGCCAGGACAATGAGCATAAGGACGATCCCCTGGCGCGTTGCATGCCGCCCGGCGTGCCGCGGATCAACACCCTTGGCGCATTCAAGATCGTCCAGACTCCACGGTTGGTCATCGCACTCTACGAGACGACTGCCAACTCCGCATTCCGCCAGATCTTCACCGATGGACGCCCGCTTCCCAAGGACCCCCAGCCCACCTGGCTGGGCTACTCGGTCGGCAGATGGGAAGGCGACGTGCTGAAGGTGGACACCATCGGCTTCAACGACCGCGGCTGGATTGACACGGGTATGGGTCATCCCCAAACCGAGGCGCTGCACGTCATCGAACGCTTCCGGCGGATCGACTTCGGACACCTGGAGATTGGCATGACGATTGACGATCCCAAAGCGTACACCAAGCCTTGGACGGCGACCATGAAAGTGGATCTGCTGCCGGACACGGAATTGTTGGAAACGACCTGCGAAAATTCGCGGGGCACCGAACACATGGTCGGAAAGTAAGCAGGGCAGGCTTCAGCCCAATGTCACTTAGAATGCGAAGGCTTCCGGCAACGGCCGGCGAAGCCCCTGACGATCCAGAGGCTGGCTGGCAATCACGAGCAACGGCCATCAGTCAGGCGCAACGCGCCACTGTCTTTCCGCTCCGTTTTGTGTCATCATAGATCTGGTTTAGGCATCTTCGCATAGTCCGGTCCAACCGCCCTCGTCCGATCCTGCCCCGATTCACCGATTTGGAAAATTCACAAGGAAACTTTAAATGAAGAATATTTTTGTAGGAAACCTCAGCTTCAACGCTACCGAAGATGCGGTTCGATCCATGTTTGAGGCATACGGAACCGTGGATCGCGTCAACATCGTGACCGACCGCGATACGGGCCGCGCCAAGGGCTTTGGATTTGTCGAAATGAGCGTCGATGCCGACGGAGACCGCGCCATCGAAGCCCTCAGCGGCCGGGAACTGGACGGGCGCAACCTCACCGTCAATGAAGCCCGCCCCAAGGAAGACCGCGGCGGGGGCGGGTACCGCGGCAGAAGCAGCGGCGGCGCTCAGCGCATGAACAACCGCTGGTAGCCGGCTCGATTGGAGTGCGAGGGTGGCCCACCGGTGCCACCCTTTTCTCGAAGACGGGAAGCGAGGATTAGTCCAATTGGCGAAAGTTCACGAGTACATTTTAGTCGCGTCGGACGGGACTTGCGGAATCACGAAGTCCAACGGGCCGATCTGTTTCCAGCAATCGCGCCAGGAAGTGGGCGGGCACTTTGAGACTTTCGATCCGCAGCTCGGCGCCGGATACACGGCTCAAATCAACGAAGACGGCGGCCGCCGAAATTTGAGGCCGAATAGCGTCTTTGAGGGAGTCGCGGGCAACGTATTGATCGGCCGGGTGCATGGAACCGAAATGTGGGGCCTGATGGCGGATCAGCGCGAGGAAGTCCTGTCAAGGCTAAAGCTCAAGCTGCGGGGCGCGCAGCCCGGCGAGTAGTACCAGAACCGTCCGTGAGCACCGCCTGTTACTTTTTGCGCGCGTACTATGACCTTCCGGCCATCGACCGGGGCGCGCTCCAGCGCGATGATGGGGGCCAAGATGAACTGGAGCCTTCTCATTGGCCTGATCGTGTTTCTGGTAGTCGTCGCGGCGGCTCGTGGAGCTTTTCCCGGCGCGAAGACCAAACCGCCGGAGTCTGATTTTGTCGCGCTCCCGGATCGCGGAAGCGGCGCTTTCGATCCGGCCAACGTGCCCGAGTTCAAGTCGACCTGGAAAGACGCCCGGTAAATCGGCGCCGCAACGAGTAGGCCTGCCGCGCCTGTGGTACGCTACGGGCAGAGCCTATGCTAGGGAACAAGAAAATGTGGATTCTGCTGGTGGCGCTGGCGGCGGCGGCCAGGATCGCTCCTCATCCCTGGAATTTTTGGCCCATGATCGGGCTGGGCCTGTTTGCGGGCGCGAAAGCCGCCAAAGCTTCCACGGGCGTGATCGCGATGCTGGCGGCGATGGTGCTGAGCGACGCGGTGCTGGGCTTCCACTCGGGCATGTGGTCCGTGTACCTGGCGCTGTTGCTGCCGGTGTGGCTGGGCCGGCAAATCCGCGGGCATCAGACCGTGGCCAACATCGCGGCGGGCGCTCTGGGTTCGAGCGTCTTCTTCTTCCTGTTCACGAATTTCGTAGTGTGGGCGCGCGGGCACATGTACACGCATGACCCTGCCGGACTGGCCGCCTGCTACGTGGCCGCAATTCCTTTCTTCCAGAACCAGCTCGTGGGCGACGCATTCTACACGGCCGTGTTATTCGGCGGATACGCCCTGTTCCATCGTCTGCGCGCGCCCTCCCCTCAAACGGCGTGATATGCCCTGCGGGCAACGCATCGTTTCCCTGCTGGCCAGTGGAACCGAGATCGTGTGCGCGCTGGGCGCGGGCGACCGGCTGGTGGGGCGATCGCATGAGTGCGACAATCCCGGCTGGGTGAAATCTCTTCCCGCTTGCAGCGAGCCGGCCTTCGATATTTCGGTATCGAGCCGTGAAATCGATCGCGAGGTGAATCGCCGGATTCGCGCGGGGGAGCCGCTGTACTGCATTCATAGCGAGCGTATCCGCAATCTGGCGCCGGACCTGCTGATCGCGCAGGCGCATTGCGAAGTGTGCGCGGTGACGCCCGGCGATCTGAGCCGCGGCGGATGCGAGTGGAACGGGGTGCGCGTGCTGGCGCTCTCGCCCTTTACGGTGGAAGGGATCTTCGAGAGCATCGCTCAAGTTGCCGGGGCGCTGGACGCAGTGGAGCAAGGCCGCGCCGTGGTGCAGAGCGAGCGTGAGCGGCTCGCACAAGTGCGGCGCAGCGTGGCGGGGCTGCGGCGCCCCGCGGTGGTGATGCTGGAATGGATGGACCCTCTGTTCGCCATGGGCAACTGGGGCCCGGAGCTGGTGGAGACCGCGGGCGGCGAACTGCTGCTGGGCAACCCGGGCCGGCACTCGGCTGCGATTCCGGCAGAATTGCTGCGCGAGGCCGACCCCGAATTTCTGATCGTGGCGCCCTGCGGTTTTTCCCTGGACCGCGCGCTGGCGGAGCGCGCCGCGCTCGAATCGCTGCCGTGGTGGCCGGAGCTGCGCGCGGTGCGCGCGGGGACGGTGGCCTTCGCGGACGGGAACCTTTTCTTCAACCGCTCCGGCATGACCATTTCACAAACCGCTGAGATCATCGCGGAGATCCTGCACGGCGGCGCGCGGGAAAGTCCGCACTGGCGGTGGCTGAGCGAAGTTGGCGCGGCCACGGCAGGCCGGGCGTGAAGCGCATTCTGCTTTCCTGGAGCAGCGGCAAAGACAGCGCCTGGGCGCTGCATTTGCTGAGGCAAAATCCGGAGTGCCGCGTGGAGGCGCTGGTCACCACCTTCAATTCGGCCGCCGACCGCGTGGCCATGCACGCCGTGCGCCGCGCGCTGGTGGAGGAACAGGCGCGCGCCGTAGGTCTCCCGCTTTGGCAAGTGGAGCTGCCCTGGCCATGCTCGAACGCTCAGTACGAAGAGATCATGCGCGGCGTGTGCCGGCGCGCTGTGGCGGAAGGCATCGCGGACATCGCCTTCGGCGACCTGTATCTGGAAGACATTCGCGCGTATCGCGAGCGCCAACTGGAGGGCAGCGGCCTGGAGCCGCTGTTCCCGGTGTGGAAGATTCCGACCCGGCAACTGGCCGCGGACATGATAAACGCCGGCATTCGCGCGAAAATCACGTGCGTCGATGGCTCCAAACTCGACCGGTCTTTTGTGGGCCGCGAGTTCGATCGGGAGTTTATCGAGAGTCTGCCTCCCACCGCCGACCCGTGCGGCGAAAATGGGGAGTTCCACACATTTGTCTACCAGGCGCCGGTGTTTGCGCACCCGATTGCGGTGGAAACCGGCGAGATCGTCGAGCGCGACGGGTTCATCTTCTCGGATGTGTTGCGAAAACAGTGAGGCGGGAGGCGGGCAAGCCCGCCTCCTACGGTCTGGTCTAATTAATCGTCAGCAAGAGCGTCGTGCTGCGCGAGTTCGTACCGTTGTTACCGGTGATCGTAAGCGTGTAGCTTCCTCTGGTTGCCTGCGGGTTCACGCTGATGGTCAGCGTAGAAGTGGAACTGGCGGTAGCGGTCACCGGGTTGGGCGAGAAGCTGGCGGTGACCTTGGAGGGCACTCCCGAGACACTGAGGGTCACCGAACTGCTGGCGCCCACGGCCGTGACGCTGACGGTCGCTTTGCCGCTGGACTTGCGGCTCACCGAGATCGACGGAGGAGCCGAAATCGTGAAATCGGCCGTTGCGGTGACGGTCAGCAATACCTTCGTTGAATGCGTGGCGTCGCCGCTGATCGTGATCGTGGAGGAGGCCACCGGCGTGCTGGAGGTGGTTGTGATCGTCAGAGTGGAGCTTCCGGGCGCTGTCACCGAGGTTGGACTCACCGCGCAGGTGGTATTCGCCGGGCACCCCGAAACGCTCAAAGGGACCGATCCGGCGAACCCGCCGAGCGAGCCCACTGTAATGGTCGAGGTCTTCCCCTGGCCCTGCTGGATCGACAAAGACGACGGGCTGGCCGAAAGCGAGTAGTCGGGCACGTTCACGGTCACACTGGTGGAGCGGGTCCCGCTCGATCCCGTGCCGCTGACTGAGACCGTGTAGCTGCCTCCAGGCGTGGTCGAGCCGGCGGTCACGGTAAGAGTGGAGGTCGCGGAACCATTGGCTGGCGGCGTCACGGAAGTGGGGCTTAGGCTGCACGTCGCGGACGACGGGCACCCCGAAACGCTCAGGCTCACGGCACTGTTGAAGTTGTTGAGCGAGGTCACGGTAATGTTAGAGCCGACGCCCGCTCCGCCTTGGGTCACGCTGATCGTCGACGGGCTGGCCGAAAGCGAGAAGTCCGGCACCACCGCGCCGCATCCGCTGAACTTGAACGAGCCGATGCGCGTGTACCAGCCGTAGCTGGAGGTCACCGGTAGATATTCGTTGACGTACCAGAAAGTGCAATCGTCGCTGGGATCGATGCGCATGGAGCTGTAGTCGCCCCAGCGGTTGTAGCCGGTCTGGGACCCCGATCCGGTGAAGAGCGTAGCCTCGCTTTCCATGGCGCCGAGGGCGTCGCCCGGCATGCGTCCGGTATAGCGGATCGAGGGAAACGTGGCACTGCTCGAAACGCTGTAGCCGACGGCGATGTCTCCGGCTTGATCCATGGCCGCGCTGCCCATCCAGCGGTAGTCCGAATCGGGAGCGAAGGTGCCCTGCTGGAACACGCTGAAGGTGGGGTTGGTGGAAACCGAGCCGCGGATTTCGTACCAGCGCACGCCGGAGCTGGAGCCGGCGACCACCGAGTGGGCCAGCACCAGGGCCTCGTGATCTCCGAACATGCGGAACGCCAGCCGGTACATGGGGCGGTCCGAAAGGGAATCGAGCAGCATGCCGGTGCCGGGTTGTGGAACGGATGGGGACTCGCTGAAGCTGGTTACCGACAAATTGGGCATGGCGGTCAGCGTCGCGGTGGAAGCGGCGAAATTGGGTGCGAGCTTGTACATCATCAGGCTGCTGGATCCGTTGAAAGCGAGGAAATAACCAGGGGTTCCATCGAGCGGCGGGGTGGGGCCGTCGACGTCGGAGGGCAAGAAACTGGCGCCTCCGATACCCGTGTAGCACAGGGCCACGGCATTTGTGCCGTTGATCATGGCCTGCCGGTCGTAGGCGCAGATTTCCGGGCCAACGAAAGAGCTGCCGCTGGCAAACAAGTTATAGGTTCCCAAATACGCGCTGTTGGTGGCGGTGGCCCACACGCCGAACTTCGGATAGTCGTTCAGATTGGAACCGAACGAATAGGAATAGAGGTTGTAGGCGCCGGTGGGATCGTTGGTCTGGGAGACGGCGATGCATTCGGCGTAGGGGCTCGACAGGCTGCCCAATTGCGTGATCATCCAGCGGTCGGCGGCCTTGTCGTATTGCACGACGGGATCGCCGCCGTTGTTGGCCGCGCATTCGCCGCCCAGCCCGGTCCACATGGAGCGCAGCGCAGTGGGTCCCATGAGCCGGGTTCCGCCCTTGGTATAAACCGAGACGGCGGCGTTGACGGTCTCTACAACGTGGTTGGGGCCCACGGCGATGTTGCTGTCGGAGGGAATGTAGCCGCCATCGTAGACGCTCATCCCATCGAAGTTCGTTCCGCCGGTGGCGTTGATCAGGGGACCGAGGTTGGTTTGCAACGCGCCATCGGGCTGCGCCGGGCCGCCGTTCCTACTGCCGGTCTGGAGATGTTTGATTTCCGTGGGACCATTCACCAGGTCGGGATTGCCGCCGTGAAGGTCCGACAGGCGTCCGGATGTGGTCTGGCGGTCGGGTTGAACCACCAGCAGTGTTTGCGCAGAAGCGGCCGTGGCGGCCAACAGAAGGCACACTAAGAAAAAGCTGCATGCAAGCGGGCGATACTGTGTTTTCATGGGTCAACCCCTCCGATAAGGTTGCCGGTGTTGCGGACGAGTTAAAGCACACTCTACCATGGACGGCACTTTTAATGAAAGTACCAGCCGTCCTACAAAGTGAGCGATCAGGGTTATCTCTTAGTTTTGGAAAAGCTGCACCCTATGACCTTTTGGGGCCGTACTCGTCATATAATCAGCCTAGATGGACACTTCGGCTACGCCTCCCCCTGTGAATCCGGCTCCGCCGGAACGGCGCTCCGCCGCCGGCGCTACCATGGCTTGGCTGCGGGACCTGTTTCTGAGCGTCCTAATCGCCATCGTGGTGATTCTGTTCCTGTACCAGCCGGTAAAGGTCGAGGGCACCAGCATGATGCCTTCGCTGGTCGATCAGGAGCGTATTTTTATCAATAAGTTCGTCTACCGCTTCGGCATCGCCGACATCGGGCGCGGCGACACGGTGGTGTTCTGGTATCCGGGCGATCCGAGCAAGTCTTACATCAAGCGCGTGATCGGCGAGCCTGGAGACACCATCGAGGTGATCGAGGGCAAGGTCTTCGTGAACGGCAAGGTGCTAGCCGAGCCGTACGTGCCGGACGAGTATCGCGATCGCGTTTCCATGCCGCGCAGCGTGGTGCCGGCCGACCAGTATTTCGTGCTGGGCGATCACCGCAGCTCCTCGAACGACAGCCGCATGTGGGGCATGGTGCCGCGCCGTTTTATTTACGGCAAAGCGGCGTTCGTCTACTGGCCGCTGGACCGGCTGGGCTTGCTCCGGTAAACGTTTCACGTTAGCGTCCTGAATCAGGCGCCCTCGCCTGCGCCGGCGGCAGGCCATGGGCCTGTCCCCCTTCTCTACGCCAGCTCGTTCTCCAAGATAATCTTCATGCGGTGATCGGCATCGGAAGTGAGCATTTCCATGGCCGTGCCCAGTTCGGCGATGGGGACCACGTGCGTGATCAGCGGGTCCAGCTTGATGGCGCCGCGGGCGGCCAGGTCGATGGAGGCGGGAAAGTCCTCGCCTTTGGCCGCGCGCCCATTCACGATGGTGAGTTCCTTGAAATAAATTTGATAGAACGGCAGCGCGCCTTCCGATTGCGTGATGATGCCGAACAGCAGCAGCGTCGCTCCCAAACGGCACATGGAAATGGCGTCCGCGACGGCCGGCAGGAAGCCAGTGGATTCGATGACCACATCGGCGCCGCGGCCTTCGGTAGCTTCCATCACGGCGCGCACGCCGGATTCGCCGCCCGCGAGAGTGAGGTCGGCGCCCAACTGCTCCGCCATTTGTCGCTTCCAGGCGCTGCGCGAGATCCCGATCACGGGGTGCGCTCCGCGGGCCTTGGCCAACTGCGCATGCACCTGCCCGGTGACGCCGAGTCCCACCACCACCACGGATTGCCCGGCCAGAATGTTGATCTGGCGCTGCGAGTGCATACAGGTGGTGACCACCTGAATCAGCGGGGCGCTGCGGCTGTCGATCGCGTCCGGCAGAGCAAAGACGTGACTGCGCGGAGCCACGACGTATTCGGCGAAGCCGCCGTCCACGTCACGCCCGATCAGGCCGCCCTGCGGGCACAGGCTGGTCAAACCGGCGCGGCAGTAAAAGCACGCGCCGCAATACAGGCAGGGATCGACAATGACGCGGCCGCCTCCGTCGGCGAGCTCCCCAGCCATCTCGTGGCCCATGATCAGCGGATGGCGGACTGGAATTTCGCCGTCGAAGATTTTGCGATCGGTGCCGCAAATGCCGCTGTGGGTCATGCGCACCAGAACCTGATCGTGCGCGGGGTTGGGCCGCCGGACCTCGCCGGGCGCCACATCGCGCGTCGCTCTCAGAATCATGGCCTTCATGGGAGGGTGTCTTATGGAATTATAGCCGCCGCGATGGGAGCGTCCTTGCGTTTGCGCGCGGCGTGTACCGACAGGATCAGCGCGCACCCGGCCAGGGCCGCTGCGCCCAGATAGACGATCCCCGCTGAGTACGTGCCGGTGCGGTCCGTCAGGAATCCGACGACATAGGGGCCGACGAATCCGCCCAGGTTGCCGAACGAATTGATCAGTCCGATGGACGCGGCGGCGGCAGTCTCGCTCAGAAACGTGGTGGGCAGCGGCCAGAATGTGGGCAGGTAACTGTGTACGGCCATGGCCGCGGCGCACAGCACCAGAACGGCCACCGGTACGCTGCTCGGCACGGCCTGACCGGCGATCAGCAGAACGCCCGCGGCGGCCAGCGGCACAGCGGTGTGCCATCTTCGCTCGCCAGTCCGGTCGGAGTGCCAGGCATTGAACAG
>Ga0070732_10000826_pt1 | contig 17756 bp, 16 predicted proteins | sample Coa_R1_5_FD_66449 | JGI IMG/M metagenome (GOLD analysis project Ga0070732, IMG submission 66449) | Surface soil microbial communities from Centralia Pennsylvania, which are recovering from an underground coalmine fire - Coalmine... | ecosystem: Environmental > Terrestrial > Soil > Unclassified ...
GTTAATTCAGAACGTCTCGGCATGGTCGAATCTCCTCCGGGCTCGATGACCTCAGTCTATCGAACCGCCAGAGTACTCACACACGCCGATTCCCAGGAACCTTTAGCAATACAGACACATGGATACCGGTGGGCATGCAAGTGACATCCAGCTCCGGGTTCACCTCTGGGCGGGATTGGGTATATGAAGAGCTTACCGCGAACAAAATGTTCAACCATGTGACGTACGATCCCAACCTGCAGATAAGTTGGTCGTTGGCGCAAATTGCCGGCCCGAGCCAGACCACGACCGTTGGAACAACATCCAATCCGACCTATGTGACATTCCAGGCCGTCCAGCGGAACAATGCAGACCCCAATCTCAACGCCCCCGCAGGTTGGAAGATGCTGCGGACATTCGCGGACATCGGTTGCAAGGCTGGAATGGCGGACGTGGCCATGAGTAAGGACGGGGTTTCCCTCGCCGTGCTCGGCGCGTTCAGTCTTTTGGACATCGCCACTTGGGATTCGAAGCCGATGGTGTACTACAAGACTTGGGATTTCAAAGGCGCGAATCCCGCCTTTACCAGCTCTGCTGGGCTCATCAAAGGTCTGGACGGCGACTGCACATCCTTTGCGCGATTGCTGATCGATGTTCTGCGCGCGCAGGGGATTGAGAACAACGATGATGTTTACGCCATGCAGGCGAAAAAGGATCAGGTCAATCTGGTTGGCGCGGATCCGACAATGGCGTGGTCGGAGGATCGATGGATGTTCATCAAGCAGTGGCAAGCGGTTCCAAGGGGCAGCCAGATTCTTGCCGGATATAAATGGACTGATGCCTCCAACAACGTTCCTCCTTGGGGCCTAATCCCAGGCGCGGGGCCGAACAGTTATCAATACACCTGGAGCCCCGCGTATAATGAGGTCACCAAAATCAAAGACCAAATTGCCAGCCAGAACAATGATAATCCTCAGGCGATTTTCATGCTCCACATCATCGACAAATTGCAAATTGGCGGTAAGGATTATTATTACGACCCTAGCTATGGAGAATCGTACTCTGGGATGCAAGACTTCGACAATCGCGCGGTGGGGTTTTACGCCGTCGCTATTGGCCCTCAGGCTTTAGCGGGCGGCGTTATTTACAACGTCGTGATGGCCATAGAGCAAAATCCAGGCAATGTCCTTCAACGAATAATGGAACAGGGCGCGCTTCAATTGCATGATTACTAAATTACCTTAAACGGCTAGCCCGACGCGCATACCTGCACAGACCCCCGAGGGTTCCCCATGTGCCGCTCTTTGTTTTTTGCGCTCTTGATCGCGGCCGCGCCATCCGCATGCGCCGCGGGCGAACAACCGGACAATGACTTCGTTTGCGGGACAATATTTCGCGGGCATCTTGTCTCGCATCGCCCTGAAGCGTGCGCAGATATTTGCATTTACGCAAGTGAGTTCAACGGGTACGTCACCCACATTTTGCGCATTCCGGTCGGCGCGCTCCAGCCGGGCGTCACCAGCCAACCGTCATCTCTGGCCCTGCACAAGGACCGTTTGTTTTATGACTACCACGAGCAGAGCTACGGCGGTGGCCCCATACCACATATACAGGAGAAGATTCGCCAACTTTCGGTTCCTTCTCTATGCGCCGGCCATTTTGAGCCCGTCGACGCAGACGGAAGAACACCCGCCAACGGGTTTCTTGTTGACTGGCTCTGGCGCGAACTAGGGTCGGACCAGGAAAAGCGGCTCAAGTCGCGTGACGAACGTCGCACCGAGTTGTTTCGAGACATTGTAGCGCAGGGCGACCAGGTCCTCCTCAGGTTCGAGGTGGTTTACGAACCGTGCCATGAGGGCGCCGCGCGCATGACCGTGTACCGACTTGAACGTGAGTACGATAAGCGCGCCAAGCAATGGAAAAGTGTAGCGATGAAGGAGGTGGAATCTTTCGACGCGCATTTCGCGGAGCCGTTCCAAGCAGTGGTCATCGAAGGCACATACTTCTTCATCACACATTCGGGTAAGCTCTACCGCGCACAGCCAAGAGAAGGAGGCCTTCCTCGGATTGACGACCTGATCTACGACAAACCGCAAGGCCGCATTCATGGGCTGATTACAGACGCGAACAGCGAAAAGCCCGGTTATTTCATCTTCGTGCGCGATGAGAAAGGCTGGTATTACGTGCGCCTTCACAAGCAGATAGCGCCGATTCGATACGAAGGCAAGGACCCACCGAAGGGACAACTTCCCTACGAGACCGCGTTCGGCTTCGCGCAGGTTCTAATCGACCGGAAAGAGGTCACCATTCCGCCTGCTCGCTGAGAAGGCCCACCGCTCAATACGCGACGCTCGCACCACAATAGCAGTTTCTCCGAATTAAGGAGTATCGCTCATGAGTCGCTTTTTCGCCACTTTCTTTGTGCTCGCCATTTCCCCCTCCGTCCTGCTTGCTGATCCAAAAGCTGAGCCGCTGGTGCGCGGCGTGGTCTACGGCCACCACGGAATCGCACATGCGCGCACAGTTGGAGAGTTGCGCGTTTATGTCTGGGATTGGACGGGGAGAGATGCCGATCATGTCTTCACATATTGCGGCGACATCGATGAGCCGTCAACGGTCGCTGTGCGATCCAGCCGTGTTTGGCTAGATAGGAAGGTCGGACGCGAACTTGTATTTGTGGACGAGTCGATCTACCGGTCGGCTGCGGAACCTTTCTTGGCAGGGCATAACTTCCCCATTGACAGCGACGGCGGCAAATGGCCGCATTTCGGGTTCGTCGGCTTGTTTTGGAACGAACCACACAGCGGTCGCGTCGAGCGCCTTGCTAAGTCCTTTGGTAAGGACACAACCATGTTCCGCGACATTGTGGCTGTCGGCAAACACGAGATAACCCGTTTCGAACTGACGGGTAAGCTCGGCGAGCAGAAAGATGCGCGCATGACAATCTACCGAATCGAAGAACAATACGATAATAAAAACAAGCGTTGGAATTCTCCCGTCGTAACTGAAATCGAACAATTCAAGGCGCCGCGTGTCGAGCCGTTTGCCGCGGTGATCGTCGGCCAGGACTATTATTTCATCACCGATTCCGGGAAGTTATGGCACGCGCCACCAAAGCAAGCGGGGCAGGCGCGGCGTGCCGAAGAGAAATGGGATCATGCAGACAGCCGCCTGAAAGCGCTGGTTTCCGACTCCAATAATGAGGGCGGCCATTTCGTGTTCGGTCAGGATGAGAAAGGGTGGTATTACATGAAGCTCGGCCGCGACGACCAGCCGTAGCGCATTGAGCCGCCCTTCATGGCTGCGGCGTATTTGGCCGAAGGGCCGCCGATCGCGCGCTTACAGATGCTTCCCAACGACCTGGTCCGCTACCTGGTCTACGAGCTTGTAAGCGCGAAGGAATTAGCTATCCCCGACAAGCCGTGAGAGAGCCGCTACCCCCCCGAAGCGATCTCCTTTTTTTTAGCTGCAATAATATGACGCAGGTTCGGCTGCAACCAATTCGCGCCGGGGCCGCCGTACTCGATCTTAAAGGACGTCCCATGTGCCGCTGTTTCTTTATTGCCCTCTTGATCTGCGCTCTGCCAGTGGCGTGGGCTGATACCGGAAGCCAGGCGCGACGATGGCGGGGGGAAACGGGGACATCCGCAATACTGTTCGGCTCCATTATTGCTGTGTCGATGTGCGGCTGCAAGGGTGACGGATGAAAGGGGGAGGGCGAAGGGATTTTTGGTGTAGATGATGTTTGCGACGTGACTAGCGCGCAGCCGCAAACGCCACGCGGCCGCAATCAGCGCATGGTGTCTAGGTGTTTTGGACCAAAACTCCGGGTACATGCCGGTGGCGAAGACTAACCAGGACACCATTGGCATAACGCAGACTTTCGAGATCGGGCCAATAACGTTTTCGACCCCCGGGTACACAATTCTCCCGATTTTCTCAGGGTTAGTCGTCACGGCCGTGTCCAAAGACGTTCTCAAGTTCATGGAAACGACCCTGGATAACGCCATTGTCGCTGAAGGAGAAGCCAACGCCCAAATGAAATCGGGGAAAACTACAAAGGTGCAATTGTTCAAGTTTTACGACCAACGGACTATGGGAACTAATCAAAAGCCCGACCCAGTCACACAAGGATTCGCGATAGACGCGTCTGGTTTCGGTTGGGAGGCCAAACTGACCGACCTTGGGGACAAAAAGCGCGCGTTGACATTGGTGCATGCAGCATTTAATGTAAGAATCGAGAACGACGTAGCGAGGGCTGGGGAAGAGGTCGAACCGGATGGGCCTCCAGGGCCGGACCTGATTCAAGGGAAATGATTATGCCAACGAACCGTGCCTCCCAAAGCCTGCGCGGGAGTCCGATAATCGTTTCGAAGCTAATCCTCAGAAGGGCATGCGCGCTGACTTTTCTAGCTTGTACCGGCGTACTATTATTTGCGCGGTCCGGCAATTCCCGCGAAATTCCGATCAAGACCGAATGCAGGGTTCTTGCCGAGATCGAGGGTGGGCCAGTTCTTGTCGAAATCACGCGCAGAAATCAAGGCCCCGAAGTTGTGATCTTTGAGGGCAACAAATTCTGCCTGCCAGATTGTACAATCCTCTCTGGCCCACCCGGCTGGAAACCTCCGGACATAGTGGGCGGTTGGACAACTACTTCTTCGCGCGACCCCGGTGCCTCGCAAATTCGGATCCCCGCAAGATCCAGCATCACAAACGTGGCCAACCTTCAACAATGGTATGGAGACCTTCCATGTGGCAGCTACCTGATCCAAGTGAGCACCTACCTTGACGCGGCAGCAATGGGATTTGGGCCAAACGAGTTGCCGGAATCTTCTATTGGAAGCAAGCTCGAAAAAAACAGCGAAGGAATGGTGGTTCGCCAGCTTCTACGTTTGGAAGTTGTCCGCGCGACGGAAGCAAATCTAGCCAGTTTATGCACTGTTCTCACCGAGCGCCTGAAAAACAACCGCCGCACGAGCAGCGATGTACACAGTATTTCACTTATCGTTTGTAGCAGATCGCGCCGGCAGTTTGACCCCATTGTATTCCGTTTGTTGCTTTGCCCGGAGGCGCTAGAATCGCATGCAGACCTCATTGGCGTATTGCTGTCGGCGGGTCGCTCGCTACCACCTTCGACAGTTGAGCAATTGCTGGCTTATATGGCGAGGAAGGATTGCCTTTGTGCCCTAGCATTTTTTCACGCCCCAGGGGTCGACAACTTCCTGACCGATAAATCCATTGTGCAGGCGCTTTCGACCTCTGCCAGCCCTTGGGTTCGCGTCGGCTTGTATTTGCATGCACCAAAGCGGTGCGACGACCTGTGGGTGAAGCTAGTATTGGCTGCGATGCGACGCGTGAAGGAACCGGTTTCCATTGGCGAACTGACGCCGTACTCAAAGGACCTAGGCGACGACCAATTCCTAACGCGCCGGAAGGCCGCCGAGGCTTTGCAGGCAATGGGCGAAGCAGCCGTACCGGGGCTTGTGCAGCTTTCCCACGACCCCAAGCTTTCACCCGAGCAAGCGGCAGGCATTGACCGGGTCATCAAAAAGTTGCGCAAAAAGCCGGATCCTTTTGAGGAACACGCCCTCAAGCACATCGAGATCGAAGGGATTTTCCACGGCAAAGCGAAGGAGGCTATCCGCATCCTGCAAGCGCTGTCCCAAAACGATCCGGAGTTTTACATTTCGCAGCAAGCCAAGGAGCTGCTGGCCCAAATGGAAAAGGCCAGCAAAGCACAACCGAACGGTGCGGTCGAAGCCCAAGACCCTCTAGAGCTCAGGCCAAAGCCGCCATCCGACAAACCGCCTCAATAACTAGGCCGCAGTGTACGGGTTTGGTACCGCGAACTGCCCGGCATTGTAATGCCAGCAGTCCCGATTGAATAGCGCCCTTTTCGGTGTACTCAGGCCGGAGCATTGCCGGCCGCGCTGGGAGGGCGAAAAAGGGGGCAGCCGGAATTCCTGGGGTGGAACTTTGTTGCGGTAGTGATTTCGATTTGGCACAATAGGGCCATGCCCCGTTCGCCGCGATCCTGGTTAGGCGGTTACTGTTACCACGTTCTCAGCCGTGGCAATGCCCGCGCCGAGGTCGTTCACGACGAGGCCGACTACGCGGCCTTCGTGCGGCTGCTGCGGCGTGCCTGCGCTCGCGTTCCCATGCGCGTGCTGGCCTATGGCCTCATGCCCAATCACTTCCACCTGGCGCGGTGGCCGGTCGGCGACGGCGCTGTGTCGCGCTGGATGGATTGGCTGTTGACTGCGCACGTCGGGCGTTATCGGAAACGGTACCGCTCGTCGGGGCATATTTGGCAAGGGCGATTCAAGGCTTTCCCGATTTGCCAAGACGAGCACCTGCTGGTGGTGCTGCGTTACATCGAGCGGAACGCCTTGCGGGCCAACCTGGTGACACGCGCCGAGGAATGGCGCTGGTCAAGCTTGCACGAGCGGCTACTGGGGCAGGCCATGCCGTGGTTAGACGCGGGGCCGGCGCCGCGACCAGCCGACTGGCTGCAAAGCGTCAACGAGGCGCACACGGAAGCAGAGTTGGCGCGGCTGCGGCAGAGCGTCCAGCGCGGCTGCCCTTTCGGTGGCCCGGATTGGACAACGCAAACAGCGGCCGCACTGGGATTGGAATTCACGCTGCGGCCATGTGGCCGGCCGAAGAAGCGACCCGTAACGCCACCTGCGGCTGAACCCGGGTTGTTTGAGTAAAAGAATTCCGGCTGCCCCCTTTTTCCCACGGCCGCCGGGAATCTGACAACCGGGCTGGGCATGGGTTATAGCGGCCATCTGCGCCCGGTACAAGGGGATGGAACGACGACCGGTGACTGGGCTCCCGAAGACGAAGTGGTCGAAGCGCCGGTGCGAATGCTCGGTGATCAAAAAGTGGCCGAGGTTGACCTCGCCACCTCGTTCAACGCCGGTGATAACTTCCGAGTTTTGGCGTCGTTGAGCAAAGAATCGTTAACGGACCTGGGGCGCTCGACAAGCGTGCCGACTACCGGAGCGGTTTCCGGCTTCGACGGCGTGGCGACGCCCCAGCTGTCCATCTGGCGGCACGTCCATGTGGAAAAAGATCGCATGGCCCAAATCACACCTAATAATTTCGATGGTAAGATCACAAAAGTGATCCAGGGACCCAGTCAGCAGGGCGACTATTGGAAAACCATCGTCGAAACGAATTATAACAGTTTGACGGCCAACATGCCGAATGGTGGTAATTTTTACGACCAAAATGGTCGCCGGTGGATAATTGGAGGGATCGACCCGCCAATCCCGGGTTCGCCTGGGTCGAGGCTCACCCTCTTTTCGGAAAGTCCGCCCCCGCCGGGCGGCTTCGGCAATCTGACCGGTTCCGCGACGATCTATGTTGGCGACTGGCAAAAAGGGAATATTAGGAATGTGACGTGGGCGCAGGTTCCCCCGCCAGGGCAGAGTTATGCGATAATGCTGGACACTCCAATAGCCACAGCAAATGAGTATGAAGGCGGTCGCATGGTGTGGGGCAGCGAGTCGTACCCCATTGCGGGGAACACAAGCGGGCAGGCGGGTGGCGACACGATTTTCCTCGATCATACAGCCGGCGAACCCGATTATGCGATGCCACCGGGCGTTCCGGGAACAGGTGGGCCGCCCACGTTTGTTGAGATATACCAGGACGACTTCAAAGGCGGTGGCAACGGTCCAGCGGTGCTACGAGTCAATGTAAACGATGATTCGAACCTATACGACATGATGCAAACGAGCACCGTCCTCAACGACAACAAATTCGCAGCCGCATACATCGAACCTGAGTATGATGACTTGACGCTTTTTGATTCGCCAGACGTGCCGCCAACGCCGCATGTCATTGGCGCATTTGGGGTCAGGGGCTTGTGTGCGCCTTTCCAGGCCGAGGACCAATTTGAGGCGCCAATGTACTGGGGTGTCTACGTGGGTACGGCTTCTGAAGCGGACCATCAATTCAGTGGTGACCCCTCCAGTACGCCCCGTTTGATGGGTGGGACCGTAGACGATCAAAAATCTCTGATCTTCCTGGAAACCATTCGCGACAATGGGCAAGAGGTAGATTTTACTGCGACGCAGAATCGTGGTGCCGTAACTGTGCACGAGGTCGGCCATCAATTTGGGCTAGCTTTCAATGAGCCCTCCGCCCACCGCGCCAGCCCGCCCAACATCATGTCCGGCGGTGGGGTGGAGGTGCATGCTTGGGAATATGTCTTCTATGCGATCGACGTCGCACACATGCGCGACATGGTTCAGGGCCCTGGGCACGGTTAGGAGACTAAAGCAATGCGATATTTAATTCTGTGCGCGACCTCTGCCTTGCTAGCTCTTGATGTCCAGACCCTGGTAGCGCAACAGCAAAACCTAGCGCGCGGGCCGCGATATTGATGGGAGGGACTTGACATTGGGGGCGGGACCAATTGGCCCGCCAACATTGCCGTATCAACCTCTTAGACTTCGCGCTTTTGTCCGCAATGTCAGCGACTCCCGCACCGTCGTCCCTTCCCCCGTCGAATTCAATCTGTTTTTTGAGAGCCGACACGTAGAGCGGCAAGGTAAACACTACAAAGAGGAGGGCTGGCCAGTCCGTCTGCAAGATTGGGGCGAGATTAGGGGTACCGTTAGACCTGCCGATTACCATTACATGGTTCGACTTGGGCCAAAAGAGTCGCTGTCGGCGTCGGTCGCCGTCATTCCCATGAGCGTGGAGGAAGGGCGTTCAAGCAATGATCAAGATTTCCTAGACCATTGCCACTTCTGGGGGCCTGGGCAATACGAGCTGCCGGTCAAATACCACGCCGGAATTGACCAAAACAACGGGCAAGTAGAACTCAAAACGGTGTTGAACTTAGCGATTGCCGAGCCGCGAGGGTCGGATAAGCAGGTCGCCGAAATCTTAATGCACGACCCGAAGCTGGCGCTTTGTCTGTGCGAATCGCTAAGGCCTCCCGCACCGGAGCTTGTTCCCAAGCTCAAGGGCTTACTGAAGTTGTACCCCAAGAGGGCAGACGTATCGGGACTAGCGCATGGGGACGGTCAGCCGAATGTCGTAGAGCGCGAGATTTGCGGCGACTCGTCGTATGCGTACTTCGTTCATTTCGCGCTGGCTCGCTACTATCTAAAAGGGCAGCACAGCCATCCATGGGAAGAAGCCTTTGCCCTTGCAGCCCAGGAGCTTGATCATGTCGTTGATCAACCCTTCACTTATCATCCGAACGCTTTGATTCTCGCCTATGCTCAGTCGACCACTTTCGGTTGGCCTCCCCCCGTTCCTCGTTCCGTGTGGACCCAGGGCCGGCTAGAATTTATCAAGCAGCTGCTTTTAGATCACTACGCCGACACAGTTGAGTTTCTCGATCAGTGGCCCGCAATCTTCGGAAAGGAGCCGCCGGAGTGGGGGCCATTGCCCCCAGGTTCTCGGGCGAATTGGGACAAATTCCGCAAGACGATCCCCAAGCCGTACCCGCCGCCGGCGCTGGTGCAGGCAAGCCCACATGAGGCCGGAGCGCCAGTCGCTACAAATACATCTCGGGAGCCGCGCGGCTGGGCGAACGTATTGATGTTCGCCAGTCTTTCGATGGGAGTGCTGTTGGCCCTCGGCGCGCTGGTCTATTCCAGAGCGCGGCATCGCCGCAATCGCAACGGCACCTGATACGAGTGCGGCGGCGTTGTACACAGCCCCGGTTTCGCTTAAGTGACTAAAGCGATGCGACATGTCATGATCTGCGCGCCGTGGCTTTTGGTACTTTGTACCCAAAGTAATCTCTGCGCGCAGGGCCCCAATCGACCACGCTTCGGCCACGACTTAGATCCAAAGGCGTTGGCCTTTGAGGTACGACTCATTGGTCCACAGCCCTTGCCTTACCAGCCGCTCCGCGTTCGCCCCATTGTTCGCAATATCGGTAATGAAGGAATTGCGCATTTGCTTCCCATCGAGTACGCCGTGTTTTTCGAGCCAAGCGTCGTAGCGAGAAATGGCAAGCGCTATGAGGAGTCGGTTTGGCCAGCGCGCTTGATCGATTTGGGTGATGAGAAACCTGAAGGCTACTGGACGCCCGGCCCACTTGCTTACGTGGAACCGGGGCCGAAAGAGCAGGTGTCCGCCTCGTTCGCAGTCACGCCGTATACCCTGGAATTCGGCCTTTCAAATCAGGATCTTGAGAATTACAAGCTGTGGGGCCCTGGGCAATACAAATTACAAGTTAAATACCGCGCTGGTTGGGACCGACTCGGCCAGGACGTGGAGCTCCGAGCCGAGTTACCTCTTGTGGTCGTTGAGCCACAAGGGCCGGATAAACAAGTGGCGGACATCCTGGCTGATGACCCGAAGCTCGCCCGCTGTCTTTCCGAAGCGTTGGCACCGCCCGCGCCTGAGCAGGTTGCCAAATTGAAGGACCTACTCAAGCTATACCCGAAGAAAAGGGAACTTTCCGGCTTGGCCAGCGTTAACGGGACGCCCAGGTTCGTCGAGCGCGAAGTTTGCGCCGAATCGTCGTATGCTTATTACATTCATTTTGCTTTAGCCCGACATTACATGAACCGGCGGAAAGAGGAGGCGTATACGGCGGAAGGCAACCGGCGGGCAGCGGAAGAGTTGGATCACGTGGTCGACAAGGCATTTGCATATCAGCCCAATGCCCTAATATTAGCGCTTCGCAAGACTACTCTGCCCCCATTTTCGCCCCACATTGCGCCTTCGGTCTGGACGCCAGCGAGGTATGAGCAAATGCGGAAGCTGTTGATCGACCATTATTCGGACACGGCCGAGTTCTTAAGCAATTCCTCGCTGGTTTTTTACAACGAGAATCTCGAATGGATGCCTCACCTACCCCGCGGTTCGCCAGAGAATTGGTACAAATTCCGCAAGACGATCCCCAAGCCGTACCCCCCGCCGGCGCTCGTGCAGGCAAGCCCGAATGAGCCCGAAGTGCCACCCAACGAACGGCCGCGCGCTTGGCGGAATGCCATCGTCTTCACAGGCTTGTCCACCGGCATCTTGGCATTTTTCGTGCTCGCGTACTTCGCAGCCATGCGCCTGCGCCGGCCCGGTTAGGGCAGGGGCCGCAGATCGGGAACGCCCGGTGCCCGGAAGCGTTTGGTGCCACGAAATGCCCGGCATTGTAGTTGCCAGCAGTCCCAATTGAATAGCGCCTTTTTCGGCGTGCTCAGGCCGGAGCGTTGCCGGCCGCGCTGGGCTGCGCGATGGGGGCCGCGAGTTCTGGCACGGGATCGCTTTTCCGAGGGAGCATGGCGAATGCCCGCAGGGCTGCATAGCGGAAGGGGTACAGCACCGACGGGATGAGCCGTTTCAGGTGGGCGTCGCCGGCGGTGCCGAAGCGAAGGTGTTCGTTGAACCGCTGCGGAATGTGCAGCGTGCCGAAGAGCCAATCCCAAACCGCAAGACCGGCGCCGAAGTTCTTGTCGAAGTGAATGGGGTTGTTGGAATGGTGGATCTGGTGATGGGCCGGGCTGAGAAAGATGCGTCCGGCCAGGCCGGTGCACGAAAGCCAGAATTGCGAGTGTTGCAAGTGGCCCCAGCCCGCCATGTAGACGGCGAAGAGGACGCCACTGGCCGCCGTGCAAGCAAGCGCGAATTCCATGCCGGCTAGATACTGGACCAACCCCGATGCACTTCCGACGATGAGCGCCAGAATATTCATGTAGACGATGGTATCGACCGGGTGGACGCGCCAGTTCGCAAACGGCGTTAACACCGTGGCCGAATGGTGGACCTTGTGGAATTCCCAAAGAAACGGAATCTTGTGCGACAGGTAGTGGTCGATCCAGTAGGCCAACTCAAATGCCATGTGGAGACCAAACACGATGAGCACCTTGGCGTAAAACGGCGCCGCGACCGGCGCGGCCGGTTCGCCGAACAGGCGCGTCAAAAGGTTGCTCACGCCGTTGCTAACGCCGAACCCGGTCAACAGGGTATAGCCAAAAACCAACGAAAAGCCGAACGCACCGACGATTACATACTGCATATCGAGCAGCGTGCTGGGGTGGAGCCAAACCCGCCGAGCGAGCAAAACGCGCAAGGCCACGCGCAGGCGCGCACGCAAGCGCCAGCGGACGCGGCGCGGCTTCAGGAGGACGTACGCGAAGGCGGTGAAGAAGGCTACCGGCATGCCCGCAATCGCGAGTGCCGAACTGGAAGAAGAAAGATCTAGTGCCATGATTCTCCCGATGTACGGCTTCGTTTGGCTAAGCTAATCCAAAATAGCTTTTTTTTGGCGACCGGCCAATCAAGAGAATTGATCGCCGGAAAAAGGTGATATTGGAAAAACCCGGGAGAATCGGGAATTGGCGACGGAATTATCGTCGAGCGGAGATGTTCGCCGATGATTTTGCCGACGGCCAGCGGTCCGCGCCCCAAACCTACTTCTTCTTCGCCAGCGCCTCCGCCACGTTGATTCGAAATCCCTGCAATTCCTCCATATCGATCGTGGTTTCGGTTCCGCCCACCGATACGACCGCCGTGCCGCGGACTCGGAAGGTTTCTTCCACCGCGGTCACCTTGCGGGCGGCGGGATCGAAGAGCATCACTCCGCCGGCCGCGAGCGGCTTGAACTCCGTTTTCAGCACGCGCAGCGGCAGATCGCGGTCGGTGCCTTTGGCGGGGGATTTGTAAGTGAGGTCGTGGCGGTATTCGATCCGCTCGAGATCCTTCTTTCCGCGTTCCTTGCCTTTGTCCGTGTAGATCGTCTTCCCGCTCCAGCTGCCCAGGGCGCCCCAGTCGTGCGCCAGGTCGCGCGCCCACGGTTCGCGGTCTGCCGGCTGGGCCAGGGACGGCTGGCTCCGCAGTGGCTTCTCGGGCAAGAAGAAGGTCCGCCCGTCCAATTCCTTCCAGGCGTCGGCATCGAGCAGCGACCAGAGGCGGAGCGATTGGCCCACGGCCACGTCGCCTCCCATGAGCACCTGAATCGTATCCTTGGGCGCTTTGAGGGTGGCCACATCGCCATTGGGCCGGACGGTTAATTCGAGTTTGATGCCCTGGGTTTTCAGAAGAGCCGCGGACATTGGGGCGCGCAGGTCCGGGTCCGCGTCGATCAGGCGCGCTGCCTTGATTGTCTGCTCCGCTTCCAGCGACCCGTCTTCATTCACTTTGGTTATGGCGAACGAGGAGACAAACGTGTATTGGGCCCATTTCACGACTTCCAGGCCAAGGACCTGGAACGAAGAGCGGCGCGAAGCAATGACCTGTTGGTTGAGATTGTCGCCGACCTTGAAGCGGGGGCCCGGCTCCTCGCCCCAGATAGCGGACGAAGTCAGGCTTAATGCGAATAGCAATGCCGGTGCAAGACGCTTGGACATGAGGCAATTCTCCCGGTCGCCCTTTTCCGGAGGAACGCCCCCGGGCCAAGAAAGGCTGAATGGCTCCCATTCTCCGCTGCCGCGCTGGCGCAATCAAGCAGATTCCACGAAATCATGGCCGGCAACAGAGCGCCAGGTTCGGCCGTTACTCTTTCTAGGTGGTTTTCCCCGGCACCTCGCTTAGTTTCGGGTTCACCAGCGTGCCTTCCTTCTGTAGTTTTACGCCGCCGATGGCGACGCGGTCGTCGGGCTTCATGCCTTCGGCGATAACACGAAGGCCGTCTGGCTCCAGGGCGCCTGCCTCACTCCGGTTTGTTATACCATTTATGGTGTGCGGGTTATCGGCGGGCGGTTCAGGAGGCCAGCCCAGAACGGAGAGGAGACGCCCAGAACGGAGGCTTCCGGCGATTTCACGTCTTGCGCCTATTTCGTATCTAGTGGCTCGACTGAAAGATCTCCATTGCTGATCACGACGGTAAGCCACTTCTTGCAGTGGGCGCACTGAACGACAGTCTTGTTTTGCTTTCCCGTTTTGGGAGACGCGATTTGACCTGGTGAATTCCAGACTTTACTTGGATCGAAGAAGTCTTGCCCACAATGCGGGCAAGCGAGGGGCTGCATGGTGTGGCCCATCTTTGGAAGGGGCGAAAACGGTCCTCTATCAGTAAAGATGAAGATTCCATACCCGCACCCGCCAAAAATCCGAATTGAATTTCCACCATAAGGTCAAATCCCCACTGTATAATACCGCAGAGTCCGCACCGCTGCTCCTCGCCCGGAGGTCGCTTCATGTCCCGCTCCCTGTCCCGGTTCCAGGCGATTGTTTTGGGTTGTGTCGTTTTGGCCGGGTTGCTCCTCGGAGGCTGGGGCTTGTTCCAAATTGGCTCGCGGCAAGGACTTTGGGCCGAGACTTACGAACTGCGGGCCGGCTTCACGAATGTGCAGGGCGTGGAGAAGGGTACGCCGGTTCATGTCCGTGGCATCGAGGCCGGGCAGGTCGTGGGCGTGGAATTGCCGGAAGCGGGCGACCCAGACGGCAAAGTTTACCTGCGCCTTCGGCTCGACAAGAAATTCCAGCCGCTCTTGTGTGCCGATGCGAAGGCCCGCATCTCCAATGAAGGTGTCTTCGGCAGCCATCGCATCAATATTGAGACCGGCAAAGACGTGTCGCGCCGGCTGCAAAACGGCGACGAAATAGCCGTGGCCGAGGCGCCGCAACTGGCCGACATTATGGCTCAGGCCAGCCAGACGCTGCAGGAGATTCGCGAGAGCAACGGCACGATCGCCAAGCTGATGAAAAGCGACGAGGCCCATAAGGAAGTGGTGGAACTCGTCAAGAATACGCAAACCATGGTGAAGCAGGGGGAGGAGACGCTGCGGCAAACGCAAGACGCCGTTCGCGAAGGCAAAGACACCCTCTCGGCCGTCAAGCAAGATGCCGATGCGATCAAAAAATTGCCGGTCATTCGCAACTACGTGGAAGACACTGTGGCCATTCTGCACCGGCCCGACATGGATCGTGACCGCCGCTGTTTCGCTACCGAGCATCTGTTTGAGCCCGGCAAGGCGATTCTCAGCGAGCAGGGCAAACAGCACCTGAACAACCTGGCGCCTTGGTTCGCCGCCAACCGGGTGAAAGGTTCCGACGTTGTGGTAGTAAGTTATGCCGCCCCGCCCACGACGAGCGATTATTCCTCCACCATGCTTCAAAACCTCACGCAGAAGCAGAGCGAAGCCGTGGCCAATTACATTAAAGATAATGCTCGCGCGGCCCACATCAGTTGGTGGTCGAGCCGAAAGATCACGCCGATCGGCATGGGGACCAATCCGCCGTTGCTGCCGGAAACGGAGCCGATGTCGCCCGGCCGCACGGAAATCCAGATCTTCCTGCCGCGCTGAGCGGTGAATCTCAAAACTTCCGCGTTCGTCGGTAGAATACAGTGAAGGAAAAACACGAACCGGAAGTTCCCGCCATGAGTCCCGAAGCCGGAATTCGAACCTCGGACCCCCGCGAACCGTTGCTGTACCATTTCTGCCGGCTCCAGGTGCCGGCCGTGCGACTGGCATTCAACATTTTCCAAAACCACCTGCAGCGAACGTTCGAGCTTTATTTGCAAAAGAATACGGCAGCAACGAAGGCCGGTTATCTGGATGCGCTGTATGCGGTGGACTGGTACCTGTGCTGCGGCTGCCTCGAAGGTCAGGAACGGGCCTGGGAACGGCTCTTCGCCACGCGCACCGGCCGGACCGATTGCCTGCTGATAGATGCCTTGCGCGCCCGGGCGGTTCGGCTCTACCCGCGCGACGAAGAGAAACAGGAGAGCGCCGTCGGCGAGTTTTGGAGTCATCTTATTATCGACGAGACGCCGGGGTCGCTGCCGATCCTCGCGCGCTATGACGGCCAGCGGCCTTTGGCGCCGTGGCTCATCCGCGTGTTTCAGAACTGGCACCTGTCCCAATTGCGCTCGCGCGGCGACGAACAGGCATTGCCGGATGAGGAAATCGGCCTGCCCCTGCCGCAACACGAAGAGGATCGTTGGCACGATGCCTTCTGCGAAGCCGCTCGCGACTGGATCGGCGCATTGAACGAGGAAGAGATTCTGTTGCTTGGGCTGCGGATTCGTTACAAGCTCAGCCAGCGCGAAGTGGCCAAGGTTTTCGGCATCCACGAAGGCAACCTCGCCCGCCGGACCGACAAGTTGCAACAGCACTGCCTGAGCGAAATCGGCCAGAGGCTGGAAGAACAGGGCTGGACCGGCAACGATCTGAACGGATTCATTCTCACGGAAATGGGATCGTTGCTCCTCGACGACCCGCGCCTGACGGCCGAGCACCTGGCGAGCCTGCTGGCCGAACGTGGGAAAGCACTGCCCAGCGCGTGAAGAAGTGACAAGGTGACCAGGTGGCGAGGTGACCAGGTGAGGGCGTAGAAAAGAGTCTCGTCTCTGTCACGTGTCACCCGTTCACCTTGTCATCTTGTCATTTGTTTGCCCAAAGCAAATCGACCGAGCGAAAACAAATGCCGCCTGACGGGTACGAACCTTTTCTGGAAACCATTCTCGAATACCCCGACGACGATGCGCCCCGGCTCGTGTATGCCGACTGGCTTGATGAGCAGGGCGACCCGCGCGGCGAGTTCATCCGCGTGCAGTGTGAACTGGCGAAACTCGATCAGGAAGAACCACGGGCGGATGAACTGCGGGATCGCGAAAACGCGTTGCTCAATCTACATGGCGAAAAATGGCGCGCGGAGATTCCGGAATGGGCCCGCGCCAAATGCGAGTTTCGCCGCGGCTTCATTGAAGAGGTGACGCTCTGGCGTTCGGACGTTTTTGCCGAACTCAAGATTTTACCCGCGGTTGCTCCCGTGCGGCGGCTCGTGCTCGAAGAAATCGCCGGTAAAATGAGCGAGTTTCGCCTGAGCGCGGCCATGGAGTTTGCCACGGAGCTTTGCTTTCTCGATAGCCGCTTTGAATTCGCCGATTTGCGGCAATTATTCGATGCCCCATTCGCCGAGCTGGGCTATGCAACCGAGTTATTGCGCTTGCGGTCGTTGACGTTTCTCGGCGCCGGTTTGTTTGACGGCGGCGTAGCCCGCATCGCATTGGCAACCGAGCTAACGAACCTACAACGACTCGAGCTCGTAAATTGCCGGATGACCGCTTACGGTCTGCGCGAGCTTTTTCTTTGTGAGCATTTGCCGAACCTTCAAAGGCTGGACATCTCCGAAAGCGCGCTCGGCGATGCCGGCGCATGGGAGTTGGCGCGCAGCCCGCACCGGCGCTGTCTCACGCATTTAAACCTGCGCGAGACGCAACTTACGAACCACGGCATTCAAGCCCTGGCAGAGTCGCAGATTCTCGAGAATCTCCAGTGCCTGGACGTTAGTCAAAACAAGATTGGCGACGACGGGGCCAGGGCGTTGGCCCGTGGCCTCCCGTCCCTTCGGCGCCTCGCGTTCAGCGGGAATTACGCTTCACCGTCGGGCTTGCTTGCGCTTCAAAAGCGCTTCGGCAAGGGACTAAAGCTCTGAGAGTCCAGTTCCGCGACAGTCGGCCGCAAAAACCTATATTGAGTTTGTAGGATGGGCCCAGCAAGGAGGTGCCGGCCCACAAGAGAGGGAAGTCCGAGGCTAGAGATCAGAGAAAGCTGATCCGATTTCTGACTTCTGACTTCTGACTTCTGACATCTGACTTCCGACGATGGCACGAACCGACGCACTTCACGACCCGTTGCCGGATATCGTCGGTTCCAGTCCGGCCATGAAGGAAGTTTACCGGCTCACCCGTCTGGCCGCCCCTACTTCCACCAACGTGCTGCTCTTGGGCGCCACCGGCACCGGCAAGGAACTCGTGGCCCGCGCCATCCATCGCCTTAGCCGCCGGGCCGACGGCCCGTACGTTCGCGTCAATTGCGGAGCCTTGCACGAAAGCCTGCTCGAAAGCGAACTCTTCG
>Ga0070732_10000828_pt1 | contig 17721 bp, 15 predicted proteins | sample Coa_R1_5_FD_66449 | JGI IMG/M metagenome (GOLD analysis project Ga0070732, IMG submission 66449) | Surface soil microbial communities from Centralia Pennsylvania, which are recovering from an underground coalmine fire - Coalmine... | ecosystem: Environmental > Terrestrial > Soil > Unclassified ...
TCTGATCTTCATCTACTACCTGGCGTTCTCGGCATGGCCTGCTGACCGGAAGAGCGCCGCGGCGTAGTCGTTGACGCGCTGACGCCGTCGCTCGGCCAGCCAGGCGGCAAGGCGAAAATAGCGGCACGGCCGGACGCCGAAGCTGCGGTTGTCGCATGGGAGATCCCGCGTGAAGCGATTTGTGAGCCTGCTGGTGCTGCTGCTGGGGGCCGCCGCCAGCGCGGGCGCCGACGAGCCGGGACCCGGCTACGACATCGACATGAGCCGCATGATCCCCATGCGCGACGGGGTCGAACTCGAGTCGTGGATCACCCGCCCCTCGCGCCTCAGGGACAAGGTGCCGGCGATCCTCGAGCTGACCCAGTACGAGATCGACGGCGGCCGGCGCGCCGACCCGGCCTACTTCGCACGCGCCGGCTACGTGTTCGTACAGGTCTACACGCGCGGACGCGGTCGCTCCGGTGGGGTCAAGAGCGACAGCCTCGGCGCACAGGTCGGTCGGGACGGCTACGACGTGGTCGAGTGGATCGCCGCGCAGCCCTGGAGCAACGGCCAGGTCGTCATGTACGGCAGCTCGTTCGTCGGCATGACGCAGTGGCGCACCGCGACGCAGCACCCGCCCCATCTCGCGGCGATCGCCCCCTTCGTACCGATCTATCCCGGCTGGGATGTGCCCAATACCAACGGTATCCCGCAGGCGTGGACCACGGTGATCCTCGGGCTCACCTCCGGGCGTGCCCTGAACAGCGGCTTCATCGCCAACCAGGAATACTGGGCCGGAAAGATGCTCGAGCAGTACGCGGCGCAGCGCCCGTTCAGCGAGCTCGATCGCGCCGTCGGCATCGCGGCCGCCGAGGACTGGTGGATGCCGGACGGGCACGGCGGGCAGGCCCCCATGATGAGGGTATGGCTCGACCACGTCGGCGACGAGGCCTTCAACCTCGCCGCCGAGCCCAGGGCCGCCGACTACCGGGCGATGGACTTCCCGGTACTGACGGCCACCGGCTTCTTCGACGATGACCAGCCGGGCGCGCTGCACTACTACCGCAACCACGTCGCGCACGCGCCGGCGGCGGCCGCGGCGCAGCACTATCTGGTCATCGGGCCGTGGGATCACGGCGGCACGTATTTCCCGGCGAAGGAGATCCAAGGTCTCGCCATCCCGGCGCCGGCGGTGCTCGACATGAAGGCCTTGCACCGCGCCTGGTACGCCTACGCGCTCGGTCGCGGCCCGCGGCCTGAGTTCTTCCGCGACCGCGTCGCGTATTTCATGATGGGCGCGGACGAATGGCGCTACGCGCCGACCCTCGAGGGCGCGTCCGGCGCACAGCAGGTGCTGTATCTGTCGGAGCGCGCGGGCACACCCGGGGACGTGCTGCATTCCGGGCGTTTGAGCACCACGGCGCCGCGCAGCGAGCCCGCGGCGCTCATGGTCAGCGACCCGCACGAGCTTCCCGAGCTGGAGGTGGCCCAGTACCTCCCCGACGAAGGGCTGACGAGCCAGTTCCGCGGCTACATGAAGCGGGCCATGGTGTTCCACTCGGAGCCGTTCCCCGCCGACACCGAGATCGCCGGGCACGTGCGCCTGGCGCTCGCGTGCGCGGCAGACGCGCCGGACTTCGATCTGTGGGCGCAGCTCATGCTGGTGCGCCCCGACGGCAGCGCGGTCCAGCTCGGACAGCCGGACGTGCGCCGCGCGCGCTTCCGCAACGGCTTCTTCAAGGCCGAGCTGCTCAAGCCCGGCGAGCGGGTGGAGATCCCGTTCGAGTTCGCCTGGACCGCGTGGCGCATCCCGGCCGGCGCGCGGCTGCGCCTGGTGCTCATGCCGCTCAACTCGCCGAACTACCAGAAGAACTACAACACCGGCGGGCGCATCGGCTACGAGGATCCGGCCGCGGCGCGCGTCGCCCATATCCGCATCTTCCACGACTCCCGCCACCCGAGCCGCCTGGTACTGCCGCTGGCCGCGCCGGCGGCCGCCCGCTGACGCCGCACCGCGGTCGCGCTACTCTCCCGGCATCGCGCAAGCGATGGAGGAGACCACCATGGCGTTCACCACCCGCCTGCAGCTCATTGTCGTCGCCGCCTGCCTGGCGGCCGGCTGCTCGACGTCCTCGCACGTGCTCATCGGCACGCCCCGGCCGCCGATTCCGCCCGACAGCGTGCGGGTGTACCTGCAACCGCCGCCCCGGTACGAACAGATCGCGACGCTCAACGCCTCCAGCCAGGGCTCGCTCGCCCTCACCAGCCAGCAGAACATGGACAAGGCGATGCAGCGCATGAAGAACGAGGCCGCCAAGCTCGGGGCCAACGGCATCCTGCTGCAGGGCGTGGCCGACACGCAGTCCGGCTCGATCGGGGCGGGAGGCGGCGGCACGAGCTACGGCAACCGCAGCGCCACCGGCGTCGGGGTTGGCGGCGCCTTCGCGCTCACCAGCAAGGTGACGCAGGGGCTGGCGATCTACGTACCGCCCGAGGACGCCCCGCCGCCGCACTGAGGGCGAGCGGCGCCGGCCCTACGCCGGCTGGTAGCCCTTCACGCCCGTCTGCCACAGCAGGAACGCATAGGTGTCGAGCGCCTCGCGGTCCTGCTGCGCGCGTGTCGAGCCGACGCCGTGGCCGGCATCGAAGTCGACCCGCAACAGGATCGGCTTCTTCGAGCTGGTGGCCGCCTGCAGCCGCGCGGTCATCTTCGCCACGTGGAACGGGCCGACACGCGGATCGGTGACGCCGGTGGTCAGGAGCACCGCGGGGTACGCGGTGCCATCCTTCACGTGCTGGTAGCTGTCGATGCTCTTCAGCGCCTTGTAGCCGGCCGGTTCGGAGATCTTGCCCCACTCGGGCTCCTCGCCGTAGCCATTGGGCTCGGCCACGTAGCGCAGCGGATTCGACCAGCCGACGCCGTCGATGACCGCCGCGAACAGCTCCGGCCGCTCGGTCATGGCGCGCCCGACGGTGATGCCGCCGGCTGAGCGGCCGCCGATCGCCAGGCGCCCGCGCGCCGTGTACTTCTTGCGGCACAGCTCCTCGCACACGTCGATCAGGTCGCGCCAGGTGTTGGGCTTGTTCTCGAGCTGGCCGGCCTTGTGCCACTCGCGGCCGAACTCGCCCCCGCCGCGCACCGCCGCGTAACCGACGATGAACCCGGCATCCACCAGCGCGAGTGTCTTGCCGGCGAACGCCGGGGTGTAGGCGGGAAGCCCGTAGGAGCCATAGGCGGAAATCCACGCCGGCGTGCGGCCGTCGCGCTTCAGCCCCTTGCGGTAGATGAGCGTGTACGGCACTTTCGTGCCGTCGCGCACCGTGGCGAAGGCGCGATGCGTCTCGTAGGCGCTGACGTCGATCGGCGGCTTGGGGGTGAGCCCGGTGGCGGCCACCTTGCCGGCAGCGTCCACCGACCAGATGTCGCCCGGGGTCAGCCAGCCGGTAAAGGCAAACAGCGCACCGGCCTCGGTCGGGTTGGTGCTCAGTGCCCCGAGCGTGCCGTCGAACGGCAGCGCGATGTCGCGCACCTGCCCCTCGCGCGTCAGCAGGCGCAGGGCGCTGATGCCGCCGTCCATCATCTCGAGGTAGAAGCCGTCGGCGGCGCGCGCGAAGCGCTCGATGACCCTCTTGCCCTGCGGCACGACCTCGGTCGCGCCGCTGAGCGAGGGGGCATCGACGGCCGTCTTCAGCAGCCGCCCGCGCGGATGGTCGCGGTTGGCGAGCAGCCACAGCGCGCCGCCGTCGATGGCGACGTCGGTGACCTCGTCCTCGAAGCCGGCCACCGGCTGCCACTGCGCGTGCCCGGCCAGCACGTCGGCGAGCGGCGCGATCAGCACGCGGTACTCGCTGCGCACGTCGGAGAGGACCAGCAGCGCGTGGCGCGCGCCGAGGAAGGTGTGGATCGCCGGCAGCTGGATGTTGTCGAACTGCACCTGCGGATCCAGGCCGCGCTTCATGAGGATCGGGTCGGAGGCCGGATCGGCGCCCAGCCGGTGGAAGCGCGCCTGGCTGTCGAGGTAACGCTCGGGCGTGTCGACCGCGCCGGTCAGCTGGTTGTAGAAGAAGCCGCTGCCGTCATCGAGCCACGCCGGGCTGGCGTTCTCGGTGTTGGGGATGCGCTCGGGCAGGTCGTGGCCGTCGGCGACCGACAGCACGTGCAGCACCGAGTCCTCGCTGCCGTCCTTCGACAGGCCGTACACCACGTGCGCGCCGCTCGGCGAGGGCTCCCACCAGTCGAGCGACATGTGGCCGCCGGCACCCGACAGCAGCGTCGGGTCGATGAGCACGCGGTCGGCGCCGTGCTCGCGCACGAACAGCTTGTAGTTGTCGGCCCCCACCGGGCGCTGCTGGTAGAACAGCCGGCCGCCGGCGCGCTGCGCGCTGCGCGTGCTGGCGGCATCGCCCGACAGCTGCGCGATGCGCCTCTTCAGCCGGTCGCGGCCGGGGATTGCGTCGAGCACCGCGCGGGTGTGGGCATTCTGTCCCTTGAGGAACGGCAGCCACTGCGGGTCCTTGTCGTTCTCCATCCAGCGGTACGGGTCGGACAGCGTCTCGCCGAAATAGCTGTCCTTGACCACCTCGACGCGCGCCACCGGCGCCGGCGGGATGCCGTTGCCACCGCTCGCCGCGGCCGCGTGCCGCGTCACGTACGCCGCGCACACGCTGCCCGCACCCACGAACAGCTCACGTCGGTTGATCCGGCTCACCTGCTGCCCCCTATTCCTGCACCACCGTGCCCTGATGAAACACGATCTGCCACTCCGCGCCGCTGCGCCGCCAGATGCTGGTGCGGCGGGTGCGGCGCTCGCCCTGCAGCAGCGTGTACGTCAACAGGTAGAGCCCGGGGGCGAGCGCGCGGCAGTGGAAGTCGCTGGTGCGCCAGCGGTCCTCGACCGGGTCGCCGGCGCGCTCGGCCAGGGTCTCGAGCACGTACTCGCGGCTGTAGCGGCGGCCCGAGGCGCCGACCTCCCAGAAGTCCGCCGCCACCTGGGCTGCCAGCGCGGCGCGCGAGCCGGAGAACTCCGGGCGATGAAACACCGGCTCGCGGCGCTTCAACTCTTCCAGCACCGGCCGGTCCTCTGGCAGCGTCTGCAGCGTGGGTTCCATGGACATGCGCGCAGTGTGCCGGGACGCCTCTACTGCTGCCAGCGCATGTCGTGCTCAAACTCGGCGGCGATGCCGTCGAGATTGGCGGGGCCGCGCGTGAGCACCGCGATGCTGCCGTGAGGTGCGGGCACGATGACGCCCTCGAGGCCGGCCTCGTGGAAGCTGGCACGGCCGGCCACCTGCTGGTGCCTGAGGATCATCACCGTGGCCGGCCCCTGGGCGGTCTGCACCACGAGGTGCGGCACGTAGTGGCCGCGGAAGAAGCAGCTCTGCGCATACATGATGTGCGTGGAGGTGAGGTCGAGCTGCACGCCGGCGCCGCGCAGCGCCTTGTCGATCTCGGCGGTGCTGACCTGCTGCGCCGCGAGCCAGCTCTCGGGCTCGCCCTGCACGTGCTGCACGACCTCGTGCGCCAGGCTGTCGTTGGGCCGCAGCAGCCACACGCCCACGGCGGCCAGCGTGGCGAGCACGACGCTCGCGGCCAGTGCCCACTGCCGCCACTGCGGCGCGGCACGCCGCTTGCGCGCCAGCTGCGGCGGGTCCTGCATGGCGCGGTGGATGTGGGCATCGAGGTCGCGCATCTCCTCGCGGAAGCGCGCACACGCCGCGCACCCCTGCACGTGCGCCTCGAGCTCGGGCGAGGTGGCGTGCGGGTCGGCGCCGATCAGCAGCCGTGCGGCGTCGCAGTTCACGCGGCGCCCTGCGGGGCCGCATCCGGGGCCGGGCTCAGGCCGTAGATCACACGCAGCTTGTTACGGGCGCGGAACAGGCGTGTCAGCACCGCGGTGCTGCTGAGCGCAAGCTCGCGCGAGATCTCCTCGGTCGAGAAGCCGCCCAGCACCTGCAGTGCCAGCGGCTCGCGGTATTCGATGGGCAGTCTCATGATCGCATGACGCAGTGCAAACAACTCGCCGTCGGCTTCCGCCGGCCTCAGTGCCGCCTGCATCTCGGTGATCTCGTCGAGCGGCACCAGCTCCAGGCGCTTGCGCTCGTAGAGCCGCGCGTGCTCGCGCCGCACGATGGTCAGCAGCCAGGCGCGCGCGGCGCTCGGGTCCTTCAGCGCCTCGCGGGAGCGCCATGCGCGCAGCAGCGATTCCTGCACGATGTCCTCCGCAGTCGCCCGGTCGCGTGCCAGCCAGTGGGCGAAGCGCAGCAGGTCCGGTCGCAGCGACTCGAACAGCTGCACCAGCGGCGCGCCGGGGTCGGGACCGGGCAGTCGGTCACCTATCGAGGAGACCGGGGTTTCGGGCGGAGAATTGCGCATGCCTGCCTTGCCGAAGGCGGCCGATTATACGCATGGTGTGCGCGGGCCCCTGGCAATATCGCGCCGAGGCGCCCGGTCTTCTCGACCAACTGTTGTCAACTCGGGGGGAAAAATCATGAAGTTCGTCGTGCAGTGGCTCATCGACTGGCCCCGGCGTGTCGCCGGGCATCTCACCTGGCTGGCGCCGCTGTTCGCGCGCCTCACGGTCGGGTGGGTGTTCCTGTGGTCCGGCTGGGGCAAGCTCCACAACCTGCAGCAGGTGACCGACAACTTCATCGGCTGGGGCGTCCCCTTCCCGCACCTGCTCACCCCGTTCGTGTCCGGGGTGGAATTCTTCGGCGGCCTGTTCCTGCTGCTGGGCCTGCTGACGCGCATTTCCGCCGGCGCCCTCGGCGTGACCATGATCGTGGCCATCCGCTCGGCCAAGTGGGCCGACGTCGATTCACTCGAGACACTGCTGGGCTTCGACGAGTTCGAGTACCTGGCCCTGTTTCTGTGGCTGGCCATCGCCGGGGCCGGGCCGGTGTCGCTGGACAGCTGGATCGAGCGCTGGTTCGCGCGGGTCGCCCCGTCCGCCCCGGTCCGCCGCGCCGCCGATCTGGCGTGACAAACCGCCGTCCGCGCCGGTCTACTCCCCTGACCGGGCCTGACCCGGTTAACACAACGAGGAATGCACCCATGCGATTGAAAACTACTACCGGCATGGCCGTGGCCACCGCCGCGGCAGTGCTCTTCGGCACCGGTCTGGTCAGCACCGCGTTCGCGGGCACGGATGCCAAGGAGCATTGCGCGGGCGTGAATGCCTGCAAGGGTCAGTCGGCCTGCAAGAGCGCCAACAATGCCTGTAAGGGCCAGAATTCCTGCAAGGGCAAGGGGTTCCTGGAGATGAGCAAGGCGGAGTGCGACGCCGCCAAGGCGAAGGCCGCCAAGTAGGCCACCCGCAGCGCACGCCCGCGCGTGCGCTGGTAGCGCCCGGAGCCGCGGCAGCACCGCGGCTCCGGGCTTTTCATTTCTGGGGCCGGCTCAGGAGGTGACCGCGACGCCGTCGAAGAAGTCCACCACGCCGGTCTCGAGCGAGTACTCGGCCCCCACCACCATCAGCCCGTCCTTCTGTATCAGCTGCTCCAGCACCGCCGAGCCGTGCCGCAGGTGATCGGCCGACATGCGGATGTTGGCACGCACGGCCTGCTGCTCGAGCACGCCGCGCTCGGGCTGCGGCCGCCGCTCGAGCAGCCCCTCCACCGCCGGGCGGATGCGGTCGACGATCGAGCTGATGTTGCGCGACTGCGCACGCGAGGGGTGCAGCAGCTGCTCGACCGTGGCGTGGATGGCGCCGCAGCTGGAGTGCCCGAGCACCACCACCAGGCGGGTGCCGAAGGTCTCGGCCGCGAACTCCACGCTGCCGACCTGCGAGGGGGCGACGATGTTGCCGGCCACGCGGATCACGAACAGGTCGCCGAGTCCCTGGTCGAAGACGATCTCCGCGGGCACGCGCGCATCCGAGCAGCCGAGGATGATGGCGATCGGCTCCTGCACCTCGGGCAGCACGCGGCGGCGCGTGGAGCTGCTGCCGGCGTCGTGGCTCAGGTCGCTGACGAAGCGACGGTTACCCTCGCGCAGGGCATCGAGCGCGGCGCGGGCCGTGAGCATCAACTGGCGGTCCTTACGGTGACGGACGGTGCGGGCGACTATACCCGATCGCGCCCCGGCCGAGCCTAGCGCGGCCGGCGCGGGCCGCGCGTCGGCGCCGCCGCGAGCGGGTCTTCCGGCCAGTAGTGCCTGGGGTAGCGGCCGCGCAGGTCCTTGCGCACCTCGGCGTAGGCGCCGCGCCAGAAACTGCCGAGGTCGCGCGTCACCTGCACCGGACGCTGCGCGGGCGAGAGCAGGCGCAGGGTGACCGGCACGCGCGCCCGTCCGAGGCGCGGCGTCTCGGCGAGCCCGAACACCTCCTGCAGGCGCACCGCCACGGCCGGCGCCGACTCGTCGAGGTAGTCGACGCGGATGCGCGAGCCGGTCGGCATGGTCAGATGCGTGGGCGCCAGCTCCTCGAGCTCGCGCTGCTGCGCATAGCTGAGCCGCGCGCGCAGCGCCTGCTCCAGCGGGAGGCGCGCGAGGTGCGCCCGGCGCGTGACGCCCTCGAGCCACGGCGCGAGCCAGGCCTCGAGCGCGGCGAGGAGCGCCGCGTCCGAGACGTCCGGCCAGTCGCTGCTGTCCGCGCCCCGGCTGCGACGCATGAACTCGATGCGCGCCTGCAGGTCGCGCGTGTCGCGGTCCCAGGGAAGGGCCGCGATGCCGAGCTCGCGCACGCCGGCGAGCATCGCCGCGCGCGCCGCCTCGGCCGGCACCTCCGGCAGCGGCTTGTCCTCGAGCGTCAGCGCGTCGAGCTTCAGCACCTGGCGCGCCAGCACCGCCTGCTCGCGGCTGTCCCAGACGACCTCCGCGGCGTTCTGCACGCGCTCGGCGCAGTATTCCAGCAGCTGCGCCCGCGGCAGCGGCGCGGCGAGCAGGATGCGCGCCTCGCGCTCGCGGTCATCGAGGTCGACCGCCACGATGAACTCCTGGCGCGCCAGCGCCTCGCCCTCGGCGAATGCCGCGCCGCGGCCGTTGGCGAGCGTGTAGCGTCCCTGCCCGCCCGGGCGGCGCCGGCCGATGCGGTCGGGGTAGGCGAAGGCGAGCAGCACGCCGGCGCTCAGCTCCGCTGCCGGACCCGGACCCTGGGCGCGCAGCGCCCGCTCCAGATCGCGCGCCGCGCGGCGCGTGCGCTCGAGGATGGCGCGGTCGGCGCCGCCGCGGCCGCCCTCCCCGCGCAGCAGCTCGAGGCGCGTGCGGATGTCGGCATCGCGCGCGGGCCCACCGCGCAGCAGGTCGCGCTCGGACAGCAGCGCGGCGAGCTCCGCGGCCAGCGGCACGGCGCCGAGCGCGCGCGCGCGCAGCAACAGGTGCGCGAGTCGCGGGTGCACCCCGAGACGCGTCATCTCGCGGCCGTGTGCGCTGATGCGTCCGTCGGCGCCGAGCGCGCCGAGGCGCCGCAGCAGGTCGGCGGCGCTGCCGAGCATGGCCTCGGGTGGCGGATCGAGCCAGCGCAGGGCTGCGGCGGCGGTGCCCCAGCTCGCCAATTCCAGCGCGAGCGGCGCGAGGTCAGCTTCCGCGATCTCCGGTGGCGTGAACGCGGCCAGCGAGGCGTGCGCGCCCTCGCTCCAGGCGCGGTAGCACACCCCGCTCGCCAGCCGCCCGGCACGCCCCTGGCGCTGCTCGGCGGAGGCGCGCGAGATGCGCTGGGTGTCGAGGCGGCTCATGCCGGTCACCGGGTCGAAGCGCGCGCGCCGTACCAGTCCGCAGTCCACCACCACGCGCACGCCGGGAATGGTGAGGCTGGTCTCGGCGATGTTGGTGGCGAGCACCACCTTGCGTGACCCGGCTGCCGCCGGGGCGAGCGCAGCGTCCTGGGCCTCGGCGCTCAGCTCGCCGAACAGCGGCAGCAGCTGCGCGCCGGCGGCGCCGGCCTCCGCGCCGAGCAGCTCCTGCAGGCGGCGGATCTCGCGCGCGCCGGGCAGGAACACCAGCACGTCGCCCGGCGCCTCGCGAAGCGCCCGCTTCACCAGCTGCGCCACGAGGCGCTCGGGCGGGTCCTGGCCGCGCACCCCGGGCAGCAGCGGCGGCCCCTTGCCGGCGAAGCGCGTCTCGACGCTGAACGTGCGTCCCGGCGCGCTCACCAGCGGCGCATCGCCGAGCAGGCGCGCCACGGCCGTGCCCTCGAGGGTCGCCGACATGACCAGCAGGCGCAGCTCCGGGGCGAGGTTGACGCGGGCGTCGAGGCACAGGGCCAGGCCCAGGTCGGCCTGCAGGCTGCGCTCGTGGAACTCATCGAAGATGACCGCCGCCACGCCCTCGAGCGCCGGATCGGACTGCAGCAGCCGGGTCAGCACCCCCTCGGTCACCACCTCGATGCGCGTGGCGCGCGAGACGCGCGTGTCGAGACGCATGCGGTAGCCGACCGTGTCGCCGACGCGCTCGCCGAGCGTCTGCGCCATGCGCGCGGCGACCGCACGCGCGGCCAGGCGCCGCGGCTCGAGCATCAGCAGTTTCCGCCCGCGCACCCACGGCTCAGCGAGCAGCGCCAGCGGCACCACCGTGCTCTTGCCGGCGCCGGGCGGGGCCTGCAGCACCGCGGCGGCATGGGCACGCAGCGCGGCGGTCAGCTGCGGCAGCGCCGCCTCGATCGGCAGCCCCGCAGTCACCAGATGTGCACGCGCTCGTCCTCGCTCAGGTACAGCTGGTCGCCGGGCCTGACGTCGAAGGCCGCGTACCAGGCGTTGACGTTGCGCACCACGCCGTTGACGCGGAACTTCGGCGGGCTGTGCGGGTTGGACAACACCTGCGAGCGCAGCTGCTCGTCACGGTTGAGCGAGCGCCAGATCTGCGCATAGGCGAGAAAGAAGCGCTGGTCACCCGTCAGCCCGTCGCGCAGCGGCGCGGCGGCGCCGCCCAGGCTGTGGTGGTAGGCATCCAGGGATACCGACAGGCCGCCGAGATCGCCGATGTTCTCGCCCAGCGTGAGGCGGCCGTTGACGTTCAGTCCCGGCAGCACCGTGAAGCCGTCGTACTGCGCGGCGAGGCTGTCGACGCGCTTCTTGAAGGCGTCGGTGTCGCCCGGCTGCCACCACGCGTGCAGCACGCCGCGCGCGTCGGACTTGGAACCCTGGTCGTCGAAGCCGTGGCCCATCTCGTGGCCGATGACCGCGCCGATGCCGCCGTAGTTGACCGCCGGGTCGGCGTGCGGATCGAAGAACGGCGGCTGCAGGATCGCGGCCGGGAACACCACCTCGTTGAAGGTCGGGTTGTAGTAGGCGTTGATGGTCTGCGGCGTCATGCCCCACTCGCCGCGGTCGGTGGGCTGGCCGAGGCGCCGCACCTGGCGCTGCCAGTCGAACACGCGCGCGCGCACCGCGTTGCCGAAGGCATCGCCGTTCACGACGCTGAGGCTGCCGTAGTCGCGCCAGCGGTCGGGATAGCCGATCTTGGGATGGAACGCCGCCAGCTTCTGCAGTGCCACTTGCTTGGTGGCGTCGCTCATCCACGGCAGCTGCTTGATGTGCGCGGCATAGGTGGCGCGCAGGTTCTCGACCAGGTCGAGCACCTGCTGCTTGGAGCTCGGCGGGAAGTAGCGTGCCACGTACAGCTCGCCGACCGCCTCGCCGAGATCGGAGTCGACCGCGTCCGTGGCACGCTTCCAGCGCTCGCGCTGCTGCGGCTGGCCGTGCAGGGTGTGGTCGTAGAACTCGAAACACTCGCCGTCGAAGGCCTGCGGCAGCACGTCGCAGTGCGCGACCAGGTAGTGGTAGCGCAGGTAGGCGCGCCAGGTGTCGAGCGGCACCGTGGTGAACTGCCGTGCCAGCGCCTGCACCGCGTCCAGTTCGCGCACCACGAAGCGCGGCTGCGCCTCGAGGCCGGCGGCGCCGAACAGCGCCTGCCAGGGGAAGCCGGGCGCCAGCTGCGCGAGCTCCGCGGTCGAGCGCGGGTTGTAGGTGAGGTCGCGCTCGCGGCGCTTGGCCGCCGGCCAGTGGAGCCGGGCGATGTGCGTCTCGAGCTCGAGGATGGCGTGCGCCTGCGTCGCCGCGTCCGTCGTGCCCGACAGCGACAGCAGCCGCGTGATGTGCTCGACGTACTGCGTGCGCAGCTTGCTGTAGACCGCGTCGTCCTTGAGGTAGTAGTCACGGTCGGGCAGGCCCAGGCCGCCCTGCGTCAGGATGACCATGTAGTGGTCCGGGTCCTTCTGATCAGGGGCCATGCCGAGGCGCAGCGGCGAGCGCAGGCCGAGGTCGGGGCGGCCCATGAGCGTCGCCACGTCCGCGTAGCTCCGGGCGGCGGCGATGGCGTCGAGCCCGGCTTGCGCGGGTGCGAGGCCGAGGCGCTCGATGGTCGCGGTGTCGAGGTAGCTGCGGTAGTAGTCGCCGACCTTCTGCGCGACGCTGCCGGCCGGGGCGCCGGCCGGCAGCCCCTCGACGATGGCGCGCACCTGCTCGTGCGAGCGCTCGCTGAGCTCCTCGAACGAGCCCCAGCGCGAGTGGTCGGCCGGGATCTGCTGGCTGTCGAGCCAGTGCCCTTCCGCGTAGCGATAGAAGTCATCGCCGGGCTTGACGGCCGCGTCGCGCGCGCCGAGGTCCAGGCCCCACGGCGCGATCTGCGCCGCCGGTGCGGCGGCCGGCACCGCGGCTGCATGCGAGGGTGTCTGGGAGCAGGCCGCGCCCGCGAGCGCCGCGACGACCGCGAGGGCTGCGGAGAGTCCTTTCAGCATGAGCATTACTCCTTTATTTGCTGCCGCCAGATGCCGGCCGCGAACAGCAGCCAGGCGGCGATCCAGGCGAGCCCGCCGAAGGGCGTCAGGAAACCGAGTGCGTCCGGGGCGCCGAGGGCGAGCGCATACAGGCTGCCGCTGAACAGCAACACGCCGGCCACCATGAGCGCGGCCGCGCCGCGCAGCAGCGCCGCCGGCTGCGCGCGCAGGCACAGCCCGATCACCAGGAGGCCGAGGGACTGCAGGAAGTGGTAGCGCGCCGCGGTGTCCCACACGTGCAGCCGCTCGGGCGGCAGGCGCGTGGCGAGCGCGTGCGCTCCCAGTGCCCCGCACAGCGTGGCCAGCGCCAGCAACACGGCCCCGATGGTGAGCGTCGCGCGGCTATTCACCGTGCGGGCCGAAGAACGGCTTTATCAGGTCCAGGGGCAGTGGGAAGACGATGAGCTGGGTGCGCTCGTGGGCGATGTCGGCGAGGGTCTGCAGGTAGCGCAGCTGCAGGGCGCTCGGCTGCGTCGCCAGGGCCTGCGCCGCCTGCACCAGCTGCTGCGCCGCCTGAGCCTCGCCTTCGGCGTGGATGATCTTGGCGCGCCGCGTGCGCTCGGCCTCGGCCTGCTTGGCCATGGCGCGGATCATGCTCTCATCGAGATCCACGTCCTTGATCTCCACCGTCGAGACCTTGATGCCCCAGTTCTCGGTGGCCTGGTCGAGGATGCGCTGCAGATCGACGTTCAGCTTGTCGCGCTGCGCGAGCAGATCGTCCATCTCGTGCTGACCGACGACCGAGCGCAGCGTGGTCTGCGCCACCTGGCTGGTGGCGTCGAAGGCGTTCGCCACCTGGATGATGGCCTTGCCGGGGTCGACCACGCGGAAGTACACGACCGCGTTCACCTTCACCGACACGTTGTCGCGCGTGATGACGTCCTGCTTCGGCACGTTGAGCACGATGACCCGCAGGTCCACCTTGCGCATGCGCTGCACCACCGGCCAGATGAGCACCAGGCCCGGCCCCTTGATGCCGGTGAAGCGCCCCAGTGAGAAGACGACCGCCCGCTCGTACTCGTTCAGCACGTTGAAGGCGCTGAACAGCAGGATGACGATGAGGATGGCGACGGCGATGATGAACGGCATGCGATTCTCCGGGCGAGCTAAGCCGCGCTTACTGCGGCTCGACCCACAATGTTAGTCCTTCCACCCGCACGATGCGCGCCGGCTGCCCGGACTGCAGCGCCACCTCGCTGCGCGCGTTCCACAGCTCGCCGCCGTAGCGCACGCGGCCCTTGCCGGTGAAGCCGTCCACCACCTCGGCGCTGGCGCCGATCATGCCCGAGGCGCCGGTGGCGACCGGGCGGCGCATGGCGCGGGTGGCGAGATAGACGATGCCGGCGATCATGCCGGCGCCGACGGTGGCGAACGCCGCGATCAGCGGCCGGCCGACGCTCAGCCCCGGCACGTCGCTGTCGAAGAGGATGAGCGAGCCGACCACGAAGGCGATGAGGCCGCCGATGCCGAGCGAGCCGTATGTCGGGAAGAAGAACTCGGCGATGATCATCCCGGTGCCGACTGCCACCAGCGCAAGTCCGGCGTAGTTCACCGACAGGATCTGGAACGCGAACAGCGCGATCAGCAGGCAGATCGCACCCGTCACGCCGGGCAGCACCGCGCCGGGGTTGTAGCCCTCGAGCAGCAGCCCCCAGATACCGATCATCATGAGCCCGTAGGCGACCGTCGGGTTGGTGATCACCGCCAGCAGCTCGGTGCGCCAGTCGGGCTTGACCGGGACCGCGGTCAGTCCGCGCGTCGCGAGCTTCACCTCGCCGGTGGCGAGGCGTACCTCACGCCCGTCGATGCGCGCCAGCAGCTCGGGCAGGTTGGCGGCCACCACGTCGATGACGTGCTGCTGCAGAGCCGCGGTGGCCGTCAGGCTCGCCGCACCGCGCACCGCCTGCTCCGCCCAGTCGGCGTTGCGGCCACGCAGCTCCGCCAGGCCACGGATGTACGCGACCGCGTCGTTCACCACCTTGTGCTCCATGGCGCTGCCGGGAGGGTTGGGGGTGGCCTGCTCCTCGGGCTCCGCCTTCTTGTTCTTGTCGCCCTTGTTCTTGTCGCTCTTGTCCTTGTCGCTCTTGTCCTTGCCCACCGGGTTGCCGGGCAGCGGCACGGGCGCCGAGTCATCACCGCCGATGGAAACCGGGGTCGCGGCGCCGAGGTTGGTGGCCGGCGCCATGGCGGCAACGTGGCTGGCGTACAGGATATAGGTGCCGGCGCTGGCGGCACGGGCGCCCGAAGGCGTCACGTAGGTCGCCACGGGAACGGTAGAGGCGAGGATCGCGCGGATGATGTCGCGCATGGCGCTGTCGAGGCCGCCCGGGGTATCCATCTCCAGCACTACCAGCCGGCTGCCGTCCTTCTGCGCCGCCTCGATGCCGTGCACCACGTAGCGCGAGGTGGCCGGCCCGATGGCTCCATTGACCTCCAGCACCATGGCCGTGCCCGGCGGCCCGGCGGTACCGGTCGCGGCGCCCTCATCGCTCACGGCCGGGGTGGCGACCGCGAACAGCGCGACGAGCGCGGCGAGCAGCGCGCGACAGGGCTGGGTCATGACATGCACCCTACTCTGGCGCCGGCTGCATCTGCAATCGGGCCGCGGCCGGGCGCGCGCGGCTCACGCCAGGGCGTGCCAGCCCTGGTAACCGACGTACAGGCCCACCAGCAGAATCAGCCCTCCGGACAGGTACGGCGCCCGCTGCGCCAGCACACCGAAGCCCTGGAAGTGGCGTGCCGCGTGCCGGACGGTCAGCGCGGCGACGGTTCCGGAGATGACCATCGTGAGCGCCAGGCCGACGCTGAAACACAGGACGAGGATCGCCCCGAGCGCGAGCTTTTTCAGCTGCAGGCACAGCAGCAGTACCGTGATGGAAGCCGGGCACGGAATGAGGCCACCCGTCAGCCCGAATACCACCAGCTGCGAGGTAGTGACGCGGCGGTGGGCAAAGCGTCGGGCAATCTCCTCGGCGTGCTCGCGCTCGTGCGCGTCCTGCAGCTCGGGGTGCACCAGCCGCTCGAGCGCACCCTCGTGGCCGTGCTGATGGGGATGCGCATGATCGTGACCGTGGTCGTGGTCGTGAGTGTGAGCATGGGCATGCGGATGAGGATGAGGATGATCGTGCCCATGGGCCCCGCGCGGCTGCGCCTGCCCACGCCAGGTCCTCCACAGCACCCACGCGGCCACGGCGACGATCACCACGGCGGAGGCCAGCTGGAAATACGGCTCGCTGGTGGCAATGTCCCAGCGCCGTCCAAAGTACAGCCCGGCGAGCGCGACGACCCAGACCACCGCCGTGTGTGACACGGTCGCCGAGAGACCAAGGAGCGCCGCCTGGGCCACCGTACCGCGGATGGCGACGATGAAGGCCGCCATCATGGTCTTGGAGTGCCCCGGCTCCAGACCGTGCAGGGCGCCGAGCAGCACCGCGCTCGGCACGAACAGCCAGGAGTTGCCCTGCTGCAGTAGCGTGGCGAAATCCGGCATCGCAGCCTGCGACCACTTTATCTATAGGGTGGGGGGTATAGTATAAGGCACCGCCGCGCCTGGCATCGTCAAGAGTTCTTGCGGTTGCCTCGCTGCGCCGGAGCGCGCGGCGTACGCGGGAGGCCCGTGTGCTGGGTGCGAAATGGACGGCGCCCCGCGCCACGGCCTGCCCCGCCGCTGCCGGCAGGCTGGTAGGCGGGCACCAGGTGGCGGCGGCCGTTGCCGATCAGGTCCGCACGCCCCATGCGCCGCAATGCCTCGCGCAGCACCGGCCAGTTATCGGGGTCGTGGTAGCGCAGGAACGCCTTGTGCAGGCGCCGTACCTTCAGGCCCTTCGGGATCAGCACCTCCTCGCTGCTGCGCGTGACGCGCTTCAGCGGGTTCTTGCCCGAGTGGTACATGGCGGTGGCGGTCGCCATGGGCCCCGGCAGGAACGCCTGCACCTGGTCGGCGCGGAAGCCGTTCTGCTTCAGCCACAGCGCCAGCTCCAGCATGTCCTGGTCGGAGGTGCCGGGGTGCGCGGCGATGAAATACGGGATCAGGTACTGCTCCTTGCCCGCCTCCTTCGAGTAGCGGTCGAACAGCTCCTTGAAGCGGTCGTAGGCGGCCACGCCGGGCTTCATCATCTTCGACAGCGGCCCTTCGGCGAGCGCCTCGGGCGCGATCTTGAGGTAGCCGCCGGTGTGGTGTTGGGCGAGCTCCTTCACGTACTCGGGCGACTCGATGGCGAGGTCGTAGCGCACCCCCGAGGCGATCAGCACCTTCTTGATGCCGGGCAACGCGCGGGCGCGGCGGTACAGGCGGATGAGCGGCGCGTGGTCCGTGTTGAGGTTCGGGCAGACGCCGGGGTAGACGCACGAGGGGCGCCGGCAGGCGCTCTCGATCGCGCGGCTCTTGCAGGCGAGACGGTACATGTTGGCGGTCGGGCCGCCGAGGTCGGAGATGACGCCGGTGAAGCCCGGTACCTTGTCGCGCACCGCCTCGATCTCGCGCACCACCGAGTCCTCGGAGCGGCTCTGGATGATGCGGCCCTCGTGCTCGGTGATCGAGCAGAAGGTGCAGCCGCCGAAGCAACCGCGCTGGATGGCGACCGAGAAGCGGATCATCTTGTAGGCCGGGATACTGGCCTTGCCGTAGAACGGGTGCGGGGTGCGGCCGTAGGCGCGCTCGTACACCCAGTCCATCTCCCGGGTGCTGAGCGGGACCGGCGGCGGATTGAGCCACACATCGACGTCGCCGTGGCGCTGCACCAGCGCGCGCGCGTTACCGGGATTGGACTCCAGGTGCAGGATGCGCGAGGCGTGCGCGTACAGCACCGGGTCCGCGGCTACCGCCTCGTGCGCGGGCATGCGGATCACGCTGCGCTCGCGGTCGGCGTTCTTCACGCGCCGCACGAAGCGCACCACGGTCTCGGCCGCCGCCGGCGCGCCGTCGCCCGCGCACGGCGGCGCGTCAGGAGTTGCCGGGGCAGACCCCGCCGCGGCGACGGCAGCGGAGCCGGTGGTCATCGCGTAGGGGTCGACCGGGGGATTCAGAGGCCCG
>Ga0070732_10000834_pt1 | contig 17663 bp, 19 predicted proteins | sample Coa_R1_5_FD_66449 | JGI IMG/M metagenome (GOLD analysis project Ga0070732, IMG submission 66449) | Surface soil microbial communities from Centralia Pennsylvania, which are recovering from an underground coalmine fire - Coalmine... | ecosystem: Environmental > Terrestrial > Soil > Unclassified ...
AGCACGGTGAGCCAGGGGAACAGCGCGAAGCTCTGGAACACCATCGCGATGCCGTGCGCCGGCCCGGTGACCGCCCGGCCGAGATAATTGACCACCCCGGCGGAGGGCTGGTCGAGCCCGGCGATCTGGCGCAGCAGCGTCGACTTGCCCGAGCCGGAACGCCCGAGCAGGCCGACGATCTCGCCGGGCCGCAGCGTCAGGTTGACGTTCTCGAGCACCACCAGCTGATCCCCGTCGGGCTTGCGGAAGGACTTGCACAGGTGCTGCACGTCGAGCAGCGGGGCCAGATTCAGCAGCGGCGCGGCGGCGTTCACGAGCGTCTCCTCCCGGTCCTTCAGCTGATGCGGAACTTGCGCTCGGCGCGCGCGTACAGCGGCCGCCAGAACACCCGGTTAAGTATCACGACGAACAGGCTCAGCACCACGATGCCGAGCACGTTACGCTGGAAGTCCCCGGCGGCGGTGGCGTCCGCGATGTACGCCCCCAGGCCGTGCGCGCGCACCGTCTCGGTGCCCCACGAGGCCACCTCGGCGTTGATGCTGGCGTTCCAGGAGCCGCCCGAGGCGGTGATCGCCCCGGTGACGTAGAACGGAAACACCGCCGGCAGCGCCACGCGGCGCCACCACAGCCAGCCGCGCACCCCGAGGTTCTCGCCCGCGTAGCGCAGATCCGGGGCGATAGCCGAGGCGCCGACGATCACATTGAAGAGTATGTACCACTGCGTGCCGAGGATCATGAGCGGGCTCAGCCAGATGTCCGGCGTCAGCCGCAGCAGCACGATGGCCGAGACCACGATCGGAAAGAACAGGTTGGCCGGGAAGGCCGCCAGGAACTGCGCGACCGGCTGCACTACGCTCGCCACGCGCGGCCGCAGCCCGACCCACACCCCGATCGGCACCCAGATGAGGCTGGCGAGCGCGATCAGCACCACCACCCGCATCATGGTGATGAAGCCGTACAGCAGCACGCGCGCGATCTCGCGCGGCGCCACCTCGGCCAGCACGAAGCGCGAAGCCATGAGGAACGCGCCGAGCCCGAGCAGCCCGAGCCCCGCGTACCAGACGTAGCCCACCCACCGCGCCTGCAGCGTGGCGCGCAGCCGTGCCGGCCGCGGCGCGGCCCCGGGCGCCGGCTGCGGCCGGACGCCGAGGCGCAGCATGGCGGCAAAGGCCCGGCCCAGGAGCCCGAAAAAGCGCGAGCGGCGCATCATGGTGAGCGCCCAGGAACGGCTGGTGGTGAAACCCGCCTCCTGCTCCAGCCGGAACCAGTCGGCACTCGCGGTCAGCGGGCGGAACAGCAGCTGATCAAACAGCAGGATCACGACAAACATGGCGGCGATCGCCCAGCCGATCGCGGCCAGGCTCTTCTGCTCGATCGCCAGCGCGATGTAGGAGCCCACGCCCGGCAGCGCCACGGTGGTGTGGCCGACGGTGATGGCTTCGGAGAACACCAGGAAGAACCAGCCGCCCGACATCGACATCATCATGTTCCAGATGAGCGCCGGCATGGCAAACGGCACCTCCAGGCGCCAGAACCGTATCCACGGGCTGAGCTGGAAGTTGTGCGCCGCCTCCACCAGCTCGTCGGGGATGCTGCGCAGCGAGTGGTAGAAGCTGAAGGCCATGTTCCACGCCTGGCTGGTGAAAATGAGGAAGATGGCCGCCATTTCCGCGCCGGCCACGCGCCCGGGCGTGAGCTGCAGGAAGAACAGGATGGTGAAGGAGAAACCGAGGATCGGCACCGACTGCAGGAAGTCGAGCAGCGGCACGAGAATCACCTCGGCGCGGCGGCTCTTGGCGGCCAGCGTTGCGTAGGTGAAGGTGAACAGCAGGGACGCCACCAGCGCGATCAGCATGCGCAGCGCGGTGCGCGCCGAATAGCCGATGAGCGCCGAAGGCGCGAGCGAGATCGGGGTCGCCTGCAGGCGCGCCAGCGAGCCGGTCAGACCATGCGCCGCCTCGCCGAGATACACGAGGAAGGCAAACACGAGCACGAAAGCGAGCACGTCCCAGCCACCCGGAACGTAGCGGGTGCGCAGAACCGATATGGGCAGCCGCTCGATGCGCATCCGCCGAAGTGTGCCCGAACGGCGTGACGATTGGCACCGCTCAGCAGGGCGCGCGCGGGCGGCGCGGGCCGGGCCGCAGGTGCCGGTGCCGTGCAAAGCACGGCGTGACTGTCGTACGATACTTTCCCATGAAAACCATCTTCGCCCGCGCGGCCGCCGCTGCACTCCTCCTGGTCCTGACGGGGCTCGCAGCCGCCGCCGACCCGGAGCCCGCCGACACCAAAACCGCGATCAAGGACGACGCACGCAGCGCCGGCCACACGGTCGCCGACAAGTCCCGCGAGCTCGGCCATGCAGTGGCCGACAAGTCCCGTGAAGTCGGCCACGACGTCGCCGTCAAGTCCAAGCAGGTAGGGCACGAGGTGGCGCGCCGGACGCAACCCGCGCGCGACAAGGTCCGCGACACCTCCAAGCAGGCCGGGCACGCGGTAGCCGACGCCGCCCGCACCGTCGGCAAGGACGTCAAGGAGGGGGCAGTCAAGGTCAAAGACGCCTTCAGCGACAAGTCGGCACCGGCCTCGAAGGAATAGCGCCAGCGTCACCGCCCGCGATGCGCGCGCCACCCGGCCTGCATCTCGAGTACGTGTCCCCGGCTGCCTGCCCGGCACGCTGGGGCGACGTCTTGGGGGTCGCAACCTTCAACGGCACGAGCGCCGGCGCGCTTGACGGCATGACCGCGGACATCCCGGTCGCGCACGTGAGCATGCCGGTGCTCGCCGCACCCGCGGTGTGCGAGGTGTGGCGCGCCGGCACGCCCGCCACTTCCGGTCGCCACCAGCGGGTCAGCTTCCGGCGCACCGCGGACATGCTGTTCGGCTGCATCGCCATCACCGAGGCGGACGTCGCGGCGCGCACGCCGCCGGCCAGCGGCCGTCCGCACTCGGCGCTGCACGAGGCTACCGCCCAGGCCTATGCCGAGATCTGCGCGACGCTCGACGCCCAGGAGTTCCCGCATCTGCTGCGCGTGTGGAACTACCTGCCGGACATCAACGGCGACGCCGACGGCACCGAGCGCTACCGCGAGTTCAACGCCGCGCGCCAGCACGCGCTGCGCGCCAGCGGTCGCGCCGTCGCCGGCAGCGTGCCGGCCGCCTCGGCGCTCGGCGCGGCGAGCGACAGCCCGCTGCTGGTATATTTTCTCGCCGGCCGCACGCCGCCGCTGTTCGTCGAGAACCCGCGCCAGGTCAGCGCCTACCACTACCCGCGCCAGTACGGCACCCACAGCCCGGTGTTCTCCCGCGCCGTGCTGCTGCGCCAGAGCGGCAGCCTGACGCTGTTCGTATCCGGCACCTCGAGCATCGTCGGCCACCGCTCCGTGCACGCCGGCGACACCGCCGCTCAGACGCGCGAGACGCTTGCCAACATCAAGGCCCTGGTCGGGGAGGCCAACCGCGTGGCACGCGGCGCGCACTTTTCCGCGCGCGAGCTGACCTGCAAGGTCTACGTGCGCCGCCCGGCCGACCTGCCGACGGTCCAGGCGCAGCTGGGCGAGGCGCTCGGCACCGGGACCCAGATCCTGTACCTGCGGGGGGACATCTGCCGCGCCGACCTGCTGGTCGAGATCGAGGCGACCGCCATCAGCCCACTGACGGCAGCGGCCTAGCGACGGGCGTCGCGCATGCGTATGCCAAGACTGCGAAGCACCCTGTCGGCACTGGCCGCGCTCGCCGCGCTGGCGGCGGGTACGACGCACGCCGAGGAGAAGCCGCTGTGGGAAGTGGGACTCGGCGCCGGCTTTCTCGTCTTCAATGACTATCGGGGCGCGGCCACCACCCACGTGTACCCGGTGCCGGTGCCCTACCTCATCTACCGCGGCAAGTTTCTCAAATCCGACCGGGACGGGCTGCGCGGGTTGTTCCTCAACCAGGACCGGGTCGAGCTCAGCTTGAGCGTCAATGCCACCGCCCCGGTGCGCAACGACTCGGCGCGACACGGCATGCCGGACCTGCGCTCCACGGTGGAGGTCGGGCCGCAACTGAACGTGCACCTGTGGCGCAGCGCCGATCAGCGCGTCAAGCTCGACCTGCGGCTGCCGCTGCGCACCGCGCTGACCCTCCAGGCCGCACCGCATTACGTCGGCGTGTTCATCGAGCCGCACCTCGCGCTCGACCTCGCCCAGTTCCAGGGCGATGATGGCTGGAAGCTCGGGCTCCTCGCCGGTCCGCTGTTCGCCGACCGCCGCTACGATGACTACTTCTACACGGTGGCGCCGCAGTTCGCCGCCGCGGACCGCCCGACCTACACCGCTCACGGCGGCTACGCCGGCAGCGAGGCGCTGGCCTCACTCACGCGCCGCTACCCCAGGTTCTGGGTGGGCGCATACCTGCGCCACGACTCGCTCGCGGGCGCGAGCTTCGAGAACAGCCCGCTGGTCAGGCGCGACAGCTACTGGTCCGCCGGCTTCGGGGTCGCCTGGCTGATTCGCCAGTCCGACCGTCTGGTCGAGAGCGACGATTGAACGCCTCCCGCACACACCTGGTGCTGATCCCGAGCTACAACCCGGGGCCCAAGGCGCTGGCGACGGTGCGCGACGCGCGCGCGTACTGGTCCCCGGTATGGGTGGTCGTCGACGGCAGCACCGACGGCTCGGCGCAGGCCCTCACCGAACTGGCGTGCTCCGACCCCGGGCTGCGTGTCATGGTGCGGCCCCGCAACGACGGCAAAGGCGCGGCGCTCCTCGACGGCCTGCGCGAGGCGCAGCGCGCCGGCTTCACGCATGCGCTGGCCATGGACGCGGATGGCCAGCATCCCGCCGCCTGTATCCCGCAGTTCATGGGCGCCTCGGCCGCGGCGCCCGCGGCCATGGTCCTCGGCGAGCCGCAGTTTGACGCCAGCGCGCCACGCATCCGCCTGCGCGGCCGCCGCATCGCCAACTGGTCGGCCAGGGTCGTGACCCTGCGAGCGGACATCCGCGACTCGCTGTTCGGCTTCCGCGTCTATCCGATCGCGCCGCTGCTCCAAATCATGGAGCACAGCTTCTTCATGCGGCGCTTCGACTTCGATCCCGAGGCGGCAGTGCGCCTGAGCTGGCGCGGCACGCCGATCGTCAACCTGCCCGCCCCGGTGCAGTACTTCCGCCCCGAGGAAGGCGGCGTGTCGCACTTCAACTACTGGCGCGACAACGTGCTGCTCACCTCGATGTACCTGCGCCTCGGTGCCGGAGTGCTGCTGCGCCTGCCCTGGCTGCTGCGCCATCGCGCCCGGCAGCGTCGCGCGCTCAGCCGCGGAAGTTCTCGTACAGCCTGACGAACTCGCCGAAGGTCGGCGGCAGCTGCGCCGGCGGTGCGGCCGCAAAGGGGTTGACGCCTAGACAGTCCTCGAGCCGCGCCACGAGGATCGCAAAGCTCAGCGAGTCGAGGCCCGACAGGGCGAGCGGCAGGCTGTCGGACAGCGGCGCGAGGAGGCGTTCCTGCTCGATTGCGACCTGCTGGAATTCCGAGGTGATCGTGGACCTCACCGACACGCGCCTCAGTATTACCTCGGGCCGGGCCCGGGGCAAGGCGGCCCGGCGCCGCCCGACACGCCAACCCCCGCGCGGCGCGGCTTGTATAATGCCGCCGGTTTCCACGACTGCGCAGCCACAGGATCTCATGTCCGACAAAGTCTCCCCACTGCGGCGGCCCGCACCGGACGGCGGCAGCGCCCTGACCGCCGAGGTGGCAGGCCTCATCGTCGAGGCTCTTAACCTGGACGTGAAGCCCGCTGACATCGACCCCGAGCAGCCGCTGTACGGCGAGGGGCTGGGACTGGATTCGATCGACGTCCTGGAGATCGCGCTGGTGGTCTCCAAGCGCTATGGCGTGCAGCTGCGCGCCGACAGCGAGGAGAACGTGCGCATCTTCGGCTCGCTGCGCAAACTCGTCGACTACATCACCGCGCACAGGACGAAGTAGCCATCTGGCCACGCTGCCGCTGATCGCACACAGCTCCGCCGACGCGGTCATCGCCTACCGCGGTGGGGCGCCCATCCGCGCCGCGCAGTTCCTCGCCGACGTCGAGTGCCTCGCCGGGCTGCTCGGGGACGGCCGCCACGTGCTGAACGCCTGCGCCGACCGCTACCGCTTCGCGGTCGGACTCGGGGCGTGCCTGGCGCGCGGCCAGGTGAGCCTGCTGCCCTCCACCCACACGCCCGAGGTAATCCGCCAGCTGCGCGCCTTCGCCCCGGACGTCGTGTGCCTCACCGACGAGGCCGCCTGTCCGATCGCCCTGCCGCAGGTCGGCTATCCGGCCACCGCGGCGCAGGCGGTCGGCGCGGTGCCGCAGGTCGACCCCGAGCAGCTGGTCGCCTACGTGTTCACTTCCGGTTCGACCGGCGCGCCGGTCCCGCACCGCAAGAGCTGGGGCCGGCTCAACGCCTGCGTGCGCGAGGAGTCGCTGCGCCTCGGCCTGCCCGGCGGCTGCGCGATCGTCGCCACGGTGCCGCCGCAGCACATGTACGGCTTCGAGTCGAGCGTCCTGCTGGCCCTCGCCAACGGACACGCCCTGTGCGCCGAGCGCCCCTTCTACCCGGCCGACATCGCCGCGGCGCTCACGCGCGTACCGCGGCCGCGGGTGCTGGTCTCGACGCCGGTGCATCTGCGCGCGCTCGTGGCCGCGGGCATCCAGTTGCCGCATACCGACCTCATCGTCTCCTCGACCGCGCCACTTGCGCAGCAGCTGGCCGTCGAGATCGAGCAGCGCTTCGCGACCCGGCTGGTGGAGATCTATGGCTCGACCGAGACCGGCGAGATCGCCGCGCGGCGCCCGACCCAGGAGGCGCACTGGCAGCTGTGGCCCGGCGTGACGCTGTCGCAGCGCGGCGAGGAGACCTGGGCGCAGGGCGGGCACATCGAGGAGCCGACGCGCATGTCGGACGTGCTGGAGCTGGCCGGTGCCGGCCGCTTCCTGCTGCACGGGCGCGTCGCCGACCTGGTCAATATCGCCGGCAAGCGCAGCTCGCTCGCCTATCTCAACCACCAGCTCAACTCCATCCCGGGCGTGCTGGACGGCGCGTTCTTCCACTGCGACGAGGCGCGCACCTCGCAGACCGGCGTGGCGCGGGTGGCCGCGTGCGTGGTAGCTCCGTACCTCGATGCCGCGCGCGTGCTCGCGGCGCTGCGCGACCGCGTCGACCCGGTGTTCCTGCCGCGACCGCTGCTGTTCGTGGCGCGTCTGCCCCGCAATGCCACGGGCAAGCTGCCGCACGAGGCGCTGCGCGCGCTGGCGGCCTCCCACAGCGGCCCGGCCACCGTGGCGTGACTCATGGCAGCCGTCACGACACTCATCATCGCGGCGGAGCACCCGGCCCTGCCGGGCCACTTCCCCGGCGCGCCGATCGTGCCCGGCGTGCTGCTGCTCGATGAGGCGCTGCGCGCCGCCGCCAGTGCGCAACGCGCCGCCGACTACTGGCGCATCGGCAGCGCCAAGTTCATCAAGCCGGTGCGCCCCGGGGAGACCCTGACGCTCGAGCATCAGGCGCTGCCGAACGGCTCCATCGGCTTCAGCGTGCTCAGCGCCGGGCAGCCCGTGGCACGCGGCGTGCTCGTGCCGGTAGCCGCGCGGGAGGCGTGATGACGGCGCGGCCGGCGCAAGATGCGGCGGCGCCGCGCACCGACGCCGGCCAGTGGGCAGGCGAGCCGGAACGCGGCAGCGCCACGCTGCTGGTGATGATGATCTTCGTCGCGCTCCACCTCGGCCGACCGCTGGCGCGCGCCATCCTGTACGTCATCGCCGGCTACTTCTTCGTGTTCGCACCGACCGCGCGCCGCCACTCGCGCACTTACCTGCGTCGCGCGCTGGGGCGGGAACCCACCGCGCGCGACCGCTTCCGCCACGTGTTCGCCTTTGCCGCGACCATCCTCGACCGCTTGTACGTGGTGCGCGGGCGTGACGCGGTGCTGAGCGTGAGCTGCGAGGGGCACGAGCTGATGCAGGCCACCTTCGCGCGCGGCGAAGGCGCCTTCCTGCTCGGCGCGCACCTCGGCAGCTTCGAGATGATCGGCGCGGTCGGCCGCAGCCAGCCCGGCCTGCAGGTGGCGATGGCCATGTACGACCACCAGGCGAGCAAGCTGGCGCGGCTGTTTCCCGGCGACGCCAGCGTACGGCTGCCCGAAATCATCTCGCTCGGGCAGCTCGAGGCCATGCTGCGCATCCGCGACTGCCTCGACGCCGGCAAGTTCGTCGGCATGCTGGCCGACCGCAGCATCGGGGATGCGCCCGCGCAGCTGGTGAGCTTCCTCGGCCAGCCCGCCCTGTTCCCGTCCGGCCCCATGCGCGCGGCGGCCGCGCTGCGCCGCCCGGTAATCTTCATGACCGGGCTTTATCGCGGCGCCAACCGCTACCACGTGGTGTTCCGCCCGCTGGCGGACTTCTCGCAGCCCTCCGCCGGCGGGCGCGAGGCGGCGGTGCGCGCCGCGGTCGAGCGCTACGTCGGCATCCTCGAGGAGTACTGCCACAGCGACCCGTACAACTGGTTCAACTTCTACGACTTCTGGCACGGCGGCGATGCCACCGCCCGGGCGCCCGGCCAGTCCCCTTGAACGTCCGGCGCCATGGGCCGATCGCCGGCGCCCTGGCGGCGCTGTGGCTCGCCGCGGGCGCGGTCGCCGGCCCGCCGGTGCCGGCCGCCACCGTGCAGGCCGACGCACCGCGCGACGACTTCACCGCGCTGCTCGGACTGCTGGCCGCGCGCCGCCACGGCCGGGTGAGCTTCACCGAGGTGCATGAGATGGCGATGCTCGAGCGGCCGCTGCGCTCCGCGGGCGAGCTGCTGTACGAGGCGCCGGACCGTCTCGAGAAGCGCACGCTCGAACCCCGGCGCGAGAGCCTGATTCTTGAGCACGGCGTGCTGACCGCGCAGCGCGGGCGCCGCACCCACGTGCTCAGGCTGCGCGACTATCCGCAGGTGGTGCCGTTCGTGGAGAGCATCCGCGCCACGCTGGCCGGCGACCGTGCCGCGCTCGAGCACTACTTCCACGTGCAGTTCAGCGGTGATCTCGGGCACTGGACGCTCGAGCTCGTGCCCGTCGATGCCACGGTGGCGCACACCGTGCGCGACATCCGCATCAGCGGCGCGCGCGAGGTGATCCACAGCGTCGAGATCCGCCAGAGCGACGGCGACCGCTCGCTGCTCACGATCGGCGCCGAAGTTCCCCCGTGAGCAGCGCCGGCCGCGCAGGTACGGTGGTGTGGGCGCTGGCGGTGCTGCTGGCTGCCGCCATCGTGGCGCGCGCGACCTACGTCGCCGACCTGTCCGCGTTCCTGCCGCGCGCCCCGACCGCCGCGCAGCGCCTGCTGGTCGAGCAGCTGCGCGCCGGTCCGGCAGTGCACCTGATCATGCTCGCTATCGAGGGCGGCGAACCTGAAACACGCGCGCAGCTGTCGCTGCAGCTGGCCGCGCGCCTGCGCGCCGACCCCGCGTTCGCCGCGGTCAACAATGGCGACGCGGCCCAGCTGCAGCGCGACCGCGAGTTTCTGCTCGCACACCGTTACCTGCTGGCCGATGACGTCACGCCGCAGCGCTTCACGGTGGACGGGCTGCACGCGGCCATCGGCGACTCGCTGGATGCGCTCGCCGCGCCCGAGGGGCTGCTGCTGAAGCCGCTGTTTCCGCGCGATCCGACCGGCGAGCTGCTCGCGATCCTCGACTCGCTGGGTCCGGGCGCCGCGCCGCACACCGACGCTGGGGTGTGGAGCTCGCCCAGTGGCGCGCGCGCGCTGCTGCTGGTGCAGACCCGCGCGGCCGGCTCCGACACCGACGCCCAGCAGGCCGCCTGCGAGGCCATCCGCCGCGCATTTGCCGCGGCCGTGACCGCCCTGCCGGCGGCGCAGCGCGCCGCCCCGCGGCTCCTCATGAGCGGGCCGCCGGTGTTCGCAGTCGAGTCACGCGCCATCGTCAAGCAGGAGGTGCTGCGGCTGTCCGCGGTCAGCGCGGTGCTCATCACGGTGCTGCTGCTCGCGGTGTACCGCTCGCTCCCGGCCCTGGTCCTGACGCTGGTGCCGGTGCTGTCCGGCGCGCTCGCCGGCGTCGCCGCCGTCGCCCTCGGCTTCGGCGCCGTGCATGGCATCACGCTCGGCTTCGGCGTGACCCTCATCGGCGAGGCGGTGGACTACTCCATTTATCTCTTCATCCAGAGCGGCGGCGACTTCCGCCGCACGGTGTGGCCGACCATCCGGCTGGGAGTGCTCACCTCCATCTGCGGGTTTGCGGCGCTGCTGCCATCGGCCTTCCCCGGGCTGGCGCAGCTTGGCCTGTACTCCATCGCCGGCCTGGTCGCCGCCGCGCTGGTGACGCGCTTCGTCCTGCCACACTGGGCGCAGGGCGTGCGCTCGGTGCGCGACCTGAGCGCGGCGGGCGAGAAGCTGGTGCGGGCGCTCGCGGGACTGCAGCGCCGGCGCGCGGCCGCCGCGCTCGCACTACTGGCGCTCGCCGCCGCCGCGGTGCTGTACCTGCAGCGCGGCGCGCTCTTCAGCCGCGAGCTCGCGGCGCTCAATCCCATCCCGCTCGCAGCGCAGCGCCTCGATGACGAGCTGCGCGCCGATGCCGGCGCCCCGGACGTGCGCTACATCGCAATCGCCTCGGGTACGGACCGCGAGGCGGCGCTCGCTGCCGCCCAGCGGCTGAGCGGGCGCCTCAGCCCGCTCGTGGACGCAGGCGTCATCGGCAGCTTCCAGAGTCCGACCCGCTATCTGCCGCCACGGGCGGTGCAGCTGGCGCGCCAGGCGAGCCTGCCCACGGAGGGCGAGCTGCGCGCGCGCCTGGCCGCAGCACTGGCGGGACTGCCGGTAAAGCCCGGGGTGCTCGAGCCGTTCGTCGCCGACGTGGCCGCGGCACGACGCGGCGCGACGCTGACCGAAGCGGACCTGGCCGGCACCTCCCTCGCCGCCGCCACCGATGCACTGCTCGTGCACACGTCCGCCGGCTGGTCAGCGCTGCTGCCGGTCGCGGTGTCTGACGGCGACCTGGCCCCGGGCGCGCTCGCACGGCTGCGCGCCGCGGTCGCTGCGCAGGACGGCGCCCCGCTGCTCGACCTCAAGGCGGAGGCCGACGCGCTCTACGGCGGCTATCTCGCGGCCGCGGGACGGCTCGCGCTCTTAGGGCTTGCGGCCATCGTGGTGCTGCTCGCCGTGGCGCTGCGCTCGGCGGCGCGGGTGGCGCGCGTGGTCGCCCCGCTCGTGCTTGCAGTGCTCACGGTCGCGGCGCTGCTGGTCGTCACGCATCACCGGCTGACCATCCTGCACGTCGTCGGCATGCTGCTGATCGTCGCGGTCGGCTCGAACTACGCGCTGTTCTTCGACCGCAGCAGCGCCCGACCGTACGAGGGCTCGGTGCCGCGCACCCTGGCCTCGCTCGGCGTGGCCAACGCCGCTACCGTGATCGCCTTCGGTGTGCTGGCGTTCTCGCGCGTGCCGGTGCTGGCGGACCTCGGCTCCACTGTGGCGCCCGGCACGCTGCTGGCGCTCTGGTTTTCTGGTCTTCTGGCGCGGCCGGCGGCCGCCGGCCGCGCCTGATGCAGGTGCTGCGCGCCGCCGCCGCGGCCGGCACCGTCGCGCCGGTCAGCATCGTCATGCTGCCGGCCGCGTATGCGGCGGCGGCCGACTTTGAGCGCGAGGGCTTCGCCGCCGCGGTCCGCGCCCGGCGCCTGGGGCTCGATCTCGCGTTCGTGGCGCCCGAACTGCGGCACGCCACCGACCGCGCCCCGCTTGAGCAGCTGCGCGACGCGATCATCGTGCCCGCGCGCGCGCAGGGTGTCGCCGTGTGGCTCGGCGGGATCTCGCTCGGCGGCTACCTGGCGCTGTGCTACGCGGCGCAGCACGCGGATGAGCTCGCCGGGCTGTGCCTGTTCGCGCCCTACCTGGGCAGCCACCTGATCACCGCCGAGATCGAGCGCGCCGGCGGCCTCGACGCCTGGCGTCCCGGCGAGACGGCCGCGGACGACGAGGAGCGGCGCGTGTGGAGTTACATCGCCCGGGCGCGCCGCGGCCCGCTGCCGATCCATCTGGGGCTCGGACGCGAGGACCGCTTTGCACGCCGGCACCGCCTGCTGGCCGCCGCACTCGCCGGCCGGTCGGTCGACACCGTATCCGGCGGACACGACTGGCCCACCTGGCACCGGCTCTGGGAGAATTTCCTCGATGCCCGCTTCCTCCCTGCCGCCGGCGCCTGAAACCGCCGCGCCGCGTCCGCGGCCCATGGCGAGGCTGCTGCGCGCCTCGGTGGCGCTGCACGTCGGCGCGCTCGCCACCGTGCTGCTGCGTCCGCAGCAGTGGCCGTGGGCGCTCGGCGCGGTCGTCGCCGATCACCTGCTGCTCACCGCGGCGGGACTGTGGCCGCGGAGCCGGCTGCTGGGCCCCAACTGGGTGCGGCTGCCGGCCGCGGTCGCCGGGGCGGTAGCCCTCACCTTCGACGACGGGCCGCACCCGGAGGTGACGCCGCGCACGCTCGAGCTGCTCGCGCAGCACGAGGCACATGCCACGTTCTTTTGCGTCGGCCAGCGGGTGCGGCGCTACCCGCAGCTGGCGCGCCGCATCCTCGCCGAGGGCCATGCGCTCGGCAACCACACGCAGCACCACCTGCACCGCTTCGCGCTCCTCGGCCCGGCGGCGCTGGCGCGTGAAGTCGGCGAGGCGCAGGACACGTTCGCCGATGCCACCGGCGCGGCGCCGCGCTTCTTCCGCGCGCCGGCCGGACTGCGCAACGTTTTCCTCGAGCCGGTGCTGGCACGCGCCGGGCTGCAGCTGGTGAGCTGGACGCGCCGCGGCTTCGACACGGTGAGCGCCGATCGCGCGCGCGTCCTCGGCCGCCTCACCCGCGGGCTGCGTGGCGGCGACATCCTGCTGCTGCACGACGGCCACGCCGCGCGCGCTGGCGGCACGCCGGTCAGCCTTGAAGTGCTGCCGGGTCTCATCGCCGCGCTCGCCGCCGCCGGCCTCGCCACCGTGACACTGCCCGAGGCGCTGCCGGGCGCTGCGGGCTCCGCGCCGTGAGCACCGCACCGCGGCTCGCGCCACTGGTGGAAGCGGCAAGTGCGCGCTACCGCAGCGCCGGCCTGTTCGCCTGGAACTTCGCCCGCGGCAAGCTCGGCGGCGACCCGATGTTTGCCGGCATCCTCGCGCACGGTCTCCTGGCCGGCCGCGCGCGCCTGCTGGATCTTGGCTGCGGCCAGGGGCTGCTGGCCGCGTGGCTCCTGGCTGCGCACGCCTGCCATGCCGCCAGGCGTGACTGGCCCGCACAGTGGCCGGCGCCGCCGCAGCTGGCGTCCTACCGCGGCATCGAGATCAACCCGAGCGAGGCGGAGCGTGCGCGGCGCGCGTTCGCCGCCGAGCCCGGCGCCGGGCTGCACATCGTGCACGGCGACATCGCTGACGTAGACTACGGCAGCGCCGATGCCGTGGTGATCCTCGACGTGCTGCACTTCATCGAATACGCCGCGCAGGAACGGGTGCTGGCGCGGGCGCGCGCCGCCCTCGACCGTGCGGGTCTGCTGCTGCTGCGGGTCGGCGACGCCGATGCCGGCGTAAGATTCGCGCTCAGCAGCGCGGTCGATCACACGGTCGCTGTGGTGCGCCGCGGCCGCTGGCCGCGGCTGCAGTGCCGCCCGCTGCGTGCCTGGGAGGAGCTGCTCGCGCGCCTCGGCTTCACGAGCCGCTCGCTGCCGATGAGTGCAGGCACGCCGTTCGCCAACGTGCTCTTGGTGGCCGAGCCGCGATGACGCCGCTCGCGCTCGCAAGCTACACCGCGACCAGCGCCCTCGGCCGCGGCCTGGAGCCGACGCTCGCGGCGCTGCAGGCGCAGCGCTCGGGGCTGGCGCCCTGTGCCTTCGAAACCGTGCGGCTCGCGATGTGCGTCGGCGAGGTGCCCGGCGTCGACGCCGCGCCGCTGCCCGCGGCGCTCGCGGCGTTCGAGTGTCGCAATAACCGCCTGGCGCTCCTCGCCCTGGGCCAGGACGGCTTCGCGGCGGCGGTGGCGCGCAGCGCCGCCCGCCACGGCGCCGCCCGCATCGGCGTCTTCGTCGGCACCAGCACCTCCGGCATCCTCGAGACCGAGCAGGCCTTCCGGCGCCTCGACCCGGTGAGCGGCGCGCTGCCGCCGGACTTTCGTTATCGCGGCGCGCACAACACCTTCTCGCTCGGGGCATTCGTGCAGCGCGCCCTCGGGCTGCGCGGGCCGGCGGTGGTCATCTCCTCGGCATGCTCCTCGAGTGCCAAGGTGTTCGCCTCGGCGCAGCGCGCGATCGCCGCGGGCCTCATCGAGGCCGCGGTGGTGGGCGGAGTGGACTCGCTGTGCCTCACCACGCTCTATGGCTTTCACTCGCTGCAACTGGTGTCGACCGGCCCCTGCCGGCCGTTCGATGTAGCACGCGACGGCATCTCGATCGGCGAGGCCGCGGCGTTCGCGCTGCTCGAGCGGCCCGCAGCGGCTGCCGGCGAGGACAGCGTGCTGCTGCTCGGCACCGGCGAGTCGAGCGATGCCTACCACATGTCCTCGCCGCCGCCGGACGGACGCGGCGCGGCGGCGGCCATGCGCCAGGCGCTGGCAGCGGCCGGTCTGGGCGCCGCCGACATCGACTACATCAACCTGCACGGCACCGCCACGCCGAGCAACGACGCCGCCGAGGCGATCGCCGTCGGCGCGGTACTCGGCGCTGCGGTACCCGCCAGCTCCACCAAGGGCGCGACCGGGCACGCGCTCGGGGCGGCCGGGGCGCTGGAGGCGGTGATTTGCGCCCTGGCGCTGCGGCACGGATTCATGCCCGGCGGGGTCAACACCGCCGCGGTCGATGCCGCGCTGCCGGTGAGCTACCTGCTCGGCAATCGCGACGCGCGGCTGCGACGCGTCATGAGCAATTCCTTCGGCTTCGGCGGTTCCAACTGCAGCCTGGTGCTGGCGCGCGCCGGAGCGCACGCGTGACGGCGCTGACCGCCTGGCTCGAGGGCATCGGGCTGCTCGGCCCGGGCCTGGCCGACTGGCCGACGGCGGCGCGGGTGCTGAGCGGCACGCAGCCCTGGGTACACGCGCCGACCGTGCTGCCGGCACCGCAGGCGCTGCCGGCGGCCGAGCGGCGCCGCACCGGGGCGGTCGTGAAACTGGCGCTGGCGGCAGGTCTCGAGGCCGTGGCACACGCCCGCGCCGACGCCGCCACCCTGGCCGCCGTGTTCAGCTCCTCCGGCGGCGACGGACAGAACTGCGACGAGATCTGCCGCACGCTCGCCTCGAGCGAGCGGCAGCTGTCGCCGACCCGCTTCCACAATTCGGTGCACAACGCCGCCGCCGGCTACTGGGGCATCGCGACCGGCGCGACCGCGGCCTGCAACGCCCTGTGCGCCTACGACGCAAGCTTCGGCGCGGGACTCCTCGAGGCACTCACGCAGGTGGTGACGGAACGCAGCGCGGTGCTGCTCGTCGCCTACGACGCGCGCTACCCCGAGCCGCTCTACGGGGCGCGTCCGATCCCGGACGGCTTCGGCATCGCCCTGGTGCTCGCGCCCGCACCCGGGGCGCGCCCGCTCGCCCGGCTCGACGTGCGTCTGAGCGAGGCACCGGCCGACACGCTCACCGACGCAGCCCTCGAGAAGCTGCGCGGCGCGATACCGGCAGCGCGCAGCCTGCCGCTGCTCGCACAGCTCGCGCGCCGGGCCCCGGGACGCGTCATGATTGACTACCTCGACCCCTGGCGCATCGCCGTGGAGGTGGACGCATGCCCCTAGACCGCCACTGGATCGAGCAGCACATCCCGCACAAGGGGCGCATGTGCCTGCTCGACGAGGTGCTGTCCTGGGATGCGCGCCACATCCGCTGCCGCAGCGCCACCCACCGCACCGCCGACAACCCGCTGCGTGCCCACGGCCGCCTTGGCGCCGCCTGCGGCATCGAATACGCAGCCCAGGCCATGGCGGTGCACGGCGCACTGGTGGCCGCCAGTGCGCCGCTCGCCAGCGCCATGTCCACCAGCGTGCGCGGCAGCGCCGGCACGATCGGCTACCTGGCGAGCGTGCGCAACGTGGCGCTGTATGTGACACGGCTCGACGATCTCGAGGCCGACCTCATCGCCCTCGCCGAGCGCGTCATCGGCGACGGCCGCACGGTGCTGTACGAGTTCTCGGTGTGGGGCGCCGAGCAGCAGTTGCTCAGCGGCCGTGCCAGTATCGTGCTGGGGGGAGGACACTCATGAACGCCAGCGGACGACGTGCCCTGGTCACGGGCGGCAGCGGCGGCATCGGCGGCGCCCTGTGCCGGCGCCTGGCGCACGCCGGCCATCACGTCTACGTGCACGCGCATCGCGGCCTCGCGGTCGCCGACTCGGTAGTGCGCGACATCCAGGCCGCGGGCGGCACGGCCACCGCCGTCGCCTTCGACATCACCGACACCGCCGCCAGTGGCGCGGCGCTCGAGCGCGTGCTCGAGGAGGGGCCGATCCAGGTCCTGGTCAACAATGCCGGCGTACACGACGATGCGGTGCTGCCGGGCATGAGCGCGGCGCAGTGGCACCGCGTGATCGACGTGTCGGTGAACGGCTTCTTCAACGCCACCCAGCCGCTGCTGCTGCCGATGATCCGTACCCGCTGGGGCCGCATCGTGAACGTATCGTCGGTGGCCGCCCTGATCGGCAACAAGGGCCAGGTGAACTACGCCGCCGCCAAGGGCGCGCTGATCTCGGCCACCAAGGCGCTGGCGCTCGAGCTCGCCACGCGCGGCATCACGGTGAACGCGGTGGCGCCCGGCATCATCGGCACGCCGATGACATCCGGGCTGTTCGACGCCAAGGCGATCGAGCGCCTCGTGCCCATGAACCGCGTGGGCCTGCCCGAGGAGGTCGCGAGCGTGGTGGCCTTCCTCGCCTCGGACGATGCCTCCTACGTGACCTCCCAGGTGATCTCGGTCAGCGGCGGCATGGCGTAGACTGCGCCTGCGGCGCCGGCCGCCAACCAACTCGACCGATCGCGAGGACCCCGATGAAGCGTTGCCTGCCCTGCGCCCGTGTCGCGCCCGTGGCCGCCCTCACCCTGGCGCTGGCCGGCGGCCTGCCCGCGCGCGCCGCCGAGGCCCCGGCCGGCGCAAACCTTGCCGACGCGCTCGGCGTGCCGGTGGACAAGGCGCCGGTGCGTGAGCGTGCCGGCTGGCGCCCGCCGCGCATCGTCCTGGTCGCCCCCTACGTACACGACCACCTGGCGCTGCTGCAGGCGGCCGTGCCGCAGGCGAAGCTCGTGGAGATGCCGGCGGCGAGCCCCCGCGACATCGCCAACGCGGACGTCAGCATCGGTGTGTGCACCGAGGAGGTGCTCAAGCAGGCCAAGCACCTCGAGTGGATCCAGTGGCCGGCTGCCGGTGTCGAGCGCTGCGTGCAGCAGCCGCTGCTGCACGAGCGGCACATCCTGCTCACCAACCTGCAGCGCGCCGCCGGTCCCAGCATGGCCGAGCACGTCATCGCCATGATGCTGCTGCTCAGCCGCCACCTCGACTACTACCTGCGCGAGCAGCAACAGGCGCATTGGGCCGAGGACGGGCCCGAGGCGGCCGACCTCGAGGGCAAGACCCTGCTCGTGGTCGGACTCGGCGGTATCGGCACCGAGGTGGCGCGCCGCGCCCATGCCTTCGGCATGCGCGTCACCGCCACGC
>Ga0070732_10000835_pt1 | contig 17654 bp, 12 predicted proteins | sample Coa_R1_5_FD_66449 | JGI IMG/M metagenome (GOLD analysis project Ga0070732, IMG submission 66449) | Surface soil microbial communities from Centralia Pennsylvania, which are recovering from an underground coalmine fire - Coalmine... | ecosystem: Environmental > Terrestrial > Soil > Unclassified ...
CAGAACGGCATCTACGGCCGCCACAACCGCGAGTTCACGCTCGCCGAGCTCGAGACGGTGCTGCGAGAGAACGGTTTCCAGGTGGTGCGCGCCGAGACCCACGACCGCACCGATTACGACCGGGTCGAGATCATCACCTGCGACTACACCGGGCGGCGCGTGGTGCTGCCGGAGAACCGCCGCAGCCTGCTGGCGAAGCTCCGCCGCAGCGGCGGCACGCTGGCCGGCCGCGGCGACAACCTCTACCTGCTGGCGCGCAAGCCGGGACCGGGCGAGCACCCGCCCCGCCGCCCCGCCCTGCCGCGGGTGGCGCGGGCGGCGCCGCCGGAGGCGCCGTGACGGGCCCCGGGGCGCCGCCGGAGGCGCCCGCCGCCGCCGGCACCCCGCCGCCGCGGCAGCTCTCCCTGCCCCGCTTCGCGGCCGGGGCCGCCCTGCTGGCGCTCGCGCTCGGCGGCCTCCTCTACGGGCCCACCTTCCGCTGTGCCTGGGCCTACGACGACATGGATTACCTCAACTACGCGGCCCGGGTCCTCGCCGGCCGCCAGGGCTACTGGTCGTCGGTCTTCCATCCCCACCTCGAGCACCTGGTGCCGCTGGTGCGGATCGCCTTCCATGCCAGCCTCGCTCTCTTCGGCGTCTGGGCGCTGCCGTTCCGGCTGCTCGTCTTCCTCGCCCACGCCGGCGCGGCGGTGTTCATGGCTCTCGTCGCCCGCCGCTACACCGGCTCGACCGTCGCGGGCTGGGCGGCAGCCCTCGCCTACGTCCTGCCCGCCGGCTTCTCGTCGGTCTGGATCTGGCTGATGACCGGCGCCGGCGTCCCCCTGGGGCTGTTCGGCCTCACCGGCGCGCTGGCGGCGCTGGCCTGGACCGGGACTCTCGGCCGCGCCCGGGCCCGCGGCCTCGCGGCGGCGGGCCTGGCGGTCGCCGCCGCCGCGGAGAGCACTCTCGTGCCGCTGGTCCTGGTCGCCGCGCTCCTCGACGAGATCGAGCGCCGCCGCGACGGCACCGCGAGGCGCCGCGGGCCGGTCGGCGCCTTCAGCCTGGCGATCCTCGGCGGCGCCCTGGCGGCGATGGCCGCCGCCGCGCTCCTCTACCGGCATGCCTACGGCCGGGTCTTCGTCCTCGATTTCAAGCGCGGCCTGCCGCGCGCCCTCTTCCTGCTGCTGGTGGCGCCGTTCCGCTACTTCTTCCCCGGCCAGACGCTGGCGCGGTCCGGCGAGCCACCGCACTTCGTTCCCGTCCACGGCTGCCTCTTTGGCCTGGTGGTCGCGGCGGCCGTCGCCTTGCTGCTGCTCGGCCTGGGCCGGCGCTTCCCCGCCGCCCTGGTGCCGGTGGTGGCGGCCACCGCCGGCGGCCCGCTCGCCATCCTGCTGCTGGTCGGCCTCGGGCGCGCCGCCAACTCCTACGGCGAGCTCTACGAGGCCGACCGCTACTTCTTCACCCTGCTGCTGCCGATCAGCCTGCTCGCCGCCGGCATCACCGCCGGGCTGCGCGCGGCCGCCGGCGGCTGGCCGCCGCTCCGGCGGCGGGCCCTCGTCGCGATCCTCGCCGGCGCCGTCGCGGCCGAGGCCGTGCTCCACTTCGAGACCCTGCAGCAGCGCGTGACCTTCCCGGCCTTCGCGCAGCACGAGCGCCGCTTCGCGCAGCTCGCCCGGCTCGACTCCTACCTCGCCCGGGCGGCGCGCCAGCTGCCGCCGGGCCAGCCGCCGCCGCGCTTCCCCGACTCCGACCTCCACTTCCCCGACGTCCACAACGGCTACGTCTCGGCGGCCCTGCTGCTCTATGGCGTCGGGCGCGGCAGGACCGGGGTCGAGCTCGCCCGCGGCCCGGCCGTCGGCGAGCGCGACGCGCGCATCCTCGATCCGGCCCTCGCCGCCTGGGCGGTGTCGATCGGCGAGCCGCTCCCCTACCTGTCGATCGCGAACGGGCGCCTGGTCGACGCCCACCTGCACACCATGACCGACTTCCGCCGCGAGCCCGGCGACGCCATGATCCTCTCCGGCTTCTATCCCTGGGAAGGCGCCCACCGCTGGATGAGCCAGCGCGGGGTCCTGCGCCTGACGACCGAGGGCCACCAGCTCGGCCTCATCCTCGGCGCGCCCGCGCGGCAGATCGCGCAACGGTTCCCCGACCGTCCGCCGATCCTCGTGCGCGTCTCCCTCGTCGACGAGATGACCCGGATCGCCGTGCCGATCGGCGCGATCACCGTCGGACCGGGGGACGGCGACGCGGTCCACCTCCTCGACACCCGCGCCTTCGCCAGCCGCTTCGGCAACGGCCGCCGCGTCCTCCTGGTGCTTGACGCCGGCCCCGCCTGGCGCCCGGCCGACGTCGTGCCGCACTCGACCGATCCGCGCCCGCTCACCGTCCGCATCGCCGCCGCCGGCTTCGCCGGTGAACCCTGACCCGCCCACCCGGGACCCACGACCAGCACCCGGATGTTGGATGCCCAGATTGGTGCTAGGCTATAAGCTCGAATGCGTCGACCATCCGCAGCACCTCATTGTCCGCCGCGAGCGCGGCGGCGGCCGGCGGACCCTGCGTCCCGCCGCACGCCGGCCCGGCGCGGGCTCCTGGCGACGCCGATCCTCGTCCTCGCGTTCGCCTGGTTGGCGCCGGCCTCGCCCGCCGCGCAGGCGCAGTCGCCGATTGCGCCGCCCAGCCACGCGGGGTTCCCGAAGAGCTTGACCGGCGCCGGCACCTCCCTCGCGAGTCACCCGGTCATCGCGGATCTCGGCCTCACCCCGGGGTTCGCGCAGATCGTCTTCGGCACCACCACGGGCCTGCTCTACGTCCTGCAGCACAACGGCGACGGCTCCTGGGGCCCGGCGCCGGGCTGGCCGAAGTCGGTCGGCGCCCACATCCAGTCCAGCCCCGCGGTCGCGGATCTCGACGGCGACGGCCTTCCCGACATCGTGGTCGGCTTCGGCTCGAACTACGACCCCAGCCACCAGGGCGGCGTCAGCGCCTTCCGCCGCGACGGCACGTTGATGTGGTCGGTCGCGACCGCCCCCTTCAACGACGGCACCAACAACTGGACCCACGCTCCGGTCGTCGGCACCCCCGCGGTCGGCGACGTCGACGGCGACGGCAACCTGGAGGTCGTCTTCGGCTCCTTCGATCACCACGTCTACATGGTCGACGCCGCGAGCGGGACGGCGAAGCCCGGCTGGCCGGTCGACGTCGGCGACACCGTCTACTCCTCGGCCGCGCTCTACGACATCGACGGCGACGGGCTGCCCGACATCATCATCGGCTCCGACGACTACCTAGTGAACGGCGGCGCCTTGCGCGTGCTGCGCTACGACGGCACCTCGGTGACCGGCTTCCCGCAGTTCATCAACCAGACGATCAACAGCACGCCGGTGGTCGCCGACCTCGACGGCGACGGCAAGCCCGAGATCATCGTCGGCACCGGCGCCTTCTACGCCCCGCCGAGCTACCACCCGACGCACCAGGTCTACGCCTTCCACTGCAATGGCACGGCGGTGACCGGCTGGCCGGTGGCGGTGGACGGCCAGGTCGGCACCACGCCCGCGGTCGCCGACATCAACGGCGACGGCCACCTCGACGTCATCGTCACCGACGACAACACGGGGCCGAGCGGCACCTTCCACGTCTACGCCTTCAAGGGCGACGGCACGCTGCTGTGGAAGACGCAGCCGAAGGACTTCAACGGCAGCACCACCTCGCTCGGCGAGCCGGTGATCGCCGACGTGATGGGCGACAGCCATCCCGAGATCCTCACCACGACCGGCTGGGAGGTCGTGGTCCTCGACTACCAGGGCAACCAGCTCTCCGAGGGCGGCGCGCACAGTGGCACGAAGTACAGCCTCGCCACGTCTTCCCCCCTGACCAACGTGGCCGTCGGCGACCTCGAGACCGACCACTCCGACGGCAAGATCGAGGTCGTCTCGGTCTCGAGCACGGCCGCCTTTCCGAACATCGGCAACGCGGTGGTCTACGCCTGGAACCTCCCGACCAGCTTCGGCGGCTCGACTTACACCGACAACGCCCCGCCCTGGGGGATGTACCGGCACAGCATCGACCGCCTCGGGCTCTCGCCGGGCGCCGGCACGTGCAGCGGCAGCTGCGCGATCCACAGCACCTCCTCGCAATTCTTCCCCGTGCTGCCCTGCCGCATCGTCGACACCCGCTGCTCCTCCGGCGTGAGCGGTTGCACCGGCCTGGCGAACGGCGTCTACGGCAGCCCGGCGCTCACCAGCGCCGTGCAACGCAGCTTCGTCGTGGCCGGGCAGTGCGGGATCCCGGCCGGGGCCAAGGCCGTCTCGGCCAACCTCACCGTCACCGGCGGCAGCGGCTCGGGCTTCGTGAGCGCCGGGCCCGGCTGTGTCACCCAGGTCAGCAACGTCAACTGGGACGCGGCCAACGAGACGCGGGCGAACAACGCCGTGCTCTCCCTCGACGTCGGCGGCACCGTCACCGTGAAGTCCCAGGTCGCCCCCGGCAACGGCACGGTGCAATTCGTGCTCGACATCAACGGATATTTCCAGTAATCGGACGTGCGCCTCGCCGACCCGCGCCAGGATGGGGGGCATGCTGCATGGCAGGCGCTCGCCGCACCGTCTGGCACGTCGATTGCTTTGCAGCGGAAGGGGTGCTTGCGAGTAATCCTGGACCCCCGGATGGCGGGTGTGGAGGACGTCACAGACAGCGGCCCGCATCTCGGCTAGGGTTGAGCCCATCGGTGCTCTTGCGCGGGAAGGTCCGGCGGCGGTTCTTGGAGCGGTTTCGAGGCGCCAGCTCTGGGTTACCGAGCCAGGACCGGGCATTGACAGGCACTTAAGCGGAGGGTAATGTTACGGCTGGCCCAGCTTGAAGGTGACCAGCTGTGATGGTTGGCCCGTTTCTACAGGCATCCGGTAATCGACCCGGCGCAGAAGGAGATATCCATGTTGAGTCCTCGTAGCATCTCTTGGCTCACTGCTTCCAGCGGTTCCCATGCCCTGAAGGCCCTCCTGGTCCTCGTGGGGCTGATGGTGGCGATGGCAACGTCGTTCCCGGGGACCGCCCTTGCCGCCGGACCGTTTCAGTATCACGCCCTGACGCCGTGCCGCGTCATCGACACGCGGAACGCGACCGGCACCGACGGCGGGCCGGCGCTGACCTTTCCCGGCACGCGACCGCGGGTGTTCCAGATCCAAGGCCTCTGCGGCGTGCCCAACGGCGCCGCGGCGGTGACCATCAACGTCACCATCGTCTCTCCGAACATGACCGGTCCTTCGGGCGGGGGCTTCCTGACGTTGTATCCGGCGGGCTCGGCGCTGCCGAACGTCGCGACCATCAATTGGACCAACGCGGACTCGGCACTCGCCAACGGCGCCATCGTGCCGCTGGGCACCGCACCCAATGACCTGGCTGTCTGGCTCGGCGGCACCGGGACGGTCCAGCTGGTCATCGACGTGACCGGCTACTTCCAGTAGCGCCGCTCCCGGGCGGCACCGGCAGGTGCCGCGCCGGCCCGTCCTCACCTGCCGAGGGTTCCGCTCACCGAGCTGGAACCGGCGGGCGCCGTGCCGCGGCCAGGAGCTGGTAGCCGAACAGGGTCGGGAAGAGGCGTGTGCAGCCGCCGAGAATCGCCGAGACCAGTCCGAGCAGCGGCCCCGGCAGCCGCGGCAGGGCCAGCGGCAAGGGGATCGTGGTCACCGACCGGCGCACGATCTGAAAGCCGGCGCCCTCGAGCGCTCGGTCGAGCGAGGCGCGGGTGAAGAAGCGCCGGTGGGTGCGGTCGAGGATACCGCGGTCGCGGTAGTCGAACCGGCCGCAGAGCAAGGCGAGCCTTACCGACACGTTGGCCACGTTGGGAACCGAGATGAGGAAGAGACCGCCGGGCGGCAGGGCCTTGTAGGCCAGGTCGAGGATGCGCTCGGGGTCGGCCAGGTGCTCGAGCGTGTCGGCAACCAGGATGGCGTCGCAGCCCGCGGGCAGGCGCTCCAGCGTGTCGAGCTCGACGATGGCCGCTGCGGACAGCCAGCGGGCGAGCGCCGGAAGGCAGTCGAGGGCACCTTCGAGCCCCACCCAGACGAGACCCGGACGGCGCGCGAGCTGCGCGATATGGGCCGAGAAGGGTCCCAGCTCGAGCAAGCGGCTCCCGTGGACCATCTCCCCGATCCAACTCGCCAGGACGCGGTGGGACGATCCCGGGAAATCCTTCAATACGTAGCGTTCCGAGCTCTTGAGCCAAGGTGAGGTCACGAGGCGGCGAGTCTATCGCTTTCTCGGTTCCGGAACCGGAATATGCTATCTTCGCTCCGAACACACGACACGCTGACGGTTGGTTGGGCAGCGCTCTGCTACAACATCCCCTCTGAGCCGCAGGGGAGGCCATGCGAGTCACACTGCTAAAACTGCTCGCGAGCCTCGCGGACAAGGTTGCGTTCCCTTCGCCGATTTACGAGTTCGGCTCCTTCCGTGTGCCCGGCCAGGAACACCTCCCCTTCGTGCGTGACTTCTTCCCCGGCCAGCGCTTCGTCGGCTGCGACGCGCGCACCGGTCCGGGGGTGGACGAGATCCAGGACTTGCACGCCCTGGACCTCCCCGACGGCTCGGTGGGGACGGCTCTGCTCTTCGATACCATCGAGCACGTCCGCGAGCCCTGGCGGGCGATGGCGGAGCTCCACCGCTGCCTGCGGCCCGGGGGGCTCCTCATCCTGACCTCGGTCTGGTACTTCCCCATCCACGCCTACCCGGACGACTACTGGCGCTTTACCGCCAGCGCCTTCCGTGCGCTGATGGGCGACGCCTTCCACCCCATCGCCGTCGAGATGTGCGGCCTGGCCCGCCTGCCCCACACCGTCCTGGGCATCGCCAGCAAGGGGCCGCCCGATCCTGTGGTGGAGGCCTCGATCAGGGGCGTGGTGGCTGCGTGGAAGCGGCACGGAGCGCACTCCTGGAAAGAGTCGGTGATGGTGGTGACGCCGCCGGTGTTGCTGATCCCGGCTTACGACCTCTTCCTGCGCACCATGCGCCTCCTCCGCCCCCGCGGCCAAGCCCACGCCGAGCCGGAGGCGCAGCCGGAACCGGGTACCCACGCTCCCGGCCGTTTGCGGACCAGGCCCCCATGAGGTGGCACTTCACTTTCCGTGCGGTCGTCTTCACCGCGGTCAAGGGCAGCACCTAGTAGCCCGCTGGACACCGGAGGCCTTCTGCTGCCGAACCTGCGGTCTTGGCTGATCGGCGGTTGTCTGGGTGTGCTGTGCCTGGCGGCCTACCTGGCGAACGGCCGGCTCCTCCCACCGGCCGGCGACAACGTCCCGAACCGCCTGCTCCCCTTCTCGATCCTGGGGTATCGCACGCTGACGCTGGACCCGTTTCGCGAGCAGGTCATCGGGGACCCTGCTCACTACTACGTGCAGTACCGGCGCTCCTCGGTGGTCTCCCTCTACCCGGTGGGCGCCGCGTTCGTGGCGGTGCCGGTCTACCTTCCTTGCTACATCTGGCTGCGCGCTCGCGGGCACGACTCGCCGAGCTGGCTGTTCGAGGCCAGCAAGCGCGCCGAGAAGCTTGCCGCCGCGAGCCTGGCGGCGGCGTCCGTCGCCCTCCTGTTCGTCATGCTCGGCCAGCGGGTGAGCGTCGGCGCGGCGGCGGCGATCGCCCTCGCCTTCGGCCTGGGCAGCGGCATGTGGGGGATCGCCAGCCAGCTGCTCTGGCAGCACGGCCCCGGCGTGCTCTGCATCCTGCTGGGCATGTTCTTCCTGGCGCTGCCGCGGCGCGGTCCGGCCGTGGAGCAGGCGCCGGAAGCGACGGGGACGGCAGCCGCGAAGGTCGCGACGGCGGGATTCTGTCTCGGCATGGCCGTCGCGGTGCGGCCGCACAACGCCTTGTTCCTCGCGGCCGGCGCGGCCTTCCTCTGGCTGCGCGGCGGTGCCCTGGGGCTGCGGCGGAGCGCGTTTCTCTGGTTCGTGCTCGGCAGCCTGCCGCCGCTCGCAGGGACGTTCGCCTACAACCTGTACTACTTCGACACCCTGCTCGGCGGCTACAACCAGTTCACTTCCTATTTCCGGCCGAAGGTCGCCGCCGCTGGCCTCGCGGGGCTGCTGCTGAGCCCGAATCGAGGCCTCCTCGTGTTCTCGCCGGTTGCACTCCTCGGCTTGTGGGGCCTGGCTCTCGCCTTTCGCCGGTGGCGCAGCGAGCCCCTGCTGGCCTCCTTCGGCGCCGCCGCCGTGCTGTACGCGCTGCTTCACGCCAGCACCACGACCTGGGCCGGCGGCGGCTCCTTCGGCCCGCGCTACCTGACCGAGACCCTGCCCATCCTGGGCCTTGCGGCGGGCCTCGTCGTGCCGGCGCTGCGATTCTGGGGCCGGGCCGGCGCGTTGCTGCTCGCCGCTTGGTCGGCCCTGGTCGAGATCGACGGCGCGGTCTGCTACCCAGCCTCGAGCTGGCACGCGCGGATGATGGCCTACCCCGAGGCCAACTGGGACTCTCGCCACCTCATGCTGGTCGAGGACTTCCAGACCTGGCTCGCGCGGCGCGGCCAGCGCTCGCCACCGCCGCCACCGCGCCCGCCGGAGAGCGCGTTCAGAGTCGCCTGGCAGCGCGTGGTCTGGCGGCGGATGAACTGGTCCGTGGATTGGGCGTCGGCGGGCGTGATCGAAGATCTGGCGCCTAGGGAGCGCGTGCTGGCGCTGGTCGCCGTCCGGAACGCCGGCGACCGGATCTGGCCGGACGCGGCGGCAGCCGACCCGGCGCGTTCAGGGACCTATGCGGTCCGCCTCGCCTACCGCTGGTGGAGCGTCGCCGGAGCAGGGCCTTACGGGGCGCGGTCCGATCTGAGGGAGCCGCTCGCACCGGGACGATCCGCGACGATCTGGATCCCGGTCATCGCGCCGGAGCGGCCGGGCGACTACCGGCTGCAGCTCGATCTCGTGTACGAGGGGATCGCCTGGTTCGCGGACAAAGGGGCCGACCGCCTCTTCCTGCCGGCGCGTGTCCGGCCACCCTGACCCGGGTAGTGGCTGCTCCTCCGGCCAGCTGATATAAGCCTCCCATGAGCGAGGCGGCGAGCGGCAACCTCTACGAAGCGGTGCTGGCCGGGCTTGCCGGTGCCGCGGGAGCCGCGGAGCCCCGCCTGCCCCCCGCGCGGCTGTCGGCGGCGGTCGTGCCATGGCGGAGATGGCGATCGGGCGCCGGGCGCGGCGAGCGCGAGAGCGCCGACGGCCGGCTGCAGGACGGCGGGGCGGGCGGCTCGCTCGGCGGCGCGAGCGGTATCGAGGTCTTCTGGGTGAAGCGGGCCGAGGCCCTGGCCTTCATGGGCGGCTGGCACGCCTTCCCGGGCGGTGGCCTGTCGCGCTCCGACGCCGAGATCACGGTCATCCCGCCGGCCGCGCCCGCCGCGCCGGCCGGTCCGCAGCCGCCGGCGGCCGGCGACCTGCCGCCCGGCATCCTGGCCTGCGCGATCCGCGAGCTGTTCGAGGAGACCGGCATCCTGCTGGCCCGCCCCGCGGCCGGGACGGCGGCGGCGCCGGACCCGGCGCAGGTCGCCGAGGCCCGCCGCGCGCTGCTCGGCGGCGGCTCCTTCGCCGCGGCGCTGCATGACCTCGGCTGCGTCGCCGACGCCTCGCGCCTGGTCGATGCCGGCCGCTGGCTGACGCCGCCCTTCGCGCCGCTGCGCTTCGACAACCGCTTCTTCCTGCTCGAGTGGCCGGCCGCCGAGACGATGCAGCCCGAGGTGCTGCCCGGAGAGCTCGAAGCGGGCGCCTGGGTCGAGCCCGCGGCGGCCTGGCAGAGCTGGCACCTCGGCGACGTGCTGGCGGCGCCGCCCATCCTGCACCTCCTGCAGGTGCTCGCGGAGGACGGGCCGGACGCCGGCCTGCCGCGCCTGCGCGACCCGGCCGAGGCCGACCTCGGACCGGTGCGGCGGGTCGAGCTGCGCCCGGGCGTGCTCATGTTCCCGCTCGCCACCCGCACGCTGCCGCCGGCGCTCACCACCAATGCCTACCTGCTCGGCTTCGGCGAGGCGGTGCTGGTCGATCCCGGCGCCGCCGATCCCGCCGAGATCGAGCGGCTGGTGGCTGCCCTCGCCGCCGCCCGCGAGCGGCTGGGGCGCCGGGTCACCGCCATCTGGCTGACCCATCACCATCCCGACCACGTCGCCGGCGTGCCGGCCCTCCGCCAGCGCCTCGGCGTGCCCGTCCTCGCCCATCCGGCCACCGCCGAGCGCCTCGCCGCGCACGGCGCTCTCGGCGGGATCGACGGCACGCTCGGCGACGGCCAGCAGGTGACCCTCGCCGGCCAGGGCCGGCCGGAGGCGCCGGACCTGCTGGTGCAGATCGTCCACACTCCCGGCCATGCTCGCGGCCACCTCTGCTTCCTCGAGCTCGGCCAGCGCTCGCTGCTCGCCGGCGACATGGTGGCGGGGCTGGGCACCATCGTCGTCGACCCGCCGGAAGGCGACATGGACGACTACCTGGCTTCTCTCGCCAAGCTCGTCGCCCTGGCTCCGCGCACGCTCTTTCCCGGCCATGGTCCGGCGGTCAAGAATGCCGTGCCGAAGCTGCGCGAGTACATCGACCACCGGCTGTGGCGCGAGGCCCGCGTGCTGGCCGCCTGGCGGGAGGGTCGGCGCGACCCCGAAGCGATGCTCTCCACGGTCTACGACGACGTCCCCCGCGAGGCCTGGCCGCTCGCCGCGCGCCAGGTCCTCGCCCATCTCGCCCGCCTGCGCCGCGCCGGTCAGCTCGACGACTAGTGTCCCGCCCTGCCCGCAGAACAGAGAAAGGAAACGCATGACCACCCTTCCCTGGCGCCGACTGCGCCGACCGCGCCGAGTGCGCCGCTCGCACGGCCTCGCCGCGGCCGTCCCCGCCGCGCTGCTGCTGCTCGCGGCCCTGATCCCCGGTGCCCTTGCCCGGGGAGCGACGGCGCCGGCGGCCGCGGCAGCACCGGACGAGCTCACCCTCGAGCAGATCATGGCCGACCCGGACTGGATCGGGAACCCGCCGGAGGCCCCCTACTGGGCCGGCGATGGGCGGGCCGTCTACTTCGAGCGGAAGCGCCAGGGCAGCCCCTTGCGTGATCTCTACCGGTTGCGGCTCGACGAGCGCGAGCCGCGCCTCGTGCCGGACGCCGAGCGCGGCGCCGCCGGCGCTCCCGGCGGCGCGGTCTCTCACGACCGCCGATGGATGACCTACGCGCGCGACGGCGACGTCTTCCTCGAGAACGTGGCGACGGGCGCCGTCCGCCAGCTGACGCGCACCGCCGAGGTCAAGACCGAGCCGCGGTTCATGGCCGGCGACGACCGCGTCTCCTTCCGCGCCGGGGAGACGGTCTTCGTCTACGATCTTCGTTCGGGCGCGGTCAGCCAGCCCGCCGACCTCCGCCTGGCCAAGGATCCGGCCGAGCAGGATCCCGCCGACTTCCTGAAGCGCGAGCAGCTGCGCCTGTTCTCGACGCTGCGCGAGGACCGCGATCACAAGCAGGCGGAGCGCGAGCGCGACGAGGCCGCCCGGCGCGCCGATCCCACCCGCACGCCGATCCCCTGGTACCTCGGCGACAAGATCAAGATCGACGACGTCTCGCTCTCGCCGAGCGGCGACTGGATGTTGCTGGTCACCCACCCGAAGGACGCCAAGGAAGGCAAGAAGGCGGTGGTCGCTCGCTTCGTTACCGACAGCGGCTACGTCGACCCGGAGGAGAAGCGTCCACTGGTCGGCACCGGCGGCGGCGCCGGGCAGGCCCTGATCCTTCTCGACCTGCGCCGCCACCAGCGCCACGACCTCGATCTCGCCGTCCTGCCGGGCATCAAGGACGACCCGCTGAAGGCCCTCCGCGACGCGGCGGCGGCGCGGGCCCAAGCGCTCGCGGACGAGCGCGCCAAGCAATCGCCCGCCGCCGACAAGCCTGCCGCCGACAAGCCCGCCACCGCCGACAAGCCCGCCGCCCCGGCGACACGGGCGGTGGACGTGATGGACATTGCCTGGACCGCCGACGGGCGCCGCGCCGCCGTCGAGATCCATGCCGGCGACAACAAGGACCGTTGGATCGCCACCGTCGATCTCGACGGCGCTCGCCTGGTCCCGCGGCATCGCGAGACCGACAGCGCGTGGATCGACTGGGACCACAACACCATCGGCTGGCTGGCCGACGACCAGACCCTCTACTTCGAGTCCGAGGAGAGCGGTTACAACCATTTCTACGCTCTCGACGCCCGCGACGGCCGCATCCGCCAGCTGACCAGCGGCAAGTTCGAGGTCAGCTCGCCCGAGCCGAGCTTCGACGGACGCACGCTGTACTACGTCGCCAACGCCGGCCACCCCGGCAACTACGACGTCTGGCGGGTGGACGCCGCCAGCGGCCGGTCCGAGCAGCTCACCCGGCTGGGCGGGCTCACCGGCTTCTGGCCGTCGATCGACGAGCGCCAGCTGCTCATCGTCCATTCGAGCCTCGCCCGCCACGACGAGCTCTACGTCCAGCCGAACCGCCCGGGCGCGGACGCGCGCCGCATCACCGACACCGTCTCCCCGGCGTTCCAGGCCGAGCGCTGGACCGTGCCCGAGATCGTGCCGGTCCCCTCCTCCCACGGCGCCGGCGTGATCTATTCGCGCGTCTACGACCTGCATGCCCCGGCGGCCGCGCCGGCCGCGCCGGCGACGGCCGGCGTCGCCGCTCGCGGCGGCAAGCGGCCGGCGGTGGTCTTCATCCACGGCGCCGGCTACCTGCAGGACGCCCATTACGGCTGGTCGTACTACTTCCACGAGTTCATGTTCCACACCCTGCTCACCCGGCGCGGCTGGGTGGTGCTCGACATGGACTACCGCGCCTCCGCCGGCTACGGCCGCGACTGGCGCACCGCCATCTATCGCCAGATGGGCCATCCCGAGCTCGAGGACCTGGCGGACGGCGTCGACTGGCTGGTGCGGAACCGGGACGTCGACCGCGCCCGCGTCGGCGTCTACGGCGGCTCGTACGGCGGCTTCCTGACGCTGATGGCGCTGTTCCGCACCCCCGACCTGTTCGCCGCCGGCGCCGCCCTGCGGCCGGTCACCGACTGGTCGGACTACAACCAGGACTACACCGGCGCCATCCTCAACACCCCCGAGGTCGATCCCGAGGCCTACGAGCGGAGCTCGCCCATCGAGTTCGCCGCCGGCCTCGCGCGGCCGCTGCTGATCTGTCACGGCATGGTCGACGACAACGTCTTCTTCGCCGACTCCGTGCGCCTGGCGCAGCGGCTGATCGAGCTCGGCAAGCCGGGCTTCCAGCTCGCTCCCTACCCGGTCGAGTCCCACGCCTTCAAGCGCCCGAGCAGCTGGCTCGACGAGTACCGCCGCATCGACCGGCTGCTCACGGCGAACCTCCAATGAGCCGGCCATCCTCCCCTCCGCGCCCACCGCGCCCACCGCGCCCACGGCGGTCACCGCGCCGGTCCGCCGCGGCCGGAGCCATGCCGCGCATCCGCCCCGCCCTGCCGGACGAGGCCGACCTGCTGATCGAGCTCCAGGCGCTGCTGGCACGCGAGACCGAGGGCCTCGAGCTGGATCCCGCCGCCCTCGGGCGCGGCGTGCGCGCCGTCTTCGACGACCCCGGCCTCGGCGAGTACTGGGTCGCCGAGCTCGACGGCAGGGTCGCCGCCTGCCTGCTGGTGACCCGCGAGTGGAGCGACTGGCGCAACGGCACCGTGCTGTGGATCCAGGGCGTCTACGTCCTCCCCGAGAGCCGTGGCCGCGGCATCTATCGCGCCCTCTACGAGCAGCTGCGCCGGCGCGTCGAGGCCACCCCCGACCTCAAGGGCATCCGCCTCTACGTCGACCAGCGCAACCGCCGCGCCCGCACCACCTACGAGCGCCTCGGCATGACCCCCGAGCACTACGCGCTCTACGAATGGCTGAAGTGAACTGGTCCCGCGCGGCGCGGCACTTGTAATTCTGTCAGGGTGCCGGCGCGGCGTGCGGCATTTCGGCACGCTCCCGGCCCGCGCTCGTGCCCCCGCTCACCGCCTCGCCGGGGCGGCGACCGGCGCATCGCGTTGTTTTCGGACGCGCTGCGTTGCTGGCTCGTGGCTTGCAGGTTCGCCTCCTGAAGAAGCTGGAGGTGTGGTGCGAAGCATGAATGCGTCGGACTTGCGAATCCTGTTCACTCCCGGCCGCCGCCTGCCCGCGGAGACGGCGGAGGTGGCGGACGCGGCGGGCGAGGCCCGGGCACGGCCCGGGCTCGATCTGGCTCTCGCCGACTGGCAATCCGACTCGTTTCCGTTCGGCGACTTCGACCGCCTGGCCGAGACGCTCGCCGCCGACGCGCCCGGCGGCGCCTTCGAGATCCGCCTGAGCGGCGAGCCTCGCCGGCTGGCGGCGGCGGCACAGCAGGTCGTCACTCGCTGCCAGCGGCTGGCCGCCCGGCGCAACGCCGCCTCCGCCAGTGAGCTCTTCGAGAGGGTGCTCGCCGGCCATCGCCGCCTCCACGACCACATCCACCCGCCGGCGGCCTCCGTCCACGCCCACGCACTCGACACCTGGCAGTGGCTGCTGCGCCTCGAGCCCGAAGCCGGCCTGGCGCCGCAGCTCGCGGCGCTCTTCCACGACGTCGACCGGCTGGCCGCGGCGGCCGGCGCCGCCATCGCTCCCAGCAACGCCAACGCGCAGCGGCGTGGCGGCTGGGTCACCGACGAGCTGCTGGCCGAGCTGGACGTCGACCTGGCGGTACGGGTGCGCGTCCACCGGCTGATCGCCGGGCGACGGCATCCGTCCACCGCCGCCGACCCGTTCGCGGCCGAGATCGCGCTGCTCGAAGATGCCGACGCGCTCTCCTTCTTCTCGTTCGAGAGCGCCGCCCCAGACCTCGACGACCTCGGCGCCGAGCAGACCGCGCGTCGGGTTGCCCATGCCCTGGCCCGCCTGCGCCCGGTCTCGCGCGCCTGGCTGCGGGGCCTGCGGCTGCGCACCGCGGTCGCACGCCTCCTCGAGCGGGAGCTCGCGCGCCGGGCCGTCCTGAGCACGAGCGGCGGCTCTCGCGCCGCGGCGTCCGCCGAGACGGCAGGTGGCCTGCTTGCCGGCACTGGCGGCACTGCCGGCGCTTCCGGCAACTGCGGTGCCGCCGGCACCGTCCCGGCCGGTCCGGTGCGTGGCGCCAAGCCGAGCCGCGCCACCGCGATCGCCCGCTCGCGCATGGCCGCCGGCATGGCGGGAAGCGCCGGCATCGCCCGCACCCGCACCGGCGCCCTGCTGGCGCGCGCCGCCGCCCTGGGCGCCCTGGCCGCCGCACCCGTCCGCCCGCGCCGCACCGCACCCGAAGCTCGCCCGCTCCCCGGCGCCGCCACCGCCCCGCGTTCCGGCGGCACCTTGCAGCGGGACCTCGCCAAGGCCTGATCCCGGAGGAGTGAACCGGCAATCAGTGCCGCTCGGCGAGCGCCGCCGTGGCGGCGGGCAGCGCCAGGCGCGCCCACTCAGCGTACATCGCCGCCGAAGGGTGAAGGCCGTCCGGGGCGAGCTGCGTGCTGTCGCCGAGCGCCTTCTCGGAGGCGGCCGTGACGTCGACGTAACGGGCGCCGGCGCGCGCCGTCTCCTCGCGGTTGACCGCGTTGAACTGGCGGATCTCGCGGGCGATGCGCGGCACGTCGCGGCCGCTCGCGATCGCGTAGGAGGTGACGCTCCAGTCCGGGATCGACACTACGACCACCCGCCCGGGCTCGCCGCCCGCGAAGGCGATCGCCCGCCGCAGCAGGGCGGCGAAGGCGGGCCGGTAGTCCTCGGGCCGCCCGCCGCGGTACTGGTCGTTGACCCCGATCAGCAGCGACACCAATGCGAACGGCCCACGCGGCGGCGCCGCGTCGATGCCGGCGGACAGCTCGGCGGTGGTCCAGCCGGTGCGCGCCACGATCTCCGGCTCGCCCGCCGCCAGGCCGTGCTGCCGCAGCAGCCCCGCCAGCTGCACCGGCCACCGGCCCGCGGGCTCGACCCCTTCGCCGATGGTGTAGGAGTCGCCCAGGGCCAGGTAGCGCAAGACCTTCGCCGGCGCGGCCGATCCGCTCCAGCCACCGAGCCACCAGACCAGCCACGACGTCGCCGCGAGCACTGCCGGGATTCGCATCGGTTCCCTCCTCGGTCACCGCGGCCGCTTCATGGCTCGAGCAGCGCGAGCAGCCGCTTCGGCGCCGTCAGCCGGTAGCTCTCCTCGACCAGATCGGCGACCTGGCTCCAGTCGACTCCCCGGCCGAGCCGCACCCCCACCCAGCCGCGGTGCCCGACGTAAGGCGGCACGTAGAAGCGCTCGGGCTGCGAGCCCACCAGCACCTCCTGGCCGCCAGGAGACGCTTTGCACCACATCTCGGGTCCGCCGTCGGCCTCGCTGAAGGTGACGAAGATCTTGTCGCGGACCCGGAACGTGGGGCTGCCCCAGGCCAGCTTCTCGGTGGCCTCCGGCAGCGCGAGGCAGAGGGCTCGCAGGCGGTCGAGCGGACGTTGACGCGGCATGCTCGGAGGCTCTCACCGGGACCAAGACGTCTGCTCGCTGTTCTATCACCTGCGACGGCCCGCTGACCATCGCCAGATCGTGGGTCCTTCGCATCCGCGGCTGGCCCGCGGTTCCAGCGCAAGATGCGGATGGCAGCTGCCGCCGCCGGCCTGTAGAGTCCCGGACATGAGACACCGCACCGTTTCCCGCCAGCACCGTCCGCACCCACACGCCGCGGCGGCTCGCCGCCCGGCCCGTCCGGCCGACCCGGCGCCCGCGGGAGCGCTGCAGGGTGCCGAGGCCGAGCGTGCCTGGGCCGCGGTCGTGGCCCGCGACGGCTCCTGGGACGGCCGCTTCGTCTACGCGGTCGCCTCGACCGGCGTCTTCTGCCGCCCGTCCTGCTCGGCCCGCCGCCCGCGCCGGGACCGCGTCGCCTTCTTCGCCGCTACGGCCGCCGCGGCAGCCGCCGGCTACCGAGCCTGCCGGCGGTGCCGGCCGCTCGAGGGAGGCGCTTCCGACGCCGAGCGGCGGGTGGCCGCGGCCCGCGCCTACCTCGCCGCCCATCTCGACGAGAACGTCACCCTCGAGCGGCTGGGCCGCGAGCTCGGCGTGAGCCCCTTTCACCTGCAACGCACCTTCAAACGGCTGCTCGGCGTGAGCCCGAAGGACTACGTCCTGGCGCAGCGCGCCGAGCGGTTGAAACAACGACTCAAGGAGGGAGATGACGTGACCACCGCCACCTACGAGGCCGGCTACGGCGCCGGCAGCCGTCTCTACGAGCAGTCCAACGCCCGCCTCGGCATGACCCCCGGCACCTTCCGCCGCGGCGGCCGCGGCGCCCACATCCGCTTCGCCTTCGCCGCCGCGCCGCTCGGCCGCCTGCTGGTCGCCGCCACCGAGCGCGGCATCTGCGCCGTCCGCCTCGGCGACGACGAGGAGGCGCTGGCGGCCGGGCTGCGCCGCGACTATCCCCAGGCCACGCTCGAGCGCGTCGGCGCCGGCGATCCGCTCGCGGGCTGGCTGGACGCCATCCTCGCGTCGCTGGCCCCGGCGCCCGGCGCCGCGCCGCCGCCGCTGGCCAGCCTGCCGCTCGACGTGCGCGCCACCGCCTTCGAGTGGCGGGTGTGGCGCGAGCTGCAGCGCATCCCGCGCGGCGCCACGCGCTCCTACGGCGAGATCGCCGCCGCCCTCGGCAAGCCCGGCGCGGCGCGCGCCGTCGCCCGCGCCTGCGCCGCCAACCGCGTCGCGCT
>Ga0070732_10000838_pt1 | contig 17609 bp, 11 predicted proteins | sample Coa_R1_5_FD_66449 | JGI IMG/M metagenome (GOLD analysis project Ga0070732, IMG submission 66449) | Surface soil microbial communities from Centralia Pennsylvania, which are recovering from an underground coalmine fire - Coalmine... | ecosystem: Environmental > Terrestrial > Soil > Unclassified ...
CGGTCGTCCGGGCTCAAGTGGAACTGTCCCGTCGTGTGGCCGTTCACGTGACAATCGAAGCACGCCACACCCAAACTGGGATGCGGGCTCTTGCGATCGTCGGTGGGATTGAATTCCTCCTGGGGGAAGGGCGTGAGCAGCATGCGCAGGCCGTCAAGCTGCACCGGCGTGAGGATGTCTTTGAAGAGCGCATAGTAGTTATTGATCGAAACGACTTCGCCGCGCGAAACATCGCCGAGCTCGGGTCGATTGCTCAGAAAAATCGCCGGGGGAAATTCGGGCAAGAATGCTTCGGGGATATCGAAGTCCACGTCGAAGCGCTGGAGGCGCGGGAACATGTCGATCTGCATCTTCGGAAAGACCTGCCCGCCGGTGGTTTGCTTCGGATGCGGCAAGGACGGGTACGGAAAGGCGTTTTGCTGCCGAATGTCGGCCGCTTGCATGCTGGCCAGTTTTTCCCAAGTCACGCCGTCTTTGAGCCGGGCCGTCGGCCCCACGCAAATCGGCTTGCCGCGCGCCATCTTCACTTCGGGATCGAGCCTGGGCTCCAGGTTATAACGGCTTTCGAGCAGCTTGTGCTGCATCTGCATGACTTTGTCCTTCTCGGCCACGTCGTTTTTCATGACTTCGGCGAAGGTCATCCCCGGCCGGTCGCTGTTGAGCGGATCGCGATAAAAATCGAAGCCGGTGTTCTCGCCTTCCTTCGGCTGCTGCTTGAGCGCACCGGTAATGGGTTCCGCGTTCGCGGCTTTGAAAATGTCCGACTGATCGTGCGCCGATTTCTTTTGCTCGGGCCGGGTGATGGAAACTGCTTGCGGCTGTTGCGCATCCTGCACCGCGTCTTGGGGCGCGGGCTGCTTCGGTTGCTGATGCGGGTCCTGGCCGGCCAGCACCCACAGGGCGAAAGCCAGCGAGCCAAGCACGACCAACCACTGCCAGCGACGTGGATTTGTTTGCATGGGGGGAACCTTTCTTCCCAGATTGGGTGGTAACGGTGCGCATTTCTTTCGGCACCGGCGGAAGCCCAATCCTTCGGGCTGGCGTGAGAGGTGAACGCTCTTGATTGGGCCGAATTCGGCACCAGCGCTTACGGCTCGCAAGCACGAGACAAGACCGGACGAAGAAATGCAAATGACGTGCCGGGACTTTCGTGGGACACGTTTTCAACGTGCCCCCACGATCGCGTCGCTTCTCGTTCATCGTTCGCGGCGGCGGTCTGATTCTTCTGGGACCGGCGGCCCGCCTTTCGTCGCCAGATCGATGACAAATTCCTTGCTGCTGGAATTGACTTCCACGGTGAACGGAGAACGGTCGGCATCATATTCGCCTTGGAACAGGTCTTTGCGCTTCCGTTCATGCTCGACGGCAACTTTGTACTTACCCGGCGGCAGACCTTTGCAGTCAGGCCCTACCACCGTGAAGTTGCCGTCGGTGCGGTCGTAGACGGCCACATACGAGTTGTTGGGCCGCGAACCGTCGGCGGGCATGGGATAAAAGGTCACCCGCACGTATTCTTCCGCCGGCACCGTGAACGGCACGCCGCCTTTTACGACCTTGCCCTTGGCTTTCAATTTGCGATCGCCGCCGCATCCACAGATTGCGATCGCGCTGAGGAGAAGCAGAACAATTTTGCAAGTACGAAACATCACCCAGCTCCAGTCAGATTTAATGTGTTCTCAAGCTGGCATAGTTAGTAGCCGCAAGCTTTAGATCCCGGCAACTCAATTGGTCGAATTCATCCGCTGCGGAGATCGTGCCGGGAACCCCGAAGGGGTTCGATATCATAGCCCAGGGTTGCCGCGCTTCGCGGCTACCCTGGGTGAACTGCCGCCCAGGGTAGCGGCGAAGCGCCGCAACCCTAGGCTATGGGATGTAACGCCTTCGGCGTAAAAGCCAACATCGAAAGTCTAAAACGCTGACGCAGGCCTGTGCCCACATTCTCGAAATCGTTGCTCTAATACTCTTCGCCAATAACCTGCCCGTCCGCCTTGCTGATGAGCAGGCACCAGGTCAGTTCGCTGATGGAACTCTTCACCCCGTGCACGCTGCCGTCGGCAAAGCAGCACATCACCACGCCGCCGGTGTGGTGGCTGCGCGACATGCCGGAGGTCATCAGGTTGCCGCCCTGAATGCAGCCGAGGCCATCGACCGAGCCGATGGTATTGGTCCAAAACTTGGAGCAGGTCTGGATCTCATCGCCGTCGTTGCCCGAGTCGCCGAGAGTGTTGTTTGGCGTCGGGTTGTACGGCGCCCGGCCCGCGTTCACGATGCTGGAACTGGGAAAACCCAGCGCCCACACGCCGCGCGGATCGAGCGGCGATTTGCCGGCGCGCAGCTCGGCAACCATGATCGTGTTGGAAGTGCCATCGACGATTTCGGCAATCTTGCACCCGTAGTTGGCCGATGCAATCGGGCTGGAAACCAGTCCTTTGATCGGCCCCGCCTGCGAGGTCTTTTTCACGTTGCCATTCGCGACGTGATCGTAGTCCTCCCAGCCGGCGGTGACGCCGTAATTGCCGCGGGCCCAGTTGCCCGGTGGTACCGTCGGGTCCATGTAGTGTACCCGGTTGTACGGGTCCGAAGGGCAAAGAAAGATCTTCAGATCGGTGGCGACGATCGACAGCCAGGTCATGTCGGCATTGGCTGGCCGTACCCCCTGCGTGACAGGCACGCCGGGGTATCCTGCCACATTGCCTTGCCTATAGAGATTGTCTTGCTCAATGAAGGGCAACAAGATGCAGGCCCAGTTCGGCCCAAAATATCTCGACGTGAAATCGAGGAAATCGTCCCTGTCGGCAACGCCCATCCACCACGGAATTTGCGACGCCGGCGGAAAATGCTGATACGTGCTTTCGTAATTATGGAAGCCAAGGCCGAGGTGCTTGCAGTTGTTGCTGCACTGCGTGCGAGCCGCAGCTTCGCGCACTTTCTGCACGGCCGGCAACAATAGCCCAATCAAGATCGCGATAATGGCGATCACCACCAGCAATTCGATGAGCGTGAACGCGGTCAGTTTGGAACGATGATGAAGCATTCGAATCCTCCTCGATGTTCAATCGGAGTGAAGCCAACCGGAGAGAAAATTACAAGCTGCTGAGTCGCGGCAAAGAGGAGTCACAGCTTATTCACGGAAGCTTCTCGGCTTGGCAACCGGGCGTTTGCAAAGCCTTCATCTTTGGGTGGATCTGGGAAGAAATGCACCTAAGGCGAACAGCGTTGAGCCACCGCAGTCTTCTCCCTCTCCCCCCGCTTCGGGGGGAGAGTGTTGGGGTAAGGGGGGTAGTGGCGCCGCGCGAGATTCCCACCCCCCTCAGCCCCGTCCCCTCTCCCCCGAAACGGCCGAAACGGGGGAAAGGGGAGAAAAGCCATTTGCATTCCTACAACGGGATCGTATGCTTGTTCGCCGCTGCGCAGGCGATATGCGGCGACAATTTGCTCGGTTGGAGAGGATGGTGTTACACAATGTTACAGATCTGCATCAATTTGTTACACCGGTGAGAATTTTCGCTCCGTTTCGGCAAAGCAACCAAGCCGGCCGCGACAGTTGCAACACAATGCAACAGTTTTGCAACAGAATGCAACACCCCTAAAAAAATTCCGGCTACCCGCCCTTCGCGCCCGCCTCTTGGAAACCGCATTCGCAACCGCTAACTTGTCAAGAATCCACTTTTTCGCAAGTTTTTCGTTCGGGAACTAAACCATGTCGCGTTACGCTATGTTCGCTGGTCTCCTGGCCTTGCTCTGCCCAGCCTTCACCCCGGCCCAAACCCCGCCGGCGCTGAAGATTCTCTTCCTCGGCGACAACGGCCACCATCGGCCCGCCGACCGCTTTCGTGATCTACAGCCGGTCATGGCCAAGCGCAACATCGACATCACCTACACCGATAAACCCGATGCGCTCGATCCCAAGATTCTCTCGAAGTACGACGGACTCATTGTCTACGCCAACATCGATGAGATTTCGCCGAGCCAGGAAAAAGCGTTGCTCGATTTCGTTGAAGGCGGCAAAGGCTTCATTCCGCTACACTGTGCTTCGTACTGCTTCCGCAACTCGCAGAAATATGTCGATCTGGTCGGCGCTCAATTCAAGAGCCACAACACCGGCACTTTCCGCACTACCATTGCGAACCCGGACCATCCCGTCATGAAAGGCTTTGGCGGCTTCAGCAGCTGGGATGAAACTTACGTTCACACCAAGCACAACGAGAAGGACCGCACGGTCCTCGAATATCGCGAAGAAGGCGGCAAGAAGGAGCCGTGGACGTGGGTGCGCACGCAGGGCAAGGGCCGGGTCTTCTACACCGCGTGGGGGCACGACCAACGCACCTGGACGCACCCCGGCTTCCAGAATCTGGTCGAACGCGGCATCCGCTGGGCCTGCGGGCAAGGCCCAGGCGTGGTCCCGGCCTATTCGGACAAGTCTGACACGGCTGATAAGTCTGATAAACCCTTTAAGCCAGAGATGACGAAGCTGCCCAAGGACTTGAAGCCCTTTGAATATGTGCCCGCCAAAGTGCCGTTTTACCCGCCGAGCACGCGCTGGGGCACTACTTCGGACCCGCTCACCAAGATGCAGAAGCCGCTATCGACCGAAGAGTCGATGAAGCACTTCGTCACGCCGGTCGGCTTCGAGGTGAAGCTCTGGGTGGATGAAACCAAGCTCGGCGGCGGCAAGCCGATCTGCATGGCCTGGGACGAGCAGGGCCGGCTCTGGGTCGCCCTTACCGTCGATTACCCAAACAACAAGCAGCCCGAAGGCGAAGGCCACGACCGCATTGTAATTTGCGAAGACACCACCGGCAGCGGCGTCTGCGACAAGGTCACAACGTTTGCCGAAAAGCTGAGCATCCCCACGAGCATCCTGCCCTGCTTCGGCGGCGTGATCGTGCACCAGGCCCCGCACACGCTGTTTCTGAAAGACACCACGGGCAGCGGCAAGGCCAACGTCAAACAAATCCTCTTCACCGGCTGGGGCATCAGCGACACCCACGCCGGCCCAAGCAACCTCCGCTATGGCCTCGACAACTGGATCTACGGCATCGTCGGTTACAGCGCCTTCCGCGGCACCGTTGCCGGCGAACGACTGTCGTTTAGCCAGGGCTTCTATCGCTTCCAAGTCTATCGCGAAACGGACGACCGACTCAAAGTCAGTAAGCTCGAATTCCTCCGCAGCACCAGCAACAACTCCTGGGGCGTCGGCTTCAACGAAGAAGGCCAGCTCTTCGGCTCCACGGCCAACGGCTGCCCCATCGTGCACATGCCGATCCCGAACCGCTACTACGAAAAGGTCCGCGGCCTCGCCCCCAGCGTGCTGCGGAACATCGCCCCGGACAATCACTTCGAGCCGATCACCGACAAGGTGCGGCAGGTGGATTGGCACGGCGGCTTTACGGCCGCGGCCGGCTGCGGCCTTTACACCGCCCGCACCTACCCCAAGGAATACTGGAACCGCACGGCGTTTGTCTGCGAGCCGACCGGCCACCTGGTTGCTACTTTCGAACTCAGCCCAGACGGGGCCAGCTACAAGGCCCGCTACGGCTGGAACCTGCTGGCCAGCGACGACGAATGGAGCGCCCCGATCATGGCCGAGGTCGGCCCCGACGGGAACGTCTGGGTGATCGACTGGTACAACTTCATCGTCCAGCACAACCCCACGCCGCCCGGCTTCCGCACCGGCAAAGGCGCCGCCTACGAAACCGACCTGCGCGACAAGCAGCACGGCCGCATCTACCGCATCGTCTACACCGGCGCGAAACCGGAGAAGCCGATGACGCTGAAAAACGCGAAGCCGGAGAAGCTGGTGGAGACGCTGAAGAATCCGAATATGCTCTGGCGAATGCAAGCGCAACGGCTGCTACTACAAAAGGCACTTGATCTGCCTGAAGAGACGAAGAAGGAAGTATTGACCGCGCTGTATGCTTTGGCGAACGATCAATCCGTTGATGAAGTTGGATTGAATGCCGGCGCAATACACGCATTACGAGTTGCAGGTTTACCGCCTTACTCCTTGCCGAATTACGGCCCACCCGCTGAAATCGTGAGATTGCTCGTGCACAAATCACCTGGTGTACGGATCGCGGCAATTCAGCAGTGCGATCCGATACTTTTGGGCAGGCTCGGAGATGGAATAGACGATCCTAAGCTATTCCCGTCGGATCCGAAAACTGAATTGGCCTTTCTGCTCGCCCTCTGCGACGGGCCGCACCCCAGCAATTACATCGATGTCCACCTTGGGAGGGTGACAAATGCAGCCACATTGCGCGACCCTGTGCTAAAGGACGCTTTGACTCTCGCCGCGATAGCAAAAGGAGAAACGTTTTTCCGTGATTATGTAGGGATGGCGACGGATAACAAAGATCTGTCAGACCAAACTTTGGGCGTGATTCGCATGGTAGCCCAAAACATCGCGTCCCAAGCACGACCACCCAGTGGCATTTTGAAAGTATTGACAAAAACAGACAGCAAAGTTCGCGATGCAATAATATCTGGCTTGGCTCGATCGTGGCCAAGGGACAAGCCTGTTGAACTGGACCAAGGGGCTCAAGCGACCCTCAAGGAACTCCTAGGGCAACTTCCCGCGCCCACAAGAGCAACGCTTCTTCGCTTGGCGGCAACCTGGGGTGTCAAAGGCCTCGACACGCAGCTCGCCGAAATCGCCAAAACCACCCTCGCCACCGCTCTCGACGCCAAAGCCACCGACGATTCCCGCATCGATGCCGTTCGCCAGTACGTCGAACTCCGCGATCTCGATGCCGCAACGGTCGAGCAGCTTCTTGGGCTCATCACGCCGCAATCGTCGCCGCAGTTCACTTCAGGCCTGTTGGAAGCAATGGCCTCGCGGCCATCGGCGGATGTCGCGCCGGCTTTGCTGAAGCGTCTCGCTGCCTGGCCGCCGTCGGCGCGAAAGTCAGCCGTGGGCGTCTTGCTCGGCCGCACCGATTTCATCCGCGTGCTGCTGGATGGCATCGAGAAAGGCCAGGCGCAACTGAGCGATCTGGCACTCGACCAGCGGGAAGCGCTGGCGGCCCATTCCGACCGGCGAATTGCCGCGCGGGCCAAGGCGTTGCTGGCCAAGGGCGGCGGCCTGCCCGACCCGGACCGGCAAAAGGTCATCGATGAATTCTTGCCCAACCTGAAAAAGACCGGCGACCCCGTGGCCGGCAAGCTTGTCTTCAAGAACAACTGCGCCAAGTGCCACCGGCACTCCGGCGAGGGCGAGCAGATCGGCCCCGACCTGACCGGCATGTCGGTCCATCCGAAAGAGCACCTGCTCATCGACATTCTTGACCCGAGCCGCAGCGTGGAGGGGAACTACCGCGTTTACCGCGTGGAGATGAAAGACGGCCGCACCTTCAGCGGCCTGCTCGCTTCGGAAACGAAGACGACGATTGAACTCGTCGATGCCGAGACCAAGCGGCACGTGCTCCAGCGCAGCGAGATCGACGAACTCCAGGCCAGTAACAAATCGCTCATGCCGGAGGGCTTCGAAAAGCAACTGAAGCCGGAAGACCTGGTGAACCTGCTGGAGTTCCTCACGCAGAAGGGCAAGTATGTGCCGCTGCCGATCGATAAGGTCGCCACGGTGGTCAGCACCAAGGGCATGTTCTACAGCGAAGACGCCCCGGGCGAGCGGCTCATCTTCCAGGATTGGTCGCCCAAGACGTTCGACGGCATTCCCTTCACGCTGGTCGATCCGCAGAAGGACCAGAAGAAGAACATCATTCTCCTTTACGGGCCCAATGGCACGATCCCGCCCAAGATGCCGAAGTCGGTGAGCGTGGCCTGCAACACCAGCGCGAAAGCCATCCACCTGCTCAGCGGCGTGAGCGGCTGGGGCTACCCGTATAGCAATGAGCACTCGGTCAGCATGATCGTGCGCCTGCACTACGCCGGCGGTAAGACCGAAGACCACCAGTTAAAGAACGGCGAGCAGTTCGCCGACTACATTCGCCGTGTGGATGTGCCGGATTCGAAATTCGCCTTCGCGCTGCGGGGGCAACAGATCCGCTATTTCGCGATCACTCCAAAGAGCAAAGATGTGATCGAGAAGATTGAATTCGTGAAGGGGCCAGACCAGACGGCGCCGGTGGTGATGGCGGTGACCGTGGAGACACAGTGACTGTCTGAGCCGCGCACGTAGCGCAGCGGAGTAAGCGGCGGGGTGAGACCGCTTACTCCGCTGCGCTACGTGCGCGGCTCAGATCTATTCTGTGCGCTCCTGATCCTCCTCTTCCTGTGCCTTCATCTTCGCCCGCAGCTCTTTGACAACTCGTTCCACTTGCTCCACATCTTCATTGCTTACGCCTTCGCGCCGTTGATAGCGGCGGCGCATGCGGTCGAGGAGTTCTTCCCATAGGGCCAGCGTGGGCTTCAGGCCGCGGATCCACTCGCCCCGGCGCTCAAGCTTGAACATGAAGGTCCACTGCTTCGCGAACTTCTCGGCGCACATGAAGCGCCGTTCGCCGGTTTCTGGATCGGTGTCGGTCCATTTGATTTGCATGGCATGTCGCTTCGGAAGAGGCCCCACTGATTTCACGGATAGCACGGATAGCAATTGTGCGTGCCATGTTGGTAGTGACCGGCTTTAGCCGGTCAGTGCGGACCGGCTAAAGCCGGTCACTACCAACATGGCTCACCGAAAGCGGTCCTAACCTTTGAGTGATTCAATCAACTCTCGCATATCTTCCGGCATCTCCATCGTCCAGTGCATGGGCGCCTCGGTCACCGGATGCACGAAGCCCAGCTCGATGGCGTGCAGGGCCAGCCGCTTCGCCCCACTTTCATCTGCCATAATCTCACCGTTGTCGCGACGATTATACACGCGCTCGCCGCAAATGGGGTGGCCGGCTTCGGCCAGGTGGATGCGGATCTGGTGCGTGCGGCCGGTTTCGAGGCGGCACGATAGCAGCGTGAAGCCCGGCAACCGCTCGGCGACTTCAATGTGCGTGACCGCCTCTTTGCCGACTTCGGGCAAGTTCGTGCTGCCACGCCGGCGGTCGCCTCGATCCCGCACCAGACGGGAGCGGATGGTTTGTGCAGGCAGGAAACCGGGAATCAGCGCGAGATAGCGGCGAATGACGGTGTGCTTGCGGAATTGCCGGCCGAGTTCCACCTCGGCCAGCGGGCTGCGGGCGAAAACAACGAGGCCGCTCGTTTCCTTATCGAGCCGCTGGACGATCCGCAGGCGGGGCAGCAACCGCAACGGCACGTGTTGCTGCGACGCGATTGCCGCTTGCACTCGATCTTCCAGTGTGGGCGAAAGTTCGCGGCGCTTCACGTCCCACTCGCGCTCGGCGGGATGGCGAACCGTGCTGATACCAGAAGGCTTTTCGACCACCACAACGTGCTCGTCGAGGTAACGGATCACGAGCGGATGGCGCACGGCGCGTGGCAGCTTCGCCGACTGGTTGAGAAACGCGATCGTCTCGCCTTCGTTCACCCGCCGGGCCGGGTCGAGGCAAAGCTCGTCGCCAATTTTCACACGGCGGGAGAGGATATGCTGTCGAACCTGCTTCCAGGACTGACCGGGCAAATGCGAGCGCACGACGGCGGCCAGCGTTTGGCCCGCCTGCTCCGGTGAAACGAGCCAGGAATGTGTATTCCGGCTCATAGCCTGTCCAGTTGTTCGACCGTCCGCTCGTTGCGCACGTTGCCGGTGTTGAGGGTGGCGGCCGGTTCGAAGAGCAATACGTGGGCTTCCTCCTCGGCCACGGGCCGGTGTTCGACGCCTTTGGGAACAATCAGGAATTCGCCCTCTTCGAGCCAGATGTGCCGGTCGCGAAATTCCATGCGAAAGCGGCCCTTCACCACAAGGAACAGCTCGTCTTCATGATCGTGATGATGCCAGACGAACGGCCCCTGGAACTTGACGAGCTTCACCATCTGCCCGTTCAGCTCGCCCACGATCTTGGGCTTCCAGGGCTCGGCGAAGTGGGCGAACTTCTCGGCGAGGTTGACTATGTCCATAAGACCTTCTCCCGGTGGACACTCGCTGATCGTAGACGACGCTGCCAGCGTCGTCACGAATAGCGACCGTTGGCCTTGGATTCTCATGGTTTTCCAACGCCCTATCACCAGAATATGTTTTGCCGGGAGCGCGTTCCATGAATAACGCCTAGTCCAACACGAGCGCTGAGCGGCAATCGGCGTTAGTGCGGCCGAATTTGTAACTATCCATTATGAGTCTTGGGGATGGCGCTCAATCCCGAACAGATGATCCAGGATGGGAAGCGCGGCGACGACAAGGCGCTGGGTCAACTTTTGGAGTTGTACCGGACCTATTTGCGCTTGCTGGCCCGCATCGAGGTTGGCCGGCGGCTCCAGGGAAAAATGGACGCTTCCGACCTGGTGCAGGAGACGTTCCTTGAAGCGCACCGCAACTTCGGCCTCTTCCGTGGCACCGATGAACCGCAGCTCGCGCATTGGCTGCGGCAAATCATGGCGGCGAAGGTCGCGAATCTGGTTCGCCATTACTTCGGCGTGCAGAAACGCGACGTGCGTTTGGAGCAGGAACTGCAGGTTGGGTTAGATAGCTCGTCGCGCATGTTGGGACAAGACCTTGCGGCGGCGCTGTCTTCGCCGAGCCAACAGGCGATGCGGCGCGAGCAAGCGGTGTTGCTGGCTAATGCCCTCGAACGGCTGCCGCCTGATTATCGCGAAGTAATTATCTTGCGGCACCTGGAGGAACTCACCTTTCCGCAGGTGGCCGAGCGCATGGGTCGTAGCTTGAACAGCGTGCAAAAGCTCTGGCTGCGCGGCCTCGCCCGGTTGCGTGAGGTATTCGGAGAAGCCAATGACTTCGCCGACTGACGAACCCCTGGACTTGCCCGATGATTCGCGGCTCATGGAAGCGGTGCAAGACTACCTCGCGCAATTGGAGTCAGGCCGTCGACCGAACCGCTCCGAATACGTGCGCAAGTATGCCGACGTGGCGCAGTCGTTAGTCGCCTGTCTGGAAGGGCTCGAACTCGTTTACGGCAGTGCGAACAAAGCCTCTGTATCCGGCGCTACCACGGCGCACGATCTGGACGTTGCCGGGTTAGCGCTGGCCGGCCCGCTCGGCGATTTTTTGATTGAACGCGAGATCGGCCGCGGCGGCATGGGCGTGGTCTACGAGGCGCGGCAGGTCTCGCTGGGCCGGCGTGTGGCCCTGAAAGTGCTTCCCCTGGCGGCCGCGCTGGATTCCCGGCAACTGCAGCGCTTCAAAAACGAAGCTCAGGCGGCGGCGCATCTGCACCACCCGAATATCGTGCCGGTCTACGCCATCGGCTGCGAACGCGGCCTTCATTACTATGCGATGCAGCTGATCGAGGGCCAAAGCTTGGCGGAATGGATCGATGGGATGCGGGAATTGGAGGACGAGAAGCAGAAGTCAGAAATGAGAGGTCAGAACACGGAACTGTTTGGCGGCAATTCGCCGCCGCCTGGGCCGACGAAGCGTGCGGAGAGTTCCAACAACACTGCAGTGATATCCGCATTCGCGGCTTTTTCGACAGAGCATGCCGAGGACGCGCAAAGCTTCTTCCGCAAGGTGGCGGGCTTCGGCATCAAGGTGGCCGAGGCGCTGGAGTATGCCCACGAAGTTGGCGTGGTTCATCGCGACATCAAGCCGGGGAATCTCCTACTCGACCAGCAGGGAACGATCTGGATCACCGACTTCGGCTTGGCGGCTGTGCGCACCGACACCACGCTCACGCAATCGGGCGAGGTGCTGGGCACATTGCGCTACATGAGCCCCGAGCAGGCGATGGGCCAGCGTGACCTGCTGGACCACCGGACCGACATCTACTCTCTGGGCGCGACGTTATACGAATTGCTCACGCTCACGCCGGTCTTCGACGGCGCCGAGCGGCAGGATATCCTGTTGCAAATTGCTTTGAAGGAGCCGATTCTACCGCGGAAATTGGACCCGGATATCCCGCTTGATTTGGAAACCATCCTGCTCAAGGCGCTGAGCAAAAATCCGCAGGAGCGCTATGCCGCGGCCCAAGCCCTGGCCGACGATCTGCGCCGATTCTTGAAGGACCAGCCCATTGAGGCACGCCGGCCTACAGCTGTGGACCGTGGCCGCAAGTGGCTGCGCCGGCATCCGGCTTTCGTTGTTGCGGCGCTGCTGTTTTTGCTTCTTAGTGTCGTGGTCCTGGCGGCATCGACGATCTGGATTGCCTCCGCGGAGTTCCGCGTCCAGAGAGCCTACGTGCAAGAGAAGAAGCGGGCGCAGGAGGCGGACGAACGCTTCGAATTAGCGCGCCGGGCGGCCGACGAGATGATTCGGATTGCCGACGAGGAGCTTGCCGACGACCCGCAGCAACAAGCGCTGCGGCAGCGACTCCTGACTAGCGCGCTGACGTACTATCAGGAGTTCATCGAACTGCGCAGCGACGACGCCGACGCTCAGGCTGACCTGGAACTAACGCGCACCCGGGTCGAGAAGATACTCACCGACCTAAAAGTAATCCATGCCGCCCAGCGGCACATGCTCCTGAGCGAACCGGCCGTGCAAGATGATCTCCAGCTGTCGGCCGATCAGCGCAGGCGCTTGGCGCCGATTTTTCAGAAAATCATGAGTAGCGGCCGCGACCCACAGCGCCAGCGAAATTCCGGCAATCGAGAAGACCGCCAGAAGCAGCTCATTCAAGAGATGAAAGTCCATGAAGATGCAATTGCCGGGATTCTCACGCCTGCGCAATACCGCCGGCTGCACCAGATTGCAGTGCAAAACATCGGCGTGCAAGCATTCCAGGATCCGGAGATCGTGGCCGAGCTAAATCTTAGCCGCGATCAGCGCGAACAGCTATGCGGCCTGATCAGTGAACAGCGCGGCCCACACCACGGCGAAGGACCGGGCCGCGACGGCGGCTTTGGGCCGCCGCCGAAGGATTTTGGGCCGCCGGGAAGTCGGCCCGGTGCACCTCCCGCCGGATGGAACAAAGGTCGCGAACGGCCAGAGCCACGCCAGAGGCCGGACGGCGCTTATGCCATGACCCAGGCGCTGGCCATTCTAACTCCCGATCAACTGGCGAAATGGCAATCGCTCGTGGGCGAGCCATTCCAGGGCTCGATCAACGGTCCCCGCTTCGAACCAGGCCGGCCCGGTGGCCCGCCGTAGGCTGTAATCAGGATGGCTGGCTCAATGGCGTTGCTGTATGGGGAGGCAAGTGCCCATTGGGCAGGTGGTCGGCGGAGCATTTCGTTTCCATTTCACCGAAAGAAAGACACCCCCCCCCTGAAACGAAACGTGTTTTCGTGAAATCAAACGCATTTTTTCATGACTTTGCACCATTCGGATCGTACACTACGAAGCGCGCGCGGCGGCCAATCGTCAGCAACGATTGCAATGGATGAAGATTGCGCGCGCCACACGCAACCACATTGCCCAGCACGCCCCCCGGACAACTCCGGCCACACACTGCCGTAGGCCATTCCCCGCTCGCTCTTGACGCCTAGGTGCGAAAAACGTTAAGAATTGGATCGAAACGTTCCGGGTTCATTCACCATGAGCGGGCAGGATGCCATCCCCACATGCGAGCTTCTGGCCGCGATTCTTTCTCCGCTGGCGCGAAGCCCTCATCGCTTATCTCGTTACCGTCGTCGCCGGAGTCTTGTTCCTCTGCATGTCGAACGGCGGCGACTTGTTTCTGTATACCAGATATGCAAGCACGGCCCGCGAACACGGCCTGAGCGGGCTATATAAGCGAGAGACAGTGGAGTATCCTCCGCTCGCCACAGCCTTCATTGTCGCGGTGGACCGCGCTAGCTCCATGTTTCCGCTTTCGGATTGTGCGCTCACGCGCCTGAAGACCTATCAAGCGCCGCCGCTCTTGCGCGAATACAAGATCGCTCATCGCTGCACCATGCTGGTAATCTTCCTGATCACCGTTTGGCTGGTGCGGCGGCTCTGTGCCGGTTGTCTCCCGGAAGATTCGAAATGGGAACGATTCCAAAGGCTTTCGCTGTTCCTCGCTGCATCCGTCCTTTCGGGTTATGTGCTACTCGACCGGCTCGATCTAGCGCTGGCGGCATTGATTGCCGGCAGCTTGGCGCTCCTGACTCGCGGTCGGCCGACGTTGTCGTTGGTCGTCTTGGCGGCCGCCATTGCATTCAAGCTCGCGCCCATCGTGCTCGTCCCCATCTGGCTGCTCGGTTGTCTGCCGGCCACGGGGCTCCAGTTTCGACAAATGCGATTAGCGCTGGGCCGGCTTTCGCTGCTAGCCAGTTGTGTGGCGCTGTTTTGCCTGCCAATGTACTTTGTTGCGGGAATTCGCTCGCTGGAGTTCTGGAACTATCATCGCATTCGTGGCATCGAGTATGAATCAAGTTACGCGGCCATTCTCTTTGCGCTCAAGCCGTTCGGCTGTCCCGCCGCTCTTCGCGCCGCCTTCGGCAGTGCGGATGTCGAGTCGCCGCTCGCACCCGCAATGCTACACGCGGCGCCGCTGCTGGTGGTGCTGAGTGGCGCTGCTGTTTTCCTTCTGTGCGTGCTGGGCGTTCGCGGAACGCCATTGAAACCGAAACGTGAGACTTTCGGCCAGGCTTACCCTCAAGTTTTCACCGTCGCTACGCTGCTGGCGATGTTGTGTCTGGTCCTGTTCAATAAGGTTTTTTCGCCGCAGTACGTGGTGTGGCTATTGCCGCTGATTCCGTTGGTTCCGCTCCAGGGGAAGGCTCGGACTTGGTTCTGGGGCTTTGCACTGGGTTTCAGCGGCGTCACGGCGCTGATTTTTCCGCTATGGTGGAAGAACGTATTGGGAGCCGAAATCCCGGGCGAACTCGGCTGCTTGTCCGGGCCGGGGTTGCTCGGAACCGCGCTGCTGCTGGCGCGCACCGCATTGCTGCTGGCTATGATCGGCACGCTGTGGCGCTGGCTGCTGCGAACGATTGGACACAAAGGGAATGTGCACAACCACCAGGAACGCCAGGCCGCGAGCGGGCGCTTTCACGCCCTTCCCCGAAGTACCCGGTGGTTGCGGATTGTGTTGAAGTCCGTCCGGGACTTGTCTTAGCGCGGATTCGCCGCCACGCCGGTGGGCGGCGCGGTGAGGTCCACCGTAATCGTGTCGCCAACCCGGAACTGCACGACCTGTGCTCGACTCACCGGTTCGCCCTTTTCATTGGCCACAATCGCAAATGTGTACGATTGAACGCTGCCGGGAGGAAGGGCCGGAGTGCGGAAGGTCTTGACGCCGCCTTTCTCCGCTCCCGTGGACGGGGCAGGTTGGCCGTCTACCAACAAAGTCGCGCCGGCAGGTATTTTGATGTTGATAAGCGATACTTCTTCTTTCTTGGGGACGGCCGGCGGCGGCAGCGTTTCACCGCCCTTCTTGGGGGCGGGCTCGGGCATCTTCTTCGGCGCGCCAGTCGCGGGCGGCCGAGGACCCGCCGGCGCCGTGTAATACACTGGCGGATAATAGTACCACGGATAGTATGCATACCACGGGTTATAGTAGGCGCCGCAGGACCACGGATAGTAACCGAAGTACGGCGCGTAAGCGAACGGATAGAACCACGGATAGTAGCCGTACCAAGGCGCGTACGGATAGATCGGCCCCCACCACGGATATGCCGCCACGGGAATCGCTGGTGTATAAAATCGGCAGCGGAGGAACACACCGGGCGATTCGCTACTGCCCGCCAGCGCCAAAGACAAAATCACGCTGTACATTGGCCACCTCTTGTTGGAGTGAAAACAAGCAGCCATCCTTGTTCCGGCCAAAGCCCGAAACAAGGTCCAGATAAGTGGTTTACTAAGCTGTTAAAATGGGATGACAAGGGTGATTGGGAAGATTTTCCGCCTCTCAAGTAAGGGGATCGCCCACATGACAACGCAGCTGTCCATTCTCGCGCTGTGCCTGGTTCCGATGTTCGCTCTGGGCCAGGAAAAGGCAAATGACATTTTCGCGGCGAACAAGAAGCTCGGTCGCGGCATCAACATAGGCAACGCTCTGGAAGCGCCGAAAGAAGGCGAATGGGGCGTGAAGTTGAAGGCTGAGTACTTCAAAGCCATCAAGGAGGCTGGATTTGACACCGTGCGCTTGCCGGTGAAATGGTCGGCCCATGCAAAAACGGAATCGCCCTACACCCTCGACAAGAGGTTCGCCGAGCGCATAGACTGGGCCATCGACCAGGCGCTGGCGAACAAGCTCAACATCATTGTCAACGTGCATCATTTTGGAGAAATGGATGCCGATCCGGACAAGAACCTGCCGCGCCTCGTGGCCCTTTGGGAGCAAATTGCCGAGCGTGACAAGGACCGGCCTGCTGAAGTGTACTTCGAGCTGTTCAACGAGCCGCATGAGAAGTTTGTGGATGCCAAGTGGAACGCAGCTATTCCCAAGATGCTGACCGCAATTCGCAAAAGCAATCCCACCCGGCCGGTGATTGTCGGCCCGCCGTTTTGGAATGGCATCTGGGCGCTCGACAAGCTCCAGCTGCCGAATGACCGAAACCTGATCCTGACAGTGCATTTCTACGATCCGTTCGAATTCACGCACCAGGGCGCCAGCTTCGTGAAGGATGCGAACAAGTGGAAGGGCCGCAAGTGGCCGCAATCGGCCGACGAAGAAGCGAAGATTCAAAAGTTATTCGATCAAGCGGCCGCGTGGGGCAAGAAGCACGACCGGCCGATCTTCCTAGGCGAATTCGGCTCGTATCAGGAAGCCGACATGGATTCGCGAGCGCGCTGGACGCGCTTCGTGGTACGTGAAGCTGAGAAGCGCGGCTTCAGCTGGGCCTACTGGGAATTTTGTGCCGGCTTCGGGGCCTATGATCCGAAGACAGACAAGTGGCGTGCGCCGCTGAAGGCGGCGTTGGTGGAATAAGGATTTCGTTTAGCGGGTGACCCGAAGGGTCACCCGCTAAACGAATGCCACACATCATTTCAAATTGACGAACCCCAAATTCTCCGATAGGCTTCCTATATCCCTCCCGCCTGCCTGCTCATCACATTGCCGGAGCTGCGAGTCGATGCGACATCCCCCCATCCTCTGTCCTGGTCCACTGTCCCGCCGGCATTTTTTGAAGATTGGGGCCGTGTCGCTCGGTTCACTTGGCTTCGGCGGCTTGTTGCCATTGCGCTTGACCGCGAAAGAATCGGGAACATCGACTTCTGAGAATTCGGTCATTTTCATCTGGCTGCCGGGCGGGCCGCCGCACATGGAGACGTACGACATGAAGCCCGATGCTCCCTCGGAGTATCGCGGCGAATTCAAGCCCATTAAGACCTGCGTGCCAGGCATCGACATCTGCGAGCATTTGCCGCTACACGCCAAGCTCGCGCACAAGTACACACTGATCCGCTCGATCGCCCACACGTTTGCCGACCATGGCGGGGGGCACAAAAAATTCCTCACCGGCCGCGATCCGCTGAAACCAACCGAGTTTGTGAATGATTACCCGATGGTCGGCTCGATGGTGGCCAAGGTGCGCGAAGGCTTCAAGCGCGGCGTGCCGAATTATGTCGCCGGTGCCGATGCGGGCCGCGATGGCATCGACGTTTTCAGTTTCGGCTCGGCTTATCTTGGTCCGTCGACGCACCCTTTCATGGTGGTTGGCGATCCAAGCGCTCCGGGCTTCCAGGTGAAGAACCTGTCGGCCAATCCGAACAGCGTGGG
>Ga0070732_10000839_pt1 | contig 17599 bp, 17 predicted proteins | sample Coa_R1_5_FD_66449 | JGI IMG/M metagenome (GOLD analysis project Ga0070732, IMG submission 66449) | Surface soil microbial communities from Centralia Pennsylvania, which are recovering from an underground coalmine fire - Coalmine... | ecosystem: Environmental > Terrestrial > Soil > Unclassified ...
ACCCTCACACAGCTCGCCGGCCACATGGAGACGGGCTCAGGAAACCTGGAAATTGCCGACGCTCCCGGGAACCTCACGCTGCGCACCAATTCCTACGACGTTTCGATCGAGAACGCGGGCGGCAAAGTGAAGGTGGACAATCGCAACGGCAACGTGGAAGTGCGCTTTTCGACTCCCCCCAAAGAAGACATTGAAATTACCAATTCTTCTTCACCTATCACCCTTAGCCTGCCCGAGTCTTCGAGCTTCGACATTGTCGCCGATTGCCACTCCTGCGATGTGAATTCTGAATTCTCTGCGGATTCCCTGAAAGCAACTTCGACTGGCGGCGATGCTCACTTCGAAGGGAAATACGGCAAGGGCCGCGGCCCCAAAATCATTCTGAAAACCAGCTACGGTTCCATCTCCATTCGCAAAACAAGTTGACCCACACCTTGCTAACGCTCTGACAGACGGTTCAATTCCGAAAAGAACGACGGGAAGGATACGCCGGCGCAGTCGGCGTCGCGAATAACCGTGTTGCCTTCCGCACCCAAACCGGCCACGGCAAAGGCCATGGCAATGCGATGATCACCACGCGGATCAATTTCCGCGCCGCGCAGCTTGCCAGCGGTTTGCCCACCCACTTTCAATCCGTCGGGGCGTTCCTCGACCTTGGCACCCATGCGGCGTAGATTCTCCGCCAACGCCCCGATTCGGTCGCTCTCTTTCACGCGCAGTTCCGCGGCATCGCGAATCTCAATGCCTTCCTCTGTGTACGGCCCGAGCGCGGCCAGCATCGGCAGTTCGTCAATCACCAAAGGGATGCGGGCGCCAGCAATCACGCCGCCCTTCAGCGAAGCGCCCTTCACCGCCAAGTCGCCGATGACTTCTCCTTGCGAGCTCTTGAGACCGAGCATCTGAATCGCAGCGCCCATTTCGGCGAACACATCGAGTATCGCCGTGCGCGTGGGATTCAAGCCGACGTTGTGGATGAGTACGGTCGAATCAGGAAAGAGCGAAGCGGCGGCGATGAAGAATACGGCAGACGACAGATCTCCCGGGACATCAAGCGATTTCGCCAGCAATTTTCCGCTTCCATTGCCGGTACCCAGGCCTCGTACCCGAATCGTTTGCCCATTTTTCTCGATGCTCGCGCCAAACTCTTCCAGCGCAATTTCGGTATGATCGCGAGTGCGCGCCGGTTCCGTCACGCTGGTCACGCCTTCCGCAAAGAGCCCCGCCAACAGCACAGCCGATTTCACCTGCGCACTGGCCATCGGCATTTTGTAATCGATGGCACGCAGCTTTGTTCCACGGATCTCAAGCGGCGCAAAATTATCGTCGCGCCCGCGAATGTCGGCGCCCATTTCGCGCAGCGGAGCAATCACGCGCTTCATTGGCCGCTTCTGCAAAGAATCATCGCCAGTCAGCTTGGAAGAAAAATTCTGGCCCACCAGAATTCCCGCGAGCAGCCGCATCGTGGTCCCGGAATTCCCCGCATCCAGCGCGCGCCAACTGCTTTTTAGGCCACGCCCTCCTCGCCCAGTCACGCGCACGGTGTCCCTGTCGCTTTTTACTTCCGCGCCCAGCGCGCTCATGCAGCTGAGCGTGCTAAGGCAATCCGCCGCCGCCGAAAAATGTCGCAATTCACTCGTTCCTGCAGCGAGCGCGGCAAGCATCGCGTAACGATGCGAGATGGACTTGTCCCCGGGCAGCTCCACAGCTCCGGTCAAATATTTCGCGGACTTGATTGTTTCTTTCTTCACGCGAAAATTCTATCACGCGAGATAATTGCGCCTGTAATTTCGCGCAACGGCCCGCTTTCTAACTTCTATTCTCCAATTTCCAAATCCTGTCCCCATGACCAGTTTTTCTTGGCGCACGGCCTGTACTTCACCATGAAATCTCGCGGCTTTCCAGAACGTATTATTCAATGAGATCAGTGAGGAGAAATAATGCCAGCCCGCAGTAAGTTTGTTCAGCTCGCCACAAAATTCGGCATGCTCATTACCGCAGTTTTCGTCGTGACCGTCCTCCTAGCCGCCATGCCTGGCCACCACGCGCCCGGCACACAGGAATCGCAGCAGCCCCCCGCTGCTCAGCCTCAGCAGCAATCGCAGCAAATGGATCCAAACATGCCCGGCATGGACATGGACGACGCCAAAGCCAACGAAGCTCACGCCGTTCATGACATGACGCCAGGGCAGCGTGCGCACACCGCCCACATGCACATGACCGCGCCGCGCCCGCAAACTGCCGAAGATGCCGCGCGCGCCAAGGAAATCGTAGACCAGCTGCGCGCAGGCATCGAAAAGTACAAGGACTATCACGTCGCCCTTGCCGATGGTTACAAGATTTTCCTGCCGAATCTCAAGCAGCCCGAATATCACTTCACGAATTACATGAACGGCTTCCTCGAGGCCTTCACCTTCGAGCCGTCACGGCCCACTTCCCTGCTCTATAGGAAAACCGCCACAGGCTACGAACTGGTTGGCGCCATGTACACCATGCCGAAACGCGCCAAGGAAGACCAGCTTAACGAACGCATCCCCCTAAGCATCGCCACCTGGCATCTGCACACGAATCTCTGCATGCCGCCTCGCGACCACATACGCGGGGCCGACTGGACCAAGTTCGGCTTGCGCGGCTCCATTGCCACGCAGGAAGCCTGCGACGCCGCCAGCGGCCGCTTCCATCCCGTAATTTTTGGCTGGATGGTCCACGTTTACCCCTTCGAAGATTCCACCGAGAAAATCTTCGCCATGCACCATCACGACTGAGGCTGCGCATCGGGTTCCAACAACAGACAAGGCCAGTTCTAGAACGCCTAGCTCACTTTTCCTACCGGGGCAACCTCCCGCCGTCCAATTGCCTCTAGTACGGGTGCCGCGTATTATGGACAGTTCATGCATAAGGCCCGGCCGCATCCGTCGAATCGTTTCACTGCTCCTTTCCTCGCTCTCCTCGCGTTTTTCGCCGCGTTGTCCCTGATTCCAGGCATTCTCGAGGCCCAACATCCGCCGGAAACCCTTCCGCTGAGCCAAGTTCGGCCTGGCATGCAAGGGTATGCCTACACGATTTTTGCCGGGGACCAGATCGAGAAGTTCGACCTGGAAGTCATCGGGGTGCTGGACAATTTTCTTGGGCCGAAGCAATCCATCATCCTGGTGCAGCTTAAGGGCCCCAAAGTAGAACACACGGGCGTCGTCGCTGGAATGAGCGGCAGCCCGGTCTATCTGGACGGCAAGCTCGCCGGGGCGCTTTCCCTGAAGCTTGGCATCTTCACCAAGGAACCAATTGCCGGAGTGACTCCGATTCAGGACGTTTTGAATCCTCCTCCGTCGGCGACGGCCGAAGTTCCCATGCAGCAGTTCGGAGTTCCCTCCGTAACATCGGCGAGTGCGATGCTTCCCTCCGGTTCGGCGCTGGAGCCCATCGAAACGCCCCTGGTTTTCTCGGGCTTTCAGCCTGCTGCTCTCCAACAGTTCGCGAACCAATTGCAGGGCTATGGTCTCGTCGCCACGCAAGGTGGCACGACGGCTCCCAGCGCGCAGGACGGACATTTGGTGGCGGGCGACATGGCAGGAATGGTCCTGGTGCAAGGAGATGCGTCCATCAACTCTGCCTGCACGGTCACGGCGGTCGAGGCGGACCGCGTGTTCCTTTGTGGCCACCCGTTCTTGAATCTTGGCGACGTGCAGCTTCCCATGGCGCGGAGCCGGGTTGTCATGACGCTTTCTTCGGATCTTGCCTCAACGAAAATTGTTAACGTTGCAGGTTCCATCGGCACGATCACCAGCGACCATCTCACTGCAGTCACTGGCAAGCTTGGCGCGCCTCCTGCGATGATTCCCTTGGACCTATCGCTTCGCGCCTCGAACTTGGAAAAGAAACTGCATTTTGAAATCGTCGATCATCCCAAGCTCACGCCCCTGCTCGTAGCCCTCACCACCTTCAATGGGCTTACTCAGAACCCCGTCTACGGAGAAAGCACTACGCTTCACCTTACCGGTGAGATTCGCCTGAAAGGCCACGCGCCCGTGGAGATCGAAAACACGTTTGCCCCCGGAGATAACCTCACCCCTGATGGTTTCCCCATCGCACTCACCATGCAGAACGTTTTTGCGCGCCTTTTTTCCAACACGTTTGAGCCCGCGAAAGTCGAAGGCATCTCGCTCCATGTGGACAGCGTTCCTGGGCGCAAATCTTTCACCATCGAAAGCGCATGGCTCGAAAAGGGTGAGGCCGCGCCGGGCGAAACTCTTCGCGTTCGCGTTCTTCTCCGCCCCTACCGCGGTGCAGCGCAAATTGAAGAAACCACGGTGCGCGTTCCCGAACAGGTTTCCCGGGGAACCAATCTCCGCGTTCTTGTCTGCGATGGGGAAATGCTCAATCGCGCTTCCCGCGGCTTCGCGTTCGCCGGAGTAGGCGGCGGTCCCGCTGGCCTGGACCAACTCATTTCTCTCCTGAACCGCGAACGCCGCAACGACCGTCTTTATGTGGGACTCTTTGTTCCGGCTCCAACGATGCTCTGGGACGACAAGGAGCTCCCGAATATTCCGCTTTCGCAAATCAATATTGTGGATGGCCGGCCTGCTCCAGGCAGTGTGCAGGTGCTCCGCGAATCGCTTGCCAGCGAAGCTTCCATTCCGCTCGGAGGCCCTGTTTCCGGCATCATCTCGCTGAATCTCCAAATCCGGTGACCACTTTTATGCCCAGTCTCACAAAATGGCTCGTTCCTGGTCGTCACTTTCTTCGCTTTTCCGCTTTTTCCTTGCTTCTTTACTTTCTTACTTCCTTTCCTCTCCTTTCCGAACACACCCGACGCTGGCAGCAATCCACTTACGAAGAGTTTCTGAAGGGCACGGCCCACGGCGTCGCCGTGCGCAGCGACGGCCGCCTCGAACTCGCACCGAAATTTACTTTGCTGGCCGACGCCGACGCTTCCTATCTCTGGTCCGTGCGTCTTGATGCCAAGGGTACTTTGTATGCGGCCGGCGGTTCCCCCGCCAAGGTTTTCCGCTTTGATTCCAACTCGAAACCTACTGTCGTGTTCGATTCTACTGATCTTTCCGCGCAGGCTATCGCGTTCGACTCAAAGGGCGCGCTCTACGTTGGCACTTCTCCCGATGGCAAGGTCTACAAAGTTTCTGCGTCCGGCGAGAAGTCCGTTTTCTTCGATCCCAAAACAAAATACATCTGGGACCTTGCTTTCGGCCCCGATGGCACGCTTTACGTCGCTACCGGAGACAAGGGCCAGCTCTTTGCCGTAGCTCCCGACGGCAAGGGGGAACTTTTCTACTCGAGCGATGAGGCGCACATTCGCGTGCTGGCGTTCGACAAAAACAAAAACCTCATCGCCGGAACGGAACCCAGCGGCCGCATCCTGCGCATTTCGCGCACGGCGAGCCAAAACGCGGGCAAGAATTCCAAGGGTAGTTCTTCCAGCGCGGAGGGATTCGTTCTTTACGAAACTTCCAAGCGCGAGGTCACTTCTCTCGCCGTTTCTCCTGACGGCAGTATCTACGCTTCCGCGATCGGCGAGAAGCCACACGGAGGGGCTACTGCGCCCGCCACGGTGATCGCTACACCGCAGGGAACGACCACTATCACAACGGGCGTCATCGGGGCTGCACAAGCTCAGGGCCAGCTCCAACCGCCTTTCCTTCCATTCCCTGCTCTCGTGTCCAGTAGCATCTACCGCATTAGCGCGGATGGCGCTCCGGAAGAGCTATGGACCTCTCGCGAGGATGTGGTTTACGCGCTGGGGCTTGCCTCCGACGGACGCCTTCTCGTCGGCACGGGCAACAATGGCGCGCTTCTCGCCATTGACGGCCGCGGCGTGTTCGCGCAACTTGCCAAAGCCGGCTCTTCGCAGATCACGGGTATCGTTGGAAGTTCCGGCAAAGTCTTCTTGTGCACTTCCAATCCCGGAAAAGTGTTCTCTCTAGGTCCGGAATATGAAGCTGAAGGAACGTTCGAATCGCGTTCCTTCGACGCGCAGCTCTTCTCGCAGTGGGGACGCATCGAGTGGTGGAGTCCGCCGCCAGCCGCAGCTACTAAACCAGCTTCGGGCTCCAGTGGCGCTCACGGCAACGATCCCCGCATCGAATTCTTTGTTCGCAGCGGCAACACCGATGATCCCGGCAAGGAATGGTCTCGCTGGTTTGGCCCCTACACGAAATCCGGCGCGGCCACGGAAGCTCCGTCCGCGCGATTTGCGCAATGGAAGGCCGTCATTCACGATGGCCGTCCCGGCGACGGCATTGATTGGGTGAGCCTGGCGTACCTGCCGCGCAACGTCGCTCCAGTCATTGATGGCATCGCGATTCAAGAGCCGGGCATCCGTGCGCAGAGTCAGCCCACCATTACGTCCAGCCAGCCACCTCCGGTTACGCTGAAAATGCCGCCCGTTCCCAGCATTGCTGGCGTCACCATCACGCAAACCTCTTCGTCCACGCGATTCGAGCAACCGCCCCAGGGCGTCATGCAAAAGGGCTATCAAACCGTGGTGTGGACCGCTCACGATGACAACGAGGACGAACTGCAATATGCGGTTTACTATCGCGGAGAAGACGAAACCCAGTGGAAGCTGCTGAAAGACAAACTAGACCAGAGGTTTTATTCCTTCGATACGACCGCGCTTCCCGACGGCGCCTATTATCTGAAAATCGTAGCGTCCGATTCTCCATCGAATCCGCCGGCCGCCGCGCTCACCGCCGAGCGCGAGAGCGAGCGCTTCGAAGTGGACAACACTCCACCGGTTGTCGAGGACCTTCGTGTTGGCCCGGCTTCAGGAAAAATGAGTGGAGGGCATCCCGTCTCTTTCACCGCTCGCGATGCCACTTCCGCCATTGACCGCGCGCAGTATAGCTTGGACGGTGGCGATTGGATTCTTGTCGCGCCAAGCAACAACATCAGCGATGCCCACGTGGAACACTATGACTTTGGCGTTCCCGCCGTTTCTCCCGGCGAGCACACGCTTTCCGTCCGCGTCTACGACCGTTTCGAGAACATCGGCACCGCCAAAACCACTTTCACCGTTCCGGGTCCAAAACCATAATCTAGGATCCCCCAAAGAATTTTCGCAGGAGGCTTGCGATATGAAATCCATACGATTTATTGCAAAGTCTGTCCTTTTTGTTCTGTTGCTCGGTGCGACTTTGCTGAAGGCTGCCGACGCACCCACGGTGACCATAAAGGGCTACGTTCTGGATTCTGCTTGTGCATTCACCAAGGCACTGAGTAAGCCCGTCAGCAAAGACTGCGCGATCTCCTGCGCCAAAGCAGGTTCGACCCTCGTGATTCTCACGGACGACGGAACCATTTACTGGCCGATTGCGGACACGACTCCATCCAGCGGCCAAAACCCCAAGCTCCTGCCTTTTGCTGGCGGCAGAGTCACAGCAACTGGCAAGGTGTATGAGCGCGGCGGTTCCAAAGCGATCGTGATTGAGAAGATTGAACCGCAGACCGCGAAGTAGTTGGTTTCAGTGCGCCAGAATTGCCGGGAGGGAAGATCTGTGATTTGGGCTAGGTGCGCGGCCTTGGCATTCTAATCTCTAAGTTCCAACCTCTAGCCTTTGCATTAACTCATCCACCGCTCTTGCACGGCCACCGTCTGATACTTTTCGATTTCCACGCCGAAGCCAATCCGCCCGTCGCCGTAAGGCTCGTTGCGGACGTGCACCACGCGCGCGGTGCAGCGCATCTCCTGCGCAGCGTTTCCGGTGACTTCGGCGGGCATGCGAATGGTCGCCTCAATGGGCATGCCAACCTGCAAGGGGGCCGAGGAGGCGAAGAAAAATCCGCCTCGGGAGACGTTCAGCGCTTCGGTAAAATGCTCGGTTTTGTCGGCGGCTACGCCCGCCGCCCGGAAGCGCAGAGGGGTCCTGTGGTTCACGCGTGTTAGCTGTCGACGCTCACTTGCCTTCATAAGCACCCCCTTTGCGCGAGGAAGGATACAGACGCGGGCTCGCGAATAAGGAAGGTTAGTCCAAGCGTATCAGAGGGATACGCGGGGTCAAGTACCAAAGATGGGCTGGCCAAGGAATACCAGTACTTTTTTCAGGCGCCAGTCTAAGCGGCTTCTGCGGAAGGCCCAAAAATCAAGCATCTCTTCTTTGCCATCTTTGAGAGAGACACAAGATTCCTCGATCATGTAGGGTTCTGGAAAGTCGGCGATCACGCCTGCCGCGATGAAGCTAACCCTTTCAATGTCTTCCTCTCGGACTTGCCCCTCGACATAAGCCCTTACCAAGACGACGTGGTTCCTTATCCCGCATGTAACCGAAACAAGTCGATCCGTGACTTCGCCAAGCAAAGCACGCTGGATCGAGAGCTTGAGCGTAACGACGGGGTCAAAGGTCGACATATTCATGGCCGGAGCGCTTGAGCATGAGGCAAGCGCGGAGTATATCGGAAACTAGCGCGCGTAGGCCATAATGCCTCTTTTACACCGAAGAAAAACACGCTAAACATTGGTACAGGCGTAGCATGAGAGTTCAAGTGAGGCTCATGACCACCGCACCTACTTTCGAATCTGCTACTTACCAGGCTCCGACTTGGGAGGCTATATGCGAAGCGCACGCGCGAATCGCGCCGCGAATTCACCGTACGCCCATCTTCACTTCCACCTCGCTTGATGCCCTGGCTGGCGCGCGTTTCTACTTCAAATGCGAGAACTTGCAGAAGACCGGCTCGTTCAAGATTCGCGGCGCCGCCAACGCCATCCTTTCCCTTACTAACGAGCAAGCCGCTCGGGGCATCGTCACGCAATCGAGCGGCAACCACGGCGCAGCGGTGGCCTGCGCAGCCGCCTGGCGCGGCGTTCCGGCTTACATAGTGATGCCGAAAAACGCCCCAAAAGTGAAAATCCAGGCCATCGAAGCCTACGGCGGCAAAATCACCTTTTGCGAAGCCAAAGTTTCTTCGCGCAAGGAAACCTGCGACCGCGTACAGGCAGAAACCAGCGCCTACCTCGTCCATCCTTACGACGACGACCGGATCATCGCCGGGCAAGCCACCGCGGCCAAAGAGTTCGTCGAAGAAATACCGGATCTGGACGCGATTTTCGCGCCCGTAAGCGGCGGCGGATTGCTCAGCGGCACCTGCCTGGGCGCCAAGGGCATTCGCCCCGGCATTCGCATCATTGGCTGCGAGCCCGCTCGCGCCGACGACGCCTACCGCTCCCTCACCTCCGGCACGCTCCAGTCCCAGGATTCCAGCGACACCATCGCCGACGGCCTGCGCGCCTCCCTTTCCCCGCGCACGTTCGCCATTCTGCGCCGCCATGTCGAGCGCATCCTTCTCGTCACCGAGGAAGAAATCATCGCAACCGCACGCCTGGTCTGGGAACGCATGAAGATCATCGTCGAGCCTTCCAGTTCCGTGGCCCTCGCGCCTCTGCTCAAGCCGGGTGCGGTCAAATCGCTGAATCTGCCCCCTCGCGCCGACGGCCAGCCACCCAAGCTCGGTATCATCTTCTCCGGAGGAAATGTCGACCTGAACGCCCTTCCCTGGCTTCCCTAAGCCCTCTCCCGCGCATCTTCGGCCCTCAGCTAGGAAACTTGCCGCTCCCAGATGGTTACGCCTGTGGACGGAATGTGCAAAAAAATGAACACACTTCCGTGACGAACAAGCCAGCGCCTGCCCCCTCATTGAAAATAGAAGACTTATACTACGTGGCGATTTGGCTGCTCGTTTGCTCTATATCGCTCCCGAGTTTGGGCGCTGCTAATGCAGTTTGGGCTGTTGCCAGAAGGTTTGGGCTTGCACATGAATGGACATATCCCAGATCGAGTTGACGAACATCGTGCCGCGGTGATCCTCGGAATGCCGGAATCGGACCTTCGTCGCTATTCGCGGCTCTCTGGTATGGGCCACGTCGAGAATGACGAAAAAGGCCAGAAGGTTGTTTTCACCTACGAGGAGTTGCGACGGATCTGCCTGCTAGCGGCGCAGTCCTCCAAGTAGGGCGGTTTTGTTGGGCCCTGTGTTTTGTCCTAGGGAATCAGTTTTGTCCTGCCTGTACCTCGCCCAGGTTCCGGGCGTCTACCCCACAGACGCCCGGGGCCCCTCTTCTCCGCTTATTTTTCCTTCAGCTTCAGCTTGCCCTCAGCCTTGTTCTCTTCCAGGAATTTGCGGAGATCAGACGAAGCATCGAGCAGCCGGATCCATTGCTCGTAGTAGAGCGTGACGGGAAAGCGACCGAGACCATAAACACTGACGCCCCCTTTTTCACCCACGCGAAATTCCAGGGAGCCGGTGCGGCGCCCCGCGCCCTTCTTTTCCAGTTCAGCGACGCGCGCTTTCAGTTCTTCATAGCTTGGCTCGGACATATTGCCTCCAGTGCGGATTAAGCAGGGAGGATTATACAATGCTGCGCGTTCGCCTTATCTGGCAAAACGCCGGACAGAGAGCGCTATCGGCAGCCCCACCAAAAACGTGTGGCCGATGGGCCCAGTGATGTAGGTCACGATATTAAAGTGGGCAGGCCCAAGCGCGGAGAGCGGCAGCACGACAAAATACATGAATAGGAACACGACTTCCCCGTAGAGCAATCCGCAGACAACGGCCTGATCTACGAGCACGCGCAATTTACGGCTTGCGACGTAGTAGACTGCCGCGGCCGTGAACGCGATAGTGAAGTGAAAGATCAGGCCAAGCAAGGCAGACGTCCATCCCATCTGCATCGAGCGCGCTCCAAAAACGCCTCCGGCAATGCGTTGCAGAATCCGAAACGGCTTTGCGCCCAGCAAGCCAAACCCGACGAACGCCTGCGTGATATCAAAGATTCCTGCAAGCAAGCCACCCCAGAAAACCGCAGCGAAGGGCCGGGGCCGTGGAGCAGCTATGCTGCCGGCAGCCGAAGTGGAGCTCATGGCAAGTTTCTCCTTTGCACGTGCACTTGGGGGGCATCTTGTCCCGGACTGGTTTGACGCGTGAGAGAGATATCAGTTTCGCGGAAGCGCGCTCCAACAGACGAACCTGAGGAAGCGCCCATGCGAGTTTCTCCTTTTGCGCCGGCATTCTACCTCGTCTGATTTCCTGACTCGCCACGTTAATTTCACAGACGCCATCCCAAAGCAGCCGCCGGTGGACGTATAATGCGGGCCTCTGGAGGATGCTATGTTCACCGCCACTGCGAATCTGATTCTGCCGAGCACGACGACGGGGTCGTTCCCGCGGCCGCGTTGGTGTGACGTGAGTATGTGGGGACGCCCGCTCGACACCTGCATGCTCGACGTGCGCTTCCGCGAAAAATTCCAGGATGCGATGGCGGTGTTAGTAAACGATCAGGAGCGCGCGGGGCTGGACATTCTGACGCATGGCGACCTGCACGTGGACGAAGATATGGCGGGGCGCGCGTGGCATCACTATCCGCTGCAACGCTGGGCCGGCTTCGAAGGCGACTACTTGCAGCCAGAAGAAACGACAGCGCCGTGGCTGCACTATCCCCCGGGCACGCTTCTCAATGAGATTTACACCGGCTGGCGCTGGCCGCACGTCGTTGACAAAATCGCGCACCGCTCGCTGGACTATGCCAAAGTCTGGCGCATCGCGCAGGGCAAGACGCGCAAGCCGGTGAAGTTCGGCACATGCTGCTCTCAGGTGATGGCGCCGTTCCTCGACATCCACACGCCCAAGTACAAGGACAAGCGCGAAGTCATCTGGGACATGGCCGAGGCCATGAACAAGGAGTTGCTCGCGCTCCGCGACGCCGGCTGCCGCTGCATTCAAATCGAAGAGCCGACGTTCCACTTCATGGCCAACACCTACGGCAAGGATCACGAACAGGTAAAATTCATGATCGACGCGTTCAACCGCGAGGTACAGGGACTCGACGATGTCGAGCTGTGGATTCACACCTGTTGGGGCAATCCCAACATGCAGCGCGTCATGGAAAATACGAGTTACGCCAACTCGATTGAGATTTACCTTGAGCGCTGCCGTGGCGATGTGTGGACGCTCGAGATGAAAGACCGCAGCCAGAAGGACCTCGAACTGTTCGCACCCTTCAAGAACGATCTGAAGAAGAAGATTGCCATCGGCGCCGTGAGCCATCGTGTTCTCCAGGCCGATCGGCCAGAGGACGTCGCCGGCGAGATTCGCAAAGCGTTGAAGTTCATTCCTCCTGAACGGCTAGTCGTCTCCAGCGACTGCGGCTTCGGACGCCAGGGGTGCAACCGCGAAATCGCCTTCTACAAGGCGAGCGCCATCGCTCAGGGCTGTAACATTGTGCGGCGGGAGCTGGGACTGGCGACCACCTACATTCCGGCGGCGGATCCTGCTCTACAAATTGACGTGGTCCCTGGCCGGGACGTGAAGTCTGTCGCGCATGGCGCCGCGTAACTGCAAACAACTGGAAACCAGGCGGCAGATGAGCGAAAGTAGTGCCGGGAAAAATCCTGCCAGAAGAACAACTCGGGGAGCATCAGGTGGAGGTGCAAATGAGGGCGATGACGAGAAGAGATTTTCTTGGCAATGTTGCGAAAGGCGCAGCTGCAGCAGGCTTGCTTTCAGCGGGCGCGCTGGAGCTGCGCGCGAATCCATTGGGTCTGCCGATTGGCTGCCAGACGTGGCCCGTTCGGCAAATGATCGAGAAGGACTTTCCCGGCACGATCAAGGTTCTCGCCGAGGCGGGATTTCAGAACATCGAGCTGTGCTCGCCGGTCGGTTACGCGGATTCGGGTTTCGCAGGGCTCGCCAAATACAGTCCAGCGGAGTTGCGGAAAATTTTGAGCGACGCGGGCATCAACTGCATTAGTTCGCACTTCGGCATCGACGAGCTGCGCAAAGATCAGCCGGGCCGCATTGCGTGGGCAAAGGAAATCGGCTTGACGCAAATGCTCGTTCCCAGCCTCGAGGGGCCCAAGAAGCCCACGATGGATGACGTAAAGCGCGCCGCTGAGGAATACAACAAAATGGGAGAACTCGCGGCAAAGGCTGGCATCCAGCAAGGCCTGCACAACGAGGGTTTCGAGACCTCGATAGTGGATGGCAAGCGCACCTACGACTTGCTGCTCGGCCTGCTCGATCCGAAGCTGGTCAAGTTCCAATTCCAAGTTTCCACCATAGCCCAGGGATTCGACGCCGCGGAATACTTCACGAAATACCCTGGCCGCTTCATCTCCATGCACGTTCAAGGCTGGTCCGCGCAAACCAAGAAAATTATGCCCGTGGGTCAGGACACTTTGGATTGGAAGAAAATCTTCACCGCAGCGAAAACAGGCGGCGTGAAGAATTATTTCGTCGAGATGAACCTGGACATGATGAAAGCCAGCGTCCCCTATCTCCGCGAACTCCAGGTGTAAAGAGGCCTAGTATAATGGGTCAATGACAGAGAAGACTTCCAAACTCCTTCAGACCGCCCTGGCCCTCTCCGAGGAAGAGCGAGCCGAATTGGCGAGTTCCCTGATGGACAGCCTCGACAAAACCGTCGAACAAGGCGCGGAGGACGCGTGGGATCGGGAGATCGCGCGACGCATTACTGACCTCGACTCCGGGAAGGCAAAGACTGTTCCATGGGAAGAAGTTCGCACCCGGATTTCGGGCAAGCTTCCTCATGGTAAGTAAGGAAGTTGAGTTTCACGAGGCAGCGAGTCTTGAATATGAAGCCGCGTTCGACTGGTACTTGCTGCGCAGTGAGCCTGCTGCCGTGAAATTCTCGGACGAGGTCGCGAGAGCGATTGCCAAAATCGCCGAGTCGCCTAGACGTTGGCCTGCAGGCAAGCTTGGGACACGCAGATTCCTTCTTGCTCGATTCCCGTTCTCGATTGTCTATCGGGAACTTCCGACCGTCATTCAGGTTCTGGCCGTGGCGCACGGACATCGCCGCCCGGGCTATTGGAAAAAGCGCGCATAAAATTGACGGATTAGACAGGACAGCAGAGCGGCGAAGGCATCTTGGCCGCAACTAATGGCTATCCAACGGGTTGAATAAGGGGTGCCGGAGTCTGCCTCCTCTATCCAACTGCAGAACGCAGGTTCCGGGAGCCACGCCAGGGAGACCTACCATGAAAATCCAGCCAGAATTGTCGAGCAAGTTGGGATTCTTGGGACGGATGGCAGGCGCGCTCGCTTTGGCCTTTTGCCTTGGCCTCGTTGCAAGGGCCCAGGAGCAAGGTCAGGAGCAAGGCCAGGCGCAAACGCAGCAGCAAGATCAAGCCCAACCCCAACAACCAGACGCCCAGCAGCAAGAACCGCAGGCCAAGCCCAAATATCCTCCGCAGGATGCAGATAAGCCTCCCTATTCCAAGGACCGCCCAGACCCAAACGGCCCGGCCCGGCAAGCCCCGACCAACCAGCCGCAATCGCAGCAACCCCTGCCGGATCATCGTCAGTCAGCGCAGCCTCCCTCACAGCTACCCGACAAGCTGACCATTCCCGCGGGAACGATCCTTCTAATCCGCACGAACGACTTCCTTTCCAGCGACCGCAACCAGCTCGGCGACCAGTTCACCGCCGTGCTCGAGCAGCCCATCGTCGTGAACGGCTGGGTGGTGGCGCGCCGCGGGCAAACTCTGATCGGCCAGGTGAAGGCGGTGCAGAAGGCCGGCAGAGTCAAAGGCGTTTCCCAACTGGGCCTGGAGCTGACCGACATCACCGTGGTGAACGGGCAGCGAATGCCCATCCTTACCGAACTGTGGAAAGGCTCGGCGGGAACCTCGCATGGCGAGGATGCCGCCACTGTGGCTAACACGACCGGACTGGGCGCTGTGATTGGCGCGGCGGCCGATTGGGGCCGTGGGGCAGCAATTGGAGCGGGCGTAGGCGCGGCGGCAGGAATTGGCGCGGTGCTGCTGACTCGCGGGCGGCCAACGGAGATAGCCCCCGAGACGCCGCTGTCCTTCAGGTTGGTGGATCCCGTAACTTTAGACACCACGACTGCCCGCATGGCTTTTCTTCCGGTCACGCAGCAGGATTATGACGGCGGGCGCGACCATCGGCGCCCCCGGCTTGCGCGCGGCCCCTACGGCCCATGCGGCTACTATGGGCCGTGCTATGCATACCCGGCGTATTTCGGCGTGTACGGGCAACGCTAGCGCCCTGCAAACGGAAGAACTGTCAACCGGAAACCAATAAATCTCCTTCGGCAAAGTTCGGGGCCTTTGAAATATTGACAGGCCTGCGAAGGTCATGTCCTATAGGCTGGTGTGTCGTGGTCCTGTAAGTTGTGCAGTTCCTTCGAAGACTGCCGACGGCACCGGCGACGCTTTGCACGGCGCTAATTTAAAACTGCAACGCGACGGAAAATGAAGAAAACAATCTTGTGGAAGTGGGCTTCAGTGCCAGGCGGTTTGCTGCTTCCTACTTCCCTTCTTGTTAGCCTTGTCTTGATCGCCGGCGCAGCACGCGTCGCGGCACAAACTCCTGCCATTGATCCAGCGAAAGCCCGCCAGTACTTTGCCGAGGCGAAAGCGCTTTCCGACCGCGACAACGGCGCGCTTTGGAAAGTGCAGTTGTGCGGCCCGCTCCTTTTCGTCGACCCGGACACGCGCTACGCCGTCGCAAATCAAGCAGACGCGGAAGGCAAGCTGAAACCGCTCGACGGCGTGTTTGCCGGCACCGCGCCCGAGGAACTGGGCGTCGCCAATACCGCACTGAAATGGGCCGGCGTCGAGTGGACCATGGTGATGTGGCCTTTGCCGCAATACAAACAGCCGCGCCTGCGGCTGGTGATGCACGAATGCTTTCATCGCGTGCAGTCACAAATCGGCTTGAACCCTACGGACGCGCAAAATGGCCACCTCGATTCGCTCGCCGGGCGCATCTGGCTGCAAATGGAATGGCGCGCACTCGAGCACGCCTACTGGCAGCAGGGCAATGAGCGCAAGCGCGACATCGCTGACGCCATCTATTTTCGAAATTACCGGCGCTCGTTCTTTCCGGCTGCTGCGGCAAATGAACACGCGATGGAAACGCACGAAGGAATGGCCGAGTACACCGGATTCAAGCTGAGCACCTCGTCGCCGGAAGAATATGCGGTCCAGCTTGCCGCCTGGCTCCGCGCAGCGCCAACGCGGACTCCCAGTTTTGGCCGTTCGTTCGCCTACACTTCCGGCCCAGCCTACGGCGGATTGTTGGACACGGTCAGCAAGACCTGGCGAATCGACCTGAAACCAGGAATGGATTTAGGGCAAATGCTGGCGCGCGCCTATGGAGTGCAAGTTCCCGCCGCGTTGGACAAAGGGGAAGCTATACGCCGCGCCGAGCGCTACAACGGCGCAGAAGTCGTTGCCATTGAGACAGAGGGCGAAAAGGAGCATCAGGCGCGCGTCGCTGCAGCACGGAAACTCTTCGTCAACGGCCCCGTGCTGATCCTGCCGGTGGGCCAGGAGTTCAACTACACGTATGATCCGAATGCGGTCCTGGCGCTCGACGACAAACTGACGCTGTACGAAGGCGAAATCAAGGTCACCGATGAATGGGGTTTGCTGAAAGCCACGGAAGGAGTAGTTATCGTCCGCGAAAACGGCCGGTTCGTCCGCGCCCAGGTCCCTGCACCTGCAGATGTCAGCACGACGCCGCTGACCGGGACCGGTTGGACGTTGACGCTAAAGCCGGACTGGCAAGCCGTTCCTGAAGGCCGCGCCGGCGATTTTGTGCTGAAGCGAAAGAGCAATCCTTAACCGCATTTCTCATGCTGCGGAGAAACGAAATGGAGCAAAACGCGAGGGACGGTCATCCTGAGCCAGTCTCATTTTTCGGCAGCCGTGTTGCATCGTATGCGGAAATGCGTAGAAACACTTCTCCGCGGGAATAACAAAGGGATGGCGATGGTTTTACTAAGATGGGGGACCTTGTCCCGGTGGGGGGCAAGCGTCGCTGTTTTGTCTACAGCCCAGTGCGCAATTTTAGAAACTAGCGAAGCATCCGGAACCACCCGAAACGGCATCGGAGTTAGCATGACGGAATCGGTATGACGTTGCGAAGCGAGTGGTACGCAATACGTCGGGTGCTGGCCCTTGAGTTCAAATCCAACTGGTACTAGAGAGTGTTTTGATGAAGTGTGATACGCTTCAAGCGTTATCCGGTGAGCCGCTTCCGTCTCGCTTCCCAGTCCGCGAAGTGCCTCCCCTCGAAGAATCGTGCCCTGCGACCGGGGGTGGCCTCCAGCCGGAGGCGTCTTGCAGCGCGATGCAACGTTCGTCTTCAAATCTACCGTGTGGGCAAACTATGAAACTTCTATCCTTGATCGTTCGCGCCTCCCTTTTGGCTTCTGCGGTAATTCTCAGCTCCTCCTTTTTCGCGCCGCGCGCCTCCGCGCAATCCAACGCGCAGGCCACGAATCAATCCTCCTTCGTGCAAACACCGGCCGTGCCCGCCCGCATTACGCAGGCCATTGATGAAACGCAATTGGTGCGCCTCAAGGGCAACGTGCACCCGCTCGCCCGTCCCGAATTCGACCAGGGAGTTGTGCCCGATTCCACGCCCATGAACCGCATGCTCATGGTCCTGCAGCGAAGCCCGGAGCAACAGGCTGCACTCTCGAAACTGATGGACGGGCAATTGAGCAAGGATTCGCCCAACTATCACAAATGGCTGACGCCTCAACAGTTCGGCGCGCAATTCGGTCCCGCAGACTCCGACATTCAGGCGGTTACGGACTGGC
>Ga0070732_10000840_pt1 | contig 17579 bp, 12 predicted proteins | sample Coa_R1_5_FD_66449 | JGI IMG/M metagenome (GOLD analysis project Ga0070732, IMG submission 66449) | Surface soil microbial communities from Centralia Pennsylvania, which are recovering from an underground coalmine fire - Coalmine... | ecosystem: Environmental > Terrestrial > Soil > Unclassified ...
AGACCGTCACCATAACCGGCGAGATTTTCAATCGACAATCAACCATCAAAATTCAACAATCGTTTTTCATGGAACTCAACGGAAAGCGCGCATTAGTAGTCGGTCTCGGAAAGTCCGGGGTGGCGTCCGCACTGTTTATGAAAACGCACGGCGCCCGCGTCACTGTCTCCGACACCAAGAGCGGCGACGAACTCCGCAACGAGATTCCGGTGCTGCTCGATCACGGCATCACGGTCGAAACCGGAGGCCACGGCGACCGTACCTTCCGCGGCCAGGATCTGATCGTGGTCAGTCCGGGAGTCCCTGTCGATGCGCCCCCACTAGTGCAGGCGCGCTCGCTAGGTGAAACGGTAATCGGTGAAATCGAGTTGGCGGCTCAGTTTCTGCCCGGCCCCATCGTAGCCATCACCGGATCCAACGGCAAGACAACCACGACTACACTCACGGGCGAGATCATGATGGCTGCCGGTCTTCCGACGCTCGTCGGAGGCAATATCGGTACTCCCGCAATCTCGCTGGCTGAACGCGCGAAGCCCGAGACCGTTGTCGTCCTCGAGATTTCGAGCTTCCAACTGGAGACGATTGAGACCTTCCGCCCCAAGATTGCCGTTGTGCTAAACGTTACGCCCGATCATCTGGATCGCCATCGCACCTTTGAGATTTATACGGATGCCAAGGCCAGAATTTTCGAAAACCAGCAGGCAAGCGATTTCGCGGTCCTCAACGCCGACGACCCCACCTGCGTTGCGATGGGCGCTCGCACCCGCGCGCAGGTCTTCTGGTTCAGCCGCCAGAAAGAAGTTCAGCAGGGCGCATGGGTGCGCGACGGCAATATCGTTTTCCGCGACTCCCAAGGTCAACGCGAGATCCTTCAAGTCTCTGAGATTCCGCTCAAGGGCGCGCACAACCTGGAAAACGTTCTGGCCGCCGTCTGTACCGGTGTCCTGATGGGATGCGCACCCGAGAAGGTCCGCCAGGCGGTTCACGATTTCAAGGCAGTCGAGCATCGTCTCGAATTCGTCGCGAATGTTGCTGGCGTCGACTATTACAACGATTCCAAGGCAACGAACGTCGATGCGACCATCAAGGCACTGGAGTCGTTCCCGGCGAACATCCACCTCATCCTGGGCGGCAAGGACAAGGGCAGCAACTACACCGTGCTCAACGACCTGATCCGCCAGCGCGTCAAGCGGATCTACACCATCGGTGCGGCAGCGGCAAAAATCGAGTCGCAGGTGAAAGGTGCAGAGATCGTGCATGCCGAAACGCTGGAAAATGCCATCCGCAAAGCCCATGCCACAGCCCAACCGGGCGACGTAGTTCTGCTCGCACCCGCCTGCGCCAGCTTCGACCAGTTCAAGAATTACGAGCACCGCGGGAAAGTCTTCAAAGACATCGTCGCTGCACTAGCGACCGCAAAGGTGTGAACCATTCCCGGTTTGCTTCCGTGCCTCTGTGTTGAATTGACTCCGCCCGAACCAAAACAATCAACATTCAAACTTCAACAATCAACAATCCCATCTCCGCTCCGTGGTGAAATAAGTGTCCCCATGGCGAAACGTGTCAGTGTCGATAGGTGGCTGTTCACGGTCACAATGCTGCTGGTATTCCTTGGCCTCGTGATGGTGTTCTCCGCCTCCGCGGTCATGGCGCGCGAGCGTTTCGGATCGCCTTACGCTTTCCTGTCAAAGCAGTTGATCTGGGCTGTCGCCGGACTCGCCGCCATGGTCGTCACCATGCGCCTGGACTATCGCCGTTACAGACATCCCGCGCTGGTTTTTTCCCTGATGGGCCTGACCACCCTGCTGCTGATCTCGGTCTTCTTCCTCGATCGCTCGCACAACACACATCGCTGGATTCACGCTGGCGGTTTTTCCCTCCAGCCCTCCGAACTCGCCAAGCCGGTGTTGATCCTGTTCCTTGCGTACTTTCTCGAAGGCCGGGGGAAGGCCATGGATGACGTGCCCAACACATTGCTGCCAGCCGCCGCGCCCGTCCTCGTTCTCCTGGGACTTATCGTCCTGGAACCCGATCTCGGCACCGCCATCGCGTGCGCCGGAATCGCCGCCTGTGTGTTTTACGTTGCTGGCATGCGGATGCGCTACTTCGGATATGCGTTCGCTGCGTTGCTCGTACCGTTGTACTTCCTGATCTTCCACGTCAGTTTCCGCCGCGACCGCATCTTTGCCTTCCTCAACCCTTACGCCGACCGCCAGCGGGCCGGATTCCACATCATCCAGTCGCTGATCGCCGTCGGCACTGGAGGCATCACCGGCACCGGCCTGATGGAAGGCAAGCAGAAGCTGTTCTACCTGCCCGAGCCCCACACAGACTTCATCTTCGCCGTCACTGCCGAAGAGTTAGGCCTGGTGGGCGCAATGTTCGTAGTCACGCTCTTCGCCATCTTCCTGTGGCGCGGCATGCGTGCCTCGTGGCGTACGGAAGACCCGTTCGGTCGCTATCTCGCCGTAGGCATCACCAGCATGGTTGTGCTGCAGGCCCTGATCAACATCAGCGTCGTCCTCGGCATGATGCCGACCAAGGGCATTCCGCTGCCGCTCGTCTCCTACGGCGGATCATCCTTGTTCGTGACCCTAGCCTGCGTAGGCGTGCTGCTGAACATCACCAAGCAAGCAGAATAAAAACGATGTTAGATTTTTGATTTCAGAGTGCAGATTGATTGTGACGAATGACTTCTGCAATCTGAAATCTGCAATCGTCAATCTAAAATCGTAGTTTATAGTCACCACATGCGCGCAATTCTGGCGGGAGGAGGCACGGGCGGCCACGTCATCCCAGCGCTGGCCATCGCCAACCAACTGAAGAAGGACTATTCGGCCGAAATCCTCTTTGTCGGCACCGCCCGCGGAATCGAGAACCGTCTGGTTCCGGCCGCCGGATATCCTCTCCAACTTGTCCGTGTCGGCGCGCTGAAGAACGTCAGCCTGACCACCCGCTTCAAGACCGCGTTCGATTTGCCCCGCGCCATCTGGGATGCCGGCCGTATGCTGAATGAGTTCGCGCCCGACGTGGTCATCGGAGTTGGCGGATACGCATCCGGCCCGGCCATGCTGGCCGCGGTAGTGAAACACATTCCCACGCTGGCCTTCGAGCCCAACGTCGTACCCGGATTCGCCAATCGGATGGTGGCTCGCTTTGTGTCAGGAGCCGCGGTTCATTTCGAAGAAACCGCGAACTATTTCCGCCACGGCGAAGTGACAGGAGTCCCCGTGCGGCAAGCGTTCTTTGAGATTCCCGCCAAACGCGGCGGAACACCCACCGTCCTCGTTTTCGGCGGCAGCCAGGGCGCGCACGCAATCAACGACGCCATGATCCGTTGCCTGCCCGTCCTGCAGCGCGAAGCGCCGGGGATTCACATCATTCATCAGACTGGCGAGCGTGACTATAATGACGCGCTGGCTGCTTACAAGCCGCTCGGAGAGTCGGCCGAAGTCTTCAAGTTCATCGAAGATATGCCTGCGGCGTTCGCTCGTGCAGACTTGGTGGTATGCCGCTCAGGCGCAAGCACGGTGGCCGAGATTGCGGCAGCAGGGAAGCCGGCCGTCTTCGTTCCGTTCCCGCGCGCCGCCGACGATCACCAGCGCGTGAATGCCGAAGCCCTGGCCAAGCATGGCGCCGCCGTTCTGGTCGAAGAGTCAAAGCTGGAAGGAGTCTGGCTGGCGGAAACAATCGCGACTCTGCTGCAAGATTCGCACGGGCTGCAGAGAATGAGCCAGGCAGCCCGAGGTTTGTCGCACCCGAATGCCGCGCGCGATATTGCAGCGATGGCTGTTCGCGTTGCAGGAATTGAAGAAAACTAGCCACGGATTTACGCGGATCTTCACAGATACTTCTTTTATTTTTTTGATTTATCCGCGTTGATCCGTGCAATCCGTGGCAAAGAATTTCATACATGTTCGCCAAAATTCAACGCATCCATTTCGTAGGCATCGGCGGTATCGGCATGAGCGGCATCGCCGAAGTGCTGCTGAACCTCGGCTACAAAGTTTCGGGATCGGACTTGAAGAGTTCCGCAGTCACCCAGCGCCTCGCGACCCTGGGCGCGACCACATTCGAAGGCCATCGCGCCGAGAACATAGCCGGGGCCGAGGTCGTCGTCACCAGTTCCGCCATCGCGCACGACAACCCCGAGGTCACCGAGGCGCACACCCTCCACATCCCCGTGATTCAGCGCGCCGAGATGCTTTCCGAACTCATGCGCCTGAAATACGGCATCGCCATTGCCGGCATGCACGGCAAAACAACCACCACGTCCATGGTGGCTGCGGTCCTTGCCGCCGGCGGCCTCGATCCCACGGTGGTCGTCGGCGGGCGCGTCGACGCCATGGGATCGAACGCCCGCCTCGGAAAGTCGCACTACCTGGTCGCAGAAGCCGACGAGAGCGACCGCTCGTTCCTCAAGCTGTCGCCCATTCTTTCCGTCGTCACCAACATCGACCGCGAGCACATGGATTGCTACCGCAACATGCGCGACGTGAAAAAGACCTTCCTCGATTTCATGGACCGCGTGCCCTTCTACGGCATGATCGTCGCCTGCAATGACGATCCCCTGCTGCGTAAGTTGTTGCCTGAAGTGCAGCGGCGCACGGTCACCTACGGAACGAAGCGGGGCTCCGACTTCCTCATCAAGTCAGAAGAAACCAAAAGAGAGGGTGCCGCCGATTCACGTCCTTACAGCCGCTTCCATGTGACTTATCAACGGCAAGATCTCGGCGAATTCACGCTGCACGTCCCCGGCGTCCACAACGTTTTGAACGCCACCGCGGCGATTGCGGTCGGTGTGGGTCTCGACATTCCGGTCGACGCCATCCGCGACGCGCTCGATCAATTCCGCGGCGTCGATCGCCGTTTCCAGTTGCGCGGCACCGCCGCCGGCATCAGCGTGATCGACGACTACGGTCACCATCCCACCGAAATCAAAGCCACGCTTGCCGCGGCCCGCCAGTGCGGATTCCGCAAGATTCACGTGATCTTCCAGCCTCACCGCTACACCCGCACCCGTGACCTGATGGAAGGATTCACCACCGCCTTCGCCGACGCCGACTCGCTGTTCCTGCTCGATATTTACGCCGCCAGCGAGAAGCCCATCGAAGGCATCACCGGAGAAGCCTTGGCGCAGCGCATCCGCGAGAAGAGCGGCAAGCCCATCGAATATGTCAGTTCCGTCGCCGATGCTCTCGGCGCAGCAACAAAGGCCGCGCAGGCGGGCGACATGATCCTGACCCTCGGAGCCGGCAGCATCTCGCAGTTGGGGCCATTGATTCTAGAGAAGTTAAAAGAGCGCTCCTAAGAGGTTGCTGGACACTCACTGCGCCGCTTTTGCCGCAGGCGCAGGACTGCTGAACGGAGGCCCAAGCTTCGCAATCGCGGCCCTCAGTTCCGAGATTTCGTACCCCGACTCGTAGAACGTAATTTTGCCCTCGGCATCAATCAGGACCCCCAATGGAATTCCTTCTCGCTGGAAAGCCTTTCCAAGGGAACCGTCCTGATCGTGATAGTTGGGCCAGGGTATTTTCTGCCGCGAAAGGAATGCAAACGCAGTGCTTGCGTCGTCGTCATTGTCCACGCTAATCCATACCATTCCCTTGTTTTCGGTCTCTGAATAGAGCTTCTTCAGATCAGGCATGAGTTCCACACACGGTGCGCACCACGTTGCCCAGAACTCAAGGAACACGGGCTTGCCTCGGAGGCTGCTAAGAGCCAGAGTCTTTTCGTCACCCGTCTTGAGGCTGAGCTCCGGCGCCGGTTTGCCCAACAGGTTGGCCGCAAGAGTTGCAGGACTGTGCTTGAACGGATCGGGGAAGTCATCCACCAACTTCGCATCGTTCGGGGGCACGAACATAAACGCTTCCACAGGCTCCTGCTGATCGAGTTGAACGACCGGATAGGTCATGGTCGTCTCAGTCGAAAGTGGGATGTGATTGGGCAACAAATATGTCTCGGCGTGGCTCAGAGTCTTGACCACCGTCTTGTTTTCTTCGCTGATCCACAGCGTCCAGTCTTCCTTCAGGTCCGCCTTTGTTGTTTTCAGGTCGTCTTGGGAGTAGTACACCACGTAGCAGGCGATCTTCCGGCCATCCATAAGAATTGTCTCTTCGGGAAGCAGCCTGGCGGACTTTAAATGATCTGCCCTGTGGGCCATGATGTGGGCAAGCTGCTCCGCGTTCATGACTGCCATTTCGTCGCCAGCGATGATGCGACGTTTCGGTCTATCTCCTTCCGCGGGCTTTTGTGTGTAACGGTGCTCATACAGCCGGTACACCCATTCTGTTTTGCCGTCGGAGATATACGTGGCCGCCCCGAAACCAGACCTCCCTTCGTACCTGTAGCGTCCGCCGGGCATGACAATGGCTTTCAGCAACGTCTTCTGCCAGTCACGGTGCAATTCGTTGCTTGAGTTGCGCTCTTCCACCGCCTCGATATGGTAGGACTTTGCATCCGCATATCGTTGGCTCACCTCGTTCAACAACACGAGTGCATCTTGCGGCGCAGCAGGTTTTTCACTCTGTAACGGGATAAGGACGAAAGCCAGAGCTATCGGAAAAAACATAACTCACTCTCCGGCGCCAGGATGGCCTTATATTGTAACTCCGATGGAGACCGCCCTATGACTCGCCGCTCGCTGTTCATGGCCCTTCTTGCTCTTGCCTATGGTTGTGCGCCGGCGGTATTTTTCGCGCAGCACACCCCGCCTGCCTCCAAGCCCACGCCCGCCGAAGGCGACTACATCGCCCACGACTTCCACTTCAAATCCGGCGAGACTCTTCCCGAACTCCGCCTGCACTACACGACCTTCGGCAAGCCCGAACATGACGCCGCCGGCAGAGTGACGAATGCCGTGCTGATCCTCCACGGCACCGGCGGCTCCGGACGCCAATTCCTGGCCCCGCAATTCGCCGACGTCCTCTACGGCCCCGTCCAACTGCTCGACGCCACCCGCTACTTCATCATCCTCCCCGACAACGTCGGCCACGGAAAATCCAGCAAGCCGAGCGACGGCATGCGCGCGCACTTTCCGCAATACGATTACGACGACATGGTCGCGGCGCAGCATGAGTTGCTGGAGAAAGGTCTGGGCGTGAACCATCTGCGCCTGGTGATGGGTACGTCGATGGGCTGCATGCACTCCTGGGTCTGGGCCGAGACCTATCCCGACTTCATGGATGCCCTGATGCCTCTGGCGTGCCTGCCGGTGCAAATCGCCGGACGCAACCGCCTGTGGCGCGAGATGGTGATTGAGGGCATCCGCCAGGATCCCGACTGGAAAAATGGCGACTACATTACGGAACCGCGCGCAGCCCTTCAGATCTCGGCGGATTTTCTGTTGATCGCCGGCAGCGCTCCGCTCCCGATGCAGAAAAATCTCCCCACCCGCGACGCCGCCGACAAGTATCTCGACGACTCCACGAAGCGCATCACCGCGACTCTGGACGCCAATGACTTTCTCTACGCCGTAAATGCCTCCCGCAACTACGATCCATCAGAGAAGTTGGAAACGATCAAAGCTCCCGTCATGTTCGTGAACTCCGCCGACGATTTCATCAACCCGCCGGATTTGGGCATCGCCGAACGCGAAATCAAGCGAGTGACGCACGGCAAGTTCGTGCTGATCCCGGCCTCGGAACAAACGCACGGCCACGGCACGCACACCTGGGCGGCAATCTGGCAGCAGTATTTGAAAGAGTTGCTGGCGGAGAAGAGCGAGAAGTGAAAGTTGCTATGACAAGAACCGGGGATGAGCGCTGATGCCTTGATAGCGTCAGCGATCGCGGGAGCAGCGCGTATTCAGAAGCTTGCCTCTTTCTGGATTGAACTGATTCTGCGTTGGACGTCCGCAATCTCTGGTCGATTTGGAAAGAACGTAACGAAGTCCCGATATTCCGCTTCGGCTTGCTTGAACGCATGTTCCGAGTACCACGAATCGGCGATCGAAAGCTTTGCGCGAGGCACATAATCCGAATCCGGATGAGTTTGGATGAGAGTGTTCAAGAAGGTTCGCGCCTTAGCAAAGTTCGATTTACTCAAAGCTTTTTGGGCCTGCTCAAACAGGATTACGTCGGATTGACTGAGACTGGGTTTTTGACTTGATGCTTGGGCATCAGCAAAGCCCGACGATAAGCAGAAAAGAACGCAGGCTACCACGGTAGATGCAATTGTTCGCTGTATCATCCTGCCTCCCCAGACTACGAAAGCCTTCTTAGTTTTCCCAGAATTGTAGCACTCTGATAAGAGAGGTTTTTGCGGATGGGAATACCAATCGTTAATTTCAAAATGGTGTGGCAGGAGGCCGTTCAACCTACTTTCCCTGTCCCGGGAACTTTCCGCTCGCCCCTTCCGTATCTTTTGCTAACGGATTCAAAGGCCCTCCGTCTATCAGGCATAAGGGGTTAAGGCTATGAAAACACAAGCATGGGGATGGCTGGCGGCGGCGGTTCTGGCGGCCGGACTGAATTCTAGCTACCACGAGGGTGGCATGCAGTGGGCCCACGAGATCGTAGACCGCGTCGGACATAACACCGGCGCCGTGTTGGCCTTGGCCACCGGACGCGCCGACCAGTTCCTGGCCGAAGCCCGGATGCTGAACGTTGAACGCCACGATGCGCAATGCCCATTGGCCGCGGCCATGGCGCAGGTTCAAAGTTCGGTCGACCAGTCGCAGTCTGAATTCGACGGTTTTCAGGCAATGTCCGACCGCGAGCAAGCCCAACTGGCTCGGATAGTAGCCAATCGCGCCAGGATCGAAGCTCAGGTGCAAGCCAAACTGGCGCGCGTCCGCTTGGTGGAAGCCAATTTCAACCCCGTTGTGGTTCAAGTTCCTAAAATCACTTGCCCACGAGTGCGCGTGAACATCCCACGCATGCCGAGGATTAAAGTCCCCGCTCCGGCGGTTCACGTCGAATACTCCGGCCCGGGCCCGGTTTAACACAGCCAGAGCCTTGAACCCTCCTGGAAGCACGGGCGTGGAAAATATGCCACGCCGGTTTTGTTTTGCCCTTTGCCCTTTGCCTTTGCCCGATCCCCCAAAGGCTTGTCATTCCGAGAAGCAAAGCGACGAGGAATCTGCTTGTCTCTCGCCCCGAGCAAACAGCACATTCCTCCTCCGCGCTTCGCGCATCGTCGGAAGGACAAAGGATTTTCACTGTGAACTGACAACTGACAACCGAGAACTGCTCCCGTACCCAACCCGGTTCCCATCTGTGCAAATCCTGGAATTTTTCCCGTATCTCCTTTCGAGATTTGCAGCTATATTGAAGGGGCTCAGCGATTCCTGGCGACAACTGACCTGAACTGATGGCGCGGAAACCGAGTCCCACCATCTTGCAGGAAGAGTTGTACCCGCCCTATGCCGGGAATTCCACGTCCGCACGCGAGGAACTCGATGACGCGCGCCTGGTTGATCTGGATGTCGCTGAGGAATCTCCTTTCCTGCGGGGACAGAAGCGCGTCTCTGCCCGTCGCGGTTCGCTTCCCAAGAAAACCGCCAGTCGCCTGATCTGGGCCTGCATCGCCTTGGGTCTATTGGGTCTGGCTTCGCTCGGCACAATCGTGCTCTACAACTACGGCGAGCGCTCCTGGCGTTTCCGGATCGAGTCGAGCGACAACATTGAAGTCACCGGCATCGAGAACGTGACCAAAGCGCAGATCATGGAAGTCATGGGCGCCGACATCGGCCGCAACACCTTCTTCGTGCCGCTCACCCAGCAGAAGGCGCAACTCGAGCAGATCCCGTGGGTCGAGTCGGCCAGCGTCATGCGCTTTGTGCCCAATCGTTTGAAAGTCGAAATCCACGAGCGCACGCCCGTGGCTTTTGCGCGCGTTGGACCGCGGATTTTCCTGATTGACGCCATTGGCACGCTGATGGAATTGCCCCAGAAGCACAAATATTCCTTCCCGGTGATTCTCGGAATGAATCCTGGCGAGCCCCTCTCCACGCGCCTTCCGCGCATGAAGGCCTACAACGAACTGGTCCAGCAGTTGGACTCGGGTGGTGCGCGCTATTCGCAGGATCTCAGCGAAGTCGATCTCTCCGACCTCGACAACCTGAAAGTCCGAGTGAACGATCCCCAGGGAGACGTGCTGGTCGAACTTGGCTCATCCGATTATCTGAAGCGCTATAAGACCTACGTCAGCCATGTGCAGGAGTGGCGGCAGCAGTTCCAGAAGCTCGAGTCGGTCAATCTACGCTACGACAACCAGGTGATCGTCAACCCTGACCTGGAAGGGAAGCCGAAGCCGGCAGCGCTCACGGTAGCGGCGGCGAAGGCGGCAGTTGCGGCAGGCGTGAAGCCGGCAGCGCTGATCACGCACCTCAATCCGCATGATCGCTCGGTTCCAAAGCCGGCGTTTGAGTTGACCGAGAAGAAACTGGATCCGAAAACGGCTGCAAAGAAGCCACCGGCCCGGCCGAGAACGAAGAAAGTAGTGGCGAGGGCGGGCAAACCTGCTCCCCGGAAAGAGCCGGCAAAACATACGCCGAAGGCGTACGGGAAGAAGCCATCCGCAGCGGTCGCGGCGAACACGAGGATTCCGAAGCCAAGCCCGGCGGTCGCGAGACCTTCACCGGGATCGAATTAGGTGATGCGCGTTGCAAAGGGACGATTTGAAAGGGCGCGGCTTAAAGCCGCGCCGTCAAGTATCCAAAACCCGGCGCGCCTTTAGCCACTGAGGGAAGCACGCGCGGATGAGGTAATGCTGTAGGGCGAACGAATTTATAAACATGGGAAACCAGCAGGGAAGCTTTCTAACGGCAATTGATGTAGGCAGCGCCAAGACCTGCGCGCTGATGGCGGAGTTCACCGACGCCGGCCTGCGCTATCGCGGACATGGCGTCGCTGAATCCCGCGGCTCACGCAAGGGCGTGATCGTGGAACTCGACAAAGCGGTGGCGTCGATTCAAAAGGCAGTCGAGGCCGCCGAAGATGTCGCCGGTGCACCGGTCGAGCACGCCATTATCGGCATCGGCGGAGCGCACGTACGCGGCGTCAACACCCATGGAGGTATCAGTCTGGGCACGCGGCCGCACGAGATTGGTCGCGACGAGATCAAGCAGGCTGTCGAACGCGCCCGCGCCATCCCGCTGCCCGCCGATCGCGAAATACTCCATCTTCTTCCCCAGGAATTCATCCTCGATGAGCAGGCTGGCATCCACGATCCGCTCGGCATGATGGCGGCGCGCCTCGAAGTACGCGTCCACATGGTGACGGCTGCAACCAGCGCCACTCAAAACGTCATCACCGCGGTGAACAAAGCCGGCGTCCACGTTGATGACACCGTCTTCGAACCTCTTGCCGCCGCCGACTCGGTCCTGCGATCCGACGAGCGCGAGCTCGGCGTATGTCTCGCCGACATCGGCGCCGGTTCCACCGAAATCATCGTGTTTCAACAGGGAGCCGTTGCCTGGACCGGCGTGATCCCCGTCGGGGGCGACCACTTCACCAGCGATCTTTCCGTCGGCCTCTGCACCCCGCTGTCTGAAGCCGAGAAGATCAAGAAAATTTTCGGTAACGCGATCGTGACCTTGATCCCGGAAGGCAATGAAGTCGAAATTCCCTCGGTCGGAGATCGCCCGTCGCGCCTCATGCCGCAGCGCCTCATCGCCGAAATTCTCGAACCGCGCGCCCGCGAGCTGTTCGAAATGATGCGCGAAACCCTGCGCCAGTCCGGCATGTTCGATATGTGCCTCGCCGGCATGGTATTGACGGGCGGAGCGTCCCGCCTGCCGGGACTCTTCGATGTCGCCGAATCGGTGCTGCGCCGCTCGGTACGGCTCTCGTGGCCCGCACCGCTGGCCAAGATGCCGTCAACGCTGTCGGAACCCGAATTCGCGACGGTCCTCGGCATGGCGAACTACGGCCACCGCGCCCGCATCGCCCGCGGCCAGCAGGAAGACCGCTGGGGCACAAGATTGAAAGCGCTGTTGGTAGGAAAGGGAGCATAAGAACAACATTCTTCATTCTTGTCATTCCGCCATTTTTGTCATTCCGACCGAAGGGAGGAATCTGCTGTCTCCGGCAGCATCGGTGCTGCCGGCGGAAATCAGATTCCTCACCGGCGTTCGCTGTTTCGGAATGACAAGAGTTGAAGACGTGGGGCTAGGGATTTTGAATTCCAAGGAGCAGTGAATTATGAGCAACGACATTCGCATCAGCTTTAACGAAGACGCCCGGAACGACGCTAAGATCAAAGTCATCGGTGTAGGCGGAGGCGGCGGCAACGCGGTCAACCGCATGATTGACGCCGGCGTAGAGGGCATCGAATTCATCGTTGCCAATACCGACCTGCAGGCGCTGCGCATGTCGCACGCTCCCGTGAAGCTGCAGCTGGGAGTAAAGCTGACCAATGGCCTCGGCGCGGGTGCGAATCCCGAAGTCGGACGCAAAGCCGCCCTCGAAGATTCCGACAAGATCATCGAAGCACTCGAAGGCGCTGACATGGTGTTCGTCACCACCGGCCTCGGTGGAGGCACGGGCACTGGAGCGGCTCCCATCATCGCCTCCCTCGCCAGCGAAATGGGCGCACTGACTGTCGCTGTCGTGACCAAGCCCTTCTCGTTCGAAGGCAAACGCCGCATGCAGCAGGCCGAACGCGGCATCTCCGAGTTGATGGAATCTGTCGACACCACGATCGTCATTCCCAATGAAAAGCTGCTCGCAGTTGCCGAAGATGCCGGTTTCTTCGAATCCTTCCGCATCGCCGACGACATTCTCCGTCAAGGGGTGCAGGGAATCTCCGACATCATCACCATTCCAGGCATCATCAACCGCGACTTCGCCGATGTGAAGACGATCATGGCGCGCATGGGATACGCCGTGATGGGTACCGCCTCCGCCTGTGGGGCGAAACGCACCATCGATGCCGCGCAGCGCGCCATCGCCTCGCCCCTGCTCGAAGCCGGAGCCATCGACGGAGCTCGCGGCATCCTCATCAACATCACCGGTTCGTCGTCGTTGAAACTCGCCGAAGTGCAGCAGGCCTGCTCGATCATTCAGGGCGCCGCCCACGACGATGCCAACATCATCTTCGGCGCCGTGCTCGACGAGAAGATGAAAGACGGAGTGAAGATCACCGTCATCGCTACCGGATTCCGTGAAGCCCCAACCACTCGCCACCGTCCTCAGGAAACGCGCGTCTCGTTTGCGGCTGCTCACGATGAGGCCATGGATTTCCCCGATGCCCTCGGCCCGCGTGATCCCACGCCCGACCCTCCGAAGCACATCATGGCGCAGCCAGATATGTCACACGAACGGATGAGTGACGATCGCTCGTTCATCGAAGAACCATCGCAGTCGCCAGCGTCCGAGCATGTCGCTGCCGAAGTGGTTTCGCTCGACGCCATGCGGTCCGGCGTCCTGACCAACCTGGCAGCGAACTTCGAGCAGGACGATCTCGACGTGCCCGCGTTCCTGCGCAAGCGCAACGACGTGATGTGAATTTATGCGACGCTCGGAATGTACTTAGTGCCCGTACTTTCTGAGCAAGAGGAGTGAAGAGCGGCCCTTCAACCGCATCATCACTTGCCCTAAGAGTGGAAGAGCGGCCCTTCAGAGTCTGTGTGAGAACTCGTCTTTCGCGCCGCGGGGGCTAGATCATTTTCCCACTTTGTACTCACGACTTACGCCGTGGGCTGCACTCTTTCGCCGCTTCGCGGCTAGAAACCGCCGGCTCTGCACCACTCTGAATCTGCAAAACGAGATCACACACACTCTCTCCAGGGCCGCGTTATCTGTAAGGAATGACCTGGGCTTTAGCCCCAGTGTTTGTGAGTGAGCAAAAGTTTGCACATAGGCAGTGCCTTTCTGGTAACCCATTACCGAAGGGGCGACAACCGAGGTAATCTCCGCCTATGTCGCTGGTTGGGAGTAAGTTAGATCAGAAAGACCGTTTTCGCCGATTGAAACTTTAGAGTTGTGGAAAATTGGTAAATTCCTTACTATCAGCAAAGCTGGCCAAGCCGTGAGGTTACCTCTCGCTGGTACGCTGCGTGCATCAAAGTTCCTAGACTCCTGGAGTGAATTAGACCAGATGTTTAAGGGAAGCCTTCTTCGTCTCGTTTTCGCCCTTTGTGCATGTCTGCCCTTGGCCGGCATGAGCTGGGCCGCGCATATCAACACCCATGCTCCCACGAAATCCAACTCCAAGAAGGTCAGCGAAACCCCTCGCACGCGCCGCCGGATCCATCACCTGGCCAAAAGCCGCACTACGAGCCTGACGCGGGTTTCTACGACGGCTCCTCACCGCCGTCATCGTTACTACGAGCGTTTCCACATGAGCTCGTTCGCCGAAGATATCGGCGCCGGCGACATCACGACTGGTGAAGATGCCGTAGTGCGCCAGGCTGCAATCGACGCACTCGGCAACATGAACGGTACCATCGTTGCGATTGAGCCGACCAGTGGCCGCGTGCTCGCCATGGTCAACCAGAAGCTGGCTCTGTCTAGTGGAGCTCAGCCCTGTTCCACCATCAAGCTCTCGGTCGCGCTGGCAGCCTTAAACGAAGGCTTGGTCTCGAAAGAAACCGAAGTCTCTCTCGGCCGCCGCTATCACATGAATTTGACCGAGGCGCTGGCCCACTCCAATAACGCGTACTTCGAGACTCTCGGCCGCAAACTCGGTTTCGAAAAGGTCGCCTACTACGCGCACGAATACGGACTCGGCGAACTTGCCGGCTATGACATTCCCGGGGAACAGATTGGCGAATATCCTGATGCTGCCATTCCCGAAAAGCTTGGTGGCGTAGGCAAGATGTGCTCCTACGGAGAAGGCGTTTCGATGACCCCGCTGCAACTCGGCGCCATGGTCTCAGCCATCGCTAACGGTGGAACTCTCTACTACCTGCAGCATCCGACGACTCCGGAAGAAGTCGCCAGTTTCCAGCCGCGCGTCAAACGCCAGTTGGATATTGCTCCCATCATCCCCGAACTCTCCGACGGAATGATGGGTGCCGTCCACTACGGCACAGCGCGCAGCTTGCGGCTCAACTTCAACGAAGAAGAGATCCTCGGCAAGACCGGAACCTGCTCGCACGAGGGAACCCGCTATGGATGGTTCGCCTCCTACGCCAACACCAGCGTGGGTCGCGTCGTCGTGGTGATCTTCCTGCAAGGCGGACGCCCGACTTTCGGCCCCAAGGCCGCCGAGATTGCCGGACGCATGTACCGCAACATGTACGACCACAATTTCTTCGTCGCCGGTCACGGAACTCCATCCGACCAGGCTACGGTGAAGACGGTCACTGCGAACCCGTAATCACTCTCCAGACTTCTCACCAGAGACGCAGCCAGCTGCGTCTCTTTTGCTTTCCGCCTAAGTCTCATCAAACTCCGTATCGAACGGTTCCGCTTTAAGCGGACGGCACGAGGCTCGTAGCCGTTCCTCTTTCGGCGCTCCGGCCACAGCCCTATTACGAATTTCTAACGAAGCTTTCCTTTCTCTCTTTCCGCCTATTCAACTCTGGAACTCGCCGGCCGACTACCGCGAAAGCACAGAGCGCGTCGGATCTGGTGTCTCGCGACCGGAATCGTCCTGGTCGCGGGAACTCCCGCAACGGCGCACTTGGCCAGGGTGCGATTTTTCAGATTCGTTCCTCACCACTATTCGACGCTGTTGCCGGTAATTCTGGCTGCAGTCGTCGCGTCGTGGATAGCGCTCCAATCCCTAAAGGGGGAAAATCCGGACCAGGCCGGCGCAGTCCGGTTCCAGGCTCTCGCCGAGGCCATCCCGCAGATCGTCTGGATCGCCGACTCGAATGGCCGCACCTCGTTCGTCAATAAGCGTTGGTATGAGATCACAGTCACGCAAGCGAGCGGTGCGATAGGGACCGGTTGGATGGAATCCGTTCATCCCGATGACCGCGCCCCTTGCCAGGAGAAGTGGGAGAAATGCATGCGATCGGGCGAGACTTTCGAAATCGAGTATCGTCTCCACCATGCGACCCACGGTTATCGCTGGTATCTCGACCGGGCCGTTCCTCTTCGCGACGATCAGGGAGTCATCCTGCAATGGTTTGGAACCTGCACCGATATCGAGGAGCAGAAGCACTACCAGCAGATCCTTGAACAGCAGACTAAAGAGCGTACGGAAGAATTGGCCGACGCCAATACCCGCCTGCAGCAGGAGATGTGGGAAAAAGACCTCGCTCGCCGGACGCTCGATGAACACAACGAAGAGATGATGCAGACACTGAAGGAGCGCTCGCAGCGGGCCACGCTCCTGGCCAAGATGGGTGAGCTATTGCAAAGTTGCCAAACGCGCGAGGAAGTTTTCTCCGCCGCGCTCGGCTTTGCCCCCAGGATCTTCCCTTCGCGCCGCGGTGCGGTCGCTTTGTTCAATCCGTCGCACAATCTTGTCGAAGTGGCAGGTCAGTGGCACGACTGCCAGCTCCCGGTTCCATCCTTCGAACCGGCGTCCTGCTGGGCCTTGCGCACCGGGCACCCGCACCTGGTCCTTGCCGGCGACACCACTGCCCCTGTGGCCATGCCGCAGGAGTCGAGTCCGCTTTCTTGTGCGTTCCGATTCTGGCCCAGGGAGAAGCTCTCGGCATTCTTCACATCCAGGCGACCGATCAGAACCCTAACCTTAGCGAAGCGGAGATGTCATTCAAGACAACCTTCGCCGCCCAGGTGGGACTTTCGGTGGCGAACATTCGACTCCGTGAAGCGTTGCGCGCCCAGTCCATCAAAGATCCGTTTACCGGTTTGTACAATCGCCGCTATCTGCAGGAAGTGCTCGATCGCGAAATCCGCCGTTCCATCCGCTCCGAACAGGCCCTGGGCATCCTGATGCTCGATCTTGACCTTTTCAAGAATTTCAACGATACCTATGGCCACGATGCTGGCGACGCCGTTTTGCGCGAAACAGGATCATTCCTGATGCGGAGCATTCGCGCTGAAGATTTCGTTTGTCGCTATGGCGGGGAAGAGTTCGTTGTCGTTTTGCCTACTGCCGATGTTCGCGCTGCCGAGGCCCGCGCCCAACGCATCGGGGAGAAACTCCACGACCTCGTAATCATGCACAATGGTCAATCTCTTGGACTCATTACCGCTTCCATCGGAGTGGCGGCACTCCCAAATCATGGGACGAATGAACGGGATCTGCTCCAGGCCGCCGATGCCGCGCTTTATCGTGCCAAGCGCGAAGGCCGCGACCGGGTCACGGTCGCCCAGGTTCCGACCGAGGTCGACGTCCAGACAAGTTCGCTCAGTGTTGCCCGGCGAAACCCTAGAGGGACTCTCGCAGTTGGATGTGCCGACTCCTGTAGAGGGCGCCCGGTGAGCCGCTTTGAAATGGTGCGGCTTTAGTGTGCCTGAGCTGGTTTTGCAAATTCAGGGTGAACTCGGGAAAATTATCAGCCTCAAATTCGCAACCTGCGCACTTCTGCATGGCGGCCATCCTGCCCGGATTGCAGTCTGCGAGAGTGCAGGTACCAAATTACAGGAGTAACTAAGTGCTGTAAACCGGAATTACGGTGACGTATTTTCAGGCCGCGGCGGCGGCCGCTCGCGGTTGAAGCTTGGCCAGCAATTTGCAAAGATCATCGCGGGTGAAAGTCCACTGGAATG
>Ga0070732_10000841_pt1 | contig 17576 bp, 19 predicted proteins | sample Coa_R1_5_FD_66449 | JGI IMG/M metagenome (GOLD analysis project Ga0070732, IMG submission 66449) | Surface soil microbial communities from Centralia Pennsylvania, which are recovering from an underground coalmine fire - Coalmine... | ecosystem: Environmental > Terrestrial > Soil > Unclassified ...
CTCAGCATGAGGCCATAGCCATCGAGCGCGTTGCTGGGCATGACAATTTTCCAGCCGGTCAGCCGGCTTGCCCAGCTTTCAAACGAATGCGAATGATACAACGACCCGCGAATTCCGGACCCCGACGGCATCATCACCACGATCGACATGGGAAACGCTCCGCGCCCGGCCCAGTATTGGTTCCCGGCCACTTTCAGCAAGTCGATGGTGTTGAAGCCGTAGTCGCAGAACTGAATCTCACAGACCGGCCGGCCGCCGGCGTACGCGATGCCCATCGCGGTGCCGATGATGCCACGCTCATCGAGCGGCGAGTTCCAGGCGGTGCGCAACCCCTGCGTGGCCGTGAAGACACCACCCAGCGGCGGCCCGACATCTTCACCGAAGATGTCGGTCACGCCGAGATGCTCTTCGCCATAATGCAGCGCCATCCGGACAGCTTGGACGAGAGTAGCCATTCAGTCTCCGCCGCTTGCGGCATCGCCGGGCAACCCCAGGTAATCGCCGGGGTAAACCGCATCCACAGGGCTGGGAGCATAGGTATATCGTTCTACATCTTCGGGCGCCGGGAATGGCTCGCTCAGCACTTGTTGCAACGCCGCTTCGGTTTCTTCCTTTGCCTCGGTGTGCACCTGCTCGATGTCGCGCTCGCTGAGGATGCCGGCTTGCAGCATCTTGGATTCGAAGTCCAAGATGCTATCGTTTTCATCCGGCACGCGCCCCGCCCCGCTCGACGATGAATGGCCGTGCAACCGCGAGACCATCGCCTCCAGCAAGAACGGCTTTCGCTCCTTGCGGCAATGCTGCATGGCCCGCGCGACGGCATGCCAACTGGCGACCGGGTCGTTACCGTCCACCTGCTCGCCCGGAATGCCAAAAGCGGCGCCGCGGTCGATGATCCGCTTCTCGCCATGCTGGGTGCAGGCGGCCGTCGAAATTCCCCACTGGTTATTCATCACAATCATCAGCACCGGCAATTCATTGCATGGCCGCGTGCTCCAGACCAGGCAGGAAGCGAAGTCACCTTCGGCTGTGCCGGCTTCGCCGCCCACGACGATGGTAATGCCGTCGCCGCCGTGGCGCTTCTGCACAATGGCCGAACCTGGCGCCATGGCGAATTGCACTTCGATTACTGACGTGATCGGAGCGATATTCCACTGCGGCACACTGAAATGACCGGGGAAGTTGCGGCCCATCGAATGCGGATCAGTGCGGCGCATGCCCATCTGGCGGATGCCATCGATCAACGGCATGCCGAGCGCGACCAGCGTGGCCTCGTTGCGGTAATGCAAGTGAAGGAAATCGAAGGCGGGGCCATGACCCTTTTTGATTTGCAAGCCGAGGCAGGCGTTGAACGCTTCTTCGCCGGGGCCGCCGATCCAGAAATACCCCTCGCCCGACTTGGCCATCTTGATCATCCGCTCTTCCATGCTCCGGCTACGGACCATGATGCGGTGAATCTCGCGGCAACGATCGGCGGGTAGAAATCCCAGCCCGGTATAGAGCCCTTCTTTGGAGCGCCTGTCCGGGGGGGCCGAGCGTGGTTTTGCGGTCCGTACGCCGGCCCCGTTCTTCTCTGGCAGATCAGGCTGGCTCGGCATAAACTGGCCCTCGGGCGGGGACCGGAAGAGTAAGCACTCTTTGTATTTTGGCACGCATTTGATGGGTAGGCCAGACGAAACCCGTAGTTGGGTCGAGCCGGAAATGCCAGCGACTGGATGATTTTCACACAAGATCCGGGCGCTGTCGCTACCGGCTCCAGGGCTAGCCTCGTTGCCGTCGCCTTGCAACTGCATAAAATGTAAGTCTCACATTCACAATTAGTTAGGCATGGGCTGGTTTGCCCGTGCCTGGTCAGGAGGCACCTATCATGCGATTTGATGTCGCAGTTGTTGGTTTGGTTTTTGTGTTGGCCGCATCTCCAGTTCTTCCAGCCGAAAACCCTTCGCCTACGGAAAAGGAAAAAATCCAAGCGCTCATTGAGCACGTGAAGGGCATGCAAGACACCAAATTCATCCGCAATGGCAAGGAATACGACGCAAAATCGGCGGCCAGGTTCCTTCGCTACAAATGGGATGATCTGGATGCGCAGGTGAAAACGGCAACCGACTTTATCGACAAGATCGCCAGCTATTCCGCCACCACGGGGCAGATATACATGATCCGGTTCAAGGATGGCACGCAGTTGAAGAGCGGCGATTACCTGCGCGAAGTGCTGAAAAAACTGGACCAGTCCGCCGCTGAAAAGCGGAATCCTTAGCAGGCATTTGATCCAGCACTGAGATTTCGCATATCATAAATGCGAATGCCCTGCTGGACCAATTTCATGAATCTCGCATCGTCATCTACCCGGCGTGACTTTCTCTGGCATACCGGCGGCGGCCTCGGCGGCGTTGCGCTGGCGCAGATGCTATTTGCGGAGTCACCGGCGAAGCCGCAAGTGGCTGGGTTTGAAGGTTTGCACCATCGGCCGAAGGCGCGGCGCGTCATTCAGCTATTCATGAATGGCGGCGCCAGCCCGATGGACACGTTTGACTTTAAGCCGAAGCTGGCGCAAATCGAGGGCAAGAAGTTCGACCCCGGCGGCGATGTGAAGCTGGAATCGGTCACCAATTCGCCCGGCTTCAAAGTGCTGCCGAGCCCGCACCAATTTCGGCAATATGGCCAGTGCGGCCGGTGGGTGAGCAGCGTTTTTCCGCACCTTGCCGGCTGCGTCGACGACCTCGCCTTCATCATGTCGATGGTGTCGAAGACGAACGTGCACGGTCCGGCCAGCTATATGCAGAACACCGGATTCACGCAGCCGGGTTTTCCCGCGATGGGCGCATGGATCAGCTACGCGCTAGGGAACTTGTCGGACAATCTGCCCACGTTTGTCGTGCTGCCGGATGCCCGCGGCTTGCCGTACAACAATCAGGGCAATTTCTCGTCCGCCTTTTTGCCGGTGCAGCATCAGGGCGTGATCATTCGCCCGCACCTGCCGACGCCGATTAGCGATCTGCGACCGCCGTCGACCGCGAAATTCATCACGCCACAGGAAGAATCGGCGAGCCTCGACTTGTTGAAAAAGATGAATCGCGAGCACGAGCAGCAGCACCCCGGCGATTCCCGGCTCGAGGCACGGATCATCTCTTACGAGCTGGCCGCCAAGATGCAACTCAGTGCTCCGGAAGCTCTCGACGTTCGCCGGGAGACGGAGCAGACGCACCGGCTCTACGGTATCAATGAAAAAACAACCGAAAACTTCGGCCGCAATTGCCTGATCGCGCGCCGGCTGATCGAGCGCGGCGTGCGCTATGTCCAGGTTTGGAGCGGCGCTGGCGGGCCAACCGGAAACTGGGACAACCACGGCAACATCAAGACTGAACTGCCGGCGATTGCCGTTACCGTCGATAAGCCTATCGCCGGCTTGCTGCGCGACCTGAAAGCGCGGGGCCTGTTGGAAGACACGCTGGTGATCTGGACCACGGAATTTGGCCGCATGCCGTTCAGCCAGGGCGTGGCCGGCCGCGATCACAACATGGGCACGTTTGTGACCTGGCTGGCCGGCGCCGGCGTCAAGCCAGGCGTTGCACATGGCCAGAGCGATGAATGGGGCTGGCGCGCGCTCACGCCGATTTATTGCTACGACCTGCATGCCACGATCCTGCACCTGCTCGGTATCGACCACAAGCGGCTTACCGTGCGCCACAACGGCATCGACCGCCGGCTAACGGACGTGCATGGCGAGGTAATCAAGGAAGTGCTCGCGTGATGATCGCGAAAGCCCAGGGACGGAGGTTCCTGGGGGCCGCGCGTTTCGTTTCCGTTTCACGCAAAATCACACTACCCCCCTGAAACGAAACGTCTTTTCGTGAAATGAAACCGATTTTTGAATGACAGGCGTCGGTTTGGATCGTACACTGCGACCGGTTGGGCCGAGTCGGCTTCCGGCAAGGCCCACTTCACTGCCATGGATGAATCGATGACATACTTCATGTGGGCAATTCACCCACGGAATTCGCGAACAGCAGGAACCGCAATGTCCACGAGGCCGTGCTTGCGGCGAATTCCTTCGCGAATGCGCAGCGCGCGCTCGTGCACGCGGCGGGCGACCTCTTGACTAAGCGGTGCCCCAGTCAAAAAGCTGTCCGTGACTGCTTCTTCATCGGCCGCAAAATCCCGTGGAGGCACAGGGTTCTTTTGGGTTTGCATCACTTCATTTCCCCCCCTAAGAAACTGGCGTCAATGCCACTTCCCACCACGAGAAACAGCTCGAATCAATGCGGGTAAGTAGAATGCCTCGTATTTCGATATCCTGCACCTGCTCGGCATCAACCACAAGCGGCTCACGGTGCGCCACAACGGCATCGACCGCCGGCTGACGGACGTGCATGGCGAAATCATTCGCGAAGTGCTGGCATGAAGTTTATGCCATAAGGCGGGCGAGGCTTAGATGTGCGGGCCTAATGCGTGCCTTAAAATCGCCCAGGCGATCCGAAAAGAAAATCCGAAATCTTTTCGATTTTTCCCTTGCCTTTCAAACGCCTACTTGCTTTGATAGCCGCAGTCACGTTTAATTGCGGTTGAGGTTGGTTCTCATTTTTTTGGCCGTCGAGTGGGCAGCACAACTATTGTTCTGATGAGCGCAAAGGGAGAGCAGCGATGTTTTACCCCCCCCCATCAGTAAGACGAAAATCATAATAACGGCTATCTTATCGTTGTCGATATTGTCCGCAGGCGCTTACTTGTTCAGCGGCAAACACCGCCTCGGCGCGCAATCGAATAACCAAGTCGCAAAAATGCCGCTCACGGTGGACGCCGACAGCCTCTCTTTCGCGGAGGTCTGGGAGGACACGCGGTTTCATTGGAAAGTACCGCTGCACAATCCCACAGATCGAGAGGTCGTAGTGGATGACGTTTTTACGTCGTGCACTTGCTCCGTTGTGGAAGGCAAAAAATTCGCCGTGGCGCCGGGCGAGACCCACGATGTGGAGCTGGTAATCGACCTGACGAGGCAGAGCGGCGCAACGGAAACGAACGGAATCCGCGATTTCGGCGTTAAGCTTGCCCCTACCGTGCGCGGCGAAGATGGAACGCCGATCAAGGCAGCATGGCTCGTGCAAGGCCGGGTGCGCACGGCCTTCCGGCTGACGCCACGACTGGTCGACTTTGGCACGCAGTCGGTGGAAGGGCAGCCGCTGATGCCCCAACGGCTGGAAATCAAAGGCCATTTCGTGCTGGACGAGTTAACAGTTGCTACGAGCAATAAGGATCTCAAGGTTGAAATCCGCCGTCTATCCGAAACCGATTCGCATTTCGAATTGATTGTGACGCCCATGAAGCCCATGCCGGTCGGCAAAATCGAAGCCGAAGTGCGGTTGCACCCGCGTTCGCCACAATATCCAACTATTCCAGTGCAATTTATTGCAGTGGCGGGCCAGATCGTCGAGGATGTGCAGGCCATTCCCGCGTCCGTTTCGTTCGGTTCGCGCACAGTGGGGGAGGTAGCGGAAGAAGTAATAACGCTAGAATCGTTGACAAAGAGCGGCTTTACGGTCGAAAGCTGGCGTGTTCGCGGGGAGGGCCTTACCGTGGAGCGCGAAAGGGAGACAGGTGCATTCAAAGTCCGGCAGGTGGCGAAAGCAGCAGGAGAACACGCGACAGGAATTGAGTTTGAAGTCCGCACTGCCGCGGGAAGGCAATTTTTGCTCGCGGTCGCAGTCTCCTATTACGGAATCGCCGCTGAGAACAGTGAAAAGAGGTGAAACCGTGCGTCGGCTAATTCTCATCTTGATAATGCTGGCCAATCCCGTTTGCCTAGCATGGATGCCGTCACTCGCGCGGGGACAGCAGCCGGAACCTACCGTCGAAGGCATCATTGCCAAATGGGAGGAGCGACAGAAAAAGGTCGTGTCGGCGCGCTTCCGTTGGAATGAAGAGCAAACACAGACCAAAGGATACGTGTCCAAGTTGCTAGGGCCGCGCCTCGCGGGAGATCGAACGGGGATGGTCCCACCCGAGGGCGCGACAGCGGTATTGCCAATGTCTCTCAGTTTTGACCATCAAATGATGCGTTACGAGCTGCGCAGGAAAGAATGGCGTTATGGCTCATGGTCGGAATACGGCGAGCTTTTTACTTTCGATGGCAAGTCTGGAAAGAATCTACGGACTGATCCCGCTAAGAGTCACCCAGTGGGCCAAATTCGGCGTGAGGATTTCCACACAGAGATTTCTAATTATTACATTCGTGCGATCTTGATGACTTTCCGGCCGACATATCCAAACATGGCTCCTTATCGTGACGCCAGTTTCAAGTTGACTGGTCGACGGGCCACCATAAACGGGCGACTCTGCCACGAACTGCTTGCAATTCCTTCCCTTGACTGGGCGCGATCGTTTTGGGTCGATCCCTCCCGTGATTGGGTTGTACTCCGTTTCATGGACACCTCGCAAGCCGGAATCGAACGCTGGAAATTAGATGTCGAATACCGGGAGGACGCAGATGCCGTTTTCGTGCCAAAATCTTGGTCCTTAATCAGCCGACATAGTGATGGGAGTTTGCTGCTGAGTGTGCGATCGACGGTGACCCTAGCAGAAATCAATCCTAAGTTAGCTCTGCCGGAGTTTGACATTGACTTCCCGCCAGGCACGTTTGTGTTTGATGACAAATCGGGCGGCTATTTCATCCAAAAACAAAATGGCGAGACGAGGCCAGTTACGCCCAACGAATTTACACGCCCATACCACGAATTGGTGTCTGAGCCTGCACCGTCTCGCTACGCTCGGCTTTGGTCCTGGCCCGTCATCGTCGGGGCGACCTTTTTCATGGCGTCAGGGCTTGTCCTATTAGCAATAAGGGCGAGAGGCAAATACAAGGGGTAATTTGACTTTACCGTTTAAGGTTAGTTTTTAGGAGACTATCGATGGATCACAAGCTCTTTTCACTCCGCATTTGGTTACTGGCGCTAAGTGGATATCTTGTGTACTGCACGTACTTGCTCTCCGCGCCTGGAGATTGTGATACCGATTGCAGGCAGGTAACGCAATGGAGCGCGACGTTCATGTCGGATCCTCCTTGCGAGGAATTTCAATACGCGGATTGCGACCCATGCACAAGCACATTCGGCGGATCCTGCCCCAATGACACCAGGGCCATGCCTGGCACATGCCAGGCGGCTGGGGATGTGCCGGAGTTCGAGCAATACCAAAGGGGTTGCATAAATTGCTCGGTTTATTGTGGGCCACCCGCTTCGATATGGAAGGCGACGTGCACCGGACAAGGCCAGTTCGTTGGTACCCTGAGCCCGATCAAAGTTTGCAAATAGTCACTATGATCGCCACAATGGGGGAGTTTGGCGATGCCCGCTGCGTTCATTTTCGGCCAGCAAAGAATAGGTCGGTCGGCCGCTACACAAATTGAGGTACTGGTTACTGTCGCCATCATTGGCATGCTGGCCGCGCTTACGTTAGCCGCCGTGCAGCGCGCGCGCGAAACCGCCTCGCGCGCTCGCTGCCAGAACAACCTCCATCAAATCGGGGTGGCGCTTCACCAATATCACGATGCCGGGCGAGCATTACCGCCGGGCATTAGTGTTGATGGCGGTAAGTCGCCGCAACCCTATCTCAGCTGGAATGCCCGAATCCTTCCGTATCTTGAGCAGGACGTCCTATGGCGAGACATCGAGGCGGCCTTTCGCCAAGATACCAATTTCCTCAAAGTGCCGCCTCACTCGCTTCGTGCGCGCGTCGTGAAGGGATTCACATGCCCATCCGATCCTCGTTCCGAATCGGCGCACGACGGGAAACTGACGAATTCGGCCTTCACGACCTACCTTGGTGTTGAGGGGACGGACCAATATGAACATGACGGAGTATTGTACCTCGACTCAAAGACGCGTTTCGCCGACATAAGCGATGGCTTGTCGAACACCCTCATGGCTGGGGAACGGCCGCCCAGCGCCGATGGCATCCTCGGCTGGTGGTATGCCGGCTGGGGCCAAAATAAAGACGGATCGGCGGAAATGATTCTGGGCGTCCGCGAATATAGCATAGGCATTTATGGCCACGGTTGCCCTCCCGGGCCGTACCATTTCGGGCCCGGCAAAGCGTCTAACCAATGCGACACCTTCCACTTTTGGAGCTACCACAGCGGCGGCGTGAATTTTCTCTTTTGCGACGGCTCCGTGCGCTGGGTGTCGTATTCCGCCGACCCGCTGTTGCCTGCGCTTTCGACCCGCGCAGCCGGCAACGTCGCAACAATCCCTTAGTTCTGACGTTATGGTGAGTGCGGATGTCTTATCCCCCAGAAAACTTCCGATCCCGCTCCTCGAATCCCTTGTAGTCCAGGAAGTCATACAGCTCCGCCCGCGTCAGCATCTTCGGCAGCGCGTTCTGCTGATGGCCTTTCTCTTTCAATTCCGTGAGAGTGTCCAGCGGGCATTCTGTGACATTATTAAATCGTTTTGATAAATGAAGCTGTCTCATGCCCCCGGCTGAGTCAGTCCTTCATTCATCAATACCTGATAATACTCGGCCAGCGACACGATTCGCACGCCCTCATACGGATCGAGGGCGAGCAAATGGCGATCGTTGGTGACGAGATAATCCACTCCGGCTGCCATTGTTGCCGCGAGGATGGGAGTGTCGCCGACATCGGCAGATACGGCATGATGCGAGGCGCCAGGATCGACCATGCTCGTGCGGCGAATGATCCGCCCGCGCGACAACTGGGCTAATCGCCTGGGAAAACCAAGCTGTTTAGTAAGTACTCGTTCGAGTTCATCGAGTTGATAGCTGCTGGCGTAAATTCGCCAAGATGCCTGCACCGTCGCGGCCAACATTTCCTCTGCTGCAGCGCCTAACAAGGCCTCCGCCACGTAAACATTTGTGTCGAAGAATACCTTCATGTGCCATAGCGAACCTTTTCGACCGCTTGGTCAATGGCCGTCTGATCGATGCCTCGTTGCTTGGCCTCGGCTCGCGCCGCCGTAGTTTCGCGCCGCCATTCCTCTTCCGCCAATTGCGCGAGTTGTTCCTCCAACGATTGACGTTCGCTCGCGGGCAGCTGCTGAATTCTCTGCAAGATTTCTTGAACGGCTTCACTCATGGTAAGGGCTCGCTTCTGGTGATTGTGCGTACAAGGGCATTATATCAGCGTTTCTCAGGTCCGTCGCTTACGCTTCCGGCTCGTTGCGCCTCGGCTCGTTGCGCACCGGCTTGTTGCGCACCATCACCCCCCAAAGAACTTCCGATCCCTTTCCTCGAATCCCCTGTAATCCAGCAAGTCATATAGCTCCGCCCGCGTGAGCATCTTCGGAAGCGCTTTCTGTTGCTGGCCTGCCTGCTTCAATTCCGCCAGCGTCTCCTGTGCGCCACGCATTGCGGTCCGGAAAGCCGTGAGGGGGAACAGCACCATGCGGTAGCCGATACCGCCGAGCGTGGCCACGTCGAGGTTTGGGCTCTTGCCAAACTCCGTCATGTTCGCGAGCAATATCGCCGGCACGTCCTTTGCGAAGCGGGCGAATTCTTCTTTGGACTCGAGCGCTTCGGGAAAGATCGCATCCGCTCCGGCTTGCAGGTAGAGCTTCGCGCGGGCCACGGCATCGTCGTAGCCGTTCACTCCCCGGGCATCGGTGCGAGCGATGATGACGAAGTCGGGATCGTTGCGGGCGGCCACGGCCGCGCGAATCTTGGCGGCCATCTCGTCCGGTTTGACGAGTTGCTTGCCCGAGAGATGGCCGCAACGCTTGGGAAGCTGCTGGTCTTCCAGGTGCAGACCGGCAGCACCGGCCGATTCCAAAAGCCGAACGGTGCGCTCGACATTCAGCGCTTCGCCAAAGCCGGTGTCGGCATCGCAGAGAAGCGGCAGCGTGCAGGCTTGCGTGATTTGCCGGGCCGCTTCGGCGAACTCCGAAAGCGTGATCAGGCCCACGTCCGGCACGCCGAAACAGGCCGAGAGCGCTCCACCGGAGAGATAGACCGCGGAAAAGCTAAGTCGTTCCGCCATTTTCGCGACAAGGCAGTTGAAAACGCCCGGAACGGCAATGGTTCCTGCTTGCCAGGCTTGGCGAAGTTTGCGACCGGGTGATTGCATGATCTTCTCCAATTCATCATCCGTCAAAGCAACGAGATAAATCCCCGAATTACACTCATGGCCGCATGATTTCACTTTTGCGGCCGGTTCGCTAGGATAAGTGATGGAATATCCAAGCGAACCGAAAGGACCCCGGACCGCCAAGGCCGCTTGTGCGGGCAAATTGCATGAACAACAACCGCATGCCGACTCGCAACCTGGTGCTTTTCGCCGTCATCACCATGTTGATTCTGTTCGGCTACAGCTACATCGAAAACAAGCTTAATCCCAAGCCGGAACCACCCAAGCAATTGAACCCGCTTGAGGCCGCGCAGACGCTGGCGGCGGTTCACGAATGGGTGGGCTGGGACACGGTCATTTCCCCCATCCTATATCCGCCGCCGTCGGCCGCCAGCATCGCCAAGCGGGCGGTTATTCCGCGTATTCCGGCGAAAGTGCTGGCGCCACAAGTGGCGGCCAGCGTAAAGCCGGACTTGATTTCGATGGGCGACGAATCATTTTACCTACAGGTGCGGCTGACGACGCAGGGCGGCGGCGTGGACAGGCTGATTCTCACGTACTTCCCCGAGGCCGACGTGTATGGCCGCGAGATCACGCAAGCGGGCCCAGACGGCAAGAAGATCTTCAAGCCATTGTATCTGATTCCGAGTCCGGAGGATTTACCACCCGAGCAGCGAGCGGAATTGACTCACGATGCGGCCTTGCCCTCGTTCCTGATATACCACTACGCCAAACCGGGTGATGACCGACCGGTCAACACCCTCGGCGAGCGTGTCTGGAAACTCGATTCGCCCAAGCCGAACCCCGCCGGTGATCATCAGGAAGTTCGCTTCAGCACGGAGTTGAAGGAAATGGGCGTGAAGATCACCAAGATCTTCACGTTGAACCGCAAGGAGTATCACCTGGGCCTGGCCGTGAAAGTCGAGCGGCTCGACGGCAGCAAAGAGCCCGTGCCATTTCGTTATCAGCTTGCCGGCGCCCATCGCTTGCCAGTTGAAGGCATGTGGTACACCGGCGTGTATCGCAACGCCATTTTCGGCTGGCAAACAAAATCCGGGAACGGTCGCCGCAATATGGTCGATGCCGCCAGCGTTCAGTTTCAATCCGGCAGCGAAAAAGAGGTTCGCGGCGACGACAAAGTCCTGCAATACGCGGCAGTAGTAACGCAGTTTTTCGCCTCGGCCGTTTGCGTCGACGATCAGCAGCCGGAGCGCAACTTCATCGAGTGGGAGCGCGCCACGGCCGAAGGCACGGAAGACAAGACCGGCCGGCCGATCAAGACGCTTCGCGATGTGGCTGAGTACAACAACGAGGGCTATTTCCCCACCGACAAGCAGTTCCTGGCCGATATTTGCCCGCGCATGATTTCGCAGCAGCTTACGGTGCCGCAAGAGGGCATTGAGCACAAATACATGCTTTACAACGGCCCGGTCAAGGTGCGCCTGCTGGGCCAGATGCGCGGCGACCAGGCCGTTGATGAGAACCTGGTGGACCGCTACGTCTCGACCCTGAACCTCCAGACGATGACCGACTACCATTCGCCGAACTGGTTCGGCCGAAATATTGCCGACCCCATCGGCTGGACCTGGCTGACCATCCAGACCACGAACATCATGCACTGGGCTCTGGGGAACTTATCTCGGGTGCTGCCGTTGTGGCTGGCGATCTTCGTGCTGACGGTGCTGGTGCGCGGTGCGCTCTCGCCGTTCAGCCGGCGGCAGGCCGCCAAGGCCGCCGAATTCCAGGAGAAGGTGAAGGCGCTTCAGCCCGAGTTGAAGAAACTCGAAGAGCAATACAAGGGCCGGGAGCAGGAATTCCAGCAGGTGAAGATGAAGTACATGATGGAGCACGGCGTCAACCCGATGTCGCAGATGAGCGGCTGCCTGCTGATGATCGCGCAGTGGCCGATCTTCATCGGGCTCTATTACTGTTTGCAGGAAAACGTCTTTTTCCGGCTTCAATCCTTTATGCCATGGTGGATTCCGAACTTGGCTGCGCCCGACATGCTCTTTACCTGGACAGAACTGATTCCGTATATCAGCGTGCCGGCGGCATTGGGCCACACGCTCTATCTCGGGCCGTTCTTCAACCTGTTGCCGATCGTTGCCGTGGCCCTGATGATCATCCAGCAAAAATACATGACGCCGCCCGCTACCGACGAGCAGCAGGCAATGCAGCAAAAGACCATGAAATGGATGATGGTGATCTTCGGCTTCATGTTCTACAAGGTGGCCGCCGGGTTGTGCCTGTACTTCATTGCCGGCAGCGTGTGGAGCCTGGTGGAACGCAAGGTGCTCCCCAAGCCGAAGCCGAAGGAACCAAAACCAGATAGCCCCGGAAAAGCAGTCAAGCGCAAGGGCAAAGGACCCAAGTCGGGAACCAATGGAGCCGGCGGTTTCTGGGACTGGTTCGATAAGGTCCGCAAGGAAGCCGAGAAAAAACGCCGGGTGTAACAGTGGTTTAGCAAAGGGAAACGAAGGAAACGAAGAGCCCGCGGATTGGTAGCGGAATTCGCAAGAATTCCGCTACCAATCAGTTGCAATTCTCTTTGTTCCCTTCGTTTTCTTCTGTTCAATTCTCCTATTCTGCAAATGCTCGCCGACCTCAACGACACGATTATCGCACTCGCCAGCGCCGCCGGGCCCGGCGCGCGGGCCATCGTGCGCCTGAGCGGGCCGCGCGCGCTGGAAATTGCGGTCTCGCTATTCACGTCGCCTGAAACCATTGATTCGAACCAACGCCGAATGCATGCGGGTGACATTCGCCTGAGCGGCCTTGCGTCGCCGTTGCCGGGTTGGCTATATCATTTCCCGGCCCCGCAAACTTACACCGGCCAGGAGATGGTGGAATTGCACACCATCTCTTCGCCGCCGCTGGTCGAGCTGCTCATCGCACAACTGCTCCAGGCCGGCGCCCGGGCCGCCCAGCCGGGCGAGTTCACGCTGCGCGCCTTCCTGGGCGGCAAGCGCGATTTGCCGCGGGCCGAAGCGGTGCACGCCGTCATCAGCGCCGGCGACCGCGATGATCTCACGCAGGCTCTTGCGCAATTGGCCGGCGGCGTCACCCGGCCACTCGAAGGTCTGCGCGACGACTTGCTGAATCTGCTGGCCGACGTGGAGGCACAGCTGGATTTCACCGAAGAAGGCCTGGAATTCGTCGATATCAACGAGACGCTGCTGCGGCTAACGAAGGGAATGGCCCAGCTAACTTCGCTGCAGCGCCAACTCGATCAGCGCGCCACCAGCGAGCGGCCCTTCCGGGCCGTGTTGATCGGTGAGCCGAACGCGGGCAAAAGCAGCCTGTTCAACGCCCTCGGCGGCACAGCCCTGGTGAGTCCGCAACCGGGAACCACGCGGGATTATCTGGTTGCTCGGGTAACGATGGATGGTGTGGCCGTAGAACTCGTGGACACGGCCGGCTGGCAAGAGGCAGATGATGCGATCGGCCAACAGGCGCAGTCGCTAAGCCATTTGCAAAGCCACGATGCGGATTTGCTGTTGTTGTGTCACGAAGCGGGAAACACCAATTCACCCCTCTCCCCTTGGGGGAGAGGGGAAGGGGGTGAGGGGATCACCGTTCTCCACCTCGCCACCAAGTGCGACCTCGCCGAACCCGCCGCTGGCCTGCATGCCACCAGCGCCATTACCAGCCAGGGTTTGCCAGAATTGCGTTCCCGCATTGCGGAGCAAGCGAAATCGCGCCGCCAGCCATCGCTGGCCCCAAGCCTCAGCCGCTGCCGGCATCACGTGGCCACCGGACTGGACCACTTGCGGAAGGCACATTCCATTGTCCTATTCGAAGAGCCGCCGGAATTGCTGGCCGTGGAACTCCGCGGCGCCTTGCAGCAACTCGGCGAGATGGTGGGAGCGATTTACACCGAAGACTTGCTGGACCGAATTTTCAGCCGATTTTGCATCGGGAAGTGAAATCATATTTTTGCCTATCTTTCTCGTTATTCCAAGCTGATATTGCACGGATAACGCACGGTACGGTATCCTGGTTCTTGTGATAATGCGGGAAACAGCCAGGAAATGCCGTCATGCCTCCGACCTCTGAAATCAGCTACTACCCAAGCCGCAAGGGTTATTACACTTGGTTTCGCGACAAACAGATCAAGCTGTCAAAAGGGCCAGATGACAAGCCCACAGGGCCGACGTACCTCACCGCGCTCAGGAAGTTCACGGAACTTCTGGAGTTGGCAAACGCCGACACCTCCGACCAGGGCAACACGGTTCGGCTAATTTGCGAACTTTACGGGCAACACTTGGAACGGAACGGCAAGACGGCATCGCTTCGCATTTACCTCGAAACTTGCACGTCAGGCATTGAGCGGTTCGGCGAAAAGACTATCGCCGAGTTCAAGGTCTTCCACGTCACCGAGTGGCTGGAGGCGATGGCAAAACCCAGAAAGGACCGCAAAGGCCGCATGGGGCAATGGAGAGAGACGTATCAGGCGATGGCCTTGCGGTCCCTCATCTGCGCGCTGAATTGGGCGAAGAAGCAAGGTCTGATTACGCGACACTGCCTCGACCAGAAGGGTGTGGTTAAGAGGAGCAAGCGGAGCCGTGGCGAAGAGGCGTACATCGACCCCACTATCTACCAAGAGCTGATCGGGGCGGTGAACGCGAACTTTGGCGACCTGATTCGGTTTCTGCGCGATACTGGCTGCCGACCTGCCGAGGCTTACCACGCCGAAGCACGATATTACCGGCCCGCCGAAAATGTCTTGGTGTACCCCGGACAACCGAAGCCCGGTGAATTTGTGTGGAAGAATGCGAAGAAGACCGGAAGAGACCGGGTGATCTATCTGAACGACGATCTCGTGAAGATGATCGAGCGCCGGATCAAACTGTTCCCCGAAGGTCCGCTGTTCCGAACAAAACGGAACCGCCGCTGGACGAATGAGGCGGTTTCAATTGGACTTCGTTGGTACGCGAAGAGGCTGTCCATCAAGCCTGCACCCACCGCCTACGGGTTCAGACATTCTTTCGCGACTGACTGGCTGCTGAACAGCGGACCGATCAAAGTGCTGGCCGATATGATCGGAACGAGCGTGGGAATGATTGAGCGGCACTACGGCCACTTGCAGGTTGACAAGGCCCGAATGCGCACGATCTTGCTCGAAACGATGTCGAAGCGAGGTTCAGCGGCGGGGAAAAAAGCGAAAGCGTGAGGGGTCTTCTTTCGGCTTGCTTCGCGGTTGGGGCTGCACTGGAGGCGGGAATGGCATTGGAATCGCAGGCGGCGAGGCCGGTTCAATATGGCGCTCGTCGGGCCGATCCTCTTTGCGAGACTTGGCGATAAAGTCCTCAATGTCCTTGGTGCGAATCAGGATCGAATCGCCGACGCGGTGGTGAGCAATTTTTCCTGTTTCGACCAATCGATACCACCAACGGCGTGACCGCATTCCGGCCAAAAAGCGGCGTTGAGCCTCGGCCACAGTCACATATTCAGGCTGTTTCTCGGTTTGCTCGTCCGGCGATCCAAACTCCTGGGCTGCGTGCCGGGTGGTCTGCTCGGTATTGAGACAAAGGGAGTCGATCACCCGGCCACGGAAGAATTCATCAACAGCGGTTTCGGTGATGCGAATGGAGCCGTCGAGACACCGCTTGACTTTTAAGCCTTGGGCAATCCAGGCTTGAAGGTCTTCGGGGCTGATCTTGAAAAACTGGCAAAACTCATCAGCGTTCCAAACTCGCTCGCCGACTCCTTTGCGACCGAAGGGCACCACGAACTCCAGTGTGTCGTTCTCGTGGAGCTGGCAGCCGGGCACGACACACACCCCGTTGACGAAGGCGATGGCGTCGTCGGGGATGTTGAAAGCATCTCTCAGCACGGCCCTGACGCTTGCGACAGACGTACCGGCAATCATGAAGAGGCCATCGTTCGTTCCATGGATCACCTTCACCGGGCTACATGGTGGGAGCGCGTGATTTGAGAAAGCGACCATTCTAGTTCCCTTCATCATCAAGCAGGCCGAAAGCAAGATACTCAAGGTCGTCATGCGGCGAAATCACGCTGCCTAGAACTCCAAAGGTTCTTGGCCATCCGGCATTTCGCACCATAGCCTTCCGTCAGTGTGGCGAGTCACCGTATAATCCGCCAGAATACCATTCGCATTGTGCAGGACCGCGCTCCAAGCATCACGGCCTTCAATGTCTATCACTTCGGACAAATCCTCGTTGGGCCGAGGCGCTTCTTCGCCATTTTCGTTGAAATAGTGATTGATCGCAGCATTCAGTATTTGTTGTCGAGAAGTTAGGGTGCCCATGGTGAGTGTCTCTTGAGGATAAGGGTTAGACTGGTGCCCTACGATAGAGCACCCGGCGAAAGTGGCGAGGGAACGAAAAAGCCGCCCAGCCCCATTAACGGTCGGCGTCGGTTTTTTCGTCGGCTGGTTGCCGCCTTTCATCTTACGCGATTATAGACACGTGGCCCACTGATGTAGCGGAATTGAACGCGATTCTGGCTAAGGCCCAAGAGTGCGAGAACAAGCTCGCCGAGATCTGCGCCAAAGCCAAGGAACTTCTGGCCGACGCCGACGCCGAGCAACCGGAGGCGATCCCCAATGGCAACGATTGACTGCTATCTCGGCAAAGTGTTCCACGGTGACGCTCTCAAGCTGCTACGGACGATGCCTGGCGAGAGCGTCGATACCGTGATCGCCGACCCCATGTATGGAACGTCAAAGAATTGCCGATTCGATTGGGGCCTAGACCCGGCACTTGGCGACCCGGCAAGGCACTGGCAGTACCACGAACCCATCTATCAGGAATGCCGCCGGGTGCTGAAACCAGGACGCCCCCTGGCATGGGCGCAGGGGGCCAAATACTGCCAACACTTCCATCGCTGGTTCGGCGGCCATCGCTTGTGGTCGCTGACTCGGTTTCGCCTCAAAGGCAAGAAGGCGACTGGACATACCTGGATCGTGCAAACCAGGGAGCAGCGGCCCATCGAGTTCCCTCACAGAGATTCGTTGGTGATCTATGGCTCGCTTGGACCGTTGAGAAAATTCCACCCCTGCATCAAGACTGTTGAGGAAATGTCATTCCTGATCGAGTCGCTGACCAGGCCGGGCGAGATCATCCTCGATTGCTTTTGTGGCCTCGGCGCTACGTTGGTAGCTGCACATACACTTGGCCGACTCTGGATTTGTTGCGACCTCAGTAGGGACTACTGCCGCATCGCGATGAGGCGGCTCAAACAGGTCACTGAAACTGCCTCCCTGCCCGAAGGCCATTGAAGAGATGTTGTTCCTCGTGGACGCCCTGACCAAGCCGGGCCAAGTGGTTCTGGACCCGTTCGCGGGCACCGGCACCACGTTGGTGGCCGCAGCGTTGCAAAAACACAAGTTTCTTGGTTGCGATCTGAGCGAACGGTACTGCCGCATCGCCATTAAGCGCCTCGCAGACCTTGGCCTCTTGGCACCTTGGAAACGGAAACGAACATGAACCACCGGAATGACCATTTGCACGCCAATGAATTCCAGCTTGGCCGGAGCTCA
>Ga0070732_10000845_pt1 | contig 17531 bp, 12 predicted proteins | sample Coa_R1_5_FD_66449 | JGI IMG/M metagenome (GOLD analysis project Ga0070732, IMG submission 66449) | Surface soil microbial communities from Centralia Pennsylvania, which are recovering from an underground coalmine fire - Coalmine... | ecosystem: Environmental > Terrestrial > Soil > Unclassified ...
AATGAGCCATCCTTTGGAAGAGGTCGGGCTAGCTGATCCGAGAACACGATCACCCCTCGGTGGAAGCTGGGACGGGTTAGAACGTTTTCGTTGACGCTCCGTTTGCCCCGCTCCATTCATTTACCAAGTACCGGCGGATTTTGAGTTCCACAGTGAGTTCTGAACCGTTAGGAAAATCCTCTACTCTATCTGATTCTTCAACCGCTTACCAGCACGTCGATTCCCACCGTCATGATCCAATTCGCCGCATTTTGAACATGGAACTACTACAGTTTTACTACAGCGCAAAAATACATTCTTGCGTGGTTTTTCGAAACCACTATCCTAAAGAAACGATGCGTGATGATTTTAGTGAAGAAGTGAAGCGTACGCTCGTTGCTCGTGTTGGGAATCGCTGTTCGAATCCGCACTGTCGTGCGTTGACGAGTGGCCCGCAGGACGATCCAACTAAGGCCTTGAATGTAGGAATTGGCGCGCATATTACGGCAGCCTCGCCAGGCGGGCCACGCTACAATGCATCTCTTACCCCAGAGGAGCGTTGCCACCCGGACAACGGAATCCGACCATTCCCAAGCTTTCACCAGGCTGATGATTTGGGCCGCAATGTTGGCATTTGTAGTGACGACGCCCTTCGGCCGGCTCGTCGTGCCACTGGTGTAGAGAATCATGGCACGCCGCTCCCAGGTGACTTCCGGCAGCCCTGCTGCCTGAAAGGCGAGCAGGTGCTCGTACGGCAATGCACGAATCCCACGAGCGGCAGCAATTGGCCCCAGTTGAGAGGCTGCCGGAGCATCGAACAACAATGTCGATGCCGCGGTGTCGTCGACAAGATATTCCAGTTCAGGCTTCGTGGAGTTTAGAGGTAACGGAACGGCGATGCCACCTGCCCGCCAAATGCCCCACTGCACCGCAACCCACGGAAATCCCGGCGTCACCAGAAATGCCACGCGATCTTCGTGAAGATCCTCTCGGCCGGCAAGTAGCGTGGTGGCGACGCGCGACGATGCATCAAGCAAATCGCGATACGTGAACGTTCCCTGGGCATCGATGACCGCTGTCCTTCCGCCATGTCTCTGGGCGCGAACATGGAGGAGATCAAGACTGTTGCGGCTAATCACGAGCCGACTTTACGTCCTCTTCGCCCGTACTGTCCACCTGGGCCGTCTTTTGGAACAGAACAATCCGTTTCGGGTTACCTATTGCTTAGACTTACCACCGCCACTGTTTACTCCGCTGCAAGCTCAATCCCAAGTCATGGCTTCGAACCGGGGTTGGTTGGTTCTGAGCCCTATCCTGGTTTCGACAGGTGCGTCATTCCTCAAGTACTGGGGCAGAGCTGAACACTCCGTCACATCAGCCGCAGGCTACTTGAACTGTAATGGTCCGATATGCCCGCGTCCAGTGGCCACAGACTTCTCTGCTAATACTGTTTCCAGCAAATCCGCGAGCTGGTCGGCGGTGAACTGGTTCCCCTCGATGTTGGCTACCAGCTTGCCCTGGCGATCGATGACAGCGGTATGCAGCGAGTGATTCATCAAGCCTTCGTCTTGGAAGAAATCCATTCCGAACATGTTTGTGACGCGGCGCACTTCGGCGACCCGGCCAGTGAGAAAATGCCAGGTCTTGGGATCAGCCTTCCACGTCTGCGCGTAACGGGCCAGAACTTCGGGGCTATCGCGCTCCGGATCGAAGGTGACGGTGAGCAGCACAAGATCGCGACCCAGCAGTGCTTTGAACCGTCGCTGAAGCACTCCGAAGTTGTTCGCGATCCGATAGCAGAAATTCGGCAAAGCACAACTTGTGTAGATGAAGTTGAGTGCCACGACTTTTCCGGCAAATTGAGAAAGCGACACCTGCCGATGGGCCTGATCCGTCAAGGCGAAATCCGGGACCGGGTTGCCGAGTTCCAACGGTTTGGGTGCGGATTTAGCCCGATCCGAAAGACTGGTGAGCAGTTTTAATTGCCGGGCGGTCCGGGGATCCTGTTCCGCCGTGACGTAGGGATGGATTCTTATGTGTTCTACATAGGAAGCCCCGCCATCCACAACCAGCGTGAACTCGACAATCGCACCGGGTGCGAGCCCATCCAGCTCATTTGATTCGCGTACTTCGAAAGGCATCGTCATCGCCGCCATGAAACCCGGAATTTCCTGGCAGGAGACGGTGAAACTGTTCTGGGCGCGGTCCACTTTGAGGACCATGCCAGTGGCCAAGTATTGTTGTGCAGCCCGCGCCGACAAAACCGTTATGAGAATCGTGGGGATCAGAGTCAAGCATCTCACCGTTTTAACTCCTCACTTGGCTGGCTTGGAAATTGCGTCCGTCGGTTCGGCAGCCTGCGGGCGATTCAACCCACCGAGCCTGTAGGGTTTTCGCTCCAGCTTGACATACTTTTCCGAGAATTCCCTGATTTCGAGGAATTGATCCTCCTCGACGTTGGCGAAGTGCTGACGCGTGTTGCTGGTTGGCCACCAGACTTCAATGTCCTTGATCTTAGCCTTCTTACCCAAACCAATGTGCTGCTGCAGAGGCGACGCACCAAACGATCCTCCACTGCCCACGGTACGATAGATGGAGCGCGCGTGCGCACCGTCGTTCTCAACGGTAACTTTGATTCTGGCTCCGATGGCTGCCTTGTTCGTCTTCACTCCGACCAGCTTCAAGGTGACCCAGTCGTTGCCGTTGCCTGGATTCTCAAAGACACGCATGGCGTGAGCGTCTCCCGGAATGGCGCCTCCCATTTCCTCAACGATATCCTCGAATCCGCGGTTCGTAAGATCGGCGAAGGCAACGCCATGTCCTTTATGCCAGTCCCCGGTTCCGCTGGCCGTCGTAACGTCCACAAAGGACTTACCCTCCTTATTTCGGAGTAGAACGTTCGGTCCCAGTGATGCGTAAGAAGGGCTTCCGGTTCCAAGATAAATATCGAGAAAGCCATCATTATCTATGTCGCCGAAGTTCGAACCCATTGGCATAAAGACCTTATCGAGACCGACTTCCACAGTCACATCGCGAAACGTGCCGTTTCCCAGATTTCGATAGAGCTTCAAAGTGATGGCATTGTGGGGAAGTCCCAGATAAGTGCGTGCGATTTCGTCCACGGAATTGAAGTAACTGGCGACGAACAGATCCGGCCAGCCGTCGTTGTCGTAGTCAAAGAACCATGTCGGGAAGCCGCGAACTGGGCCCGCGACGCCTGCGGATTCTGCCACCTCGGTGAAAGTATTGTCGTGGTTATTGTGGTAAAGGAAATTGGGACCGGTCAGATTTGAGACGAAGAGATCGGGCCAGCCGTCGTTGTCGTAGTCGGCGGCGGCTACTCCTTTTGTGAACGCAGTGCGGTCAATTCCTGATGCGTGCGAAATGTTTTTAAAAGTGCCATCGCCGTTGTTCAGGAACAACTGCGCGGGGCCATTTTCGTTCCCGGCGAACAGGTCGAGAAGGCCGTCATTGTTGATATCAACCCAAACGGCGGTTTGAGAACTAGTAGGACCCGATGATAACCCGCTGGCTTTGGTGACGTCGGTGAACGTACCGTTGCAGTTGTTGCGCAATAGAGACCTGTGTTGTCGCGGCTCCCAACCGCCACGCATCACCAGAATGTCAAGGCAACCGTCATTGTCGTAGTCGGTTTGGACAATATTCAAACCGCCCAATTGCTCGGCTAAACCCGTCTTTGCAGATTGATCGCTGAAAGTTCCGTCCCCGTTATTGCGGAAATACTGCATCGGAGCACATGTGTCGAAGCTTGACTTAACAATGTCGAGACGACCGTCATTCTGAAAATCGTCGACGATGACCCCGCCCGCCATGGAGATAGTGTCGAGGCCTGCTTCCGGCGCGACATCGTGAAAGCGCGGCAGGGCTTCGGCGGAGTCAAAAGCCGAAGACGGGATAAGAAATTGCTTGGGAACGTTGTCCGGGTATTCTCCCAAGGTCATGTACGCAAAATTGAGCAGCCATTTGACCTCGAGTTCATCTGGTTTCTGCGCCAGATACTTCAGAAAGTACTCGACCGCCTTTCGGGAGTCTTCCGGGTGGGAAAAACGGCTGCTTTTCAGCATGGGCAGCAGGCATCGGTCTCCCGGTTTCCGGTAGACATCATTTTCCATCTCCGATTTGTGCAAATAGGCAATGCCAAGAGTTTCATTGAGTTGTTGGGTCGTATCGGGGGAGTTCGCCAATCGTTGGGCCTTCGCATATTGCTCGATGGCGGCGTCCATGTTGCCGATGTACGCATTGATCTCGCCCAGAGAGGTGTGCGCATCGATTACGTTGAGCGGCCCCTGGGAAGCAACCAGCTTTTCGTCCCCCGGCGACAGGAACCTCTCCAACGCATCCTTCTGCGAGTAGCTTCTCATAACCTCGCAAACCGCTTGTGGAGTCGGGTCCCACACTATGTCCTGAGACATCTCCCGCAACGGAATTTGTGCCTCGCTTTGTCCGCTGACGGTCAGCGCATATTTCACGCTCCCGGTAGCATCCGTGGCGGGCGTTCCCCCGCCAGCGGATCCGCTCCAAATTGAGTACGTCAGGAGCTTCACAATCGCGTAGCCCAGAGGAGTTCTCACTGGCTGCGAAATCTGCCCTGGCTGCAGTCCGGCTAAGGCAGTTCTAAGTTCGGGCCGCAACCTGGATGGGTCGACATTCTCCAAGTGGCCGCCCGAGTCTGCAGTTGAGTCGATGGAGCGCGTTTTGGCCAGCCTCGAAAAATCCTCACCGTTGTGAATACGATTGAGGATGTCAAATGCTTCCGGCTCGGAGCTCACCACAATAATCTGCAAGCTCGCTCCTTGCGACATCTGTGCGGAATTTGGTCCAGGCGTCTGTGACATGACTGACACAGACAGGCCTGCCGCACCGAGTGCAATTCGGGCGAGTCTCCAAGCTTGAGATATCAAGATCAACATAACCTCTGCATACTAGTTTGCCGTGGTGCCCGGCCTGGGCGTTTGCTCATTGCCGCTGCAAGCCGCGGATGTTTCTAACCGGTCGGCGCTCCGGACTCCTGTTCCCTCCTCGACCGTATAAAGGAAATCCGCCGCCATATCATGTAGCGTTTGCTTGGTTCCGCTCGGCCATTCAATCTCGATCGTACTTATCCTAGTGTGGCTGCCCAAGCCAAAGTGCAAACGCAGGTCATTTTGCGAAAGGTAGCTCCCTCCGCCCCGCACTTCATTCATCTGCACTAAGTCCCCTGCGGTCACGCTGGCTCGAGTACCGATCGCTGCGCGATTGCTCTTGGTGCCAATGAGCTTCAGGAGCACGGCATGGTTACTATTCCGGGTGCAGTTCAGTAGCAATGTGGGAGTCTCCCCCACATTTAGGATCAGCACATCCACGTTGCCATCATTATTGATGTCGCCAAAAGCCACGCCCCGGCGGGATTGCAATGGTAATTTGTCCAACGCAATCACGCGACTGACGTCACGGAAAGTGCCGTCACGATTGTTGTGGAAAAACAATAACGGCTCACGATAGGAGACTCCCATGCGCGCCTCGTCGATCTGCGGGTAAATATGGCCGTTTGCAATGAAAATGTCGTCCCATCCGCTGTTCGTGAAATCCACGAACCCTGTACCCCAACCGACATAAGGAAAGGTAACTTGCGCAATGCCTGAGGCAATGCTGATGTCATCAAAACCTCGATCACCGAGGTTTCGGTACAACGTGTCTGACTCTTGCATGAAATTCGTTACCAGGATGTCAAATTTCCCACCGTGACTAAAATCCCCGGCGTCCACTCCCATCGAGCCCTGCGCTTGGCCGTTCGCGCTGACAGCAGTACCCGAAAGCACGCCCACATCCTCGAATGTCCCATTGTGCTTGTTGTGGTAGAGGTAATTGGGGCCGCGGTCGTTGGTCACGTACAAATCTGGCCAGCCGTCGTTGTCGTAGTCGGTCCAGATGCCCTGCATTCCGAATAGAAGTTGATCGTCGCGGACACCAGCGTTCTTCGCAACTTCTTCAAATATTCCATGTCCCTTGTTGTGAAAGAGAAGGTCAGTCTCTCCGGGAAATCCCCATGGCCCGCAAAAGACGTGCAATCCCAGAAATGTGCAATAGCGATCATTGCCGCCGAACTGCCGCAGGTCTACATGCGCGTACCGCGGAACGAACAGATCAACAAGTCCGTCTCGGTCATAATCTCCCCAGGCGGCGCCTGTCGGAAAGCCGTCCACGCCGACTCCCGCCTGGGCGGTAACGTCTTCAAACTTGCAGTTGCCCTTATTCCGGTACAGTGCGGAGCCGCCGAATCCGGTGACATAGATGTCTTCCCAACCATCGTTGTCAAAATCCGCAACCGCAATCCCCATTCCCCAGCCTTTACGAGTCAGGCCAGCCTCGGCGGTGATGTCCTTGAATCTCAATCCAGCTTCCTGGTGGTAGAGGGTAATCATTGGATCTCCTCCTGCCCTGTACCGGTCCAAGGTCGATCCGTTCACGGTGACAATGTCCAGCTTGCCATCGTTATCGCAGTCGATAAAGCCGACGCCTCCGCTCATCGATTCGATCATGTACTTCTTTTCCGCTGTCGAAATGTGCGAAACGGACAGTCCTGCAGATTGAGCGATGTCTTTGAAATCGGGTAGTTCGATAGCCAGCGTCTGGCCGGCCAATGTTGGGCCCGCCAGCAAGAGGATGATGGGGAGGATTGAGAGGGACCTGTTCCGCATAGGAGAAAACTGGATTTGTATATGCGGTGGTGCGACCAAAACCCCAAGGTCGAAACGGCTACTTTGGGCCCCCCGAAGCTGCGAGCACTGCAGTGTTCTCTTCTGGTTTGTGGCGTACCCGAAAGACCTAGACAGTCGGGGTAATGCGGCCAGGGAACCCAGCGGTGAGAACGGAGGTTTCACCCCGCGATACAGAAACCCACGATTGGCGAAAATCATGGCACGAGTTGATTGGCCGGTCAAGGCTGCTGTGAGTCTCAAGACAATGACTACGACAAACTACAGATTTCTAACGCAATGAGTTGGCATCCAGAAGCCCTGTCCCTGCGGGGTTCCACGAGAGCGATTTTGGGTAGGTTTTCTAACACAAAACGGAAATGATCCTAGTAGAGATTTTCTGGCGAACCGCCGAGTTTCAGTATCGTCTCAGCTATTGTGCGACAGCTCTGAGATCGAACCGCACGCACGTGTCGATGCGAAACGACGGTGTAGTGGGATATTCGGCCGGTCTGGCATAATCTTTCAGTGTGTGGCCGCTACCGACTCTCGCGCCGTAAGCAGATCATCGCCGAACACTTCGAAGTCCTCCCTGATGACGATGATTGGACGCCGCGCTACAACATCGCCCCTACTCAGCGCGTTTTAGTCATCCGTCAGCATCCCAAAGAACCATGTCGTGATCTGTCGTTGGTCCGCTGGGGCCTCATTCCCTCATGGGCAAAGGAGGCGTCTGGCGCCGCCGGAATGATTAACGCCCGGTCGGAGTCAGCGACAACCAAGCCCGCATTCCGTGACGCATTGAAGTCCCGCAGGTGCCTGATTCCTGCGGATGGGTTTTACGAATGGATGCGCGCAGGGAAAACCAAACAGCCGTACTGTTTCGAAGTTGACAAGGGCGAGTTGTTTGCCTTCGCCGGATTATGGGAGCGATGGAAGGACCCGAACGGCAACTGGATCAAGAGTTGCTCGATCCTGACCACGACACCGAATGCCGTGACAGCGCCCTTCCACGACCGAATGCCGGTGATACTTAACCCAGACAACTACGACCTGTGGCTCGATCCTGGATTCACAGATGTTGCTGCAGTATCCGAGATGCTGAAGCCATACGACGCGCGGGTGATGCGATGCTTTCCGGTGAGCACGAGGATCAATCATGCCGTGAACGATGACGCGGAATGTGCGAAGCCGATTGAGTTGGAACCGCCGCCACAGGGCCAGTTGTTCTGCTGAGGGTCGCTGTTGAAAAAGCCGACGATCCGCGCACGAAATGGCTTGGCGACCTTGTTTGTAGTAGGCGCATGCCATAAATGCTGCGATCTGTGGCCGCTACCGACTCTCACGCCGCAAGGGGATCTGTCAGTAAATCAAAGTCCAGATTGAAATGGGGTTCATGGGTCAATTGCACCTGTATCACTCTTAAGTCAGTAAACGTAAAGTGATCTGATGCCGTGACGATCACCAGTCGTCGCTCCATATCGATGGCGCACGTGAAAGGCATTGGACGGAGTGACACTCTGCTGCGGCGAGTTCCAGAGTTCAGCAGTTCGTCTGAGGACTGGTATCCTTGTCCCTGCGTTTCGCCGCTAAACACTCTTCGTGGACGAGTTTCCCATCGTCTGTCACTCTGGACTCCTTCCAGAGAATGGGGTGGCCACAGATGACACACTTCATTGGTGGATCGAGTCTCTGCCTCGGGGAAGAGACGAGCAGTGGCATAGGGAAAGGCCTAGATACCATATAGCATTGATCTTGCTCTTCACCAGTAATCCCGATCTTGTTCGGTTTTCGTAACACGTGCCTAAAGCGCCGAAGTCTGATTCATTCCGCGTTCGGGTTGGTGGAATCGCCTTACATTCGATTCCGAGAGTAAGAGTATGATTTAGGGCCATGGCTAAACCTCTCGGCCTGCCGAACATGAGACGGGGGCGGCGCGGAAATCCCGACTGAGGTAAGTTCAAGCCTGTCCTCGCGCTTCCCACCGAGTTCGAGATTGAGGTAGCCCGCTTAGGACTGAGGAAGTCCGAGTATGTGACCTCGGCGAAGCTGACGCGCTGGTGCGACCGCAATCGAAATCGCGTGTATGTTCCCGAATGGCTGCTGGTCGAAGGGGAATGCAGGTGGAGACGAACTTTAGCAGCGCTGCGTAGTCCCACCTTTTCCGAGTCCAAACGCTGGCATGCATTGAGTCGAAATCGGGACTTGGCGGCGGTATTTCGATATGGACCAATGGAGTGACGCAACAAAATTTTGGGCGGAAAGCATGCGCACGGTTGTCTTCGGGATCATGGGGGCAATTGCAGCGACGGTCGTGCTAGGTAGGTATGCGGATTCAGATAAAACGTTGCGAGATATCAGAGCTCAGGCAATTGAAAGATTCCTGATCAATTCAAATGAGTATTCGGCGGCAGCCTACGACCTCTGCAAGAACGGTGGTGAAGGTGCGCTTATGCGCTTGCAATCAACCATCGCAGGCTATCACGGCTCCCGCGAGATGCTAACCGTTTATTTCGATGATGACCAGTTTAGGTCCATAGCTCAGAACACTGAGAATGAGGAGGACGAGCTCTACAATGTCTGCAAAAACGGCCATGTACCTCAGGAACAATGGGTGACATTGCGCAATGACTTTAAGGCTGCAAATTTGAATCTAGCCAAGACTGCGGTCAAGAGAAACAAAGCCTTCTAATCGTCATCCAGTCACAGGTTGCGGGTGATCACTCCCGCTGGATCTCCTCACGCCGCTCCTTCGTTCTTCCCATCAAGGTGCTCAGCCGTGTCTTCCGCGGTAAGTTTGTCGCCGCACTCAAGTCCGCCTTTCATGCAGACGCACTCCAGTCCACGGACATCTCTTACTGCTTGCGGAACCGCGCCTTCGCCTCCTGGCTGCGGGTACTGTTCCGCCACGACTGGGTCGTCTACGCCAGCGCACTTTCGGCGGGCCAGAACACGCGCTGCGCTATCTCGGTGCCTACACCCACCGCGTTGCCATTTCCAACAGCAGGCTGGTGGCTTTCGCCAACGGCCACGTAACCTTCCGCTGGCGCGACTCCGTTCACGGCAACAAGAAACGGCTCATGACCCTGCCGGTCGAAGAGTTCTCCGCCGCGCAACTTCTCCTCTGATCTCCGCCTCATCTCAGCCGGTGCGCCGCATGAATCCACATCTCCAGCCTCGAATCTCGCTCGTGCTTCGGCGCGTACACTGGTTCTGTGTCTCGCACTTGTCAGAATGCAGTATGGTGGTGCGATTCAGGCTCTCCGATGCGCCGCCCCACGCCCATTCTCTCTGCGACCCGCTACTGAAACCCAAGCGCTCTGACCGCAACGGCAAACTCGCAAACGATCAAGGCGGGCGGCTCATCCAGATACAAATCCCATAGTCCCCCGGAGCGGCTTCCTTCAAGTCGCTGTATCTGAAGCGCCCCTTCACAGCGCACCGGAAACGATAGATTTTCACTCGCGTGCGCTTCAGATACAGCACTAACTAAGACTTATGGGGACTTAATAGATGGCGACTGGCATCGAAGATTGGAACCCAACAGTACGACAACGGCGGTAAAAGACTAATCCGGCCCGGACTGACCGGCATCTCCGTGGCTTGGGCGTTTAGAACTACAGATAGGTCCCCGGGGCTCCCCGGACAATCGAGAGGCTCTCCATTCGGGCGTATGATGAGGCTGCTTCGTCGGAAAGAAACCGGCTTGACGGTTTTTGCGGGCCTGAGGTTATCCGATGCGAACAGTTCACTTGAAGGCAAGCACAGGAAGCGGCACAGACTACCGCCTCGATCTGGCGCTCGCGACGAAGGGCTCTCGTCAACTCGACGCAAGTGTACAGTTCCCATTCGACATCAGTGAAGAGCAGGAAAATCTGCGTTGGTACCTGGAAGATTTCCTTCAAAGCCCCTACGATCCAGCGCCGCAGTTCGCTGCGCGAATCCAAACACGCATGCACGACATTGGAATCGAGATTTTCAAGAAGGTGTTCGAATCGAGCGAGGACGCCCGCAGACTGTGGCGCACAGTATCGCCTAAGCTGGAGGACACCCGATTTGAAATTGAGTGCGGCGCGGGCGAAGCAATACCGTGGGAGTTCATCCGCGATACGAAGACCGGTCGCCCGTTGGCTTTGAGCGCACGTGCTTTCGTCCGTGTCCCGCGCCAGGCCGTTCAGCCGCTCCGCCGATTCAGTTTGAAGGGTGTATCGCACGGAAATCTCGGCGGTGTTCGAATTCTCCTTGTGATTTGCCGTCCCGGTGGCGCCAGCGACATCCCCTTTCGCTCCGTAGCCATTCGCCTACTCAAAGGATTGGGCGAAGCGGAGCGCTCCCGATTCAAACTTGATGTTTTGCGCCCGCCGACGTTTGAAAGGCTGGTCGAGGCCTTGAACGCGGCCAAGGGCTATGGCCAGCCATACGATATCGTTCACTTCGACGGCCACGGAATCTACGAGGATCCCACCGGAACCCGACAGAAGCGCGGGTATCTGCTGTTTGAAAACCCAGGCAATCCCGAAAACCAGGAGTATATCCACGGTGGGCTTCTCGGCAACGCTCTTTCGGAGACGGGCACCGCGTTGCTCATACTCAATGCCTGCCGCTCCGCGTATATCGAGGCCGCAAGCGAGCCCGGGAAAGCTCTCCCGGATAACAAGCCGAGCGCATTCGGCTCATTGGCTGAGGAAGTTATAGCGGCAGGCGTATCGGGAGTGGTAGCGATGCGCTACAACGTGTACGTCACCACCGCCGCTGAGTTTGTAGCCGGAATTTATGCCCGCCTTGCGGGACGGTATTCGCTGGGGGAGGCTGTCACTTTGGGCCGCAGGCAACTGGCCGAAAAGCCGTTGCGCGATATCGGCCTTCAGTCGTATCCCCTCGAGGACTGGACTGTCCCCCTTGTGTACGAAGCCCAGGGAGATGTTCCCAAGCCAATCGAAGATCGCCACTCGCACTCTTTCCGCTCTCCGCTCGGAAGGCTATGGAACCTCCTGAAAAGGCGCGGGAATGAAGGCGGGATTGATCGTAAGAATGAAGTCCCGATTCAATGGCAAGAGGCTCGGCGCATTCCCGAAGAGCGCGGTCTCGATCCAGAAGTGCTGAAAATCCCCGAGGCGGGATTCCTGGGACGCGACGAGGTCCTGCTTGCCATCGATCGAGCCTTCGATACACACTCTATCGTATTGCTACATGCATTTGCAGGTAGCGGTAAGACGTCCACTGCGAGCGAGTTCTCCCGTTGGTATTCGCAAACCGGAGGAACCGATGGGCCCGTCCTGTTCAGTTCGTTTGAACGGCACAAACCGCTCGCCTCAGCCCTCAACGAGACAGTCGGCAGGATCTTCGACGGCTCGCCGAGCTGGCAGAGAGACAGAGACTGGCTCCTGTTGAACGAAGCAGAGCGGACACGTGAAGCCCTGAAGCTATTTGAGTCGATCACGGTGCTCTGGATCTGGGACAGTGTGGAGGCCATCGGAGGCTTCCCAAAGGGGACGAATTCGGCATGGAGCGAGGCGGAACAGCGCGAGCTCTTGGCATTTCTGCTGGAGTCGCAACGAACAAAGGCGAGGTTCCTGCTCACCTCACGGCGCGACGAACGCGACTGGCTTGGCGATTTGCCGGAGCGCATTGGAATGCCGCCCATGCCTATGCTCGAACGAATTCAGTTGGCACGTGCCTTGGCGGAGCGGCGCAGTAGGTCACCGGTCGGAGGAGTTCACTGGCGCCCGCTACTGCAATTCACTGAAGGTAATCCGCTGGCCATCACCGTGCTGGTTGGACAAGCCCTCCACAACGGGTTCAAAACGAAGGATGAATTTGAAACGTTTGCCGCCCACTTGCGTGCTGGCGAAACGGCCTTTGACGACGAACAATCTTCAGGCCGCTCGAAATCGCTTGGCGCCGCCCTAAAATACGGCTTTGACCACGCGTTTCAAGAATCCGAGCGAAAGCAACTCGCGCTGCTCCAGTTCTTCCAGGGTTTTGTTTCGGCCGCTGTGTTCCGAAGGATTCAAGACCACGAGTCCAAGTTGCCGGAGTCGAGTGATACCGCTGCGACAACCCTGCTGGACCGCGCCGCGGAAGTCGGTCTCTTGACCCCTTATGGCCCAGGCCTCTATGGAATCCATCCGGCGCTACCGTGGTTTTTCAAAAACCTGCTTGACCGCTATTACCCTTGGCCCGCAGAACTAAAACCGGGATCTCCAAATCCTCGATTGTCCGCTGTTCGTGCATTTGCCGAAATCATGGGGCAGCGCTCGGAGTTTCTCTATTCCGAGTTTCACAAAGGCAAAAGCCACGCGATGGCTTTCCTTATGGCCGAAGAGCAGAATATTCTGCATGCGCGCCAGCTGGCTCGAGCGCACGGCTGGTGGGACGTGGTGCTCTTCGCCATGCAGGGTCTCGATGTCCTTTACAACCATCGGGGACATTTGGCCGAATGGGCTGAACTGGTTGCGGAGGTCGCACCGGACTTCGTCGATCCGGCCACTGACGGTCCGCGCGAGGGACTGGAAGAACACTGGAGCATAGTGACGGATTATCGAGTAGGGGTGCTGGTGCACTCGAGACGATTGGCCGAAGCCGAGCGCCTCCGGCGCATCCGATTGGAATGGGTGCGCCGCCGCGACAGCCGTAAGACTCTGGGGGACCCAATGTCCAATACCGAAAGAGCCGCCAAACGGGAGCAGGCATCCAGTCTGGAGTTGTCGGGGCGTCTCCAGAGCGAACTGAACGACCCTGGGTGCGTCGAAACACTCGAAGAGGCCTTCAACCTGTATGTTCAAGTAGAGGAGCCAGCGAGAGCCGCTGCCTGCGCCTTAATGGCAGGCGTTGCTTACAAGAACATTTCCGCGGTTCGCGATCTTGGGAAAGGCGAGCATTGGTTTAGTCGCAGCCTCGAATTGCGGGACGAACTCGACACGAACGGTCGAGGCGACTGCTTGTACCAATTAGGATCGGTGGCCCACAATCGTTTTGTGGAGGCCCGCGATCGTAAGGATCCAGCATCGCAAATGGGAGCACACCTCGATGTTGCGCTTCGGTATTACAAAAGGTCCCTTCTATTGACCCCTTCTGATGCGGTGGATTCTCTTTCGGCAACTAATTTCCAGCTGGGAAACGTATATTACGACCTAGGCAATTGGGCATCTGCTTTAGAGCACTGGCGGGAATCGATCCGCTGTGACGAACTCCAGGGAAAGTTCTACGAAGCAGGGAAGACGCGTTTTAACATTGGTCTCATGCTCGGGAAAGCGGGCCGTTTAACGGAGGGCCTGGAGTGGGCAAATGCCGCGTTGAATAGCTTCCAGCGGTCTGGTGTGACCACTGGGAATGAGGTTCAGAGCACAATTGGACTAATTCGGACGATCGAAAAGAAGATGAAGGAGCGTTGATACCAATGGTTGATTCAACTTGGTTCGATGAATTCCCTGTATTGGCGAAACTGCCGCCGAGCCAAGCGGCTGCCAAGCTGCAAGAACTGGGAGAGGAGGAGCTTGCAGAAGCCCTTGTAAAATCAGCCGGAGCGGAAAAGCGCGGCCCGACATTCGGAGTGCTCGGCGGCCTGTTTCCGGCCAAAGCCTGGCAACATACCGCTCACGCGTTCGGTTACATTCCTCCAATGCGAGCGGGCCAGGAATGGTTGCCGGTCGAGCACGCCGGCAACATCAAGCCGGACGCCACACTCAAGAATAGTCGAATTAAGATCACGCTTGACCGGTTGCGTGTTGCCGAGTATCCAGGTGGTGGTACGCACCGCATTCTTTTTGATTTTTACGCCCAGAACCAGGTGCCCGGTAGTGTCGAACACTTGCACTTCAATGCCACATACCGCTCCCATGAGGGCGAGGAGGCCGCGATCATTGGCTTCCCCATTTTTATCGGCCTCAACATTGGCGCCGAGGGGGTGGCTTTTAAATGTTACACAGTAAACGTAAAGAACGAGGATGACGAAGCACTACTCGGCTTTCTGGACACGGACGTGTTCAGAGCCGGTCTCAAGCTGGTCTCTACGGTCCAGCCGGCCATCGCACCGCTTTCGGGAATCGCGGTCGCCTTGACCAAGAGCATCGCCGGACGACATCGCAATGTGCCGGTTCAAGAATTCTATATGGGGCTCGATTTCGGCAATGTAGCAACGGGTGCGCGTTTGGCCGCGGGCTCTTACGTAGCCGTACAAATCCCGGCATCGTTGCAGCGTGTCTGGGACTGGAGCCAATGGGGCTATCACATGTCCAGTGGCCAGTTATTGGCCAAGGACGACAGCAAGGAAATGATCCCCTACAACTATATCGTTTTTGGCGTCAGCCGCTACAGTAATGAGTAAGACCTATAGTCGGTCAGGACTTCTCTCCCCGTAACCTTTCGCTTTCACCTTGGAATTGGAATAGGAATCTGTATCCGACACTCTTTGGCCCGTATCGCGTTACGCCGTACTCCTCTGGCCGATCGCGCCGTCGCATTTGAACGTGAGAGCGAGCCGGTTTGGTATCTACTTTGTGTCAAGCGGGCGGGAACCCGGATTTCTGGAGACGCGCAACTGACGGGGCCCGCGAAATCAAGTACACGGCCACGTCAGGCGGGATTAGTAATGATGAACCCTTATTGCCAGTAAACTGACGAGATTCAGGCTCAACAATTCGGAGACTGAAGATCTAACCCTCAGCGATCACCCAAAACCGCTTTTGAAGTGATCACTGAGGTCTAACAACTTTCGATCGAGGCTACAGCTTGCCTAGAATGTCCCAGTGTGTGCACGAACTTAACCCGCAGCCCATATTATGATTCTAGCCGCCACGCTCCCGCAACCAACGCGCAATCGCTGCGGGACAAACTAAGTTTGGCGTAGCAGATCGAAAGTCTCCGAGGACCTAACCTATATGCTTCGGAGCCACTTTGTCACGGCTCGCGGGTCGAAGCGCACGCACGTTCCCACTCGAAGGGATGGAATCCGTCCCGCTCGTGCCAACTTGAAAACGGTTATTTTCGAAACCGCGAGTAGTTCTGCTAGCTCTGCAGCTCTAAGGGCATGACGACAACCTTCAATCTGGTCGGCTAACGACTTTGCTTCTGACACTGACGAACTCCGGAAGTTTATTCCCGGAGGACGCCGGTGCTTGCCGGTGCCTCAGTGCCCGGGTGGGCACGTCGCATGTTTCTCTGTAGCCAGTAGACTGGCCGGGTCGCCCGTTGCGATGGCCCCCTTGACGTCGTGTTGCGATGAGCTGGCAGGCGGAGATCGTGATCTCGTGAGCAACTTGCTCAGAATGTAAATGATTGATTTCATATGGTGCTTAAGTGCCTTTACTTTCATCAACGTTACAAACTGTAACGAAGGTCGTTTGTGTAAGTTTGGGAACCCATGCGCCTGGTAGCGATTCCTTCCTCAACATTTTGCCCCCACCCCCCAGAGACCTCGACGCTGAAGACAAAAATGTTGACGACGAATCCATAGGAGAGCGCCGCAACTCTTTTTTCTACACAGACGCCAATTCTCGAAATGTTTCAAATTTGACGCCGGCCCTAGCTTGTACGCTGTACGCGCCATATATATATAGAGAACAAACGTACAACCAGTATCCTCACATCGTAGTGTGGGGAGAACTAACGTTCTCTCCCCCACAACGCTGCGATTTGTGTCGCGTACAAAACGCACGAATTTCACATGGCGGGCCCCTCACTGACCGTTACGCCCGTGCCATTAATGCGAGCGCGCACCCTTCCTATCCAGGTTGTGCCACGCTGAATTCCGAAGGCTGACATTATGTCCTGCAGCTTGCGAATTGGCATCCCTGGATTTGCCTTGATGACTGCCTCCGCCGCATCGTCCTTGCCATCCTTGTTGCCCTTATTGCCTTTGCGTGGCTGTAGTGTGACTGCCCGCATTGACGGGTCACCCACAACGCGCATACGGCAGTCCTCGGCACACGTGACCTCAAAGTCCTGACTCTGAAAGTCACGTTGCTTGAGATTGGACAGAAATGACGCGGACTCGTAGGGCTTGTTCGGGTCCTGCAATCGCGTGCCCCAACAGCAAGCCAAGAACGCGCCCATGTCACCGCTGCCTCGCATTGCATTCTCCAGGGTCATGGTATCGCCATTGTTTTTGGGTGAGTGATGCAGCAAAATGACCGCCTCTGCACCGTCCCGCAGCAAACAAAAAATGCTATCCGCGAATGCGCGCACATCCTGTGAGCTATTCTCGTCACCCTCCAGAAAGCGAATAGCAGTATCTAGCACTACGACGCTGCCGGGCAGGGCTTGATGTAGCTCTGGACTTGCAAGCGAAAGGTGCCCGTCAGCGCTCAGTGTCCGGTAGAAGAAGGTCTGCCCTACGTAGTCCATCAAGCCGATTTTCTTAATGCGGTCAGTGAATGGCCCGAGCGAGACTTCCGGGCACAGATACAGTACTCGGTCCGGCTTTCTGACCACCTCAAAGTGGTCGAACAGTTTCTCGCCGGCCAGCAGAGCGTGGACGATGTTTAGTGCGATTAGAGATTTTCTCTCACGCACAGGCGCGGCTATCGCGGTCACGCCACGAACCCGCGCAAGCTCAAACAGGAGAGCGCACAAAAATCTGTGCAAATCCAAATACGTATCTACACCGCCAACTGCGGATCCCACGTGCGCTCCGGCCGCCGCCAATCAATGCCTTCCAACAGCATCGACAACTGTGCCCGGGTCAGAGAAACGCTTCCTTCCGTGGCTTGCGGCCAGATAAAACGCCCCCGTTCCAATCGCTTGTAACTCAACTCGGAATGCAACTGCTTCGATCGTATCCACACGACTTGTGCGTATCACCCATCCCTTCCATCCGTTCAGGGGCCGGCAGCTAGTTTGCGTAGGCGAGCGGTACAA
>Ga0070732_10000846_pt1 | contig 17531 bp, 14 predicted proteins | sample Coa_R1_5_FD_66449 | JGI IMG/M metagenome (GOLD analysis project Ga0070732, IMG submission 66449) | Surface soil microbial communities from Centralia Pennsylvania, which are recovering from an underground coalmine fire - Coalmine... | ecosystem: Environmental > Terrestrial > Soil > Unclassified ...
TGAAGAGCTACGACAATCTGACCTTCGACGGTTCCTCCATCCGCGGCTTTACCGCACAAAGGGAGAGCGATCTGCGCTTGGGTATCGATTGGGGCGCGTTTTATTGGGGACCGGCAGATGTGTTCGGCCCCGGCAAGGTTCTCACCTTTGGCGAAGTAATCGACAAGAACGGCGAACCCTACAGCGCTGACATTCGTAGCGTTCTCAAATTGTTCGCCAATGACTTGCACAAGAAGAAGGGCTACACTTTGAACGCCGCGAACGAAATTGAAGGCTTCCTGTTCCAAGGGCCCGAGGCCGAGCGCCGTTATCACGAAACCGGGCAGTTTGAATACGTGAACACCGGCGGCTACTATCACTCCTTGCCCGGCGACCCACTGCGCACTTTTATCGACACGACGGCCGAAGTGCAGCGCTCCATGGGCTTCCAGAACGAGAAGGATCATCCTGAGGTCGCGCCGTCGCAGTTTGAAATCAACTATGGCTACGGCGAAGTGGTAGCCGCTGCGGATCAGATCCAACTCTACAAGCTGATCTGCCGGCAGGTTGCCCGCAACATGGGTTTAACGGCGTCGTTCCTGCCCAAGCCGGTCGTGGGCGTAAACGGTAGTGGCATGCACACAAACGTTTCCATCAGCGGAGACGGCAAGAACCTGTTCTGGGATCCCAAAGGCGAGGAAAAGCTCAGCAAGCTGGGCTACGAATTCCTCGATCGCATCCTGACCCACGGCAATGACCTCTGTCTGATTTTCAACTCCAGCGTCAACGCCTACCGCCGCCTCGATCCTCACTTCGAGGCGCCTAACCAACTGAAGGCCTCCGCGGTGGATCGCGGCGCCATGATCCGTATTCCGATCGGCAACGAGCGCAGCATGCGCACCGAAGTCCGCGCCGTTGCGCCCGACGCCAACCCCTACTTGGTCATGCTAGGGATTTTCAAGACTGGCATAGAGGGAACCACGGCCAAGATCAAGGATCTGCGCCAAGGAAAGGAACGCTATCTGCCTGACAACATCTACACTGCGATCGAGAACTTCCGCAACGCGGAATGGACCACGAAACTTCTTGGCGAAGACGTGAAAGCCCGCTACGCCGACCTGAAACAGGCCTCCGCCGACCGCTGCCCGCGCCTCTTGGGAACCGTCGTTAAGGCGGCGGAAGTCCAATTCCATCACGAGGTCTACAACCAGTTCCTGTGGAATCGGTTCTAACCCTGCTGCAGTTCTGCCAGAAACCGCCCCGGCGAAATCCGGGGCGTTTCGTTTTGCAGAGCATGCGGCGCTCACGGAATGGAGGACTTGGCTATATTCGACTTTTTGCTTTCGCTGCCCTTCACATCCACCGCAGTCGCCGCGTAATAGTAAGTACTCTTATCGGCCACAGTGGAGTCGCTGTACATCGTTGACGCCGCGAGGCTCGAGTTTATCTTGCTCCACGATTTCCCGTCCGGTCCGCGGTATATGTTGTATCCGGCCACGTCCAGAGTCGTCGAAGGATGCCAACTCAGATCCACAACGTGGTCCGCAGCCACCTGTATCACAACTTTGTACGAGGCTTTCGCGCTATGCCCGTCACACGCCCTCGCGGAAATGGTGAACGAATAAGTCGCTGCTTTGGTTGGCGCTCCGGAGAGCGTAACTGAACTCGTGTTCGACGATTTCTTCATCGTGATGCCGGCTGGCAACGCTCCAGCGGTGACCTGCCACGCGTAGCGAGCACATCCGCCGCTCGCTCGGACAGCACCAAGATAGGCGTCTTTCAGGACTCCGTTGGGAAGCGTCGACGTATTGATGCCGATGCTTGCGAGACAGTGCGAGGCCAGGGTTAAGATCAGGGCGACAAGGATTTTCGATCTCATCTCCCCATGTTGAATTCACTCACTTTGGTCGACAATCACCAAAGGTTGCAAGCCCGCCGGAGGTTTGAAACCCGGCAACCCTTTCGCGGAGTGACCTAGTGACAGGCGCACACTTCCGATCACATCCAGCCGTGACCAAGATCATGGCGGCCTTTCGCCGCACTTTCTAACATTCGACAGAATAATTGTCGGCTCCAACGGCTGTGATTTCAGGGATGGCTCTGCCCGGAATCGAGCCGAACGCGCCAGCGGAGGAATCTTATGCTCGCAAGGAAACTAAACGTCGCTTTCTACGGACACGTGCGTCAGTACCACAACATCAAAGCGGAGATCGACGCCAACATTCACGAGGTTCTCGAGAGCGGCCAGTACGTGCTGGGCCCGATGTTAAAGAAGTTCGAGAACGAACTGGCAGACTTCCATGGCACCAAATATGCGATCGGCGTAGGCAACGGCACTGATGCCCTTTGGCTGACGTTTATGGCACTGGGAATCGGCCCAGGCGATGAGTGCATCACCACCACGAACACCTTTTTCGCCACTGCCGAAGCCATTTGGATCACGGGCGCCACCGCTGTATTTGTCGATTCCGATCCGCGCACCAACTGCATCGATCCGACAAAGATCGAGGCTGCGATTACTCCCCGCACCAAAGCGCTTGTTCCAGTCCATCTCTACGGACAATGCGCCGACATGAAGGCAATTCGCAAGATTGCCGACAAGCATCACCTGCTCGTCATCGAAGACAACGCGCAAGCCATTGGCGCTCGCGGTGACGGCTTCCGCATCGCCGAACTCAGCGACGCAGCCACCATCAGCTTCATCATTCAGAAAAACCTCGGAACCTTCGGCGATGGCGGCGCAATCGTTACAAACAATGCCGAGCTCGACCGGATCGTCCGCAAACTGCGTAACCACGGTTCCGACAAACGTTCCTGCCACAGCCCGGGATCCAACAGCCGGCTCGACGATCTGCATGCCGGTGTGCTCAGCGCCAAGCTGAAACACGTGCACGAGTGGAGCGATCTGCGCAGGAAATGGGCAGCCCGCTACACAAAGGGTCTGGCAACTGCGAAGAACATCACTCTTCCTTACGAAACTTCGGGCTACCGGCACGTCTATCACCTCTACGTGATCGAGACGATGCTTGCACAGCATCGCGACAGACTGCTCGCATTCCTGAATGCAGAGGGCATCGACGCCAAGTGCCACTACCCGATCGCCATTCATCAGCAGGAAGGCTATCCATGGGGCAAACCAGCCCGCATCGCCGGACCGATCCCCAATTCCGAGCGCAACGCGGCCTGCTGCATTTCGCTGCCGATGTTCCCCGAACTCACGGCAGAAGAAGTCGACTACACGATCGACCGAGTGCTCGATTGGGACAAGAGGACACAATGACCGACAAATATCGCGTCGTAGTGGTGGGCATGGGTAAGCGTGGCATGCACCATGCCAGCGCCTTTCAATCCAACGGCCGCTTTGAGGTCGCAGGAGTCTGCGATGTCGACAAGACGCGCCTCGACGCGGCGGCAGCGAAGTTCGGCGGCATCGCGGGAAACGACGCCTTCCAGGTCGCTTCCGCAGTCAAACCCGACGTCTTTTGCTTCTGCACGCTTCCCAAGCTGCGCGTGGAAATGGTACGCATCGGTATCGAGACGGGCGCTCGCCTGATCGCCTTCGAAAAGCCCGTTGCACTGAACAGCCGCGAGGGCATGGAAGTGAAGAAACTGCTCACCGCGAGTGGTGTGAAAGCGGTGGTGAGCCACCAGCACCGTTACGGCGAGCACTACCGCAAGGTCAAAGAAATCATCGCCAGCGGAGCCCTGGGCCGTGTTCATACCGTGTATGGCACGGCCTCGGGATGGATGATGCACATGCTGTCGCATCTCATCGACTACATGCGCTGGTATAACGGCAACGCCATGGCCGAGTGGGTCATGGGACAGGCCGCTGGTGCGAGCAAGTTCTACGATCTGCATCCCTCGCCTGATTACATTGGCGGATTCATCCACTTCGCCAATGGAGTACGCGGAATCGTCGAGTGCGGCGCCGGTGCTCCGGATGTCCCGGAAGTCGAATACTGGTGGCGCAAGTGCCGGATCGGGGCGCAAGGCACAGACGGCTTCGCCGAAGTCCTGACCGGCGGAGGGTGGCGTGCCGTAACGAAGTCTGGCGCGTCTTCTGGCCCGGGCTGCATGAACTACGACCTCGACATGCCCCCGTACGTTCAGGACATCGCCGACTGGCTCGACGATGATCGCAAGGTCCACCCATGCAACTTCGAGAGTGCCTACGAAGGCTTCGAAATTATGATGGCCCTCTGCCGCTCGGTGCTGGACGGTGGACAGGTTCCACTCCAGCTGTCCGGCGCGATGGACGAGACCCAGGCGCTCTCAGTCCGGCTTGCGGGCCGAAGAGTTCTGCTTTCGAGTACTACAAACGCGAAGGAGTACATGCCCGCAAAAGCCGTGCCCGAAACAACTGCCGCACGATAGCCGACGATTCTTCACTGAGACGCTCTGTCGCAAATGCCAGAGCGTTTCTATCTTGCGGAAGCGAAGCGGATGCGCAAAACGTAGGCATGGTTTCCATCCGGCTTCTCAGGCAGGCTGGCGCGCAGACCATCCGGACTTTGCTAAAACGACTGCGCAGAATTCGATCCAAGCAACTCGACCGACTGCACATTCTATTCGCCCACGAGGGTCGACCTTAGTTCCTACCAAACGTGTGGAACAAGAACGTACTCCTCGCGTCCGGCAAAAGTGGCTTCCCATTGAATGACGCAGCGCCGTTCGAATATCCGCCCGGGACATACTTCCATCCGAAGAGGCTGCCACCGCCCAGACCGATGCTGTAAACCTGCCCGGGCGAAACTGCCAAGCCGCCGTTTGGAAAAATGAATCGAACATGGCTGCAATCGGTGACCGTTACGATTCTTGATACAACCGCTAGAACTCCTCCTCCTCCATCACGCAGGTACATCGTGATCTCATCATCGGATGGGCCGGGGTTCCCCACAACGAGTTCTACCTCCACGGCAGTCAGCATGGGTAGGGACGGGGTAAAGGTCTGGCGCACATCGTTCAGCAGGTTCGTCCATCCGTTTTTCCAGCGCGAGGTATTTGCCTGGTCCGGCCTCATGGATGTGCACAACACGGGCCGATTGCCGGGGGCAGTTCTGACACGAATCGTGACTGCAAAAGAAAGCAGTTTCGTCGCATCTGGATTTTCAGAATTGATGACCGGAACATCGATTTCCGCCTGGCCTTTGGCAATCGCCTCGAAAATGTAAACATACCTCGGGCCCCCGGGATTGATCGGCATTGCCAGCGCGACGCTTTCGAATCGCACCGCCGGGGAAGATACCTGCGGCGTACCGTATTGCTTTGGACCCACTGTTCCGAGGGTGATTTCGACCTGTTGGCCCACGGTCACCGACAAATGTTGCCCATTGTTTGCTATATCGAGGGCCACCTGTCGCTTGACGCCCGCCGGGCACGTGTCGACTTTCTGCGCACTGGCGTCTCCGCAACCGCCGCGCGAGAAGGCCAGGGCTGCCAGCAAAATTGCGAATCGTGTGGCTCTCATGCTCTCGCCCTTCGTCGAAAGCGATGGCCGGCGCGTGTTCCTCATCACGCTACGCGCACGGACTAATTTTCCAGGTCCGGCTTGCCATCGCCATTGAAGTCTGCACCACGATTAGAATCGGCAACTGCCCCACGGCATAGTCTTTCGAGGTGAAATTGGCCGCCGCACTCGCTCGCACCCCCGAGGCAGAAACCCAGGGCAGCGACCAGCACGTGCGCATAGCGCTTCCGCCATCGGGGGGAAACGCACTCGAAAGATTTATAAGAAGGTCTGGGCGTTTCTTTCCAGACTTTGAAGAGGCTCCTTCTCGATTGAAAGTATGGGGCAGACGTGTCGTCTGCCCCTCCTTTAGTCCGTCACGAGAATCCGCCTTTGTTCCCGTCGAGGCTAGATCGGGGCCTGCAACATCTGTGGCGTTAGTGCTTACTCGGAGAAACTTTACTCGCATCGATCGTTACCACAACAGGGAGACTGGTGCCGTCCGCCAACATCAAAGACGTGAAAATCATTCGTGCATGGTTCCCGTCACTGTCATACGCGACATTCAAGGTAGCCGTCCGCAGCAGTTGGCCGTTCAAGAACACGCTTATGGTCGCGTTGCCGGTGCAGTCATCGTTTACGGTTGCAGTTCCGGAGATGTCTTCCACCTCAGTCGCTCCGGCGACGGTATGGGTCTGGCTGCCCGTGACATTGCCTTTTGAGTCCTGGCTAAAGTGGCCTACCGCTGCGGCGGGCAACGGATTAGGTGCGTAGACGGTTCCGGTATAGGTATAGGCCCATTTTCCGGCGGCCGATGCCTGTGAGCAGTGGGTGGCTTGAGCCCAGACCGGGATCAGGGTCAGAATCGACATCGTGACGATAATCTGTGCTGCATTGGCAAACCTGCGTCTCATAACGCCTCCTTATCTGTTTTGGAATGCTTACTGAGCTGGTTTCTTACACGGGAGACGGCAGAAATGTCCTGAAGAACGGCTGAGTTTCCGCCGAGGGTTTGCTGAGGCGGAGATAATGCGGCAGTTGCGCAATGGGGTTATAATCTGTGCGACTTAGACTGGCCTGGGGGCGGCTTTGAATGGCGACTTTCGTGTGGGGACTTGGTTGGTCCAGCCCAACCTGAACACTGTCTCCTCAAATGGCACCACGGTTCGTTTGGAGCCAAAGGTGATGGGGGTTCTTGTGTGCCTCGCTTCCCAGCAGGGTGGCGAACTTGTATCCAAAGACGCCATTCTCAGGACTGTCTGGCCGGGCACGTTCGTTACGGAAGACGTTCTGACCCGCTCAATCTCTGAACTACGTCGAGTGTTTGAAGATAACGCGCGGCAACCAAAGTTCATCCAGACGATCCCGAAGCGCGGCTACCGCCTGGTGGCGCCGCTGGACCGAAGGGATGGAAACGGAACCGGCACGATTCCAGCGCCCCGAAGATCACTGCAAGCGAAGGCATTCGTGACGGCTGCTGGATTGGTCCCACTGGTTGTTTTGAGCTTGGTTATTGCTCGCGAGAACAGATGGACGAACTGGCGGGAAAAGGACTTGACGGCAGACGGTTCCTCGGCCCGCGTTGAATCAAGCATTCAAGACTTTTCGTCGGATTTGACCAAGGCTCGGCCAGCCAACCGGTTGCCGAAATTGATCAAGAGACGCGCGGCAACGACCGTTCCGGAGAGTCCGGAGTTCAAGAAACCGACCCAAACCACGACCTCTGAACCTAGTGGCCCGACCCTCTCTTCGAATGAAAGTCCCGCGACTTCTCTGGTCTCAGCCGTGTCACCGCCCGCTCGGGTTGGAACTGGCTCTGACAACAATCAGCTCCAAGCCTCGTTGGCGAATGCATCGACAGTCTCGTCGAACGTAAATAGCGGAACGTCTTCCCTCGCCCGGCGAACTGCCCCCGCTGGATCGGAAGCTCGCGTTCAGAACATTCAGCCGGATGTGGTCCGGGCACGAGTAACGCACGCCGTGCTTCCCATATATCCCGCATACGCTCTTCAAGCTCATATCGCTGGCACGGTGGAAATCGGATTGGGGGTTTCGCCCAATGGTGACGTAGGCAGCGCCCGCGTGTTGATCGGCCATCCCATGCTGATCACTCCTGCACTCGAAGCCATCCGCCAGTGGCGCTTTCAGCCGAACCAGGTACAGGGTGAGGCGACCTGGTCGCGCATGCGGGCATTGGTCCGATTCCGCACCGACGGGACAACCGCGGTAGCGTTTGCACCCCCGCTGCTTGCTGATTCATTTGGGGACTTCGGAACTCAGCGTGACGAGCGTCGCGATGCCTCCATACCCCCCATCCTTCCAGACGCACATTAATCGCGCAACAACGAAAAAAAGTACCACTACTACCAGCTGAGCGCTCACTGACCTCTATCGAACAGGTATAGACACATCCGCACAATGGTGTCTCTTGGACCATCTCTTTCCCTTCTCCCTTCTCCCCGCAAGCCCGTTGACTCTTAACCTCGTCATCCCTAAGATGGCACTCGATTCAGAACTTCACACCGAGGCGGCAATATTGGCGAACCCCACCGACCCTGCTCCCCGCAATCTGTTCCGGGCCATCGCAACCGACATTCATTTCTGGATTCCCTTCAGCGTACTCCTCGGCGGAGTCTTCCTTCTGGATAAGCTGCGTTGAATTCAGTCCAAGCCAGCTTGCAACCGACGGCGCCAGTGACCGCCGCACGTCTGCGGAGTCTGCAGGCACTGGGAATGTTCTGCGGCTTCACAGCCGGAGCCTGGCTTGGCGGCGCCGAAGCACCGATCAAACTCGTCAACCCTGAAATCTCCCCGATCACCGTCTCGCTCGTAATGGTCTGCGGCGTCTTTCTCGCCCGCTGGAGCGTCCCCGCCCTGGTTCGCGGCACATCGCACATTCGAGCCGATGTCGGTCAGGCTCCCCATCTCGTCGTATGGGCCATCCTCGCCGGATGCATGTGGGCCGTCGCCAATACGCTGACGATCTACGCCATCCGCAACGTAGGACTAAGCATCGCCTTTCCCCTGTGGAACACGAACAGCCTGCTCGGTATCTTCTGGGGATTCCTGCTCTTCAAAGAACTTCACGCCGCCGGATGGAAGCGCTGGTTGGGAGTAATCGGCGGCGCGATATGCATGTTCGCCGGCGCCACGTTGCTGGCCGTCGCGTCGTCGCACGAAGCCGCACCCGGCAAAGCGACGCTCGGAATTGCCGCTGCCCTGGGCGCGGGAATTCTCTGGGGCACGATGTACATCCCCTACCGCAAGGCGTATCTCACCGGCATGAACCCGCTGTCGTTCATCACGTTCTTCACCGTAGGGGAACTGATCACGATGCTGATCCTGGCGATCAGCTATCGCGGAGCAGCCCTGCTCTGGCATGAACTGAGCACAGCTCGCGCTGTCCTATTCTGGCTGATGCTTGGCGGCTTCGTATGGGTTATCGGAGATCTCTTCCAGCAATACGCCACAAAATATGTCGGCATCAGCCGGGGCATTCCGCTGTCAAACACCAATCAGCTTTGGGGACTTTTGTGGGGCGTGCTGGTGTTTCATGAACTGCGAGGGGCTGCCCACATCACCTACGAGCAGGTCATAGGTGGATCGATTCTGATGGCACTCGGCGCGGTGGCGATCGCGCTCTCATCGGCCACCGAGAGCGAACATTCGTCATGGAAGGATGCCGCCCAGCGCGAAGGCGACCGCTACGGCGTCGAGGATGCATACGTGCGCGCCGGCATGGAAGGCCGCGCCTATGAATCCTCTTCAGAAGGCAGGAGCGTCCTCGACTGGCTGCTGATCCTCGTCACGACGGCGCTCTTCGCCGCACTTGCCATCATCTCCAAGCCTCCGCAGGTCGATGTAAGCTTTGGCTGGGCTGCGGCACTGAGTGTCGTGATGTTCACGCTGATGTCGGCCTGCGGAGTCGCACTGTGGCGTACGACGCGCTTCCGCTGATCTCGCCCGGTTCTCGATCGATATTTATAAGTCGCCGGTTTCCCCTGTGATCCTCCGTGCCCTCCGTGGTTAACACCTTTGACCTCCTCGCCAGACACCACGATCACGTGCATCGAGGCGCAATACTTAACGATCACGATTTCCGACGCACTACACTTAGGTTCATTTCGTTCTAGACAGACTCCGTCGAGCCGCTACACTGGTTGCCATCCAAAAGGAGACTTATCAATGACACGTCCTCTGTCAGCGTTTGCGGTATTTGTTTTCGCGCTGGGCTCGATGCAAGTTGCCGCTCAGGTGAATCCTTACAAGGAAGGCACTCCCGGTATCACTGGCTATCGCTCGGAAGTAATGGCCGAGGTTATGATCCAAGAGGACAAGCTGACTCGCCTCGCGGAAGCGATCCCCACGGAGAAATACTCATGGCGCCCCTCCGCAGACACGCGCTCATTCGCGGAGGTCTTTCTGCACATCAGCGCGGCGAACTATAACTTGTACAAACTGGTTGGCACGCCGGCTCCGACAGGCATCGATATTAAGAGCCTGGAAAAGTCCACTTCCGACAAAGCCAAAGTCGTAGCCACGCTCAAAGATTCCTTTGCTCACGCCAAGCAGGCGATCAAAGCCATGCCCGAGGCGGACCTTGAGAAGAGCATGGATTGGTTCGGCGGCAAAAATACGGAGCGCGGCATTTTACTTTTCATCGTCCGCCACGCCGCCGAGCATCTCGGACAGTCCATCGCTTATGCGCGCTTCGCCGGGATCGTTCCGCCTTGGACCGAAGACGCGCAGAAGAAGCCCCCAGAGAAGAAATAAGACATCAGGCTCCACACTAGGAATTTGGTGCGAGGGGTCGGACGGCTGAGTCCCGAGCTCTGACGCCCGACGTCGTTCCTGTGCTAGATTCGGATGTCCGATGGATTTCGTACCCAGCATCTCCACCCAGTCCCTGACCCGTCGCTTCGGAGAACTCGTCGCCGTTGATGGCGTGAATCTCCGCGTCGCCCCGGGACAGTTCTTCGGCTTCCTTGGACCCAATGGCGCGGGCAAATCGACGACGATCAAGATGCTCACCGGATTGCTCGCCCCAAGTTCCGGGCGAATCGAAATTCTGGGACTCGATCTCAATACCACTCCGGCGGAAGTCAAACGGCAGATCGGCGTCGTTCCTGAAGGTATGGCTTTGTTCGGCCGTTTGACGGGTGCTGAGTTTCTGAGCTTTGCCGGAAGAATGTACGGGTTAGATCGCGAAACTGCCGCCAAGCGCGCCGCCGAATTGCTCGACTTCATGCAACTCGCGGATCAGCCAAAAAAACTCGTGACCGATTACTCGCATGGCATGCAGAAGAAGCTTGCTATGGCGGCGGCAGTGATTCATGGGCCGAAGATTCTCTTCCTGGACGAGCCTTTCGAAGGCGTCGATGCCATTGCCGCCGGCACGCTGAAGGCAATGTTGCAGCGCATGATTGCCCGCGGCGCCACCATTTTCCTTACATCCCATGTGCTGGAGATCGTCGAGCGCCTCTGCAGTCACGTCGCCATCATCCATCAGGGACGGCTCGTTGCCCAGGGATCGCTCGAGGAATTGCGCGCTGGAGTCGAAGCGCAAACACCCGCCGGATCTGACGATGGCGTTCAGCCCTCAGGCGAGAAGCTAACGCTGGAAGAGATTTTCCTGCGTATCGTTGGCGGAGGCCGCACCACGGAACAGGAACTTTCCTGGCTTGGTTAGATCAGGCAGCAAGTCCATTGTTCGGAATCAGCGGCGTGCTCCCCACAATACTTTCGGGACTGCGACTACAGTTGACGCAACCCCGACAGTAGCTTCCGACGGTGTCCAACGGACATCGTCTCCAGCGAATAAGTGAAGGTGGCACCACACTCACAACACACTCGATAACTGTGATTGTCGATCGTGAATACACGGCTCAGTTTTCGATGGTGACAACCGAATGCGAAATCCAGGACATTCACAAACCGTTGGGTGACGCTGTTCCACAACGGAGCATCTTCTGACTGCCTCATGTTGCATCAACCTCTGGAAACCAATCTATAGTGTCTGTCGGCATTTCCCGATTGCACGTGAGCGCCGCCACTCTTATAAGTGATCGCGATCACTCTCTGTCGCATGGCCCCAAGTCACTCGACGTTGCATAACGTTAAGCCGAAGCCCCTCTATGCCTTCCGAGCTGATGCCCAGGTTTGCTCTCCTGTGCAAGAATGGAACTCGAGATGAAGTCTGCCGCCGTGCGCTCCGAACTTACCGCGATCGCTGAACTCCGCTGGCGTATGTTCGTCAACGGATTGCGCACCCGCCGCGGCAAGATGGAACTGGCCTCGCGCGTCATCGTTACGTCCGTTTTTGCGCTCGGCGGTCTCGGAGCCTTCGGCATGGCGATCGGCATGTCCTGGTTTTTTGTCTCGGACGGTAGACCCGAATTCCTGGCCATTCCGCTGTGGTCGGTCTTTCTCTTCTGGCAGTTCTTCCCTGTAATGGCGTCGGCCTTCACGAACAATCCGGATTCTTCCGAACTGCTTCGTTTCCCGCTCACCTATCGCGCATATTTCCTGGTGCGCCTCGCCTATGGGTACTTCGACCCCGCGAGCGCGCTAGGATCAGTCGGCCTGTTGGGAGTGCTGGTCGGGGTGAGCGTCGCCCGTCCAAGTCTTTTCCCATGGACACTGCTTGTAGTGCTCACGTTTGCCCTCTTCAACCTGGTCCTGATGCAGATGATCTTTGCCTGGATCGAGCGTTGGCTGGCGCAGCGCCGCACTCGCGAAATTTTCGGTGTGCTGTTCATCCTCTTCATGCTGAGCTTTCAGCTCATCGGCCCCATCGCCGAACGGCTCAGCAAAGGGCCGCATCCCGAACTCCGTCGCGACCTCCAGATTGCCGCCCAGGTGCAATCGGTATTGCCTCCAGGTTTCGCGACGGATGCGATTGCACAAGTCTCTCACGGTCACCTTTTGCCGGCGTTCGCTTCTCTCTTCTTCCTGGCAATGTTGACGCTCTTCGTAGGATTGCTTCTTCATGTCCGCATCCGTGCCCAGTTCCGTGGTGAGAATTTGAACGAAACTGCTGCTCGTCCGAAGGTGATACAAACGCAGCCCCTGCAACTGGGCTGGCACCTTCCCGGATTCTCGCAGTCCGTGGCTGCGGTATTCGAGAAAGAGATGCGGTATCTGGGACGGAGCGGCCCCATGCTGCTCACTCTGATCATGCCCATCTTCATGCTGCTGATCTTCCGTTTTGGCGCGATGAATGCTTTGCGACACTCCAATTCCTTCGCACGCACGCCAGATATGGCGTTTCCGGGCGCTGCGGCCTACTCCCTCCTCGTGCTCACGAATCTCGTGTACAACAGCTTTGGGGGTGACGGCGGAGGGATGCAGTTCTTCTACGCCTCTCCGATTCAATTCCGCCATATCCTTCTGGGAAAAAACTTGACCCATGCCGGCGTGTTGCTGTTCAACGCAGCGTTTGCCTGGATCGCCGTCACCTATCTCTATGGAGCCCCACACATCGCAGTGACGGTGGCGACGCTCGCCGGTCTACTCTTCGCAGCTCCCCTGAATTTCGCGGCCGGCAATCTGCTTTCGTTGTATTCGCCGAAGAAGCGTGATTTCTCCACATTCGGACGGCAGAATGTCTCGCAAACTACAGTTTTCGCCAGCTTCGGTATGCAGATCGTGATTGTCGGCCTGGGCACCGCGATATTTGCAATTGCACACTATTACAACGACCTCTGGCTGGCTACATTACTGTTTCTGATCCTCGCGGCGATCTCGATCCCCGTGTATGTCGTGATCCTCCGCCGGTTGGACAGCATCGCCGTCGCGCGCAGGGAGACGTTACTGGCAGAGTTATGCCGGGCATAACGCTCTGATCCACTTTGCATCAAGCTGGAATGGGCGCTCCATCCTTGTCTCGCCGCTTTTGGCCGAGACAGGGTGGGGATTTTGACCTTTTGAGGGATGTGAAAGATTCGTTCTACGGAGTGTCAGGGAACCGAAACGGACGAGTCGCTCTCACCTGCCGGGTTCCGCCACAAACCGGTACCCTACCCCGCGCACGGTCTGCAAATGCTTCGGGTTCCCAGGATCGTCCTCAATGTAGCGGCGTAACCGCACCACAAAATTATCGATCGCCCGCGTATCCGTGTCCTCGTGCAATCCCCAGACCTCTTCCAGAATCTGCTTGCGCGAGACAATCTTGCCATCGTTCTGCACCATGTGCCGAAGCAGTTCAGACTCCATCAATGTCAGATGAATCGTAGTGCCGCCCGACCGCAATTCGAGCGCCCCAAAGTCGATCGTCTTCCCCGCAAAAGAGAATCGTCCGAAGTCACCGATCTCGCTTTTGTTACTCTGCGGAGCATCAGCCGAGTTGGAGTTCCCTCCTTGCATCCACTGGCTACGCCTCAGCAGGCCTTGCAGCCGCGCCAGCAGAATCGAAAGATCGAAGGGCTTGGCCAGATAATCGTCCGCCCCCGAGGCGAATCCCTTGAGCACATCCTCTGGCCGTCCGCGCGCCGTCAGCATCAGCACCGGGACATAATTTCGCGCCGCCCGGAGCTCCGACACCACGGCGAAGCCATCTTTACCCGGCAGCATGATGTCGAGCACAACAACGTCGAATGCCTCTTTCCTCTGCAACAGCTTGTCCGTTGCGCCTTCTCCATCCCCGATCACCTCAGCCGCGTAGCCTTCTGCTTCAAGATTGAAGCGCAATCCTTCGGCCAGGTGTAGTTCGTCCTCGACCACCAGCACTCGGCTCATTCCGCCACTCCGTTCGAGGGCGGTTGCACTCTCGGTAGCTCGATCACCAGAGTCGTTCCCTGTCCTTCTCCTTCACTCAACGCATACGCTTCGCCGCCGTGCTTCTTCGCAATCGACTTCACGATAAACAAGCCCAAGCCCGTTCCCTTCACCTGCGCCAGAGATCGTGGTGCGAGGCGGTGAAAACGCCGGAAAATCCGCTTCAGATCGTCCGGATGAATTCCTATTCCCTGGTCGCGGATGCTCAGCCTCACTCGTTTCGCATCCGACGCCTCCAGCCGCACTTGGATGTCCACATTTTCACCGGAGTATTTGATGGCATTGTCCAGAACATTGGAAACAGCGGTGCGCAAGTCCTCTTGACTACCTTTGACGTGCACTCCGGCGCCATTGATCGCGGCCTCTTCATAGCGCAGAGCCTCAGGCCGGAGGTGGTAGCGCGTACGAACCGCCTCCGTGCAATCGCGAATCAACTGGCTGAAATTGACATCCGTTTTTTCTCGCCCCGCCTTCTTATCGCCAGCCCGACCCGCGCGCAGCACCTGCTCGATCGTCTCGGTCAGCCGGTCCGCATCTTTGAGCATCAGGCTGTAGAACTCCTGCTTGCGCGCTTCAGCCAGTTCACGACGTTGCAAGGTTTCCAGATGCAGCCGGATGGATGCCACTGGCGTTTTCAGTTCGTGGGTCACGGCGTTGATAAAGCTGTCGTGTTGCTCGCTGCGCCGCACCTCGCGAACCAGAAAGATGGTGTTGACCACCATCCCGGCGATGAGCAGCGCGAAAAAGATGATCCCGAAAACCAGCAGCACACCCTCTCGCCAGTTGAGGATGATCCACCCGACGTTGAGCGCAACCGCCAGCGCCACCAGGCCGATGCCCAGGGTGATGAAGAAAACGATGGTTCCGCGGCGGCTCGAGATGCGCATGGTCTTTGGGAGTGATTCTACCGCGCTACCGCACATGCTGTGAGTGGCGATGTCCCTCATTGATGCGTGTGGTTTGCCAGATTGCGGTAATCATATAAAGTCGTATAGATTTGTAACGGCAATTCGACTATTACATTTGATCCAAGATCGCCGAATCCCTCTCAGGAGAGCCTGGTTTTGAAAGCCTCTGCCATCTGCTCATGGATTTTCGTGTTCCTCATCGTTTCCCCGGCTGTTGCCCAGAACTCTGACACTGACGGCTACTTCGCCAACTGGTTCGACCGGGTCAACCGTACACAGGCCGCTCAGCCGCACTGGATCACTCCTCTATTCACCACAACCCCTCGGCTGGAAGAGGAGTTCCGCTCCGACATTACCTGGACTCCGGCTATTGGCGGCGAGAGCTTGAACTACGGGGGCGGCAAGGGCCTGGAACTGATTCCAACCGAGCACACCGAGATCATCCTCGGTGTTCCCCCCTATCAAGTTCCTGCTCAGGGACCAGCCGGCGGCGGCAATATCCCGCTTCTGCTGAAGTACCGCCTGTTCGCGAGCAACGAGCAACACAGCAACTACATCGTGACGGCGTTCCTTGGCGGCAGCATTCCTGCTGGCCGCTTCGCCACCAAGTACGGCTCGATTACGCCGACGATCGCCTTTGGCAAGGGATACCGAAATTTCGACTTTCAGAGCACGCTGGGCTGGACCATCCCTACTGGTGGTCGCCAAATCAGCGGAACTCCGGTCGCCTACAACGGTGCATTTCAATACCGAGTCCTTCGCAGATTGTGGCCGGAGCTTGAGGCCAACGTGACCCTCTGGCCGAATGGAAGTGCAAAGCTGGTGGGACAGAAGCAGGTATTTGTGTCGCCCGGCCTGGTGGCTGGCCGCCTTCACCTATGGAGGCGCCTCGGAATGACCGTCGGGGCAGGCGAGCAAATCGCTGTCACACACTTTCACCAGTACAATCATGCGAAGGTGCTCTCGATTCGGTTTCCCTTCTGAGGATACCGACGTCGAAGGTTGACCCCATGAAAGACTCGAAGACTAGCCGAACGGATGAAGCGATGCTTCGTCCGCGCGATGCCGCGGTTCAATTGCAGATCAGCTATCCGACCGTCAAGCAGTGGATCTACCACCGCAAACTGCGCGCCGTTAAAACGCCCGGTGGCCATTACCGCATTCCGCAATCAGAAGTCGATCGCCTGCTTCACCGCACGCGCGGCCACAATGAGGATGAGCGACGTGTCAGCTACAAACGCATCAGCGGACGCAACCAACTCGTCGGACGCATCGTGGACATTCGCGTCAGCGGACTGGTAGCGCAGGTGACATTATCCGTCGGAGGCCAGCTGATCACTTCCTTGATCACGTCCGGCGCAGTGCGCGAAATGCAGTTGAAAAAGGGTCAAACCGCCGCCGCCCTGATCAAAGCCACCGAGGTAATGATCATCCGCGTTTGAACCGCGCTAGAACGAGCATCAATCGACGTGCTGGAACAACCGCAATCACAAACGTTGGAGAGGTGTGGAAGAGCGGCTCTTTAGGGGCGCGAAAGGGGCTTGCAGGATGGGCTTCAGCCCGGTGGTCGTCGATTTACATTCGAAGTGCAAGAAAAAGCCCCGGCACAAAGCCGGGGCTTCTTATGATCGAAATTCGTCACCCTTAGTCCCCCGCAGCCCAAGATTCCGCAGCAGCACCCGGCGCAATCAAGCGTCCGTTGGGCGCAGCCACCAGCCCTTGTTCGATCTCCTCGAGCTTCACGCGCTTGATATCCCACGCCAGGCCGAGCTTCTGGAGCGTCCAGATCCCGTACCAGTTGGTGTCGATCTCATACCACGTGAAGCCGTGCGCCGCCGACGTCGGATGCGCATGATGGTTGTTATGCCATCCCTCGCCAAACGTGAGCAACGCGACCCACCAACTGTTGGTAGAAAGATCGCGCGTCGCAAACCGTCGCGTTCCCCAGGAATGCGTGGCCGAATTCACCAGCCAGGTAGCGTGCAGTCCAACCACAGTGCGCAGGAAGCTTCCCCACAGCAGCCAGGGCAGGCCTCCGATGGCGAACAAGGCAATGCCGACCACAATCTGCGGAACATAATGATATTTGGTGATCCAGACGTGAAACTTATCTTTGGCCAGGTCGGGGACGTAACGCGCCAGCGTAGTCGTGTCATGGTGCATCGACTTGCCCATGAGAATCCATCCCATGTGCGCCCACCACTTGCCGTCGATCGGCGAATGCGGATCGCCGTCGTGATCTGAAAATTGATGATGGATACGGTGCGTCGCCACCCAGAAAATCGGACCGCCCTCCAGCGCCAGCGTTGCGCAAACCGTCAGAAAGTATTCGACCCACTTGGGGGTCTTGTAGCCGCGATGCGTGAGCAGCCGATGATAGCTCATTCCGATACCCAGGCTGCCGGAAATCCACCACATAA
>Ga0070732_10000847_pt1 | contig 17493 bp, 15 predicted proteins | sample Coa_R1_5_FD_66449 | JGI IMG/M metagenome (GOLD analysis project Ga0070732, IMG submission 66449) | Surface soil microbial communities from Centralia Pennsylvania, which are recovering from an underground coalmine fire - Coalmine... | ecosystem: Environmental > Terrestrial > Soil > Unclassified ...
CCAACGGGAGGAAGATTGGGTAATGCGATGGTCCCGCTGGGTATGCTCCCGCCACGGTTCAATAGCTCAAATCCCACACCGTAGGTAATACTGTTGCGCTTGGCTTCGTGTACCTTGACCAATACCTCATTATCTGACTCTGTGGTAATGGGCTTGAGCGGATCAACCGTGGCCCAGTCAAATACGCCCAGCGTGTACAACCTGCTCTCTGTTTCCAGCAGTGTGGATTCACTCAGAGGTTTGCCCGGCGTAATCTTCACCTGCTTGGCAATCACTTCCGGACGAGTATGGTAATCACCCAGCGTGGTCACCACCGTGGTGCGCACCTGCGGGCCTTCACTCACGCTGTAAATCACGGCTATCTGATGCGGGTCCTGCTTCAACGGCGTCGCTTGGGCCTTGAAAGTTGCAGTCAAATATCCGCGCTTGAGATAAGCCGCAAGGATCTGGTCCCGGTCTTTGTCCATGAATTGCGTGGAATAGGGCTTGCCGGGCGCAAGCACAAATCCTTTCGGCGCGAGCTCTGTCTGAGACAAGGACTTGTTTCCCTCCAGCTTGAGCGACTCCACATGGTCCTGCGCGCCTTCCTGAACCTGGAAGGTAATTGTCACCTTGCCATGATGATTGGCTGCGGCTGGCGTCACTTTGGCCTGGCTGTATCCCGCGTTGTGATAGAACGCCTCCAGATTCTTGGCGCTTTTGCGCAGCAGTTGCTGGCTGTACTTGCCATGCGAGAGAAAGCTCCCTTTAGCCACAGTCACATGCGGAAGCAGATCATCTTTTTCATATTGCTGATTGCCGCTGAATTCGATGGCGCCGACCTTGGCCTTGCTGCCTTTTTCAATCTGGTACACGATTGTTGTGCCGGAAGATTGGTTCTGGATGCGGCTGTGCACCTTGACGTCGAAGTATCCCTTGCTCTGGAAGTAAGAGACCAGGTTGCGCGATCCTTCCTCGACCAGGTCAGGGTCCACAGCATTTTCCTGGTAGATGGGAATCAGCTTCTTCATCGTCCGTCCCCAGACGTGCGCGCCTTGCGTGCTCACGGAAATCTTTGGGCCCTCAGTAACGTTAAATGTCACGTCCGCGCGGTTGGTTTGCGGATCATAAATTGCAGAGATGAACTTTACCTGGGCAGCCAGAAAGTGTTGTTTGCCCAATTCGGCTTGCAGGTAGCTGGTGGCTTTTTCCAATTTCGACAACGAATAGGGTTTGCCGGACCTGAGCGAAGTTCCTCGCAGGCGCGCCATCCAGGAATGCAGACTTTTTTGCAGGCGCTGTGTCTCTGCCTCCGAAGCGCCGGTCAGTGCGATCTTGCCGAATTTTGCCCTCCTCTTCAGATCAATATCAAATAGAACGTTCACGAATCCCCGGTTCGTGTCTGTTTGCAGTTTGGGTTCAACTGTGGCCAGGAAGAATCCCGTCTGATGGAAGAAAGTGAGCAAACTGGACTCCGCCTCATCTACGCGTCCCGTGGCGTATGGCTCCTGGGTGGGATCGTTGGCGACCTGGAGCAGACGGTTGTAAGTGAAGATCCTGGTTGCCTTGCCAAAATCGAAGATGCCGAAATAGATCGCCGGCTGAACCACAAAGAGCACGCGTAATCCGGCAGCTTCCGGGCGCACATCGGCCTGGACGTCTTTGATTTGCCCTGTCTTTTTGAGCGCTGCAATCGTCTCATCAATCTTCTCCTTAGAATAAGGAGCGTTGATCGGTTGGACGATCAACTGCTTGAGTTGCCGCGTGTTCAGGTCGGGATTGCCCGCGATCTCTACGGAAGAGACATTCTGCCCTTCGTAGGAAATCTCAGGAAGTTTGACCTGCTGGGCATGCAATTCGAGGAAGATGCCCAGTACCGCAACAACCAATACCAGGGTGGTAGCCACATACCGGGAAACAGTCATACTCGCAGGAACCCCTTTCCCCAGTTCGGGGACAGGGATTCCCGAAGCCTCTAAGGGGACTACAGGGTTAGATTGACTGCTACTACGGCCTGTTGCTCAGGAAGCGGGAGCAGCTCAGGATGGGCAGGAGAGCTGGACGTTGATCTTGCTGTTAGCTCTCGGCGTTCCTCGTGAACTGTTGCCTGCGGCCTGTGACCTCCTGAGGTACCACTACCTCCCGGGCGCGGGCTGGAAGAGTTGGGATCAACCAGCGGAATAGCAAAGTGGCCGCCAGCGCGCCTGCCAGCTGCGCAACCACAAACAGGGGGACATCTGCTGGTCTTATACCTGCGAACGTATCCGAGAACGAACGGGCAATGGTCACTGCCGGGTTGGCAAACGATGTTGATGCCGTGAACCAGTAAGCCGATGTAATGTAGCACCCGACAACAAAAGCTACGGCGGTGGAGCGCAGCCGAGAGCATCCCCAGATCACCGAGAGCAGACCGAAAGTTGCCACGAACTCGCTGAAGAATTGAGCGTTGCCGTGTCTGGCGTGCTGGGAAAAAGAGTAGAGAGGCAACCCGAACATGAGATGTGCCGCGAATGCGCCGGCTATTCCACCGGTACACTGGCAGACAATATATGCAGGTACTTCACGCCATGCGATGCCGCGCTCCATTGCATCTGCCAGGGTTACGGCAGGATTGAAGTGAGCGCCGGAAACCGGGCCGAACGTGAGTATCAGGGCAATCAGGGCCGCGCCGGTAGCAATCGTATTTGCCAGCAGCGCAATGGCCACATTACCGGCAGATAAGCGGTCGCCCATGATCCCGGAACCGACGACAGCTGCAACCAGGAAGAGCGTTCCCAAAAATTCTGCCGTCATACGCTTTGGCAGAGTGCTCATTCGAACCCGATACGCTCGATTTGCTTTTTGATGGCCAAAGAATCAAGGCTCTTCAGTGGCAGGCAGACGAACAGGCTGATTCGGCGCTCCAGGATCACGAAGGCATCGCGGAAGGCGCGGGCGATCTGCTCGTCGGTTCCGGCTACGGCGGCGGGATCAGGAACACCCCAATGCGCGGTCATAGGCTGGCCCGGCCAGACAGGACAGACTTCCCGGGCTGCGTTGTCGCACACGGTGAATACAAAATCCAGCGGCGGCGCTCCCGGCTGGCTGAATTCTTTCCAGCCTTTGCTTCGCAGCCCTTTGGTGGACAATCGCGCTTGCTCGAGCTGCCGCAGCGCGGCTGGATGAACCGCGCCTTTTGCATGACTGCCCGCGCTATAGGCCCTGAACCGTACAGCGTCTTTGTGATTCAAGATGGCTTCAGCCATGATTGACCGGGCGGAGTTTCCAGTGCAGAGAAACAGCACGTTGTAACTGTCCTGCATAGTCCCTCCGGAGCAAGCAAAGCGCCCAGCAGCAGGACGCTGGATATATTCGCGTATGCGAATGCAAGGAAGTATGCCTTCACGGAAACATATATGTCAAGGCGTATATAATCAAACCATGCCGCCTCTACCAGACAAGGCAGTGCCTCTGGACAAATTTTTTCGCGCGCTGGCTGATCCCACGCGACTGCGGCTGCTGAACCTGATGTCGGAACAGGAAATCTGCGTCTGCTATTTCACTGAGGTGATCGGAGCGCCGCAGCCGAAGATCTCACGGCATCTGGCGTACCTGCGTAGAGCCGGGATTGTGGCCGCCCGCCGCGACGGCAAATGGATGCACTACCGGCTTACGGTCCCGCAGGATTCTTATGCTGCTTCCATTTTGAAAAGCACGATGGCAGCTTTGAGAACGAATAAACAGATGGAACGGGATTGCGCTCGCCTCACCCGTGCGTGCTGCGGGCCGAAGAGCCTGGTTCAGGTACTCGGAGCCCCCCTGCCTTCCGCGGTAAAGACGGCTGGTGTTTTCGGGAGCCTGTCCTGAGGTGCAGCCGAAAGCTCTGCTCTCCTACCGCTGTGCTTTTAATTTTCGAATTTCCTCTGGGTTCCTCTCTGTGTCCTCTGTGGTTGCAGATGTTGCTTTTCTTCGTGTCCTTCGTGGTTATCTGCTTTCGGTTGTGGCTTCGCTCCACTGTGAAAGATTCCTTTGCCGCATTGGTCCAGAGTATCGCAGCGGCAGTTCTGCATCATTTCCCTCAGCAGTCTCTGTACCTCTTTGATGCCGTCCAGCAGACGGTCGAGTTCGGCGAGTTTCCGTTCTGACAACATGCGCCAGCGGGCTGAAGCCCGCGGCACGTTGCGGAAGCCGAAAAACAGTTGCCGGATTTCTTCCAGAGTAAAGCCAAGCTGGCGTGCCCGCTGAATGATGGCCAGCCGGTAAAGGGCTGTCGCGTCATATCTTCTTTGCCCGCTGATTCGCGCAGCGCGAGGAAGCAGCCTGATTTGCTCATAGTAACGAATTGCGGAGGCTTGCAGGCCCACCTGGCGCGCTACATCGGAAATGGTTAATTGACCCATGAGTCAAATTTTAACGGCCTTCCTCACCGTTGACAGCAGGCGGCAAAAGATATTTTCAAGATAGCGCTTGCCTTAAAGTTGACTTTAAGTTGTATGGTCATACCAGGGCCGGTTTAAGCGCGTCGGCAAACCCTGGCCCTGGAGGAAATTCTATGAAAACCGTGCAATGGATGTTGGCCGTCCTGTTCGCCAGCAGTGTGGCGTTCAGCCAAACAGCTAGACTGGCAAAAATAATTCCGGTGACAAGAACCGGCGTTGAGGCAACGCCGACACAGTCCGACAACGCTACTTTAGATCCCCAGCGCGAAAGGCATGCGCTGCAAGTCCTGCTTAAGGTCATACAGAAGGCGATCGTATCTGCTGCTGATGCCATGCCTGCCGATAAATATCAATTTGCTCCAACGGACGGTGAATTCAAGGGAGTACGCACTTTTGCCCAGCAGGTGAAACACCTGTCGGCCACCAACCACATCCTGGCAGCGGCAGCGCTGGGCGAGGAACCTCCAGCCGGCGCCGGAGACGAGATGGGACCTGAAACGGTGCGAACCAAGGCCGAGATTCTCGATTACCTGAATTCATCCTTTGCGCATTTGGGCAAAGCAATGGACGGAATCGGTGAGAAGAACGCAAGCGTTCAATCTTCACCCATTTCTCCCTTGAAAAGCACGGAAGCGAGCCGTTTGGCGTTAACCGTTGAAGCATTGATTCATGCCTGTGACCACTACGGGCAGATGGTGGAGTATCTGCGCATGAATGGCATTGTCCCGCCAGCGAGCCGCCCATGAAAAACCAACCTGGTCCAGTCGTTTGCTCATTGTCGGAAACAGAATTACGTGTTCGCGAGGAAGCCCTTCTGACCCAGTTCAGGGCAGCCGTAATTGCAATTGAGGAGCTCTCGAATGGTTACGCCTTCCGCCTTCCTGAAGACCGAAAGTGGATTGCGATTGCGGCGGAATTGATTACGCTGGAGCGCGAGTGCTGTCCATTCTTGGCATTCGAGTTGCTGGTTCAGCCGGGCCTGGGACCGGCCATCTTGAGGATGACTGGCCCTCCTGGCGCAAAAGAATTTTTGAAAACCATCTTCTGTCCTTGAAATCCAGTTGATGAAGGGCTTCACAAATTGCGACCTTCGAGATGTTGGCCTCATCAAAGCGCCCTGAGGTGATGTCTATTTAACGTTCAGGAGTTTCTGATGCGCATACTGGTGGTCGGCGCCGGGGCGATCGGCGGATATTTTGGCGGAAGATTGCTGGAGGCGCATCAGGATGTCACATTCCTGGTCCGGCCTCGCCGGGCCGCTGAACTGGAGCGCTCCGGTTTGATGATTCGCAGCCGTTTCGGTGATGTCACCATTCCTCAGCCGCCCAGGGTTCTGGCAGAAAACCTGCGAGAGCCGTTCGACCTGGTGCTGCTCAGCAACAAAGCCTTTGACCTGGAAAGTGCCATTGCCTCTTTTACCCCGGCGGTCGGAGTGAATACGGCCATCCTGCCGCTGCTGAACGGCATGCGGCACCTGGACATCCTGGATGCGCATTTCGGCGCTTCCCGCATACTAGGCGGCCAGTGCCTGATCGCTGTTACCGTAAGCGAAAAAGGCGAGATCGTTCACCTGAACGAAACCCACGACATCTCATTCGGCGAGCGCGACGGCTCCATGTCTGACCGCGTGAAAAGCATTGCCCGCCTGATGCAGACAACCCGCTTCCAGGTGCGCGCCAGCACGGAAATCGTACATGAAATGTGGTCGAAATGGGTGTTCATCGCTGCGGCTGCGAGCGCCACTTGCCTGATGCGCGCCAGCGTGGGAGACATCGGCGCCGCTCCCGGCGGGACCGAATTCGTGCTCGGTTTGCTGGAAGAGTGCCGCTCCATTGCAGCCGCTCGCGGCTATCCACCGCGAGAAGCAGCGTTGCAGCGGAGCCGTGACATGCTGACCGCGAAAGGCTCAGGATTGACGGCTTCCATGCTGCGCGACATCGAGCGCAACGCGCCGATTGAAGCCGACCACATTGTTGGTGATTTGATCGAGCGCGGATCGGGAGCCGGTCTTCCACTGCTCAGGATCGCCTACACTCACCTGAAAGCCTATGAGAATCGAAGGCAACGCTCCCAAACGAGTTGAGCCAGCTCCGGATCTGTGTTGTGATAGAGGAATCCATGGTGTGCACGGCGAATTGTGCGTGCCGCAACCTCAACCCTCAACCTGCATTGATGGAGAAGATCACCATGAGCAAAGTTCCATTCATTCCCAAAGGATACAATTCTGTAACCCCTTACCTGATCGTCAAGGATGCTTCTCAAGCCATCGATTATTACAAGAAAGTTTTCGGTGCCACCGAAGTTTTTCGCATGAGCCAACCCGATGGCAAAGTCGGTCACGCCGAACTCCAGATCGGCGACTCGCGAATCATGATTGCCGACGAAAATCCCAAGATGGGCCAAGGGCATGCCAGCGCCGACAGCATCGGCGCCAGCCCGGTAAGCCTCCATTTGTACATCCCTGATGTGGACCGCGTGGTTGAGCGCGCCGTCGCCGCTGGGGCCAAGCTACTTAAGCCGGTTCAGAACCAATTCTATGGAGACCGTTCCGGTTTCCTCCAGGACCCCTTCGGACATCTCTGGGGAATTGCAACCCACGTTGAAGACGTATCACCGCAAGAAATGGAAGAACGGGTCAAGAAGGCCCTGCAAGCCGCCTAACAAAACAGCGCATCCCGCTCTGCCAAAGCAGGGCGGGATGCGCCGGAAAGTTCTTACAGTTTCAGTTTAGGAATTGCCGTTTTCAGACCCCGGCTCGGCGGAATGCAGCACCGCAAACGTGCTGCCGCTGTTGCTCCACACCAACAACATTACATCCTGTCCTTTAGGAATGCTGCTGAGTTCACGCTTGGCATCTGCCACGCTCTGCACCGGATGGCGGTTTACTTCCTGGATCACCATGCCGCGAGAGAGTCCGGCATTGTCTGCCGGGCTTCCTGGCTCAACCTGGGTAATTACAACGCCATGAATATCGCTGGGCGCTTGCATCTGGTCGCGCAGGTCAGGGGTGATGTTGCTCAACCCCAGTCCCCAGCGCGCCTTGCCATGCTCTTCACCAGAGTTTGAGCCGCCCGCCTCGTTCTTGGTGTTCAACTGTTCCACCGTGACCGGCATAGACATCTCCTTGCCATCGCGCAGAATCTGCACGTTGACTTTGGTCCCGGGGGCCTGCTCGCCGATCAGCACTTGCAGATCTCCGGCGCCGGTAACCTTCTGTCCGTTGACCTCAGTAATGACGTCGCCAACTTTTAATCCAGCGCGCGCGCCGGGCGCATCGGGCTGCACTTCAGTGATGACCGCGCCATTGGTGTCTTTGAGATGGAAGAACCGGGCGTTGTCCGGTGTAACGTCCGTAATGCCCACGCCCATATAGGCATGTTCGACCTTGCCGTTTTTAATCAAGGTCTCCGCGGTGTGCTTCGCGATCTGCTCTGGAATGGCAAAGCCCATTCCTGAGAAAGATCCCGAAGGCGAGATGAGGAACGTGTTGATGCCAACAACTTCTCCCCGAGCGTCCACCAGTGGACCACCGGAGTTTCCAGGGTTGATGGCAGCATCCGTCTGGATGAATTGGCCGGGCTTGTGGGGATCGTCCGAGTAGGGGTTGGCGCGATTCACTGCGCTCACGATTCCGCGGGTCACAGTGAAACGGAAGTTATAGGGGTTGCCGAAGGCAAGCACCGTCTGGCCGGTGCGAAGAGTCGTCGAGTCACCCCAGGGAAGGCTGGGAAGTCCGGAAGCGTCCACCTTGATGACTGCCAGATCCGTCAGCGGATCAGCGCCAACCAGTTTGGCCGGCATGATACGGCCATCATTGAGCGTCACCCGGATGTCGGTGGCGTCTTTGATGACGTGATTGTTGGTAACGATGTAGCCATTGGGCGCGATAATGACTCCGCTCCCCAGGCCATGTTCAATCTGTGGCCCGCGTTGCATGGGCATTTGCTGGTCGCCGAAGAAATGCTTGAAAAAATCCGGCATATCGTCGGGCATGTTTGCTTGTGCTTTAGTGCGCGCAGCAACAGCCACATTCACCACGGCAGGGGTGACGTGAGCACTGACGGTTTCCATGGCCTTGTCGAGAGACAGCAGGGCTGAAACACTGTCTTCCGGCAGCGGCGCCGCAGCCGGAGCCGCCACCGCCGCGGTTGCGGCCGCCGGTTTGTAAATCTCATAAGCGCCAAACCCGGCCACCATCGCAATCGCCAGCAAGGGCGTCAGGAGGCGACGAGTAAGGGCCGATTTCCAATTACCTTTCGTGTTCATTTTTTCTTCTCCATTTATAACTAATTAATTAGTTTTATTTGTTGCACGTTGTTTGTTTTTCCAGCGGCCGAGGCCGCTGTTCAAAGCCGATTTAAATATTTTTTCGAGGAGTTGCTTTCTTCGAATGATCAGGAGGCAAAATTACGTGTACCTGCCACATTTGAACGTGCCACGTTCCCTGATTGCCCGCCATGCTGACGGTAAATTGTTCGCTCTGCACTACGTAATCGCCTGCCGGGTATGCCTTCACTTCCGGGGTTTGCGCCGGCTGCGCAGCCGCGGTCAATACCTGCCTGGGAACATGGGAAACGGCGGCCTGAGTCTCTTGCTGGACGGGCTTGCTTTGCTGATTAAGAGGGCGCCGCAGACGTTTTACTGATGGCGCGGGGCTCCGTCTATCAGAAGCATTCACGGTTGTGTATGAAGCGTTGATGGTTGATGGAACATCCGCAAGATTGGCCTTTGCTTCATTGATTAAAGCTTGTTTCATTAAAGAACGATCAGACCGAAGAACATCAGCCGCCGCTGGCGGAGGAGCTGGACGCGAAGAATCTTCAGTAAACCCAACCAGAGCGGGCGCGGTCCATGCTGAAAAACCGCAGAGGGATGCAGCCACTACCATCACCGGCAAGGCCGGCTTCCAGATTCGAGTGGTGCTCGGGCGATTCACATCGAGAATCTGCGCCACCCGCAACGACAACTGTCGCATGCGGCTGACCACAGCTTGCGCCAGGACGATCTGTTTTCTCAGAAAACTCTTCTCAGCAATCCGCTTCAGACACTGGGCGTAATCCAGAGGACTGGCAGTTCGCATCAGGACTTCGTCATCGCACGCCATTTCACGTTCCAGGGAGAGCTGCTGCTCGACCCACCACGCAGATGGATGAAAGAACAAGAGTGCTTTCATGAACTTCTGGGCCAGGTTGGTCCAATCATCGCCGCGACGCAGATGGCTCAACTCGTGCACCAGAACATGCTTCAACTCCTGCGAGGGTATCTCCTCAATAAACCAGCGCGGCAGCACAACTGCGGGCTTCAGAAAACCAATTGCCGTGGGCACCTGCACCTGGTCTGAGAGGCGGAGCGATACCGGACGCCGCACATCACGCATGAACTGGGCGAGTTCAGGACTAAGTAGATTCGCGTCAACCTCTTCAGAGCTCCGGCGAAGCTTGTTGACCTGCCACAGGCCAGCGACAACTCGAGTCACATTGATTGTGGCGATCAGTGCCCAAACGGCGAAAATGGCGATTGCCCAAGAAATTGGCAACGTGATCAGGTTGAAAGTGGAAGAGATCGCGCTCGTGGAAGCCGCCATTGGCAGCGGTCTTGCCGGTCCTCCGAGCAAGGGAAGAAAGAACATGGCCAGCAGCGCCGAAAACCAAAACAAGAAGCGAGTCCCGGCGTTCTGGCGCGGAAGAAGCCGCAAGAGAAGCCACACAAACAGCGCCAGGGCCGTACCTTCCAAGAGGCCGTAGATCATCCAGCCAATTGCCGTCCGGGCTGTAATCTGTAGTAGATCCACGTTCAGCTCTCCTTCTCCTCCAGTTTGCTGCTCTCCAGCAATTCAGTCAGCCGCTTCAGTTCACCGGCGTCAATGTTTTGGTCCTCGAGCAAATTCAACACCAGCAGTTCATGGGAGTTTTTGAAGAAGCGGCTCACCAGGTTCCTGACTTCAAAGCGCGTAGCCTCTTTCTGTCCAACCAGAGGCATATAAATGTGGGCACGCCCATCCTTTACATGTTTCACGTAACCTTTTTTTTCCAGGATTCTTATGGTGGTCAGGACAGAGTTGTACGCCAGACCAGGATTCTTGGGCAGCGCTTCCAGCAACTGATGCACCGTGGCCGGTCCTTTCTGCCACAAAATGTTCATCAGCCGCAGTTCCGCTTCCGTCAGGGTTGCAGATGCTCTAGGCGGCATATTCTATTAGACGCAATTTCAAGCAAATAGTAACTAATTATTTAGTTATTCGCAAGAGGGAGCAGGATCAAGGGCAACTAATTGAAAATAAGGCAGTTTGTCTCAAACGGCAAGATCATCCTGAAGAACTCTCTCTCTGGAGCAACTGGCGTTCAGCTATTTGCATTCCTCTCAGCCGAAGGAGACATCATGCACCTTCAAGGTGGCTCCCCGCTTCGTAGAGTTTGGCTCGTGGCGGTTCACATTACTTGTCCCGCTTTCTATGGGTCAGATGCCTACTTACCGAAGATTTACAGGGCCACCAAACTCCTTTATGGCGATCGGCAGCATTGCGCGTCAGGCCCCCAGGGAAAGGACTGTTCGCGGCTTTCGACGGCACTTTCTAGTCCATCTTGCAATACGGTGATTTTCGCCTCCTCCTAAGGGGTCGATCCTCGACTCGCGGCAGCCCGGCTGCCGCGAGTCTGGCTGGTGTTCTACTTTCCTTACGCAAGTATAGATTTTGTTTACTGCCGGTTAAAGTAGTGGTATCTTGTCACGATTTCGCCCGGCACCCACCCGAGGGCAACAGACCATTGTGACATTTCAGCCCTTCAGACAAACGGGTGAGCGCACGTTCTTCAAATGAACATTTTTCAGGAGGCCAACATGGAGCACATGAAGAAGAGTGTTGTGAGTATCGGATGTCTTCTTCTTTTTCTGGTGGCGGCAACAGCGTATGCGCAGGTCGATTATTCGACAGCCACCCTCAAGGGAACCGTGACCGATCCGCAGGGCGCTGTAGTTGCAGGAGCCACGGTTACTGCCAGCAACCCAGCGACTGGCGTCAGCAGGACGACGCACAGCGGGCCTGATGGAGGTTATCAGGTGGCTGCATTGCCTCCGGGAAAGTATCAGGTCACGATTGAACACCAGGGATTCAACAAGGTTGTGCTGAAGAACATCGAGCTGACGGTGGGCCAGAGCGCGATTTACGACGCTCATCTGAAAGTGGGCACCCTGAATGAAACGATCGAGGTGGGCCCGGATACTGTTCCCCTGATTCAGCCGGATCAGTCACAACAGGCCAACACTATCGACCAGCGCCAGGTGGAGGACCTGCCCAATATCGGCCGGAGCTTTACTTACGATGTCTACACCATTCCCGGGGTAAGCAACTCAGAAGCGCCGCGCACCCAGAACCCGGGATTTACCGGATATCTGACAACAGGATTCTCCATTGGGGGGAGCAACGGCCGCAACAACCTTTCCACCATCGATGGTGGCGAGAATGAATACGGCACCGGCCAGTACCGGGTGACCAATCTTCCGGTGGACGGCATCCAGGAATACCAGGTCAACCGCAACGCTTTTGCCGCTGAATTCGGGTTTACGGATGGCAGCGCCATCAACATTGTTACCAAGACGGGAACGAACCAATGGCATGGAGACGCTTTCGGTTTCTTCCGCAACCAGAGCCTGGAAGCGACCAACTTCATCAATCAGGTGGCTGGTCTTGGTAAGGCATTCGATCAGCATCTTTATGTCGGAGGTTCGCTCGGCGGACCCATCGTCAAAGACAAGCTGTTTTGGTTTACTACCTACGAATTTCAGAGGCTGGATACGCCAAACTTCGGCAATGCCAGCATTCTCTCTGCGCCCACGGTGCTGGGGATCAGCAATCCTTTGCTGGGAAACAACAACCCAGCAGGAAACTGCGCCGCACAATTTGCGGCCAAAATTCCAGACCAACTCTGCTATGTCAACGCGCTGAAATCATCCGGCAACCCGTTCCTGGTAGGCTTTGCCAATGGCATCACGCCGGGACTCTCGCCCTTGAACAATCCGGCATTGAACACCATCCTGCATCGGGACAACGGGATATTCAATAATCCTGACCGGCTGCACAACGCAGTCATGCGCTTCGACTACCAGGGCAGCGAGCGGGATACAGTGACTCTCCGCGTGGGATATGCACACAATGACTTTACGTCGCCGCTGGATGGAATTACCAATGGCACGCCGGATAGTTATGGTCTGTTCGTGCGGGATTTCAGCATTCTCAGCACCTGGACGCGCAGCATCAGTCCTAACCTGGTCAACCAGGTGCTGGTCCAGGTGGTTCCGCGCAACCGCTCCAACGCCATTCCTTTTCACAACAACGGAGTGAACTTCAGCCTGGGCGATCTGGGTGCCCCCGGACCTGGCGGCACGTCCACATTCGGCGGAGAGGCGCTGCTTCCCTACAAGGCGCACCAGCAGCGTTACCAGTTTGAAGACAACATCTCCTGGGTCAAAGGTCCGCACACCCTCAAATTTGGCGCATCTTACCGACCGGCAAACTACAACATCGAGAATGATCTGTGGTTCAATCCTGAGTTTGATTTCAGAGATGGCGCCGTTCCGCTCATAGCGTTGGCGCCGGCAGCAGTGCAAGCACAGCTTGTGGGATTCAACCTTACTAATGGCCTTCCCCCAACCGGACCTCTAACAACGAATCTGAGCGGACCTCAGTCCTTCGCCTTCGGCGTGCCGGCAGATGTAATTGCAGGATTCAATAACCCTGTATGGAAAGGATGGGGGCACTATTTTGGCAGCTACATTCAAGATAGCTGGAAGCTGACTCCGCGGCTGACGATGAATGCCGGTGTTCGGATGGATTTTGATGGCGAACCGGCGCCGTTGAGCACGAGCTTCTATGCATCACCGCGGGTGGGATTCGCCTGGGACCCTTGGGGTGACCACAAAACCGTGATTCGCGCCGGCGGGGGAATCTATGTTGCACCCATTGACGTCCTGATTCCATCCTATGGCTCTTTGCTGGACGGCAGCGGGCGATACATCAATGAAGTGTTTGGCGTACTGAGCCCGACGGATCCACGGGTGGCGCAGCTCTGGCAAACAGCGCTCGCTTTGGGCATTTATCCCTTCGGCTCCTTGACGCCACAACAGTTCCAGCAGTTCTCAACTGTCGTCAATCCCGCGCCGCCCCACAATGTTCTTATTCCCGGTTACGACCCCAACGCGCCCGGCGCTTCAGTCGGTTACAGTGTGGCCTCCAATTACAGGAATCCTTACAGCATCCAGACCAGTCTGAGCTTGGAGCACGAAGTGGTGAAGGACCTTTCCGTGGAACTCGGATACATCATGTACCACGGCGTTCACTTGCAAATGCCGGTAGAGACCGCCTACAGCCAGATTCCCGTGGGATCGCCGCTGTGTCCGACAACTGCTTGTACAGATGCAACGGGTGGGCCGTTGTATATTTCGAATGGACAAGCCCAGCACACGACGTATGCTTCCAATGGCAGCTCGATCTACCATGGGTTCACCGCTTCACTGAAAAAACGCTTCAGCCACGGATTGCAGTTCCAGGCCAACTACACCTGGAGCAAGACCATCGACAATACGATTGACTTCTCCAGCTTCCAGAATTGGTTCCGGCCGAGCCAGATCAACCTCTTCCGCACCATATCAGTGTTTGATATACCCCAGAACTTTGTCGCCAACGCAATGTACACGCTGCCGTTCAAGGCCGGGGAAGGAAAAGCTCTGTCCAGCATTCTGTCTGACATCACTTTGTCTCCACTTCTGACCATGCACAGCGGCCTGCCCTTTTCCGTAAGGACTCCAAGTCTGGCGACTCTGCCCACCAACCTTTGTCCGGGAGTTCCGGGTGGATGTCCGGGCGGAAACGGTATCGTTCCAGACAGCAATTACGCCATGCCGTTCCTCTCTTCCCGGGACAACAATCGCGGAGCGGCCTTCTACAGTCTGGATCTCAGCCTGCAGAAGATCTTCTTCATCTCCAGAGAGCGCGGGGTCAGGCTGCACGTGATCGCCCAGGGAACCAACCTGTTGAACCATGTGAACTTCAATCACGTAAATGATGTGTTTGATCAGGGTGGTCTGTCTACGGCTCTGCAGTTGCCCAACGGCCGGACGCTCAACCTGTTGACCGGGCCGTACACCGGACTACACGGTGTGGTACCGACAAACGCAAGCCAGTTGACGCAGCCTTTGTTCTTCTCGCAAGCTGACTTTCCCCGGCAGGTGCAGTTTGGGTTGAAGCTGGCATTCTAAGTAAGAAATCCATCTCGCTAAAGAGCGGATCGTGAATCTTCATCTTTACGATCCGCTCCTTTCTTCTTCGAGCTGCGTTCTTTGCGTCCCCGTGTGTAAACCTATGCGTGGGACACTACACTAGTACCTTGAGCGCTCAAGCTATCAGTCTGGAGATTTTTGGCGCTTTTCAACCGAGAGCGCGAGCCCTAGAGAGGACGACGATATCTCTGAGTACTTATTGCCTTCTGTGCGTATTACTGCGGCCATGGTCGGAACTCCATTCTTCTCCGACAAGAGGATCACAGATCTGTGACCGATGGTTGTCCCGAACAAATCTTTGTTTGGGCCTTGCTCAACCACTCTCAGGGCCTTCCTGATCCGGCGCTTAAGTTCTGCTTCAGCGCTGTCAGGCGATTGGAACTCCCCGTACGTAATCGATACACTCACACAATCTGCGGCAACATACGTGATAAACGAAAGCTGCGTCCCGTCAGCAGCTGCTGATTTACCCATTCCAATGTTCTTTAGGGCCTTAACTTCATTTTCGATAACGGTTTCCGTCGTTGCAGAGGCATTGACATCGCACAGTGGGGACCTGTAAACAAACGAGACAGTGCCCTTAATAGGGGAGCCGATTCTCCATAGCTCTACTTCGCCCGGCTGATTACCTGGCCTCAACAACATTTCGCCATTCGAACTCACGAATCCGCGCGATGTCATCCAGTGAGAGATCACGCGACCTGTCTTCAGATCCCACAAGCGGAGGCTTCCATCATCGGCCGCCGAAAATAACGAATCTGACGCCGTCACTATTAACGGAAGCTCCAAATGGCCGGTTTGGCCGTCGAGTGTTCTCACTTTGCTTCCGGTTTCCGTGTCCCAAACTGTGATTTTTCCGGTTGAAAGGGCCGAGATCAACCAGCGGTCGTCATGGGCGAATATTAAATTGTCAACCGACTCGACTGCTGGAAGACTCATAGTTCTGATCACCTCGCGTCTTGTTACGTCCCACAAGGTCAGCAAGCCCTGGGTGCTCCCGGCCAACAGGGTCCCATCATGGCTTAAGGCGATCTGCCCAACGGAAAGCTCGGCACGAATCGTCAAGAGTTTCTTCCCGCTATCGAGAGACCAGACTCGGACACCGGTGAAGTCCTGAGCGGAAAGTCGCCTCCCATCGCCACTGAAAACTAGTCGGCCGATTGTATTCATATTCGCTCCTTCATTTGCGCTGGCGCGGAAGGATTGAATGACGCGCTGGGTCGGCAGATCGAACACACTGATTTGTGCTTCACCATCTGCCCAAGCGACGCGAGATGAATCAGGGCTGAATGCGATGGCGGAGACGAAGAGACAGTCTTTCAAGATCGTTTGCCTTAAGCTCTTCACGTCCCACGAGAACACGGTGCCATCGCTGGCAGCAGCCGCAATTTTCATCCCATCCGGGCTCAAAGCCACAGCTTCCAGCCCCGTGGAGTGCAATGCAGAGGGGCAGGAAGCGGCAAGAGTTCTCGGGAGAGACAGCACCGCAATAACAATCCCCGCAAGACAGACAATATTAACCTTCATTTCATGCTCGATCTTAATTCCCGCTTTCAATACTGTTGGCCTGGAGGGCCGCCGCTCTTGACGCAGTCCGTCAGTTGTTTGCCGGGTTCCAGATCCGGGTTGTTCTTGGGATCATTAGAAAATTGTTGTGGAATAGTACCAGTGATCGCCGCCGGCGAGTTGCCAAGTTCCCAAACCTGTATGAACCCGAACTGCCCTGGGTCCGCATTGCTTGCCGTGTAGTTCGTATAAGGATTGAGCCGGCTTTTTGTCGGATCGAGATTCCCGCTGGTATATCCATCAACGGCCTCAGTCCCAACCTGATAACCTGCTTGCTGTGCCATGAACATGAGCGTTCCTTTGCTTCTTCGATACGTCGTTGACGATACCGAACGTTCCGGAATTATTGTACGTGTTGTAAATGTAGTCGCCGATCGTTTAATCCGGCGCAGTGGTGACGAGGCTGACTTGTGACTCCTGTCTCCTGACTTCTTTCTCCTGGCTACTGCAGTTTCTGGAAAATAATCGCCGAGCTTCCGCTCTTCGATTGCTCGCTCACGCGCAGATACGCGCCCTGAACTCCCAGGATTTCCCACTTCCTCACATCGCCATTGCCGAAGTCAACGTCGAGATGGGAATTATCTGTGAAGTGATACGTCCCGCTCAGGTTCTTCTGCGGGTTCGCAGCTGAGGTCATGGAAATAGTCGAATCGGACCCGATGGTCGTTCTCATATCGGAGGTAGGTCCGCTCCACGTGCCTGCAATCTGCGCCGCCGCAGGATAAGCAGAAGCCGGGCTGGCGCCAGTCGCCGGTGGGGTGGATGCTGTAGCGGTTGCGGCCGTTGGCGGCGCGGGTTCGGTCGTGGTTGCAGAACTATCTGGAGCGGCGGCGCCGCCCACGATGATCTCGATCCTCGCCGAGCGGCTTGGATTGGCATGGCTGGTGGCAATCACATGATAAGTACCACCGGTCTCCGGGGCCGTGTAGAGGGCGCCAGAGTGCAATTGTCCGGAGCTCATCACTGTGCCTGATGCGGTGACCTGGCCGCCCTTTGAACCTTCCTGAACTGACCAGTCCACATCCGTGTCAGTTGCCCCGGAAACGCTGGCCTCCAGAGAGGTCTTTCCGCCGACGGCTACGTGAATGCGTTGCACACTCGCAATGACAGTTACATCCGGCCGGGTGAAATATTTCCATGCAAACCATCCACCTGTGCCGGCTGCCGCCAGCAAGACCACTACCAGGATCCACGTTTTACTCGAGCTTTTTGTCGCGGGTTGGAAAATCTGTGTTTCTGCCGAGGGTTGGAACTGCTC
>Ga0070732_10000848_pt1 | contig 17492 bp, 10 predicted proteins | sample Coa_R1_5_FD_66449 | JGI IMG/M metagenome (GOLD analysis project Ga0070732, IMG submission 66449) | Surface soil microbial communities from Centralia Pennsylvania, which are recovering from an underground coalmine fire - Coalmine... | ecosystem: Environmental > Terrestrial > Soil > Unclassified ...
GGCGGTGCCCGTGCACTAGCCGGGACTCTGCGCCCAGTAGCGGCCTTTTCGCGGCTATTTCGTGCGAAGGAAGCCAAATGATGAATTCTATGAATAGGACGCTGGGTGGAAAAGGACTGTTCCACGTGCGCCCCGGTCTGCTTCTTCTTTGCGCCGCTTTCGTTCTCCTCGTGGTCTCCTCGCTGGGCGCGCTTCCAGATCTGATCAGGGGTAGCCTGTTCGCCCAAGGTGCCATTCTGCTGGTTGCGAGCGCTGCGATCGCGGTCGGTTGGTTCTGTACAGCGAAGTACCCCGAGCCGAACGGCACTTGGCGTGCATCGATTGCGCTAATCACATCGGTCTATCTGGCCGTGTCAATTCCAGCCTATTTCCTGGCGGTGTTCTCGACGCTTGGATGGTTGCTCCACCATCATGTGTTTTGGGCGTTTCTAAGGCCGTGGGCGCGTTGGGGCTACGTCATGGTGTACATGGCTTTTGCAGGTTCTTTTTTCGGACGAGGCCGGGCTCGGATCGCATTCGTGCTGGGTGCAACTTTGCTGTTGATTCTCTGGGAATCGACGGGGAAATGGCTTTAGCTGCAGAGTCTCCGGTCTCAGAGACTCTGCATATCTTTCTTCGCGGGCCCTTCATCAGCCGGGTGGCAAAGAAGAATGGGTTGGATGGATAGCGCCGGGCGGCGCCGCCGGTATACGAGCCAGGTTAGAAACCCAACCGCGCACAAAATCCCCACAGTCTGAGCCGCACAACGTCTCCGCAGCTCGCTACCCAGTGACGCAAAGGACGGCGACGGGCCTGAGCGTCTCGGTCAACGGCAAGAACCAAGTCACGAACAGCCCGTTTACTTACGATGCGGCGGGGGACCTGACTCACGGCGCGTTGCACGGCTAAACGTGGGATGCGGAGAACCACTTGACGAAGGTGGACACGGCGAGCATGACCTACAACGCCTACGGCTGGCGGGTGTACAATTCGAGCGGGTCGCTCAGTTATTTGCTGGACGCCTCGGGGCAGCTCTTGGGAGGTGCCTGGAGCGGCGGGGGGCAGAATTCGGCGATCCGTCTGGGGTCACGAATGCTGGCACAGTACCAGGCCAACGGGGCCGACTTTACGCACGTGAACCCACTCGGTTCAGAGACGCAGAACACGGACTACGCCGGGAACGGCGGGCAGGCGATTCTGTACTATCCGTGGGGGCAGGTGTGGCAGAATCCCTCGGGAGGCTATCCGAACAGCTTCTACCAGATTTTCGCGTCGCGAAATTACGCCAGCACCACGGCACGAATTCCATGACCGCCGCCGATTCGAGTGGAGTAGAATAATCCCCTTGCGACAAGCTCCAGGCTCCAGGTCGCGGTCCGGAGGGGCAGGCCTGTCCTACCCGCTTTTCTCTTCGGCAGCTCGAAGCGAGTCATTCCTTCATCGGAGGACATCCAGAAATGAATCGGTTTCGTTCGCGCCTTGCAGGACTCTTTGTCGTGTTCGCGGCTCTCAGCGTCGCGGTCGCGGCAGCGCAATCAGGTGCGACCATCACGCTCAAGGTGGACGCCACCCAGGCGCCCGAAAAGTTGCTTCGTACCGAAATGGTCATGCCGGTGAAGCCCGGCCCGTTGACGCTCTATTATCCTAAGTGGATTCCCGGCGAGCACGAACCCTCGGGACCGATCGGCAACGTGGCAGGGCTGAAGTTCACCGCCAACGGCAAGAGCATTCCCTGGAGACGCGATCTGCTCGACGTCTTCACTTTCCACCTCGACGTGCCCGCGGGTGCGGATCGCCTCGAAGTTTCCTTCGATTACCTCGAGCCGGGCGGCGGCGGCTTCAGTTTCGGCGCCTCGGCGACCGACAAGCTGGTGGTCGTCAGCTGGAACCAGAACTTGTTCTACCCGGCCGGGGTCGAAGCCCAGCAGATTACTTACCGGCCGACTTTGCGTCTGCCTGCCGGCTGGAAGTACGGCACGGCGCTGCCGGTCGAGAACGCCTCGGGGAGCGAGGTCACTTTCCAACCGGTCTCGCTGAACCGCCTGGTCGATTCTCCAGTCATCGCGGGCGAGTACTATCGCGCCGTCGACATTACGCCGCCGGGCGAGCCGATTCATCATGAAATCGACATGGTGGCCGACAGCGAGGCGGCGCTCGACATGAGTCCGGACCTCCAGAAAGACTTCACGAACGTCGTCGCCGAGTCCGGCAAGCTGTTCGGCGCGCGCCACTACCGCGACTACCATTTCCTGCTGACGCTGAGCGATCATGTGGCGCATTTCGGTCTCGAGCATCATGAGTCGAACGACAGCCGCACGAGCGAGCGCGCACTCCTTTCGCCTATGGGACGGCGAGGCCTGGGCAGCCTGCTGCCGCACGAATTCGTCCACTCCTGGAACGGCAAGTTTCGCCGGCCGGCGGACCTCAGTGCGCCTTACTACGAGGCGCCCATGAAGACGGACCTGCTGTGGGTCTACGAGGGTCTCACCGACTACCTCGGGCATCTGCTCGCGGCGCGCAGCGGAATCTGGACCGCGGAGCAATATCGGCAGTACCTTGCCGACACCGCCGCTTCACTCGGTCCAGGGCGCCCAGGGCGCACCTGGCGTCCCCTCCAGGACACCGCCGACGCGGTGCCGGGCCTGACCTTTGGCCGGGGCGGATGGTTCAACTGGCGGCGCGGCGTGGACTACTACGAGGAAGGCGACCTGCTGTGGCTCGAAGTGGCGAGCATCATCCACGACCAGAGCCACGGCGCGAAGTCTTTCGAGGACTTCTGTCATGAGTTTTACAGTGGACCCAACAATGGTCCGGAGCTGAAACCTTACACTTTTGACGACCTCGTCCAAGCGCTGAACCGGGTCGTGCCATACGATTGGGCGCATTTCTTCCACGAACGGCTCTCCTCGACCTCTCCCGAGGCGCCGGTCGGCGGCATCGAAGCCGGCGGCTGGAAAGTGGAATACACCAGCAAACCTTCCCGCGAACCGGGCGGTGGAGGCGGCGGCGGGAGGTTCGGCGGAGGAGTCGACGCCGTCTACTCCATCGGCCTGCGGCTCAGCGCCGACGGCCAGGTGCAGGACTCGATGGTGGGAGGTCTAGCCGAGAAGGCTGGGATTACCTCCGGTATGCGCGTGGTGGCGGTCGACGATCGCGCGTTCACGGCCGACGGCTTGCACGATGCCCTGAAAGCGACTGAGAAAGCCTCAAAGCTGATCCGCCTGCTGATGCTGAGCGACGACTACTACAAGACCTGCACCATCGACTATCAGGGTGGCGAGCGCTATCCACACCTGGTCCGAGAGGAGGGTAAGGCCGACTGGCTCGATGATTTAGTGAAGCCGCTGGCGGGGAAGTGAGAGGCGCGTCCGCCGCTGCGGGGACTTCAAGCCGTTCGGCGGTAAGTACTTATGCAAACCCTTTAAAGTAAGAATTAAGGGACGTACCAGTGCGTCTACTACACGACTGATATTCTATGTGTAAGTGGTGACTTGACAGAAGGTCAGCAAGGCTCTACAAACGAGGGGCGGAGTACACTGAGTTTTTGCTGTATTGTCGTCGGGGATTGAGTCCAGGTCCGTGGTCGGGCCGGGCTGATCTGGGTTGAGACGGGTTAAACCGAAGGGGGAAGCTTGCCAGTCATCGAGTCTCTTTCTCTAGTCACCATCGCCGTGGACGGGCTGTCGTTGAGCACGCTCAAGCAGCTTGCCAGCACGACGGGAGTCGTCGACGTCGCGGACCCCTATCACCATTATTTTGCCGAGCCTGAGGAGACCTTGCCGTTCGACGCGCCGGATGTCTGCCTGATCGATTTCGACAAGGACTGGGAGAAGGCGGCGGTGACTGCGGAGCGGGTCCACAAAGCTTTTGGCCAGACCGTGATCTTCGCGGCGTCGCAGAAGCCTGAAAGTCAACAGGTGATTCGCGCCATGCGCTGCGGCTGCCGGGAATACCTGGTGAAACCGCTCGATGCGGACGTTCTGCTGGAAGCGTTGGTTCCGGCGTGGCGCAAGAAGCGCGAGAAAACGGCCGAGGATCGGCCCATGGGGCGGGTGCTGGCCTTCGTGGGCGCTAAAGGCGGATGCGGCGTCACCACCCTGGCAACTCACCTTGGCGCCTTGCTGGCCAAAGTTCACAGCCGCAAGACGCTGCTCATCGACCATCATCCCGGCTTTGGAGACGCTTCCTTCTACGTCGCCGTCGAGAACCCGAAGTATCACTTCTCCGAGCTCGTACAAAGCACCCGCGAGCGCCTGGATGCCGACTACCTGCAGGCCTTCCTCGCGCGGCACCCCAGCGGTCTCGAGGTGCTGCCGGCGCCGGATGGGCCGGAGTCTGCGGGGCCGGTTTCGGCGGAGGCGGTGGAGCACACGTTGGGATTCCTCAAGTCGCAGTATGATTTCGTCCTGGTCGATTGCCCTCCGGGACTGGGCGAGCGCAACATGGCGCTGCTCACTCACTGCGACCAGATCGACGTGGTCACCGTCCCCGAAATCCCGGCGCTGCGCAACGTGACTCGTTACCTCGCTCACCTCGAGAAACAGCGGTACCCGGCGGAGCGCGTCCGGCTGATTTTGAACCGGCATTCGACGCGCAGCAGTATCAGCGATGCCGCGATCGAACGCGCCGTCGAGATGGCGATCCACTGGAAGGTTCCCAATCAGTATGAAGACGTGAGCACGGCCATCAATACCGGCACGGCGGATTCGCTCCCCACCCACTCCGCTTTTATGCGCAATCTGATTCGTTGGGCCGAGGCCATCATCGCGGAGAAGGGAAGCGCGCCGGTTCAGGCCGCCGCGCCCGCCGCCCAACCCCGGCCCCTCCGGACCGGTCTCCGCCTGACCGCGGTCGGAGGAAGCTAGCCTACATAGCTAGACACCGCAAGCGATAAGCCACCGTCCCGCGTCACGAAGGTGTGCCTCAGGGAGGATGCACGAGAGACTCTGAGGCGCTTTCTCCGCGCTGTCTTCCTCTCGCCTATTCCTATCGCCGGCTGGCGGCTGCACTTTAGGATTTTGCGTGCCTTGCTCTTTCGGCCCGGCGCTTCTACTATTCTCTGCTTACCAACCACGGGCTGGCGCGGGGCGGACTCTGAGGCGTTTGACGAGCGCGGAGCCCTCTCTATCCTAAGCACGGCTGGTAGGTGTCTGCGCATCCACCGGACAACTTGCCCCTCTGAAGGAGGTCCTTTGATCCGACGTCTGCTGATTCTCGTCTGCCTGCTGGAAGTATTTTGCCCCGGTGTGGCTTTCGCCGGCATCACGGTGGACACGCGAACGGCATTGTTCGTTGACGCGCGCGAGCCGGCGCCGATTCAGTTGGCTGCGAAGGACCTGGCGTCCGACTTCGAGAAGGTGTTGGGCCGGCCGGCTCGAATCGTGCATCAGCCTTCCGAGGCTTCGCCGGTCGTCATCTGGGTCGCATGCGACGGAGACCTACCGAAGGGCGTGGAGCGACCCTCCGGTTGGGAGAAACTGAGTATGCAGGCGGTGAGCAACCCCTGGCCCGGTTCTCCTGCGAAGCAGGCCATCGTCCTTACGGGTTCGGACGTGCGCGGCACGATCTATGCGATCTACGAGTTTGGGGAACAGTATCTCGGCATCGATCCGCTGTACTACTGGACTGACCATCTACCCGCACGCCGCGCCGCCATCGAACTTCCGGCGTCCTTAAGCCAGAAACCTCCCGGCCCGGTTTTCAAATATCGCGGCTTTTTTATCAACGACGAAGACCTGTTGACCGGGTGGGCGCCCGGCGAGAAGAAAGACCACACGGGGATCTCTCTCGAGGTATGGAACAAAATCTACGAAACCATCCTGCGGCTCAAGGGGAATATCGTCGCGCCCGGAACGTGGATTTTTTCTAACGACCCGCAAATCAGGCTCGCGGGAGAGCGTGGTCTGATCATCACGCAGCACCACGCCATACCGCTGGGTCTGAATGTGGCGCGCTGGCCGAAGGACGTACCCTACAACTTCAGCACTCACCGGGAGATTTTGGAGCGAGCCTGGAAAAACGCCGTCGCCGCCTACTCTCCCGGCCAAGACGTGCTGTGGACGGTCGGCCTGCGCGGGTTGTCGGACGTTAGTTATGCCTCCATGGACCCGAGCGTCAGAGGAAACAACCAGGCGCTCGGGCGGCTGATCAGCAAGGCCATCGCCGACCAGATGCGGATCGTGCGCGCGCGCCATCCCGACGCGCAGTTCATCACCACTCTGTGGCAGGAAGGGGCGCGGCTCGAGCAGCAAGGCGACTTGACCATTCCGCCTGAGGTCAGCCCCGTGTGGGCGGACGATGGCTACGGCTACCTTCAGGACAAAGGGGCGGTGACGAAGGGCGAGGGAGCTTACTATCACGTTGCGGTGATGAACTTCCGCGCCAATCAGTTATCGGAGATGGTGCCCGTCGAGCGGATTTTCTCCGAGCTCGGCCGGTACATCCAGGCGGGGGCGACGAACTATCTGCTGGTCAACACCAGCGATATCCGCCCCGTTCCGCTGACGATCAAGGCCATCATGGAAGCGGCTTGGAAAGGCGTGCCGGCGGGAGGAGCCGATGCCGGTGACCAATTCATTCGGCGCTGGGCGGCGGATGAATTTGGCGCGAAGGCCGCGTCTCAAGTCGCCGAGGTTTACGAGGATTACTTCCAAGCTCCGGCCCGCTCTGGCTCGCCGGAGCATGAATACGGTGACCAGCTCTACCACACCGAGGCGCGCCACATGCTGCTGACGTACATGGTTGACTCGCCGCTCTATGCGATCCCCAGCCAGGCGCCCAAGTGGGTCGAGCCGCGCATCTTTGGCCACGGGGCCGAGTACACGGAGGAATCGGGCAAGCCGTGGCTGAGTCAAGCGATTCAGACTGAAATCAAGCAGTGCGGGAGCGCGCAGCCCCGCTGGGACGCCGTCTGGAAGAAAGCGCTGGCCGCCGAGCGGCTCGTGGCGCCGGCACGCCGGCCGTTCTACCGCGCCCACGTTCTCGCGATGATTGCCATCAACCGGGAGAGCAATCGAATGCTCTTCCAGGTCTCGAAGGCCGTTCAAGAAGCGCAAGCTGGCGAGACGAGCCAGGCGCGCGCGTCAGCGGCGTCGGCGCTCGAGGCCTTCAATGGAATCGACCAGGCTGAGAAGGCCGCGGAGTACGGCAAGTGGAAAAACTGGTATCGCGGCGACTGGCTCACGGGTGTCTACCGGACGCGCCAGATGGTTGAAGTCTTCTCGAAATTCCTCAGCGACCCGCTCACCCACTTGTCTCCGCCGATCTTTTGGGACGGCTGGGAAGCCTATTACCACATCATGCATTACGAGGGTAACCGTTCGGCGGACGTCAACTGAAAACGCGAAGGGTGCCGGTCTCTGTATCGCGAGCGTTTCTGGCGGCAAGCCAACGAGCGCTTCGGTCGCACTCGGATTGAACCTTTCGATCCACGACTTGGAGGCGCGCGCTACATTTCCAAGTACGCTGGGAGTTCGCCAGGGGAGGTTCACTTTGGTGGGACCCTGGCGGGCGTGGATCAGGCGCGATGCGAGCGGCTGCGCGCTTCGGAAAATCATTACGAACTCCGACCGCCGGCAGTCCCCCAGAGGAAAGTTGAGCCGGGCAGCCACTCTATTTCAATTGGCGCGGGCCGCGGCCACGCGCGTGAAAACCGCACGGTTTTCGCGCCCTCCCAATTATTTCTCCAATTCTCTTCTTGCTGTGTTATAGTATTAGACGGGTTTGAAGAAGTCTGTTTGCTTGAAAAGATTTCGGGCTGTCGTTTGCTCCCTGCCTAATTGACTCCATCAAACGTCGAATAAGCCGCGTCGAAGCAATTTGCTGACGACCGGTCTACGTGTCCACTCCGCATTGCGGTGTGGCAACTTTAGGAGAATAAAAGAATGAAGAATGTATTTGTCGGAAACATGAGTTTTGAAGCTACGGAAGGCGGGCTGCGGTCTATCTTCGAACCATTTGGGGAGATCACACGCGTCCAGTTGATCACCGACCGGGACACCGGGCGGCCTCGCGGCTTCGCTTTCGTCGAGATGTCCAATGACGAGGAAGCAGCCAAAGCAATTGCGGCGTTGAATGGAACACAGATGGACGGTCGTGCCCTGAACGTGAACGAAGCGAAGCCCAAGACGGCGGGGAGCGCGCCACGGGGCGGCGGGGGATACTCCCGCGATCGCGATAGTTACCGCGGACGGTAGCCGTGCTGGTGGCAGCAAACGAGACTTGAACCGGGCTCGGGGGCACACGCTTTCCGAAAAGCATGTGTCCCTTTACCCGGCGAGAGAATGCACCTTTAGATTAGAAACGGGAGGATTCATGAAGAAGACATCTCAACGAGGATTAGATCCGTGCGATGCACCGTTGTTGAAGGAGACCGAAGAATTACGAATTCATTTACTGGGTAATGACGCTATTCGAGAAAGTGTTTCGTTCCGTGCTTATGAAATCTATCAGAGCCGTGGCGCCGACCACGGCCGTGATCTCGAAGACTGGGCGAAGGCGGAAAACGAAGTCCTTTCGCCCCTCATCGAGCACAAGCTAAAACTATCCCGCAAAACCCCAGAAGCGGCCAAAAACGTGACGCCAGCGAAACAAGCCGGGAACCAAACTAGTCTGGTTTCGCGTAGATAGCTCCTCTCTAGTGGCTTGTCGCACAGAGATCGTTAGTACGAGTAGCCGAGTGAGCACCTGAAATGGCTGCAATGGGTCTCGTCGCGCATACTAACGGCGGCTCTGCGACACGCCACGAGTCGCCATGCGGTCACCGATACAACCCGTCTCCGGCCACTTGACCGCTGCGGGCTTGACGTTCCGCAGTCGCCAAGCGTATAAAAGGCGAAAGCCCCGACCGACATCGGGCCTGCTGGAACAGCGAAACTGACCGCCTAGCCCCCCGCGTTACCGGCTGTTCCTCGAGCGGCTGCGCCAAGCCCGTGAACAGTCCAACCTTACCCAGGTCCAAGTTGCGCGCCAGCTACTCACTGCGGTTCCGCCAGGACGCGCAGGACCACCAGCGTCATATCGTCGTGCTGGGGCGCGCCGGAGGCGAAAGCATCAGCACCAGCCATCACGTAATCCAGCGTTTGTGCGGCGCTGAGGCCCTGGCAGCGTTTGATGGCTTCCCTCATGCGAGCCTCACCCCACTCCTCGTCCTGTGGATTCATGGCCTCGCTGACACCATCCGTATAGAGCACGAGCAGATCGCCAGGCTCGAGGGTGACGTTGGCCTGCTGAAAGGGAAAGCTCTCGAGCAACCCGATCACCGTACCGCCCACTTCGAGGCGCATTACGTGAAGGCCGTCCGCATTCCTGCGGAAGAGCATGGGAGGATTGTGGCCGGCATTGACATAGTTCAGAGTCCGAGGCCCGGGTTCGTATTGGGCGTAGAAGAATGTGGCGTAGCGGTTGGCGGTGGAGGCTTCAAAAACCAGGTGGTTTACTCCGCTGATCATCTGGCCGAGGTTGCCGGAGTCGCGCGTGGCTTCACTGCGCAAGGAGGCCTGAAGCGTCGCCATCATCAAGGCAGCAGCGATGCCTTTGCCCGATACGTCGCCCAGCGCAATGCCGAGGTGTCCATCCGGCAAAGCCAGAAAGTCGTAATAGTCGCCGCCCACGACGAGCGCGGGCCGGCACGCGCCCGCGTAGTCTAGACCGGGAACCGGCGGCATCTTCTGAGGAAACAGCCGCTGCTGCACCTCGCGGGCGATCTCGACTTCGCGGTTCAGCTTCTCGCGCTGGGCTACCTCCCGGGTTACCGTGGCTGTGAGGCGGGAGTTATCGAGCGCGAGGCCAGTCTGCACGGCCACGGATTTGAGCAGGCGCAGATCGCTGCTGCTGTAGGGCTCTTCGGATCGCTTCTGCCCCAGGCTGATGAAGCCGAGGAGGTGATCCTGGGCGGAGAGCGGCAGCAGGAGCTCGGCGCCAAGCTGCTCGATCTGGCGGCGCTCCTCATCGGTCATACCAGGCCGGCGATAGAGCCACGAGTCCGGGTCGTCCGGGTAAACGCGGGTGGGCTCCCGGCTTTCGACCAATTGACGAACCGTAGCCGCGCTTTCGGCGAAAACAACGTTCGGAGGCTCCGCATATCCCAGGGCGTAGGCCGGACGGTAGGGTCCGCTGCCATCAATGAGCGCGGCCACGCGCGGGACGTGCAGCGAGTCAGAAATGCGATGAGACACCGTGGCGAGCAGCGGCTGGGTCTCAACCATGGTGCGCACCTTGTCGCCGAGATCGCTCAGGATCTGCTCGGCGTTGTAAGCGTCGCGGAAGAAGCGGCGGTCCGTCCACACGCGCAGGCGGTCCGCGCCTCGCTTCATCCACAGCACAGCGGCCATGCCAAAGGCCACCGCCTCGAGTTTCTGGGGGAGGCGCATCCGGGGATCGGAGGCGAGCAGAGTGGCCGTCACCACCACCACCACCATCAGAATGAACTGCAAAGCCCGCACTCCGCTCCGGGCGAGGGCGTATTGCAAGCCCTGCCGGACGACCACCTGCACGTCCATGGCGCGCTGCACCACAATGGTGTAAGCGAGGGTAAGGGGGAACCCGAACAGCAGCAGCAGGATGATGGTGAAGAACAGCCACTTCGGCAGCAGATCGACGATATTCTTCTTGGCGATCATGCTGAGGACCAGCGCCACCAAGGCGGGTGTCAGGCTGATGCAGGAGCCAAAATAGAGAAGGCGCAACCGCCGCCGAGCGTCAGGCGAGACGGCCATGCTGCCCTTCGCGAAGATCGAAGCAAAAAAACCCCCGATAGCCACGAAGGCCAACATCAGGCTGACGGTATCGAATGGCTTCCAGTGCTCGCCCAACCACTCGATCGCTCGGTAGTCTTCCACTTCGATGGTCTTGAGCGCCGCATCCACCAGGCCATATAGGGCGATGGGCACAATGACGAACCACTTCATCCATCCCAACAAGCGCTTGCCCCGGCCCGGAAATGGCTCTGGAAAGTAGAGGCCAAACAGCAGCATGGCGATGGGCCAGAAGTGACCAGCCAGCAAGTGGTACGCCCTCGCGGCATCCCGAACACCCGGTCCCCAGGCTCCCGTCGGGACGTCGAGAAGGTGAGGGAAACCAAGCATGAGGCCGAGCAGCAGCCAAGCCAAGCGATCCCGTGGGCGAACGGTGGCCACCCAAAAGCCGAGGAGCAGGCAAAACAACGGCATGGCCACGTTTACGATGAGCCGGAAGATGATGTCGGACCCTGACTCCTGCAGATTCTGAAGGGGGACTCGAAGGGTTCGCTCCCCGGTTGGACCCCCAGCCCCCGAACTTCGCGCGGTTACGGTGAGAGTGTGGTTTGCGGGAGGGTTGGCCACGGCTTCGTCGAGCACGCGTGTTCCCTTGTATGGCACGCCATCGACGGCAAGCAGAACGTCACCTTTGCGCAAGCCTGCTGTCGCGCCCGAACCGGTATCGGTAATCATCCCGGTGGCGGGACTCACTTCAAACGGAGGCGCATAGATCGACTCCGGGTAGAAAATCTGGCGGAAGACATCACGGGCCACCAGGGCTTGGTAAGCCCCGGCGACTACGAGCAGCCCGGCGAGCGCAGCGTAGTGATAGACTGGCCGCCGTACGGGCAAGCGGGTTGGTTTCGCGGGCTGGATCATTCTGGAAGATTTCAGCCGGAATTTCCGTTTTCAATTTTCCACCGGTAACGTACACCTGACCGCCGCTGAACGCAATTGTCAGTCGGGTTTGTGGAACCGGTGCCTCCACAGGCCACGGAACGAAACTGCTCGTACGAGGACAAAGTTCAAGCAAAGACGGGTTTTACCTCGGCATGAGCTGCTGTATCAGCTCCGCATCCTCGATCTTCCAATCATCGGCCAGCAAGTATGCCTTGCGCAAAATCATCTCCGTGCGATAGTCCAGTTCGATGGGCAGGTCCGCAAGTTCCAGAGGCACTGCGGTCAGAAGTCTCTGCGGAATCCTCAACCAGCGGAGACCGGAGTCGGCGACCAGTGCCACCAAACCCCATACCAGCGAGATGCGATAGCGACCCAATTGTCCTTGCACATCCAGGTGCAACGGCTCAAGCCGGGATCGGTCCGCAAGGAGCGTTCGCGGCAGCACTCGCGCCAGAATGTCGGCGCGCAGCGACACCGCCCCTGAAAATTCCGCCATCGTCATCCGGTCGCCCAGCGCTCCGATGCCGCGGTCACCTTCGTCGCGCCAGTTCTCGTCCTCACCGATGGCGCACACACTGGTGAACAGGTCCACGTCGCGCATCACCTCCGAGTACAGCAGCGCTGGAACCTCGTCCACGGCGACCTCGCGACGATCACGATAGAAGCGCACCTGATCCGACTCGACGAACAGGTTGATCCCGAACCCGGATTGCTCCCCCAAACCTGAGTCGCGCAGCGCACTATCGCGGTCCGGGGGCAGGTCTACGTGCAACTCCGCCTGCATGTTCCAGTGCGGCAGCTTCCTGGTAGGCACGTTGTGACCGTCGAAGTTAATCCCCATGAGCCGGTATTCCCATCCGCGAGCGCGGCACAGGCTGGCTAGCTGATGCTGCCGCAAGTAAATTCCGGCAAAGCGATTGGAATACATCCGCGTCTGGCGCTCTTCATCCGTGACCTGGTAGAACTCGCGGAACGCCTGGCGGAACGGCTGCCGGATGCCCGCCGAAAAAATGCGCTCGCGCCAGCGCTGCAGTTCCGCAGTATCCGAGGTGAGGGGGTGCCACAACCGGACCTTTATCGCGTCTTCCTCGCACGGGCTGGGTGGTGCATCTTTGCCGCCGCCCTCTTTTCCTGCCAAACTCAGCGGATTTCCGGCTTCGTCGCAAACTTGCCCGTTGCACCACATACCGGAGCACTCCCAGCCTTTGCCATCGCTGAAGACCCAGATCAGCCTCCGTCCTAGAAAACCGAGCAGCGAATGCTCGACATAGTATTGTCGCCAGTGTCGCAGCGGAATCGAGCGCGGCGCCACGAAGGACGACTCCAGCCGCACCCGCTGGGCTTTGTAAGCCTCTTCCAACTCCTTTGCTTGCAAACCGACGGCGCGAATCTCCCTGGCAAATGCCTTCTTAACGTGCGGGGGAGCCGATTTCACCAGCTTGCCGGCTGCGTTCCGCCAAGTCACGGCGGCTCGGCCGTCTATAGCCAGCCGCAACTCCGCAACGCAATCCCCCAGTGCGATCTCTTTGCTCCCCTGCTCGTCGAGTCCGTAGCCCTCAACCGACAAGTCTTCCAACTCTCCGGTGCTCACGCCGCTGCGTGCGGCTGCCTGTTGCAGAGATTTCTCGATCAGCTTAAGCGCAACGGCGTACTTCACCTTGGCGCGCAGGCGTGTCAATTGCGCGACTGCCTCGGAGCACTCCATCGAGCCCAACGTCTGCACCCCGGCAAACCCCACCTTCTGCGAGACAGCACCCAGCATGGGAATTTTGCGGAGGCAAGCCAGCGTGAACTCGGCGATAGCCTGCGCCACCTCGCGCTCCCTACTTGTCCCCAGGCACCAGATGACGCCCTTCTGATAAGCCGAGTCCTCGATGGGAGAAGTCGCCTCGCGCGGCTGGCCGGGGGTGGGACCCAGCGCCAGCCAGCGCAGCATGGCCGAAATGGCTTTGTCTTCGCCGAGCGCAACCAATAGCTCCCGCGCACGTTTATTCCACTTCGCGCCGGGCACAGTCTGATCGAGCGACCGGCAGTGCTCCAGCAGTGACTCCCATCCGGCGCGCGCGAGTTCGTCGTCCTCCTTTTCCTTTACTTCGTCGAAGACGATCTGCGACCATGGCCCACGACCGGGATCCAACTGCTTTTCTCCCTCAACCCACATCAGCTCGACGATCAGCTTGCGCACGGGTTCCAGGTGCGGCTCGACTTTGCCGGTGGCGGTGGGAGCGTAATGTGGCAGCATCCTGCGAAGCTCAGCGCGAATCTCGTCCGTCATTTCTTCGCGCGTCAGCAGCGCCAGAAACTGGCGCAGCGGAAAGCCGAACACCATCCAGCTCAAGGCACTGCCGTAGCTGCGCAGCAATTGCAGCACCAGATCCGGCGGCAGAGGCTTTGGCGCTATCCCCATGGCAATATGCACGGCCTCGCCCATGCTGAAACTCATTTTGTGGTCGTCGCGGCGATCGGTCGCGGTGCGCCACTCTTTGTAATGGCGCAGAAAAGCCAGCAAAACCTCCGGCGGCGCATTGCGCATTGCTTGCAAACCAGGGTTCGCCGCCTGCCAAGCGGCGGTTTCGCGCTGCGCCTGCTCGGTCGAGCGAAACGCGATCGGACGATTTGCGCTGGTCGTGCAAATCAGTTCATAGATGGACAATGCCCGCTGCTCTGCTTCTGTCATCGTGGTCGCTCTCTTAGCCCCAAGGATATGTGCTCTGAGCAAGGCTGGCACATCCGGTACGACCGACCGAGTGCCGAGCCCCCTGCACTGGAATCGGTGGAATAGTTTCCCGGATGCGCCGTGACCGTCCACAGTCTTGGCCACAGAACCTGTTTGGCAGGCTCAAGCGCCGAATCTCTCTACGGCGCGAGCTTTGGCTTTCGCGGCCTCTTCTTCTCGATTCTTCGGTGGCGCGCTCGTTTCGAGCGAACGGAGAAGACGCGTCGAGATCGCGGCTATTTCATCGACTGCAGCCAGGAACGACCCTTCGTTTGCCTTTGACGGTTTGTTAAACCCGCTGATTTTTCTCACGAACTGGAGCGAAGCGGCTCGAATCTCGTCGGCAGTGACAGGCGGATCGAAGTTGAAAAGGGTTCTGATATTCCTGCACATTCGCGTGACCTCAAGACTTAAGTGGGCATAGTGCTTATGAGGCTGTTCCTAAACGCTCTGAGTGTCAAATCGAGGTCCCCAGGCCCCGAATGGCACAGACCGGCAGCTTGCGGATTCCGCATTCTTGAAAAGCAATGACACTCTGGGGCCTTTCTCAACTCAAGATTCGGCTTGCTTCTTCTCGGTGGCTTCGTATTTTGACGACCGTTACCGGGAACACTTCTATCTGGTCTTTGTCAGGTCACTGGCAGGCGGTCGAGGCGCCGAAACAGGCGACCTGTTTGAGGTGCTGGATCTTGATCGCGTTCCCGTCGTGGGCCGACGAATCGCGCCGCGCGAAAATATCCAGCGCCGACCGGGTATAGGTCGTGCTCGACTGGTTGTGAGTCTGTTTGAGGCTGCCGGGGATTCTGAAGTGGACGACCCCGTCCTTTTCGCCCACCAGCACCGGCTTCCCGGACGGCGTGAAGGTGGCAGTGAACGTGGGCGCTCCGCTCGAGTCGAGGAATCCTTCCATGTGCTTCATGAAGTCCCGCCACCCCTCCGGAGTGAAGTCGGCCTGCGAGTCCTTCAGGCTTCGGGCGTCACCCTGACGGCAATTGACCGCGTGCAGCGCCGCCGTTTGCGCCGCCGTGATGATTTCGGTCTGGCTCGGACTTTGGGAAAGAAGCATTGTCCCTGCGAAAAGTGCAACGAACAGCATGGCCATGACGCGCATCGATCAACCTCCAGGGGTGTGGGAGCGCAACCATCCTCTCCGGCTCCCGCGCCGGTCGCAGACCTGACAAGGTCTGCGCCAGCCACGGCGCGGATTCCGGCTAGGGCGCGCCCGTTAGGAACTCTCAAGCCGCCTGAAAGGCGTTAGTTCACCCTCGGGCAGGCTCATTCTGACATGGCCCACGGACCCTGAGCGACTGGCGAGGGGAACTGGTGGAACTAACCTTGCTCCGTCTGCCGTCATGCACGCATCTCCCCTCCGCACGAACTCGGTCGTCAGTTCCTTGATTACGATTGGGGCGAGTACAAAAAGGTCACCTAGCGTCATAGAGGCCGAAGCATAGCGGCCAACAGGCGAAAGCCGTCAATCATTTCGTCGCCAGTTCCCATCTTATGCTGTCCTCTTCAGGACGAATCGGAAATATATCGCCGTCCAGGCGTGCAGCCGACGCGTAACGCCTTCTTCGTAGAAGTGCCCTGACAGACAAAAGCTAACCGACCGGACGAAACCGCGTCTAAGCCGAGGGGTGCCCATGGAGGTGTTGCTCAGCGACCTTCGTTTCGCAGTGCGCGTGATCCGGAGCAGCCCGGGTTTCACGACTGTGGCTGTCCTGACCCTGGCGCTGGGGATTGGGGCTAATACAGCCATCTTTAGTTTCGTGGATGCGGTGCTGCTCAAGCCGCTCCCTTACCCGCACCCCGAAGAACTGGTGATGGTGTGGGAGAAGCCGCCGCAGGGAGAGCGGAACGGGATTTCCACACTGAACTTCCTGGACTGGAAGAATCAGAACACGGTTTTCACCGCCATGGCCGCCCAGACGGGAGGCTCCGTAACGCTGACTGGGATTGATAAGCCCGTGCAACTGCGCGGTTCCCGTGTGTCAGCGCCCTACTTCGACATCTTCGGCGTGAAACCGATGCTGGGGCGCACCTTTGCGCCTGACGAAGACCAGCTCGGCAAAGAGCGAGTAGTGGTCCTCAGTCATCGAATCTGGGAGAGCCGGTTCGGGGCCGACCGGAGCATCATTGGCCGCACCATCAGCCTCGACAACAAGCCGTACACCGTCATCGGCGTGATGCCCGCGGGAAGCTCGTTCGACCGGGGCTGGAACGACGTTTGGACCCCGCTGGCTTTCGAACCCAAGGACATGACGCGGAATTTCCACTGGATGATCTCCTGGGCAAGACTAAGGCCCGGTGTGACGCTGGAGCAGGCGCGGTCACAAATGAAGTCGGTGGCGGCACGAATCGAGCATGACTATCCCGATTCCAACAAGGGGTGGAGTGTAACGGTTGACCGGTACTTGGACCGAGTGGTGGAAGACAACCTGCGGCGATCTCTCTATGTGCTCCTGGCGGCGGTTGGGGCAGTGCTGCTGATCGGCTGCGCGAATCTCGCCAATTTGCTGCTGGCACGCGGCGCAGGACGCGAGCGAGAGGTCGCCATACGGTCGGCCTTGGGAGCAGGCCGCCGGCGCCTGATACGGCAGTTCCTTACTGAAAGCCTGTTGCTCGCCGGCCTGGGAGGCGCGGTAGGCGTGGTGGTGGGTTTCGGGCTGATGACGGCGCTGAAGACTTGGATACCGCGTTACCTGCTGCCGTCGGAAGCGGATGTTAGGCTCGACGCACGAGTGTTCCTGTGTACGGCGGGCATTGTGATTCTGACCGGACTCCTGTTCGGCATGGCGCCGGCGGTGCACGCGGCCCGCACCGACCTGGGCGGCTCGCTCAAGGAAGGCGGGAGGGGCGCAACCGCCAGCCGGAGAGGGAGGCAAGTCCGCAATGCTCTCGTCATCGCCGAGGTCGCCCTGGCGTTCGTGCTTCTTTCCGGGGCTACGCTCCTGATCCGCAGCTTCTACCGGCTAGAGCAGGTCGATCCCGGTTTTGAGACAACCAATGTGATCACCATGTGGCTTCCCATGACGTCGGAGCAGTATCCGGACGGACCGCGAATCGTCAGCTACCTGGGCCAGGTGATGGACAAGATTGAGGCGGTGCCCGGCGTCCGGAGTGCCGCCACCACGACCGCCCTGCCACTCGAGGGCTGGGGA